>WNGP01000251.1_pt1 | contig 42480 bp, 43 predicted proteins | sample 5407671 | NCBI WGS metagenome assembly WNGP01 (sample SAMN13153381, study PRJNA577476) | soil metagenome | isolation source: 40 cm soil or saprolite under Garry oak tree replicate 2 | place: USA:California | collected 2016-06-15 | reverse complement strand
ATCGATCGGCGATCCCGAGACCGCGGAAGGAGGAGGACCGTTGTCCCGCTCTGATCGCCCGACCTCTGGACCCCGATCCAGCAGCCCGGATCGTCGACCCGGAGCAGCGTCTCACATCGACGGAAGAGTCCCTCAGGGCCGTCCTTGGCAGCGACCTGCGTCGGGAGTCGGTCGCGCAACGCGTCCCGCACCGCGGAGGTGACGGTCTCCGGATCGTCGCGTACTCGCAACGCCCACAACGGCCGATCCCGGATGCGCTCGCCGAGCCAGGCGAGCGGGACGAAGGCGGCGACCGCGAGGAACACGACCACGAGGACCGCCTGACCGATGGCGTCTGCGGCGATGGATGCCATCCACAGGACGCCCGAGAGGAGCAAGAACAAGATGACCGTGCTGCCGGGGATCCAGCGCCTCCAAGCGGGGGCGGGCCCCGACACGCGGGCGGACATCGGCCTCACTTGAGCCGGATCGTCTCGAGGTTCATCGGCGCCCGGGTCTCGAGGCCGAACTTCTTGTACAGCCCCGACGCCAGGTCGGAGCATTTGAACTCCTCACCGTGGTTCACGATGACGCGCTCGGGTCGCGGCTCCATCGTGCCGACGTAGTTCAGGAGCTGCAGCCGATCCGAGTGGCCCGAAAACCCATCGATCGTCTCGACGTCCAGCTTGATCGGGAGGGTGAGCGGCTGCCCCCGATCCGTCAGCGTGATCTCGCGCGCCTCTCGCTGGATCCGCCGGCCGAGCGAGCCTTCGGACTGGAATCCGACAAACAGGAGGGCGTGGAGTGGATTGTCCGCCCACGATTTGAAGTACTCCAGGACGGGGCCGCCCGACATCATGCCGGACGTCGCGAGCACGATGCACGGCTCGACGTCGTCGCAAATGTTCGACCGCATGTCCGACGTCTCGACGCGCTTGAACATCGGCGAGAGGAACGGGTTCTCCCCCGTCTGGAAGATCTGCGTCCGGAGTTGGCTGTTCAGGTACTCCGGGTACGCCGTGTGGATCGCGGTCGCCTCCCAGATCATGCCGTCCAGATAGATTGGGACCTCCGGGATCTGGTGGCTCCGCATCGCGTCCTCCAGGACGAGCATGACCTCCTGGGAACGCCCGACCGCGAAGACGGGGACCAAGACCTTGCCCCCGCGACTCAGGACACGGCGGGCGACCTCCTTCAGCTGCTGCGCCGCCTCGTGCCGGGACGGCTGGATGTCGTGGTAGCCGCCGTACGTCGACTCGAGGACGAGCGTCTCGAGACGCGGGAATTTGTTGACGGCCGGGTTGAAGAGCCACGTCTTCTCAAACTTGATGTCGCCCGACATCGCGACGTTGTACAGGCCGTCCCCGATGTGGAAGTGCGCGACCGCGGAGCCGAGGATGTGCCCGGCGTTCTGGAACGTCAACCGGACGTCCGGGGCGATGTCCGTCGTCTCGCCGTACTTGAGGGGAATCGTGTTCGCGACGGCCTTGCGGACATTGCTCGAATCGTAGGGGGACTTCCGCGCCTCGCCCATCGCGACTTTAATGAAGTCGAGCTGGAGGAGCGACATCAGGTCCCGCGTCGGGGGTGTCGTGTAGATGGGCCCTTCGTATTCGTATTTGTAGAGGGCTGGCACGAGCCCCGAGTGGTCGAGATGGGCGTGCGTGATCACAACCGCGTCGATCGAGCCGAGGGGCATCACCTCCGGCGCATTGAGATAGGGCGAGCCATTATCCTCCGAGATGAGGACGCCGCAATCGATGAGGACCTTCGACTCCCGCGTGCTGAGGAGTGCGCAGGACCGCCCCACCTGGCGGAACCCGCCGAGGGCCGTAATCCGGACGTAGTTCTCGCCCATCGGGACCTCTCTCGCGAGCCGCCGGCCAACCTGCTTCAGGAACGCCTGGCGCTCGTCGTTGATCGTCCGGAGGTACTGACGAATCTCCTCGACCGTCTTCGAGGGAATCGGTGGTGTGCGGACGACTTTCGGCGCCCATCCGATCCGCTTCTTGATCTCGTTCAGGACGGACCCGTGGCGGCCGATCACCATGCCGGGCGCGAGCGCCTCGATCGTGACCTCGCCCGTCTCCGTCTCGAAGTAGACGCCGGTGATCTGCGCTTCCGGCGGTATGACCTCACGGATGATTTTCTCCGCGTCCTGCTGGGATGCCAGGAGAGACGGATCCGGGCGCACGACGATGCGGCGGCGTAGCTGCTGCGCGATCTGGCGGACCAGGTCGTTCGACTCCGCGAAGACCTCCATGTTCTTCGTGTAGATCACGATCGTGGGGCCTTCGAAGTCGACTTGCGTGATTTCCACGTGGTCGGGGACCACTTTCTTCACGACGCTTCGCGCGTCGTTCAGAATGTCCTCAATGGTCATCGGACGTCTCGTTGGCCTGATGTCGCTTGCGGACTCAGGTCAGTTTCATGCTTGACTTGCGCTTCTCGACTTCCTTGTCGTCGAGCATCTTGAATCCGTCTTTGGTGATGATCGCGACGTCGATCCCTTCGCCGGAGACCGCGTCGCGCTTCATCGCCGCCGTGACGGCCCGGATCGCGAGGTTCGCGCCGTCCTCCGTCGACATGTCGTCCTTGAAGTGGTCCTCGAGCACACCGTACACGTAGGGGCTGCCGGACCCGCTCGAAACGAACTTGTCCGGGAGGGAACCGCCGGCCGCGTCGAGCGAAAATACGTGTCCGCCCGTCCGGTCCCAGCCGCCGATCACGAGTTGCACCCAGTACGGGTAGAACCGGCTGCCGCTGAGGATGTTCGCCGTCAACGTCGCGCAGGCCTCGACGGGCATCGTAATGCCCCGCTTGAGCTTGTAGAGCTCGACCTCCGCGGTGATGTACCGCGCGAGGACCTGCAGATCGCCGACGAGTCCTGCGGTCGTCAGGCCGAGGTTCTCGTCGAGCCGGTACACTTTCTTCGTGCGCTTGTGCGCGATGAGGGTCCCGGCCGTCGCACGCCGGTCCGCCGCGAGGACGACGCCGTCCTTGCAAACGAGCCCGAGCGTCGTCGTGCCGGTCTCGACTTCTCTGGAAACCGTTGACATCTGAACACTCCCGTTCAAAAGGGTGTCACAGGGTGACGGCCGAAGCATACGGGCGGCACTATTTAAGAATTATCCCTTGCATCGCGAACGCGCGACTGATGGAGACATTGGCCTGGTCGCCGGACAGGCGACCGAGGTCGATCCGTCAATGTCGACGCCGGCATGCCGCCAAGAGATCGGGCTACATCCGGAAGTAGGCCCACCAGACCGCGACGATTACCACGACGATAAGCACGACGGCGATCCCGACGTACATGTACATCTTCCGCTTTCCCTTCTTCTCGCCGCCGAGACCCAGACCCGCGACATCGTAGGACATGTCGGACCTCTAGCGGGCCAAGTTGCGGGGCCGTATTAAGGATTTCGTCCCTTGGAAACCGCCGGTTCCTTGGCCGGGGTCGACGCGAGATCCTGCAGGAGCGAGCCGACGCGGGACGCCGGTTCGAAGCGGACCGCGTACGCAATCTTCTCCTTCGGCAGGGCGACGCTCGCCGCGCTGACGAAGACCGTGACTCCGTTCCCCTCGTCCGCGATCCGAAGCACCTCGTCCCGCGGGATCGAGACGAGTTCGCGGCCCTGTTGGTCCTCGAAGAAGAACGCGACCGCACTGGGCATCGCGCGAAGCTTCACGAGGAAGTACCCGGGGTCCTCGGGATCCCGCGTCGCCGGGGACGCGAAGAAAAGGAGGCCGGCCTCGTGTCGGTACAGATGCCCGTCGACTTCGCGCAGCAGCGGGACGCGATGGCCGTCGTGGTCCATCGACACGTCCGCGCGCGCCTCCGCTTCCCCGAGGACGCGATAGGACGCCGCTCCGCTCCCCGCCACCTGGGAGAACGTCGCCCGCGAGGCGCCCCCGTCCCCCGCCTCGATCCGCACCCGAAGGCGCATCGTCGCGAAGCCGAGATCGTAGATGCGATCGTCCGAGTCCACGTAGCCGAGGATCATCCGGACGCCTCAGACGCCGAACCCCTTCCGGAACTGCTCCGCGATCTCGCCGAGCTCGACCTGGGAGAAGCTCTCGAAGTCCGAGACGGCACCGTACTCCGCGAGGTGCTCCTCCCGGTAGATGTTCGGGATCACCGAGGCCACGGTCTCCTCCGAGAGGATGAACTTCAGCGCGGCCTGGGGGAGGCTCATCCCCTTCCCTTCGTAGATCCAGCTCAGGTTCGCCGCCTGTTTCCGGGCTCGCTCGATCCACGCCGCATCCTTGACCTGGAGATCCCCGTCCGCGGGGAAGCGCACCGCGTCCGCGCTCGACTCGAGGACGCCTCCGGCGTGCGGCGCGCGGATCACCATCCCCTGATTGATCTCGAGCGCGACCGGGAAGAACTTGCGGCCCGGCTCCTCCTCGAGGAGGTTGTAATACGTCTGCACGCAGCCGAGATCGCGCTTCCGCATCGCCGCCCGCCCTTCCTCGAGGCCCCCGGGGCCCGGGCCGAGGGCGATCCCGACGTAGCGGGCCTTCCCCTCGGACTTCAGTGCTTCGAGGGTCTGCCAGACCCCCGCGTTCGCGACCGTGGCCGCATCGGGGTAGTGAAGCTGCAAGACGTCGACGTAGGACGAGGCGAGCCGATCGAGGGTCGCGTCGAGCGACTTGCGGATGCCGGCCGGAGAGAAGTCGACCGAGCCATCCGCGCGGCCCACTTTGGTCGAGATGATGACGAGCTCCCGTTTGTCCTGGAACGCCCGTCCGAGCAGCCGCTCGCCTCGTCCCGCCCCGTCCGTCGGCGCGACGTCGAAGTAGTTGATCCCCGCCTCGTACGCCTTGTGCAGCAAGTCGACGGCCTGGTCATCGCCGAACTCGCCCCACCGTCCCGATGCGAGGGTCCAGACCCCGAACCCCACCTCCGATACCTCGAGCTCGGACTTGCCCATCGGACGATAGTTCACCAAGGGACCGCCACGGGACCACAAAGGGGCGGGCGTATTTGACGGCGACGCTCCGCGAGGCTTCAGCGCCAGGACACGTAGAAGAGTGTCGAGAAGCCGACGAGTTCCGCGGCGTTCAGCGCGAGCATCGGGACGGCCACGGGGGCCCCGAAGTCCTGGCTCATGAGGACGTAGAAGTACACGGCGGCGAGGTTCTCGACCACGAAGAGGGCCGCGAACACGATGAGGCCGAGGGAGAAGGGGGACCGGAGGTGGCGGTAATTCCCGACGTACATGTAGAGGAGGCCCGCGAGCACGCCGACGCTCGCGAGGGCGAGCCCGACGTCGATCATCCAAAAAGTCCCGAGCGCCACGTTACCCCTCGCCGAGTCGGATGCGCGCCATATTTACTTTTCCCCAAGGCGGCCTTCGATGCGCCGCCAGATCTCGAGGAAGTCGTCGAAGTGCACTTGGAGGCGGGGCGAGAGCGAGTACAGGGTCCCGTAGCCCTCGTTCCCGAGCGTCATGACGCAATCGTTCTCCCGGAGCACTTGCAAGTGATGGCGAACCGTTTTGTAGTCGAGACCGAGTCGGCCTGCGAGGTCGTTCGCGTTGTACGGACGGTCATGGAGCGTCCGCAAGATCCGCGCGCGGTTGATGCCCCCGCGGGTCGCCGCGATGAGGTACCACAACCGCTTGTCCATGAAGCCCCGCGCCCAGCCGTTCTTCGATAGAGTCGGCCGCGGCGCGGGCATCGAACACCGCATCCCCGAACGTTCTAATATTACTATCGAAATAGTCAAAATGGTGGCGTCCGTCCCCGCCCGACGGCCGTGGAAACGCAAGGCGCTCGGGTGGTTCCTCGAGTTCCGTCTCATCCCGGTCCTCCTGTGGTCGTACACCGCCGTCGTCCTGGGGACCGCGATGGCCTTCGCCGTCGCCGGGACGTTCGACCCGCTGTGGTTCGTGGTGGCCCTCGCCCTCGGCGGGCTCGTTCAGGGGTGGGAGACGCACGCCGTCAACGAGATCTACGATTGGAGGAGCGGCACGGACCAGATCGGCCTCCGCGCGCTGTCCGGTGGGAGCAAGGTCCGGAACATGGGCCTGCTCGATGAACGGGATCTCTGGCGGATCTACGCGTGGGCGACCCTCGGCGTCGCCGCGTTGACGATCGGGGTCGTCGTAGCCCGCGCCCCGTGGCTCGCCCTGATCATCGTCGCCGGGTACCTGATCGGGCTCGCCTACACCGTCCCGCCGATCGCGATGTCGTATCGGCCCTTCGCCGGAGAGTGGCTAGGCGGGTTTCCCGGCGTCCTGCTGTCGGGCCTCGGCGCGTACGCGATTCAGGCGCTATCCCTCTCGCCCGTGGCGGCGATCGCCCTCGCGGCCCACGCGCTCGTGTGCACGGGGATGCTCGTCGTCCATCACTATGCCGACGCCCCGATGGACGCGGCGGCGGTCCCCCCGAAGCGGACGACCGTCGTCGCCCTCGGGTTCCGGAACGCGAAGCGGTACGCCGCGGGGATGGCGGGCGTGGCCGTCCTCCTCGACCTCTGGCTGGCGGTTACCTTCCATCACGCGTTCTTCTTCGCCGCGGTCCTCACGTTCCCGACCCTCTGGTTCCATCTGCGGATCGACCCCACGAACCTGGAGTCGACGACCCGCAACGAGCTTCGGGTCATCCAACTCGGCATCGTGGCGGGCCTATCGACGTCGGTGTTGCTCGCGCCGATCCTGTGGCCGCTGCTCCCTCTCGCTGCACTCGGGTATTTCGCCCACCTCGTCGTGGTGGCACCGCCCGCCGCCCTCGCACGCGCCTGGCGTCGCGCTCCCCTGGCGCAATCCCGGAACCGCTGACGTGTCCTCGGAAGAGCGAAATACGGCGGGGGGTCTGCGGACGTCGTGCGGCGCCTGGGATTCATTGTGAACCCCATCGCGGGCATGGGAGGCCGTGTCGGCCTGAAGGGGACCGACGGCGTTGTCGACGAGGCCCGGACGGCGGGTGCGGGGCCCGTTGCGCCGACCCGAGCGCGCGCCTTCGCGGAGAGGATCCTCGCACTCTCCCGCGGCGATCCATCGCTCTCGATCCGGTGGCTCACGGCCGCAGGACCGATGGGCTCGGAACCGTTACGAGCGGCAGGCGTCGCCGAGGAGCCCCTAGAAATCGTCTCTCGCCCTCCGGAAGCAACGACCGCGGGGGACACGCGGCGCGCGGTCGAGGCGTGCATCGACGGGGGCTCGGAGCTCGTCCTCTTCTGCGGCGGTGACGGGACGGCGCGGGACGTCGCGGAATCGGCGAGGGATCGCCTCCCGATCCTCGGGATCCCGGCGGGCGTCAAGATGCATTCGGCCGTGTTCGCGGTATCGCCGCAGGCGGCCGCCGAACTGACCCTCGCCTACCTTCGGGGCCGCCTCCGCATCGGGTCGGCGGAAATCCTGGACCTCGACGAGGACGCGTACCGCCGAGGCGAATGGCACATCGCGCTTGTCGGGACCGCGAAGACGCTCGTGGAGCCAACCCTGGTCCAGGCGGGAAAGCTCCAGGTCGCCGAGCTGACCGAAGAGTCCACGCGCGAGGAACTCGCGGACCACTTTCGCGAACTGTTCGCGGCCGAACCAGATACACTCTTCTTCCTCGGTCCGGGCTCGACCATCGCATCCATTGCCGGCGCCCTGGGCCTTGAGAAAACCCTGCTCGGGATCGATGCGGTCCTCGGCGGGCGAACGATCGCGAAGGACGCGGACGAGCGGTCCCTCCTGCGCTTGCTCGATGCGCATCCGAAGGCGAAGCTGGTCGTCAGCCCGATCGGGGCGCAGGGCTTCCTGGTGGGACGCGGGAACCTCGAGGCGAGCCCGGACGTCCTCCGACGGATCGGGACGCGGAACGTGATCGCCGTCGCGACGCCCGGCAAGCTCGCGATGACGCCGGTGCTGCGGGTCGACACGGGCGATGCGGCGCTCGACGAGGAATTCCGCCGTCGCGAGTACCTGTTCGTCCTGATCGGATATCGCACGTCGAAGCTCCACCCCATCCAACGCTGACGCACAGATGTCGGGAACCAAGTTGAAATACCCCGGTCCCATGCGAGGCACGACCGGGGGAATGCGCGCATGGCCGGCACGATGAAGGCCGCGGTGAAATCGAAGGCGTCGCCGCGGAGCACAGAAATTCGATCGGTCCCGATCCCGGAGCCCGGCCCCGCGGAGGTCCTGATCCGCGTGGAGGTCGCATCGATCTGCGGGACGGACGTGCACATCTTCGACTGGGACGCGTGGGCGCAAGCCCGGATCAAAGTGCCGCTCATCCAGGGACACGAGTTCGCGGGGCGCATCGAGCGGCTCGGCTCGGAGGTGACGGGGCTCGACAAGGGCGCATACGTGAGCGCGGAGGGTCACGTCGCGTGCGGCCGCTGCCACATGTGTCGCACGGGCAACGCGCACGTCTGCAAGACCGTGTCGATCCTCGGGATCGACAGGGACGGCGCGTTTGCGGAGTACCTCAAGGTCCCCGCGACGAACGTAATCGTGAACGACCCGGACCTTCCGCCGGAGCTCGCAACGATGCAAGATCCTCTGGGCAACGCGGTATACACGGTCACGAACGCGGACGTGCCCGGGAAGACCGTCGCGATTTTCGGACTCGGACCGATCGGTTTGATGGCCGTCTCCCTTTGTCGCGCGATGGCCGCCGCGCGGGTCATCGCGATCGGCCACACGAACCGATATCGAATGGACCTCGCGAAGGAGGTCGGGGCGCACCACGTGCTCGCGTCGAAAGCCAGTCTCGTCGATGAGATTAACGACCTGACGTCGGGCGAGGGCGTCGACGAGGTCCTCGAGATGTCGGGGAGCGAACAGGCGCTTCGGCAGGCGCTCGAGATCGTGCGCCCGGCGGGGGGCATCCACATCCTCGGGTTCTACACGAAGGATGTGACGATCCCGATGTCGGAGCTCGTGACGAAAGGCGCGTCGATTCACGGGATCCACGGCCGGCTGATGTTCAAGACGTGGGAGCAGATGGGCGGCCTCCTGAAGAGCGGCAACGTGAATCTGCGGCCGCTCCTGACGCACAAGTTCCCGCTCGACCGGTACGACGAGGCGATGGACGTGATGCGGAGCGGCAACTGCGGCAAGGTCGCGTTCCCGATGGAGGGATGACGCTGGCGAATCGAGATCCGACCTCCTGGATGCGCGCGGAATACGAGAGCCTCGTCGCCCAGAGCCTCGACTGGAAGCTCCGAGTCCTCCAAGGGCCGTCGGCCCCGCGCAGCATCGTCGACGGGAAGACGGTGATCATGCTCTGCTCGAACAACTACCTGAACCTGTCGAACCATCCGAAGGTGAAGCGCGCGGCCCGCGAGGCGATCAAGACGCACGGTGCGGGCAGCGGCAGCGTGCGGCCGATCGCGGGGAACATGGACCTCCACGAGGAGCTCGAGCGCCGAATCGCCCGCTTCAAGCGACGTGAGGCGGCCCTGTTCTACATGAGCGGTTTCGCCGGGAACGCGGGCTTGATCTCGCAGCTCGCGGGCGACGGCGACGCGATCCTGACGGACGAGCTGAACCACGGGAGCATCATCGACGGCGTGCGGCTGACGAAGGCCCAGCGCATCATCTATCGGCATCGCGACGTCGGCGACCTCGAACGAGCGCTGAAGGAGGCCGACGTCTCCGCGAAGAAGATCCTCGTGGTGAGCGACGGCGTGTTCTCGATGGACGGCGACATCGCGCCGGTCGGCGAGATCGCGAAGGTCAGCGAGGAATTCGGGGCGATGGTGTACATCGACGACGCCCACGGAGAAGGGGTCCTGGGGGACGGCGGCCGGGGCGTCGCGTCGCACTTCCACGTCGAAGACAAGATCCAGGTCGAGCTGGGTACGTTCTCGAAGGCGCTCGGTGTGGTCGGCGGCTATGTCGCCGGATCGAACGACCTCCGGAACTACGCGCTGAACAAATCGAGGACCTGGCTCTTGAGCGGATCGCATCCTCCGGCGGTCACGGCCGCCTGCACTGCCGCGATCGACGTGCTCGAGACGGAGCCGAGGCACGTGAAGAAGTTGTGGTCGAACACGAAGTACTTCAAGAAGAGGCTCGTCTCGCTCGGCTTCGACATCGGACGGAGCGAGACTCCCATCACGCCCGTCATGCTGGGCGATTCCGCGATCGCGAAGCGCTTCAGCGACCGGCTGTTCGAGGAAGGCGTGTTCGCGTTGCCGATCGTGTACCCGATGGTCGCGAAGGACAAGGCGCGCATCCGGAACATCGTGAACGCGGGGCTGAAGCGCCAGGACCTCGACGACGCCCTGGCCGCGTACGAGAAGATCGGCAAAGAACTGAACGTGATCGCCTAGATCCCGTCACGGAGCTTCCGGCGCGCGTACGAGAGCTGGACGATCTGGTAGCCGAGCGAACGGAAGACGGCCTCCGAGGCGTTGTTGTCCGGCTCGATCAGCGCGCAAAACATCTCGATGCGGCGAGCCTGCAACGCCCGCTCGCACGCCCGAACGAGTCGGCGTGCCAATCCGCGCCGCTGATACGAAGGATGGACCGCGAGCCGATTGATCCAACCCTTGCGGCTGTCCTGCGTCCCGAGGACCGTCCCCACGAGCCGATCCCCGTCGATTGCGCCGAGGTAGAGGCCGCGGTTGGATCGGAGCTGCCGCGCGATCGCGGGTCGCGAATCTCTCCCTCGGATCTTCGGATCTAGGCCGCAAGTCCGGAAAAGAGAGATCATCTGGTCGTAGTCGCGGAGGCGCAGCGGACGGATTCGGAGGGTCATCGTCAGTCCCGGGAGATGAGATGCCGGGTTGGGTCGGCGAAGCGCGCCTGCGCGTCCGAAGGAAGGCGGTCTCGAAGGAAGGACGGCATCAAAGCGAACGTGCGGAGTTCCGAAAGTGGCAGCAAGCGCATCCGGATGTGGGACTCGCGGCTCGGGACGTACCCTTGCGGGTCCGGCGTCGGGAACTCGGAATTCAGGTCGACGAGGAAGTAGAATCCGATTTCGTGCGTCGTGACGTCCCGGAGGGTGTAGAAGTTCTCATGCACGTACACGAGCTTCCAGGCCTCAACGTTCAGGCCGCTCTCCTCGTAGACCTCGCGAGAGAGGCACATCGCGAGCGTCTCGCCGAATTCGAGGTGGCCGCCTGGGAGCGCGTAGCCCCGGCCGCCGCGTCCGTCGTCTCCCTCCTGGGCGAGCACGGCGCCGTCGTGAATGAGGATGCCGCACGCGCGGACCAGGAACTCCCGCTTCGCATCAAGCGATCCGAGCACCCAGCTCTCCCTCCGAATCCGGACGGAGCATCACGACCCGCCCGTCGGACTGCACCGCGCCGAGGCAGAGGACCTCGGACAGGAACGGACCGATCTGGCGGGGCGGGAAGTTCGTGACCGCGACGACGTGTCGGCCCGCAAGGTCCTGCTTGCCGTACCATCGGCGGATCGCCGCGGAGCTCTTCCTGACCCCGAGGGACCCGAAGTCGATCCAGAGCTTGTACGAGGGGTTGCGCGCTTCGGGGAAGTCCTGCACGTCGACGATCTTGCCCACGCGCATCTCGATCTTCGTGAACTCCTCCATCGTGATCCGAGTCATCGTCCCACCCGGCGCGGAACAGGCTCCGGCGATTTGAGACCTCGCCTTCAGACGGCGCGCGATTCGGGACTTCGGACGCCGAGGTGCTTGCACAGCCGCTCGTGTTCCTCGCGGCTCGTCCATTCGACGCGGAGGTAGTCCGCGATCTCGCGGTCCGTCATGCCGAGCCGGCGCGCCTCGTCCACGGCGACCTGATATGCCTCGACCTCCGTCGGCCGGTCGACGTAGTTGTACCGTCGGTCCCAGAGCTCCCGGCCCGCGTGCCACTGCCGGATGTGGGTGAGCTCGTGCAGGATATCGAGGTAGAGAATCTTCTCGTCGCCTTGCCGAAGGTACCCGAGTCCGGCGACGACGTTTCCGGCGGCGTCGTCGATGTACATGTACATGTCCTCCGGCATGACGTCGATCCGGCAGTCCCGCAGCACCTCCTCCCGCAATCCGTCCGGGAAGATCTCTCGGAAAGCGGGGGATCGATCGAGTCCCGGAAACACGTCGAGGATCGCGTGTTTTCCGGCCTTCACCTTTCGGTTCACTTCGACGCCGGCCATTCCGCGGTTCGAATCGTGCGCCTCCGAGAAAAAGGTTCGCTCGCGACCATGGCACCCCGTCCCTTCACGGCGGACCCTTTCGGCCGGCGTGCTCCCGGAACCAGGAGGCAAGGTCCTTGTCGTTGCGCCGGAGCCACGCGGCGTTCACGCGGATCTTCTCCATCACCTGTTTGACGGTCCGGCGGACGCCGGGCGACGGATGACCCTTGAAGAAGACCTCGATCTCCCGCGCCCGATCGGCGCTCGCGAACGTCTCCGGGACCGCGGCGAGCCCGCGGATGAGGAATCCGGAAGGTGAATACCGCCGATACAACTCGTCCCAGTTCGTCTTGATGAAGGTCCACGCGAGGTCCCTCCCGACGCTCGGTCGGCTCGTCGCGACGCCCCGGATCACGATCGGCGCATCCTGGAAGCGGACTGCGTCCGACAGGGCCCGAGTCAGGGTTTCCCGGAGGAGGGATTCCCGTCGGGGGCGCGTGAGGGCAATGAGGAGGCGGACCTGTTCTTCCTGGAGCGCGGACTTCTGTTCCAGTTGCCAAAGGGTCTCGTACGTCGCCTCGTCGGCCTCCTGGGCGGCGAGCCCGTAGACGACGGCGCGCAGGTCGGGCGACAGGGATGCGGATTCCTTCAGGTAAGAAGCAAAACGACTCGCCGCCTCGTCCAACACCGGCTTATCGAGGTAGTGGCCCAGGCGGGCGAGCACGGTCATGCGGCGGAGGGCGCCGAGATGCCCCTCTTCCTTCTTCGGGACCCAACCCGTGCGCGCGACAACCGGTCGAAACAGGTCCCTCGCGTATCCATAGAACGATTCGAGGTACGGCCGGTCGGCGATCAGACTTTCGAATCCGATCAACGAATCCGAAATCCCTTGCCACACCGTGGTGTCGTCCTCGTCCTTGAACGCGGACGTCATCTCGAGGAACGCCGTCGCAGGCAGATACCCCGCGACCGTGAGGGCGTACGCATCGTTCTGGAGCCCGAGTCGATCTCGCGCCTCGAGCTCGCCCGCAGCGACGGCCCGCCGGAGCCGCTCCCATTCGTCCGGCGGGTAGTTGACCCGGTAGAAGCCGGATTGCCCCGCGTTCACCTTGATCCAGTCCCTTTCCGGCAGGCGCTTCCCCTTTGCGACGGAGCGAGTCTCGGTCCGTTTCTGCATCAGGGACCGCTCGATCTCGGGGGCACCCGACCGCGCGATCCGGATCGGAACCTTCCAGAGCGCCTTCCCCTCCCGGACTCCCGCGACGTGCTCGTACAGGAACCGCGACTGGGTGAGCCGCACCGTCGCACCCTTTCCCGTCCTCGAGACTCGCACATCGAGGAGGGGGAAGCCGGTCTGCTTCACCCAGGTCCCCATCAACGAGCGCACGGGCTTTCCGGACGCGTCTTGGAGCGCGCTCCACAGATCTTCCGTGCGGGCGTTGCCGTATCGGTGCGCCTTCAGGTAGCTCCGGAGCCCGCGGCGGAACGCGTCTTCCCCGAGGAACTGCTCGAGCATCCAGAGGATCGAGGCGCCCTTGCTGTAGCTGATTTCGTCGAAGATCTCGCGGATTTCGGCGGGGTCCTCGACCCGGACCTCGATCGGATGCGAGTTCCGGAGGCCGTCGAGCGCGAGGCCGCGGATCGTGTCGAACAGGAGGAACTGCGTCCACATGCGCCAATCCGGGTGGAGGGCGTCGACCGTCTTGTTTCCCATCCACGACGCGAAGCTCTCGTTGAGCCAGAGGTCGTCCCACCACGCCATCGTGACGAGGTCGCCGAACCACATGTGGGCTGTCTCGTGCGCGATGACGTCCACGATGTTCTGGCTCGTCTGCGCCGACGACGTGGCCGGGTCGAAGATCAGGATCCGTTCCCGGTACGTGATCGCGCCCCAGTTCTCCATCGCGCCGGCCGCAAAGTCCTGGAGGGCCACGTGGTCGAGCTTCTCGAGCGGATACGGGATGCCGTAGTACTCGTTCAGGTAGTCGAGGATGTGCGAGGCGCTCTCGAGGGCCCAACGACCGTGGGCGACGCGATCGGGCAGGGCCCACACGCCGATCTCCGTCTTGCCTCGGGTCGAGCCTTTGAGGGCCTCCAGCGGACCGATGACGAACGCCAACAGGTACGTGGACATCCTCGGGGTCTTCGCGAACCTCACGCGGTGCGTCCCATCTCCGAGAGGCTCGTCGCGGAGGACCGGCGTGTTCGAGACCGCCGCCATCCCGTCGGGAACGATGAGCGTCACCTCGAATGCCGCCTTCGCTGCCGGCTCGTCCCAGCAGGGGAACGCGCGGCGGGCGTCCGTCGACTCGAACTGTGTGGCGGCCATGTAGCCCTCCTTGCCCGCCGCCGTCGTGTACTTGCTCCGGTAGAATCCCGCGAGCTGGTCGTTCAACGTGCCGGTGAAGGCGAGGGCGAGCGTCGCCGAGCTTTTCGGGATCGTCTCCGCGAAGGTCAGGCGCAACCGCTCGGCGGCTGGATCGGTGTCGATCCGGGCGGCAGGCACCGAGCGGCCTCGGGACGAGCGCACGGTCGCCTCCTGGACCTCGAGGTCCTTGGCGTTCAGGATAATCGTCTTCGTGGGCCGCGCGACCCGAATCCGGATGGACTCGCTCCCTCGGAAGGTGAATTCCCCGAGGTTCGGCCGCAACTCGATCGAATACGTCTCGGGTCGGACGGTGTCTGGTAGGCGGTGCGCCGTCGCCATCACGAGGCCTTGGGGGGGTCCCGGTTCTCGGGCAGCGTCTTGTCCAATATGTAGTTAACCGTCGCAGACCTGGGCGTCCGGCGCGCGGCCGAATGTGGCGGCTACCTCGGCTTTTGGCGGCTCGCGAGGGCATGATGCCGCCACAGGCTGAACCCGCCCTCCCAGACGAGGAACAGGCCGAGGACGAACGCGAGCAGCGCAAACCCCTCGGCGAGGTCGTGGTCGCCGAAGTCGACGAGGAACGTCGCGACCGTGCAGGCCATGCCGCGAGCCCGACGACGAGCGTCAGCGCGGCCCACCGGCGCTCCATCCGCCCGCGAAGTGATGGGCCGGTACAAGAAGCCCGCGGACGACCGAGGGCTTATGGCCTTCCACGAACTCCGCCGGACCGATGGCGGCGGATCGGCGGGACGAGATCGCCGCGACGTTCGAGCGGATCCGGCGCCCGCTCCAATGGCCCATGGAGAACTTCCACCGCACGCGGATCGCGAACCACGGGTTCGTGGGCTACCGCTTCTCCCGCGTGCGTCGGAACGCGCGGGCCGGCTTCACGTTCGGCTTCGCGCTCCGAGACGACGTGCTCCCAAGCGTCAAGAATCCGCCCGAGGTGGTGGCGTACGCCTTCGTCCGGCCCCCGAATGGCACCCTCCACAAGTCGATCGCCGGTCGGCCGAACAGCGCGGTGCGGCGGCTCGTGGCCTCGAGCCGGAAGATGGGGTTCCCGTTCGAATTCCATCCCGACGGAGAGGTCGTCGCGATCCGACACCGGTCGGTGCGGACGGTCCCGCGGGAGATCTTCGTGCTCGTCGCCTCGGATTTCTTGATGCTGAGCTACCAGCCGCTCCGGTCGTCCGGATTCCTCGAACGCCTTCGGAAGGCGACCACGCGGCCCGGTCCGTAGGCGCGTTCAGCCGGCCATCTCGAGGGCGAACGCCGCCGGGACGTGCGGACGGTCGACGACCTCGTAGACCTTCGTCCAGTTGTCCGCCAGATCCCGCGAACACCGCAGGACGCCGAGGTCGACGAGCCCCTGCAGCCGCCTGCGGGTGCGCGACGCGGGCCATCGGAACCGGATCGCCATGAACTCCACGACGGCCCGCTCCCGTGTCACGCGGTTCACGAAGTGCACCTGGATCGCCGTCGCGACGAGGGCAAGGTCCTCCCTGACATCCGCCTCCTCGACCTCGAACAGGACGGCCCAGAGCCCTTTGATGCGCGTCATGCGAGGTCCATGGGGGCCAGGGCCGTCTCCCTTCCGCGTGCACGTAATGTACGTCCGCGGCCGCGGAACAAGACTTTAATCGGCCCGGGTCGATACATCGACGATGCCGGTGGACACGGAGCTCGTCCCGATCGAGAACCCGGACGGACTGAACGTCATCCTCGGTCAGACGCACTTCATCAAGACCGCCGAGGACGTCCACGAGGCCCTCGTCGGGTCCGTCCCGGGGATCCGCTTCGGCGTCGCGTTCTGTGAGGCGTCCGGGCCGTGCCTCGTCCGCACGGAAGGGAACGATCCTCGGCTCAAGGAGCTCGCGGCCAAGAACGCGTTGGCGGTCGGCGCCGGGCACTTCTTCGTCGTCTTCCTGAAGGACGCCTACCCGATCAACGTCCTCCGCGCGCTCCGGGACGTGCCCGAGATCGTGACGATCTTCGCGGCGACGTCGAACCCGGTCGACATGATCGTGGCAAAGACGCCCCGTGGGCGCGGCGTCCTCGGGGTGGTCGACGGCGAGAGGGCGAAAGGCGTCGAGACGGAGAAGGACCGCGCGGAGCGGATTGCGTTCCTCCGCAAAATCGGCTACAAGCTGGGCTGACATGTGCCGGATGCTCGCGGTCGTGAGCCGGAAGCCCGTGCCGGCGGACACGCTCCTCGCGTTCCGGCAGCTCGCGGACACGGGCCGGAACTTCCGGGACTTCGGATGTCCGCAGCCCAACCCGAAGTCGGGCCATCCGGACGGCTGGGGCATTGCCTGCGTGGCGCAGGAGGGCGAGTTCTACGCGCGCAGCCCCGTGAAGGCGACCGCGGATCCGAGGTACGAGGAGGCGGTCCGCCAGATGGTCCGCACGTGCAGCCCGCCGCTGGTCCTCGTAGCCCACCTTCGATACGCGTCGAAGCGGGACACGATCCAGGAACGCTACTGCCACCCGTTCCGGCGGGAGGTCGACGGCCGGGGCGTGTTCTTCGCCCACAACGGGGAGATCACGGACTTCGGGGTCCAGGACAGCCAGATCGATTCGCAGTTCATCTTCGACCGGTTCGTCGAGTCGATGGGCACCGAAATGCGCCCGCTTCCCGAGCTGAAGCAGGCGATCGCGAAGGCGAAGGCGGGCATCGACGAGCGCTTCCCCCGGAAGGTCGAGTCGTACACATTCCTGCTGCTCGACGGCAACCGGTTGATCGCCCACCGCGACGCCCGCACGTGCGTGCCGTACTACACGTTGCACGAGACGGGCACGGAGGACATGCGGGTCGTCTGCTCGGAAGTCCTACCCACGCTCCCGGGTCGCTGGCGCATGTTACGGAACGGCGAGTCCGTCGAATTCCGGCCGTAGATCCGAATAGAACGCGGGCCACTGCGCGTACTGCATCTTCCGGAGTGGACTGGTCCGCCCCGGGAGCGAAAATCCTGAGGGGCTCGTAAGGAAGGGTTATATAAATCCTGTCACGTAGGGCTTGTAGTATTCTTCCTGGGGGAGGACTTGATAGAGTGCGGGAAGTGGAGATTCAGACCCAGTGCCCGGAGTGCCGGGGCGACCACCTGGTGCGCGACTACGAACGGGCCGAGATCGTGTGCGAGGACTGTGGGCTTGTCTTGGCCGACATGATCATCGACGAGGGCCCGGAGTGGAGGGCCTTCGACTCCGAGCAACGGGAGTCCCGCGAGCGCGCCGGGCCGCCCAGCACGATCATGGCCCACGACAAGGGCCTCTCCACGTCGATCGGGTGGCGGAACAAGGACGCCTACGGCCGGCAGATCCCGCACAAGTCGCGGGCGCAGATCTACCGCCTGAGGAAGTGGCAGCACCGCATCCGCACGTCGAAGAGCGGGGAGCGGTCGCTGGCTCAGGGCCTGACGGAAATCAACACGATGGCGTCGAAGATGGGCCTCCCCCGCCACGTCCGCGAGAGCGCGGCGGTCCTGTACCGTCGGGCGTCGACGAAGAACCTCGTCCGCGGGCGCTCGATCGACGAGGTCGTCGCGGCGACTCTGTACGCGTCGTGCCGCCAGTGCGGCGTGCCGCGGACCCTCGACGAGATCGCGTCGAAGTCGAGCGTCGATCGCAAGTCGATCGGCCGGACCTACCGGACGCTCGTCCGGGAACTCGGGCTGAAGCTGCTGCCGCAGAGCCCGCGGGACTACATCGCGCGGTTCTGCAATCGCCTGAACCTGGAGATGGACGTCCAGCGGAAGGCAAAGGAGATCCTCGACAAGGTCGAGAAGGACGAGCTGGCGTCGGGCGTCGCGCCGAGCGGCGTCGCGGCCGCGACGATCTACATCGCCGCGATCCTGTCGAACAAGCCGTGCACGCAGAAGGAGGTCGCCGAGGTCGCCGGTGTGACCGAAGTCACGATCCGGAACCGGTACAAGCGGATCTCCGTCGCCATTGGGATGAACAAGTGAGGGGCGCGCCGACACGGCGCGCCCGCAAGGTTTAAGCGAGTGCGTCCCTTCCGAACCAATCCTGCGGTGAGCGGTTGGTTTCCGAGACGATCGAGAAGGGAGACATCGTCTGGCTCGAATACGACGCCTGGACGATCAACCCGAACGGGACCCAGACCCTCTTCGACACGACCCATGACGAGGTCGCGAAGAAGGAGGGTAAGTTCGACGAGAAGAAAGTCTACATGGAGGTCCCCGTCGTCGTCGGCCGCGGTCGAATGTTCGAAGGGCTCGAGCGAGCCCTCCTCGAGGCGAAATCCGGCGAACAGAAGGAGGTGCTGATTCCCCCGGAGAAGGGCGCGGGGGCGCGGGACCCGAGGCTCGTCGAGCTCCGGACGGAACGGGAGTTCCTGCGTCAGGAGATCGACCCGGAAGTCGGGATGGAGGTCTCCATCACCGGGAAGCACGGGATCGTCACGGCCGTCAGCGCGGGCCGGGTCCGCGTCGACTTCAACAACCCGCTCGCGGGCAGGACGCTGAAGTACGTCTTCCGGGTGACGCGCAAGGCGACGACGCCCGAGGAACGGATGCGGGCGGTCCTCGACATGGACTACGGGCTCGGCGACCAGTTCAAGATCCACTTGAAGGACGGCACCGCCGAGATCCAGCTGCCGGACGTCTGCAAGACGGACGAGAAGTGGTTCGTCTCGAAGTTCCGCGTCGTCGCCGATCTCCGGGAACTGTCCGAGCTCAAGACGATCCGGTTCCTCGAAGAGTACGAGAAGAAGGAACCGAAGCCCGCCGAGCCGACGGCCGAGGCGGCGCCCGCGGAAGCGAAGGCGAAGGCCGCGGAGGCCCTGCCTGCGAAGAAGACGAGGCGGAAAGCGACCGCGACGAAGGCGAAGCCCGCCGCCGAGGCCCCGAAGGAAGAGGAACCGCGGTCGGCGGAGAAGGCGCCCGAGGAACTTTAGTCTCCGCGCCGAACGCGGTCCTGATCGAATCTCTCCCGCACCGGTTCATGGAGGCCGAAGCTTTAATGGCGGGCCAAAGCCTCGTCGCCGCGCTCGGGTCGCCTAGCACGGAAAGGGCACCCGCCTCCTAAGCGGGTTATCTGGGGTTCGAATCCCCACCCGAGCGTCTCCGGGACGGTTATCGAGCTTCTCGTCGCGGCGGCTTCAGGAGCTTCACGGCCGCGGCGTGCGGGTCGATCCGGCGATCTGCGACGTCCTGCGCGAGCCGGTCGAACGCCGCACCCAACCGGGACGTGTCCTCGACCTGGCGGGCAAGCGATCGGTGCGCGTTCTCCAGGATCTCGAGCCGGGCCCGGGCCATTTCGCGCTTTCGCCGAAGCCCCGTACGGTCGAGGAACTCCACATGCCGCATGAGGGCGTCGGCGAGTTCGTCGATTCCGCGGCCGTCGGTCGCGATCGTGCGGACGATCGGTGGGGTCCAACCGTCGCGGGCCCCGAGCTGGAACTTCAGGTTCGCGACGAGGACGTCGTCGTTGCCCAGGTCCACCTTGTTCACGACGTACACGTCGCCGATCTCCAGGATCCCCGCCTTCATCGTCTGGACCACGTCGCCGGTCAGGGGCATCTCGACGACGACCGTCGTGTGCGCGCGGGTCGCGATCTCCACCTCGCTCTGTCCCGCGCCGACCGTCTCCACGAACACCACGTCCATGCCGAGCGCATCGAGCACCCGGACGGCATCGAACGTCGCGAGGGCGAGACCGCCCGCGTGCCCGCGCGTCGCCATGGATCGGATGAAGACGCCCGGATCGACTCCCGTGTCGGCCATGCGGATACGGTCGCCCAGCACCGCACCGCCCGAATACGGGGACGTCGGGTCGACCGCCACGACCCCGACCTTCTTGTCCTTCGCGCGGAACGTGCGGACCAGGCGGTTGATCAGCGAACTCTTCCCCGCTCCCGGCGGCCCCGTGAACCCGACGACATGGGCGCGACCCGTGTGCGGAAAGATCCGCGCGACGGCCTCGACCGCCTCGGCCTCGTCGTCCTCGATGAGCGAGATGACCTTCCCCGCTGCCCGCTTCTCCCCCCGGAGGAGGGCCCGGACCAGCTCGGGGACCGAGTCCCGCGGTCGTCGGGGGGACGCGGTCCGGCGGGTCACCGCCTCACGCCCCTTTGCCCGCCTTCTCGAAGAACGCGACGATCTCGCGGAGGGGCGTCCCGGGACCGAACACCATCCGGATGCCCGCCTTCTTCAGCTTCGGGACGTCCTCCTCCGGGATGATCCCTCCGGCCACGACGATGATGTCGCCCGCCTTCCGCTTCCGGAGCAGCTGGACGACGGCCGGGAAGAGCGTCATGTGGGCACCGCTCAGCGACGAGAGGCCGATCGCGTCAACGTCCTCCTGGATCGCGGCTTCGACGATGTCCTCCGGCGTCTGCCGCAGGCCGGTGTAGATGACCTCCATCCCCGCGTCCCGCAACGCACGGGCGACGACCTTCGCGCCGCGGTCGTGCCCATCCAGGCCGGGTTTCGCGATGAGCACGCGGATCTTTTTCGGCATGGCGCACCCTCAGTAAAGCAGCGGTTCCTCCCAGACGCCGAAGACCTCGCGCATCACGTCGCAGATCTCGCCGAGCGTCGCCTTCGCGCGCACGGCGTCGAGGATCAGCGGCATCGTGTTCTCGTCGCCTTCGCATCCCGCGCGGAGACGGTCCAAGGCGCGGGAATGTTTCTTGGCGTCCCGAAGGCGTCGGATCCGGCGGATCCGCTCGAGCTGTCCTCGGAACGACGCCTCGGAGACGCGCAGCGGCTCGACCTCGGACTGCTCGTCGACGGTGAAATCGTTGACGCCGACGATCGTGCGCTCTCCGTCCTCGATCTCCCGCTGGTAGCGGTACGCGGAGTTCGCGATCTCCTGCTGGAAGAACCCTTTGCGGATCGCCGGGATCACGCCGCCGAGACCGGAGATCCGATCGAAGTATCGGTACGCGTCCTCCTCGAGCTCGTCCGTGAGCGCCTCGAGGAAATACGAGCCGCCGAGCGGGTCGACCGTGTTCGCGACGCCGCTCTCGTGCGCCAGGATCTGCTGCGTCCGGAGGGCGATCCGCGCCGCCTTCTCGTTCGGCACCTGGTACGCCTCGTCGTACGCGTTCGTGTGCAGCGACTGCGTGCCGCCGAGGACCGCGGCGAGGGCCTGCACCGTCGTGCGGACGATGTTGACCTCCGGCTGTTGGGCGGTCAGGCTCACCCCGGCCGTCTGCGTGTGAAACCGCAAGAGCCACGAGCGCGGATTCTTCGCGCCGAACGTGTCGCGCATCTCCCGCGCCCAGATCCGCCGGGCGGCCCGGTACTTCGCGAGCTCCTCGAAGAGATCGTTGTGCGCGTTGAAGAAGAACGACAGGCGGGGCGCGAAGTCGTCGACCGCCAGGCCGCGGTCGATGCCCCACCTCACATATTCCATGCCGTTCGCGAGGGTGAAGGCGAGCTCTTGGGCCGCCGTCGCACCCGCCTCGCGGATGTGGTACCCGCTGATCGAGATCGTGTTCCACTGCGGCACCTGCGCGGAACCGAATTCGAACGTGTCGACCACGAGCCGCATCGAGGGCTCGGGCGGGAAGATCCACTCCTTCTGCGCCTGGTACTCCTTCAGGATGTCGTTCTGGATCGTGCCGCGGAGCGTAGACCAGGACGCACCGCGTTCCTCCGCCATCGCGAGGTACATCGCCCAGATGGCGCTCGCCGGCGAGTTGATCGTCATCGATGTGCTCACCTCCCCGACGTCGATCCCGTCGAACAGGATCTTCATGTCTTCGAGGGACGAGACCGCCACGCCGCACGTGCCAAACTCGCCTTTCGCCTCCGCGTCGTCCGTGTCGTATCCGTACAGCGTGGGCATGTCGAACGCGACGCTGAGGCCGGTCTCGCCGTGCGCGATGAGGTACTTGAACCGCTCGTTCGTGTCCTCCGCGCTTCCGTAGCCGGCGAACATCCGCATCGTCCAGAGCCGGCCCCGGTACATCGTGGGGTGGATGCCGCGGGTGAAAGGGAACTCGCCGGGCGCCCCGAGGCGCTCCGCGGACGGCTTGTGCGCGATGTCGAGGGGCGTGTAGATCCGCTTGATCGTGCGGCTGGAGGTCGTCAGGAACTCTTTGCGGCGTTCCGGGAGGGCTTTCAGGGCTTCCTTGAGCGTCGTCTCCTCCCACCGCTTTCGTTCTTTTTCGAGAGATCGGCCCTCGTCTCCGTTCCGCATGAAACCCTCGGGTGGTTTCAAACGCCGGTGCCTATAAGATAATTGCGCCGCTACTCGGTGACGGTCGACTCGACGATCGTCTTCGCGAGGCCCTGGAACGCCTGCTCGACGTTGTCGCCCGTCTTCGCGGACGTGTAGAGGATCGGGCACTCGTACGACCGCAGGATGGACGCGGCTTCCTCCGGCGTTGCCTCGCGGCGGTGCGTCAGGTCGGTCTTGTTGCCGAGCGCGTACGTCGGGATCGGCCCGACGGAGTCCCGCACGCCATCGATCCACTTCGTCAGGTCGCGCAGGGACGCGACCCGGGTTGTGTCGAAGACCGCCAGGACGCCTTTCGCGCCGTGGAAGTACGCCTCCTTGAAGAGTTGCAGGAACGTGCGCTTGCCCATGATGTCTAGAATCATCATATCGACCTGGACCGGGCGGCCTTGCACCGATCCCAAGGCGACGGTCTTCTTCGACACGACGGCGCCCAGGGTGCGGATGTACGATTCGTCGAACGCGCCGGACACGAAGCGGTGGATGAGGCTCGTCTTGCCGACGCCCTCCTCGCCAACCAAGCAGATCTTGAACTTATAGGTCTTCGACTCCGGGTCCATCGAGGGCCTTCGCAGCATGCCAGTCGTTGATAGCCGGGAGGGGGTTATCAAGCCGTCGGGCTGGTTTTCATTTTCCGTAACGGGCGGGCTCGAACCCTTCGATGTCCGCGATCGTCCCGGTCCGCGCCTCCTGCGGTCGGAGCCGGATGCGGACGCGCATCCCCGGCCGGGCGGCGTCCGGGGTCGCCAGGAGGCGGTGGAGCAGCCCACCGCGGACCCCCTTGAACGTGACGAACGCCCAGAGCTGCGGCGACGCGCGGGCCCCCGTGCGGTCCTGGTGGGCGACCGTGACGGAGGCGACCTGGCCCTCGGGCGCGACGGGGACGAACTCCGTGAGCTCCGCGAAGCACTCCTCGCAGAAGATCCGCGGCGGGAGGTAGTCGAGGCCGCACGCGGTGCACCGAGCGGCGAGGAGACGTCCTTCGTCCCGAAGCGCGACGAAGAACCGTTCCCCGGCGAGGCCGGACGTGTAGATGTAGTCGGCCTCCATGTTCCCCTCCCACGCCCGGTACCGCCGAGCGTCCGTGGTCCGCTCGAGGAACGTCATCGTTCCCCCTCCCGCAGCGGCCGGAAGTAGCGGATGTCGAGGACGCTCCCCTTCCGCTCCTCCGCGGGCCTCCAGACAGCCTGCACCCGCATGCCGATCCGGATCTCGTCTTTCGTCATCTCGCCGAAGTAATGCATCATCCCCATCTTCGGGGACGCGCCATCGAGGCTCACGACACCGACGAGGATCGGCTCCGAGATCCGCTTCGCGTCCGTGTCGAGGTACGAGACGGAGTACGTCTCGATCGTGCCGGTGTCGCGGACGTACGTCCACGCATCCGTCGGCCGGAAGCATTCCTCGCAGAACATCCGCGGCGGGAACAGGATGCGTCCGCAGCGATGACAGGTCCGCGCGATGAGACGTCCGGCCTGCAGCTCCTCGAGGAACCGGGAGATCGCCTCGCCTGCGGACCATGCGTACTTGGCGTCGGGCCGGAAGCGCGTCTGCGTGACCTTTCCTTCGAGCAGGTCGGCGGCGCTCAGCTCGACCCCGGGCCACTTCGCGACGCGCGAGGTCATGCCCGCATCACCACCACGCAGCCGTACTGCATGAGGTCGCCCCACGCCTGCGACACCCCGGTGCGGACCTCGTGTGGGATCTGCCGCTTGCCCGCTTGGCCCGTGAGCTGCCAGAACAGCTCGCCGATCTTCATGCCCATCGTCGCTGCGATCGGATTGCCGACCCCCATCAGCCCGCCGGACGGGCACACGGGGAGCGCTCCGTCCCGCTGCGTCACGCCTTCCCGCGTGAGGGTCGCCGCCTCGCCTTTCTTCGCGAGCAGCAAACCTTCGAGGTGGTGCAGCTCCTTGTAGTCGAACGGGTCGTAGGGCTCCGCGAAGTCGATCTCCCGGCGGGGGTCGCGGATCTTCGCCATGCCATACGCCATCTTCGCGGCGCGCGCGACGTACTCCGGGAAGACGAGGTCCCGATCCGTCCACATCGTCGAGTCGATGCACCACCCGACGCCGGAGATCCACGCGCGGTCCTTGATCCGCCGTCGGCGGATGAAGTCGTCCGACGCGAGCACGACGGCAGACGCGCCGTCGCTGGGAGGGCTGATGTCGAGCCGCTGCACGGGCCACGCCATGACCTCGCTCTTCAGGACGTCGTCGACCGTGATGTTCGGGTCCGCGAGCTGGGCGCACGGATGGCCGACCGCGTTCCGCTTGTTCTTCACGGCGACCCGCGCGATGTCCTCCTTCTTGATCCCGTAGACCGTCATGTATCGGTTCATCTCCATCGCGAAGATCCACACCAGGTTGGGCTTGAGCGGCCGGTCCAGGATCGGGTCCCAGATGTGCGCGAAGACCGACTGCGGATGCGGCTGGCAGGAGGACATCTTCTCCTCGTTCACGACCAGCACGACGTCCGCGAGGCCGGAGGCCACGTGCCACCAGCCCGCGATCGTGCTGAAGACGCCCGTCCCGCCGCCCGTGAAGACGCGCGTGTACGGTTTGCGGTAGCCGCCGCATCCGTCGAGGAGGTACTCGCCCTTCATGTGCACGCCATCGAAGGCGTCCGGAGCGGTGCCGTTCACCACCATGTCGACGTCGCCGATCGACAGGCCGGCGGAATCCAGCGCCATCCGAGTGGCCTCGAAGCACATCTCCTTCCCGGTCTCCTGGAGTCGCCGTCGGAAGATCGTCATGCCCGCGCCGATGACGCCGACTTTCCTCACGGTCCCGCCCCCAGCACAGCGACGGCCCCGGTCGCGCTCGGGACGAAGCGCCACGCCTGCGCCACGCCAACCTTCGCCCCGTCGATCTGGCGCGACCCCGCGTCACCTCGCAGTTGAAGCGCCACCTCCGCCGCGCGATGCAAGCCGGTCGCCTCGAACACGTTCCCGCAGCCGAGCGAGCCGCCGGAGACGTTGACGGGCAGCCGGCCGTCCGCGGCATAGGCGCCCCGCAGCGCCGCCTTGCCGGCCTCTCCGGACTTCGCGAGTCCGAGCGCCTCGAGGTGCTGCAGCTCCTTGTAGGAGAAGCGGTCGTCGACCTCGGCGACATCGATCTCGGCCGAGGGCCGGCGGACCTTCGCGAGCCGGTACGCCATTCCGGCCGCCAGGCGCGCGTACGAGGCCGAGGCCCAGTCGCGCGTCTCGAGGCTCGGGGAATCGCTCGCCCACCCCACGCCCCGGATCCAGACGGGGGTCGCATGGAGGCGGCGCGCCGCGCGGTCCGAAGCGAGGACGAGGACGACCGCGCCGTCGGCGGGCCCGCTGATGTCGAGCGACCGGAGCGGCTCGAACCGTGCCTCCGACGCCGCCACGTGATCCGCGTCCACCGCCGCGCCGTACGCCGCGATCGGATTCCGCAAGGCGTTCCGTCGGTTCTTCGAGACGACCGCGTCGAGCGCCTTCGTCGGAGTGCGGGTCGCACGCAGGTACGCGGCCGCCTCGAGCCCCGCGACGACGTACGGATGGAATCCGAGCGGCTTGTTCCAGATCGGGTCGAGGCCGTGCTCGATGATGCCCAACGGCGTCATCACGTCGGAGATCTTGCTGTGCGCCTCGACCACGGCGACGTCGATCAACCCGGTCTGGATCTGCATGAAGGCGTTCGCGAGTCCCTGCAGGCCGTCGCCCGAGACGGTGCACGTCGGCCGAAGCGCCGCGCCGAGTTGGTCCGGGACGAACTCGTCGAAGATCCCGAATCCCTCGTAGTAGTCCTCGGCGCAGGTGACGAACGAGCCGACGTCGGCCCGGGGATCCACGCCGGCGTCGGCGTACGCGCGGGATGCGGCCTCGAACATGAGCTCCTTCCAACTGTACTCCGGCGTGGACGGCCGGAACGTCGTCAGGCCGACGCCGATGATCCCGACTCGCATGGCCTCCCTTCCCGCGGCGGCAAAGCGGCGTACGGGGAAAAGACTGTCGGACGAGGCGGCCCCGGGGAAGGACTTAAGGCCCGCCAACCGCCTTCGCGCATTCCGAAGGCTCTTCCCTGCCCCTATACTACTTCGATATGGAAACGACCGGGGACGATCCGGCCCAAGACCGCATCATCACGGTGCAATACCAAGCTCTCGCAGATGGGCTGACGCCGACGGGCTCCCTTCAGATCGTGGCGGAGTGGGAATGGGGGGAGAAGCAGGCGATCCAGACGGTCCTCGCCAAAGGCGTCCTTGAGCCCACGTGGGATTTCGTGCCGGTCGGGAATCGCCTGCGGTTCGATCTGACGTTCCTCATCGAGCGGGCGACGAAGTGGAAGCTGATCGACTGGGACATGGGGAAGCTGAAGTACTATTGGTTCACGAAGCCATACTTCGACCTCTCGTCCGTGCTCGTCCTGCTGAATCGCGGCTCGTTCGAGGGATCGAGCCTCCATCGGTACGCGGACAAAGAGAGCGGCAGCCGCGTTCCGAAGATGTACCGGGACGGGCGCTACCTCGATATCATCGAGTACGTGACGCGTGAGCGGGAAGCCGCAATGGATGTGTTGAACGAGAGTCTCCAGGTATTGGGAGATCTCGGAGACAGACGGCGGAGGCCGTCAGAGCCCTCGGGCGCCGCCGACTGATTTGAAGACTCTACAAGAGCGCCCGGCCCGAACGACCCGTTCTTGTCGCATCCTACACGACGCCCACGCCCGTGGAGCGAAGCCCTAAAGGCGCGTCTGCAATAGGGTTCTCAGGGCGCGAGATGGATTTCGAGCTGAAACCCGAACACGACATGATTCGCCGGACGGTCCGCGATTTCGCGGAGAAGGAAATCCGTCCGGTCGCGGCGGAAGTCGACCGGACCGGCGCGTTCCCGAAGGCGACCGTCGTGAAGATGGCGGGGCTCGGACTCTTGGGCGTGGCGATACCGCAGGAATACGAGGGCGCAGGCCTCGACTGCGTCGCCCTCGCGATCGGGATCGAGGAGGTCGCACGGGTCTGCGGGTCCCACGCGCTCATCATGGCGGCCCACAACTCGCTGTGCACGGGCACGATCTGGCTCGCCGGGACCGAGGAGCAGAAGCGACGGTACATCCCAGATCTGGCCAGCGGCCGCAAGATCGGAGCGTGGGCCCTCACCGAACCCACGAGCGGCTCCGATGCGGCGGCGATGCGGACCATCGCGAAACGGACGAAAGACGGGTGGGTCCTCAACGGCACGAAGACCTTCTGCACAAACGCCCCGGTGGCCGGAACGTTCGTGATCCATGCGGTTACGGATCCGACGAAAGGGAACCGCGGGCTGTCCGCCTTCATCGTGGAGCGAGGGAACCGCGGGCTGTCGATCGGCAAAGTCGAGGACAAACTCGGCGTCCGCGGGAGCGCGACCTCGCAGGTGATCCTCACGGACTGCAAGGTCCCGAAGGAAGCGCTCTTGGGGCTGGAAAACGGAGGCTTCGCCAACGCCCTGAAGATCCTCGACGGGGGCCGAATTGGGATCGGCTCGATGGCGGTCGGGATTTCGCAGGGGGCGTTCGACGAATCCGTGAAGTACGCGAAAGAACGGATCCAATTCGACAAGCCGATTGCGGAACATCAGGCGATCCAATTCATGCTCGCCGACATGGCGATGCGGATCGAGGCCGCTCGAACGTTGGTGCGACGCGCGGCGTGGCTGAAAGATCAGGGGAAGCCGTTCAAGAAAGAGGCCGCGATGGCCAAGCTCTACGCGAGCGAGATGTCGTCGTTCGTGACGAACAAGGCGGTCCAGGTCCACGGCGGATACGGATACATCGCGGACTATCCAGTAGAACGGATGCTGCGCGACGCGAAGCTCACCGAAATCGGAGAAGGCACAAGCGAGATCCAGAGGATGGTTATCGCCCGGGATCTGCTTGGGAAGTAGTGCCTCGCGAAGGCTCCACGGTTGCAAGCACACCACCAGGCCGCCGTTTATGCCCACTTGGGCATAACTCGGATGAGGACCATTATGCTCAGTCGGGCATAGCGTTCGTCGATGGCCCGCAAAGACGCTGAACGCATATGCTCAGTTGGGCATAACGGCGCCGAGCGATCCTTGCATGACCACGTGGACGACGCCTTCGGTCCGGAGAAAGGCGAGGAGCTCCGTCAGGCGATCGGACGTCATGAAGAGCACCGACTGTCCCAGATACCGCACTCCGTCTCGCTCGACGAAGCCCGGATACCGGTATGCTCTTCCGTTCGGACGAAGCGTGTACCCGAAGATGAATCGGCGGACCCGCCCACACTGCGAAGCATCGCGACTATCTACATCCCACGTGACCACGAACCCGCTCAGTCCCGCGGGTTTCTGCCGTCCAGCTCGTCGGACGGATCGAGATCGCGTCATTCGGTTATGCCCAATTGGGCATAACGGAGACGCTGCACTGGACTTTTCGGGGGGAGGTCTGCGAAAGTGAAGGGCTGCGGTCCTGCCATGCAAGGTGACTCCCGCACCTTGATACATCTTTATATCGCGCGCGTTCATCCAGCCGCGAATGCCTGAGGGTGAATACGAAGTCGAGCTCTTCCGTAAGCAGGGATTCACCCGCCAGACGTGCGCGAAGTGTGGGAAGGCCTTCTGGTCGATTGGCCAGCACGAGACCTGCGGCGAGGCCCCGTGCCAGGAGTACGACTTCATCGGGAATCCTCCGTTCGCCAAGAAGCTCACGTACCGCGCGATGCGCGAGGACTTCCTCTCCTACCTGGAGCAGAACGGCCACACGCGGGTGAAGCGCTACCCGATCGTCGCACGGTGGCGGGACGACGTCTTCTTCGTGCAGGCGAGCGTCTACCCGTTCCAGCCCTGGGTGATCAGCGGCGAGGCGAGCCCGCCCGCGAACCCGCTCGCGCTCTCCCAGCCGTGCGTGCGATTCCTCGATGTCGACAACGTCGGGAAGACGGGCCAGCACTTCACGATGTTCGAGATGATGGCCCACCACGCGTTCAACTTCCCCGGGAAATTCCTGTACTTCAAGGACCACACGGTCGAGCTGTGCCACGGCTTTCTGACGGACCGGCTCGGACTGAAGCCGGATATCGTGCGGTACAAGGAGTCCTGGTGGGAAGGCGGCGGGAACAGCGGGCCCTGCTTCGAGGTCGTCTTCGGTGGCGCGGAGGCCGCGACGCTCGTGTTCATGATGAACCGCGACGTGAACGGCCATCGGGTGCCGATGGACACGCAGGTCGTCGACACCGGCTACGGCCTCGAGCGACTCACGTGGCTCTCTCAAGGCACGACGTCCGCGTACGAGGCGGTCTTCGGCGACTCTCTCGCGTACCTTAAGCGGGCGACCGGCGCGAAGCGCGTCGATGATCGCGTGCTCCGAGAGTACTCGAAGGTCGCGGGGATGTTGAAGATCGAGAGCCTCGCGGACATCCGCGAGATCCGCCGGCAGACCGCGGAGCGGGTCGGGATCTCCGTCGACGAACTCGTCGCGCAGGTCTCCCCGCTCGAATCCCTGTACATCGTGTGCGATCACTCCCGGGCCCTCATCTTCCTCCTGGGCGACGGGGTCGTGCCGTCGAACAGCCGGGAGGGGTACTTCGCCCGCCTGCTCGTGCGCCGCGGGCTTCGAGCGCTGAAGGATCTGAACATCACGTACAGCCTCGCGGACACGGTCTCGTTCATGATCGACCAGATGCGCGAAGACTATCCGGAGTTCTTCTTCAACAAAGGCGACATCCTCAAGCTCCTCAAGGTCGAGGAGACGCGGTACAAGGAAACGTTGGACAAGGGCCGCGCGACGGTCAGCCGGATTGCGGACGAACTCAAGGCGGCCGGGAGAGGCTTCGATGTCGATACACTGATCCAGCTGTACGACAGCCACGGTCTGAACCCCGACGTCGTGCGCGAGTTCACGGACCTGCCCGTCGATATCCCGGACGACTTCTATGCTCGCGTCGCGGCTCGCCACGAACGGCCCACCGCCGCCGAGCCTGCGAAGAAAGTCACAATTTCTAAGGCGTTGCCTCCGACGAGACTGCGAGTGTACGAGGACAAACGGAAGCGCACCTTCCGCGCCAAGGTCCTCGCGGTCGAAGGCGATGCGGTCGTCCTCGACCAGACGTACTTCTACCCGGAAGGCGGCGGCCAGGAGGCGGACCACGGCACGATCGCCGACCGCGAGGTTTTCGATGTCCAGAGGGTCGGGCCGACCGTGTTGCACTTCGTCCGCGGCGACGCGTCGTCGCTCGTCGGCACGCGCGTGGCGTGCGCGATCGACGGCGAGCGGCGCGAGGCGCTGATGCGGAACCATACCGCGACGCACATCGTCCTCGGCGCCGCGCGCAAGGCGCTCGGGAACCACGTGTGGCAGGCGGGGGCGCACAAGGCCGCCGACATGGCGCGCCTGGACATCACGCACTTCGACGCGCTCTCGGACGCGGAGGTCGCGAAGATCGAGGCGCTCGCGAACGAGGAGGTCCTGGCGCGACGCCAGGTGCGGGCGAAGTTCATGGCCCGCGACGTCGCCGAGCGGAAGTTCGGCTTCCGGCTCTACCAGGGCGGCTCCGTCCCCGGGGGCGAGTTGCGCGTCGTCGAGATCCCGAAGTGGGACGTCGAAGCGTGCGGCGGCACCCACGTCTCGCGGACGAGCGACGTCTCGCTGATCAAGATCCTCCGCTCGACGCGGATCCAGGACGGCGTCGTCCGCCTGGAGTACGTCGCCGGCAAGGGCGCGCTCGAAGCGGCGCGGAAACAAGTCGACGAACTCGCGCGGGTTGCGGAGATCCTCGAGGTGCCCCTCGACCACGTCGTCCCCGCCGTGGAGCGGATGGTGGCGGAGTGGAAGGAGTACCGCAAGCTCTCGCAGAGGGCGACGGACGAGCAGGCGGCCGCGAAGACCCGACAGGAAATCGAGACCGCGAAAGGTCCGTGGCCGATCTTGCGGTCGGAGGTCCCGCAAGGCGTCGGGTTCATGCTGTCGATGTCGAAGGCGACAGCCTCCGAGTCGCGCGCGACCGGGATTTACTGGGCGCCCTCGCCGAGCGACGTGAAGCTCGTCCTCACACGCGGCGCGCAGGTGCCGGTCGACGCGGCGGAACTCGTCCGGACCGTCGCGCCAGAGTTCCACGGCAAGGGAGGGGGAAAGCCGGATTTCGCGCAGGCCAGCTTCCCGAACGCCGACCAGGCGCGGGCCGCCGCGGCGCGGCTCGAGGAGCTCGTCCGCAAGCAACTCGGGATCGAGAGCGGATGACATGGGCCTCCGCGCCTGGCGCCGCCGGATCCGGGAGTACGACGAGATCACGAACGTCGGGCCGGTCGTCCGCCGCTACTTCGTGATCGGCGCGTTCGACGGCGCGCTGACGATCCTCGGGATCATCCTCGGCACGGTCGCCGTCGCCGCCGACGAATCGCACAAGGCGATCATCCTCTCCGCATCGATCGGAGCCGGGATCGCCCTCGCGGTGAGCAGCGCCGTCGGGGCGTACGAGGCCGAACGGGTCGAGAAGAAACTGGACGTGCGCTCGATCGAGCGCGCGATGCTCGCCCGGCTCAGCGAGGAGCACAAGGAGGCGTTCCGGTTCGCCGCTATCGTCAGCGCCCTCGTCCATGGCGTCTCCCCAATGATCGCGGCGTTCATCCCTCTGGTCCCGTTCTTGTTCCTCGACGTCCGCACCGCGACGGTCGTCGCGATCGGCGCGACGCTCGTCATCCTGTTCGTGATCGGGGTGTACCTCGGCAACCTCGTGCGCGAGCGCGTCGTCGTCACGGGCTTGCGGTTCGTCGCCGCAGGCCTCGGGACCGCGGCCCTCCTCTGGCTGTTCGGCGCGAGGCCGGGGTGACCCCCGCACCTTTTAATACATGGGAAGGTTCGCTCGGCCGATGGACTCGCCGGCGGCGGAAATCGAATCGATCCGGACCGTCGTGGCGAAGTACTTCACCGTGTACGGCGTCGTCGTGACGCCGCTCGCGCTGACGTTTCAGGTCTCCTCGCCGACCGGCAGCATCGATGCGCCGTTCGACGAACTCCGCCAAGAGCTCGTTCCCAAAGACTACATCCCCACGATCACGCAGGAACGGGGCGAGACCCTCGTCCACGTGCAACGGCGACCGCGGACGCGGTTCGCGCGGCGACAGGTGAACCTCCTCCTGCTCCTCCTGACGATCCCCTCGATCGTGTTCTTCGGCGGCGCGTGGAACTGGTCCGCCTACTCCGGCGAGCCGATCCTCTCCGCCGCGTCGATCGGCTACGGCAGTCTGTTCTTCTCTCTCCCGCTCCTCACGATCCTCGGCTCACATGAGATGGGGCACTACCTCGTGGCGAAGCGGTATAAGGTCCAGGCCTCGCTCCCGTTCTTCCTGCCCTCGTTGCCGCCGCTCGGCACGCTCGGCGCGTTCATCAGCATGCGCGACCCGATCCCGAACCGCCGGGCCCTCCTGGACATCGGCGTCTCCGGGCCGCTCGTCGGGTTCGCGATCGCGATCCCCGTGACGCTGGCGGGGCTCGCCCTCTCGACGGCGTCGCCGTCCCTGCCGCCGAGCGTCGCCGGCGAGCAGATCCAAGCGTCCCTGCTCTTCAACTTCCTCTCGCTGTTCTTCCCGCTGCCCGACTCGTTCGTCATGCATCCCCTCGCCTTCGCGGGGTGGGTCGGGCTCTTCGTGACCGCGATCAATCTCCTCCCAGCGGGACAGCTCGACGGCGGGCACGTGGCCCGCGCCCTCTTCGGGCGGAACCAGTTCTACCTGTCCTGGGCCGCGATCCTCCTGCTGTTCACGATGAGCTACTTCTACATCGGCTGGATCTTCTTCGCCTTCCTGATCCTGATGCTCGGCGCGCGCCATCCGCCGCCGCTGAACGACCTCACGCGCCTCGATCCGGTCCGCAAGCTCGTCGGAATCGCAGCGGTCGTGATCCTCTTCCTGACCTTCGTCCCCGTGCCGTTCGTCGCGATCGGCGGGGGACAGACCCTGGCGTTCGAAGCGGTCGACGGAAGCCCGCTCATCGAACTCAACGAGACCGTCGCCGTCGGGGCATCGGTCGTGATGACTTTCGCGGTGAACCACACCGCATCCGCGGCCGAGATCGTCGTCGTGACGGCGAAGGATCCCAACCTCCAGGCCTTCGGCTTTACGTTCCTTTTCCTCAATGTGGTGGTCGGTTCGAACACGACGGTCGTGAACAGTGACACCGTCAGCGTGAGGCTGAACGCGACGCAGCGCGCGATCCTCAATCTGCAGGTGATCGCACCGCCGTCGTGGCCGGTGCCCCCTCCCCGGTCCGTCTTCTTCGAGGTCCACGCGACGACGTTGCGCGGCACCGCGTCGCAGGACTTGCGCGTCACCCTGAACGTCACGCCTTGACGAAGACGCAGAAGTGCCTCACCAGGGACCGGTGCACCCGGAGTTCGTGACGCTCGATGAGTTCCATCCTCGACGCACCGATCTCGATCGCCTGCTCGCTCGGCAAGACGACGGCCGCGTAGGCGCCCTTCGGAAGCACGTCTGCGAACGCGTCGAACGCCCGCGCGTAGAGCCGCTCGATCGGCTCGCCGCGGGTCGACGCGGCACGCCCGTACGGCGGGTCGGTCGCAATCGCTTGGACCGTCGCGTTCCTCAGGGGAAGGCGTCCGGCATCCGCGACCGCGAGCCCCGCCGACAGCTCGAGTTGCCGCATCGACGCCCGGGTCCCTCGGACCATCCGACGGTCGCGGTCCGTGCCGATCGCGCCGATGCCGAGGTCGGCGGCCTCGAGCACGATCCCTCCGGTCCCGCAGAACGGATCGAGCAAGGTGCCGGTCCGCGGGATGCGGGCGAGGTTCACGAGGGCGCGTGCGAGCTTCGGGTGCAGCGAGATCGGGAGGGAGAAGGACCGGTGCGCGACTTTCCGCGTCTCGAGGCGGGCTCGGTTCACCCGATGGATGATCCGCCCGAGCACGAACTCGTCCCCGACGAGCAGGCGATAGTCGGCGTCCGGCCGATCGAGGTCCACGTTCCCCGTCCGCCCGAAGTCGGCGCCGAGAGCGCCTTCGAGCGACCGCGCGTCGACGTCCACGCCGATCCCCTCCGCGCGCACGCGGAACGTGCGGCCTCCGAGGTCCGTGTCCCGCGCCACCGCGCGGACCGTCTCGATGTCTCCCGCCGCGAGTTCCTCCGAGGCCACGTGGGCGAGTCCGAGACGGCTCACCGCCCGGGTCGCGGGCCCGGACACGTCGAGGCGCAAGAGCTTCGGGCCGAACGTCGCCGCGCGGATCTCGACGCCCTCCGCTGCGCACGCGGCGTACGCCTCGGCCCGGGGGAGCGTCGGGTGTTCGCCGGAGAGCTCGATCGCGAGGCGCACGGCCTTCGAACGGTCGGGAAGGAGATGAGCTTGCCGACGACCGTCATTTTGAAAAGGGGCGGGCCCTTCGGTGCGCCCGCGTGCGCATCCGGCCTTTCGTCCCCAACGACATCCCCGCGGTCGCCTCGATCGTCCGCGAGGCGTTGCGGGAGAACTATCCGACGTCCCTGTACCTGGACATCCATCGCTGGTGGCGGGACGGGTTCCTGGTCGCGGACCTGGACGGCCATCCGGTGGGCTTCCTCGCCTCCGTGATCACGGCGGACGGACAGGCCCGCATCCTCATGTTCGCGGTGACGGCGGGATTCCGTCGCCGCGGGGTCGGCGCCGCGATGATGGATGCCTTCCTCCGGGCGTGCGCGATGCGCGGCCTGAAGCGGATCGAGCTGGAGGTCCGCGTGTCGAACACGGAGGCGATCCCGTTCTACAAGCGATACGGGTTCGAGATCGCCGGGGCCCTGCCGCGTTTCTACACGGACGGCGAGGACGGCTACAAGATGCTCAAGCACCTGTGAGCCGCGCCCGACTCACTGGTACCCCTGGACGTCGTCGGCCTTGTGCTCGTTCCAGTAGTGGTACGGGGACGCTTCCCGCTGCGCGGACGACAGGTCCGTGCCGACGCCGGCCGAGTACGAGCCGTAGCGCTCGCGGATCTGGTCCTCGATCGACCGCGAGACCTTCACCGCGCGCCGGACATGGTCCGCCTCGATCCGCTTCGCCTCTTCCGTGACCGCGATATCCCCCGCGGACCGGATGAGGCCGCCCAACTCCCTCAGGCGCAGGCTCAGGCCCTTGTCCTTGTTGTCGAGGGTCTTCGCGCGGCGACGCGCCTCCTCGACGACGACCCCCACGGCGTCGCGGGACGCGGGCGGGATTCGCTTGTCGACCATGATCTCCTGGGCGACGAACTGCGCGAGCTTCGCCCGGTTGCTTTCGGTGTCGGGCATCGTCGTCTCGACGAGGACCTCGTATCCCGCGCCGGTGATGCGCGATCGGAGCGGCGAGAGGAGGTGCGGCAGGTCCTGGATGTTGCACGCGCCGACGAAGATGAAATCGCACGGGACCATGTCGACCTTCACGCTCGCCCCGGCGCTCTGCGGATTCCGGCCGGAGATCGGGAAGCGCTTCTCCTGCATCGCCGTCAGGATGAACCGCTGGAGGTGGCCGAGTTGCGGCAGCTCGTCGATGAACAGGACGCCCTGGTGCGCCTCGTGGATCGCGCCCGCGACGACGCGGTCGTACGGCTGCGTCCCGAGCTGCGGGTGCCCGCCGTACGGATCGTGGCGGACGTCGCCGAGGAGCTCCGTCTCGCTCGCCCCCGTCGCGAGGACGAACGGACGCCGGGTGATGGGCACGAGGACCTTGCGCGGGCTCTCTTTCTCCACCTCGCGTCGTTTCTCGAGCGCCTTCTGGTCGAGCACGCGGATCATGTCGCCCGCCCGCTCGTAGACGACGACCTCCTCCTTGCCGAACTGCTGCCGCGTCGTCGTGACGCGGTCCCGGCCGCCCATCTGTGCGAACGTCACCTCGAAGATGCCCCCGAGCAGATCGCCGAACGGATTCCCGACGTTGCCTTGGGCGGCGGCCTTCGGCCGGCCGCACTTGGGGCACATCCGGTCCGTCGGAGACGAGTAGGTGCCGCAGTGGACGCACTTGTATCCGAGCCGCTCGGCGACGTTGATCGGCGCCTCCTTCGGATCGATCAGGTCGCCTTCCGCTCCGGCGAGGCGGGTCCGCTCCGACACGACCTCGTCCCGCTGCTTCACCTCGACGAGGGGCCGTTCCGGGTTCTCCGGGTTGTGGACGATGCGGATCTCCTCCGTGACGGCCGGGAGATGGAGGGAGAGGGCCTGGGCGATCATCGACTTGCCCGTCCCGGGCGGGCCGACGAGGAGGAAGTGACGCCGCTGGTTCGCCGCGATCCGGGCGAGGGCGACCGCCTCGTCCTGGCCGACGACCCGCTTCAGGGGATCGTCCGGAATCAGGATCTCCGACGTGCTCTCGAAATCGTCGAGGCCGAATCCCTCGTCCGCCGCGAGCAGCTTCGTCCGCGCGATACGCTCACCTCGGACCTACGGCGCGAGGTCGCTCCGCGTCCAGACCTCGACCCCGGTCGGCTGCTTCGTGATCGTGCCCATCTTCGTGCCGATGACGGAGTGCATGTTCATCTCGGCCGCGATGTCGAGGATCCGCTGCGTGATGATCCCGTCGAACACCACGGCGCGGGTGTTCTTCTTCGTCTTCAGCGTCTCGACGAGCTCCCGCACCGGGATCTCCGACAGGACGATGTCCGAATCGTCGAGGAGCCGTGCGGTCGACGAGCCGCCGAGCTGCACGAGCATGTCGCGGTACTTCTCGAGCTTCGGGTTCAGGGCTTTCGTCGTCGGCGATAGAGGCGCGGGTGCGCGCTCCTCCCGGAACGCGGGCGCCTCCATGGGCCGCGCCTCGGTCGGCCGCGGCTCGGTCGGCCGCGGTTCCGGGCGTCCCTCGGAGCGTCCCGGCGGTCCGCCGGCCGGTTTCGGCTCGGGGAACTCGGATTCCGGCTTGTACACCTGGCCCGCGAGGCCGTACATCTCGACGTACTGGTCTGCGGGGATCTTGTTCCGCAGGCACTTCATGATCTGCTTCTGCGTGAGCTCCTCGACCTCCTTGCCGCGCGGCGCGCGCGCGATGAAGTCGACTTCCGCGACCTGCAGCAGCTCCTTCAGGATGAGGTCGCCGCCGCGGTCTCCGTCGACGAAGGCCGTGAGCGCGCGTTCCTTCGAGAGCTCTTGAATCGTCTTCGGGACGTTCGTGCCCTCGACCGCGATCGCGTTCTTGATGCCCGAGCGCAGGAGGTTCAGGACGTCCTGACGGCCCTCGACGATGATAATCGCGTCGCTGTCCGCGACGTTCGGCCCGGAGGGCAGGCGCTCGGGCCCGAACGAGACGATCTCGGAGACCTGGACGCTCATCTTGACCTCGTCCAAGAGGTCCGTCCCCGACGTCTTCGACTCCTCGACCATCTGGCTCAGCAGCGAACGCGCGCGTTCGATGATCTTGTTGCGCTTCGTCACGCGGACGTCCTCGACCTTGTCGACGCGGATCGAGGCCTTGCAGGGCCCGACGCGGTCGATCGTCTCGAGCGCCGCCGCCAGGATCGACGTCTCGACCTGGTCGAGCGAGGACGGGATGAGGATCGTCCCCTCGCTCCGCCCTTTCTTGCTCTGGACGTCGACCTCGATGCGGCCGATGCGTCCGCTCTTCTGCAGGTCCCGCAGGTCCAGTTCTTCTCCCAACAGCCCTTCCGTCTGGCCGAAGACGGCCCCTACGACGTCGGGCTTCTCCACGATCCCTTCGGCCTCCATTCGGGCCTGGATCAGGTATTTCGTTGTACTCGGATCGATGTTCATGCTCGCACGTTCCGGATGCGGGCCTCGCTCGCGGTTTACCTCCCGCTATCCGGACAACTCTCGGCCCCGCAGGGCGCCGCAGCCTCCCATTCCCGGGAGACAGGAAAGGATGATTCGGATGAGGGGGATCGGTGAATCGCGGCGCAAGCCGCTATCCCGGGTTCCAAACTGGGGGCGGGCCTATTTAAGGGTTCGGGCGATGATTCTCACTTTTGGGACCGTCGGCGGGTGTCGCGCCGCTGGACCTGGTCCGCGTACCATCGCTTCGAGGGCCGCTGTCGATTGCCCACGCTGGCGTGTTCCTCGACGCGCTCGACGAATCCGTGGAGCGATTCGACGTCCGTGATGTCCTTCCGGCACAGCCGCGTGAGCCGCGCGCGGATCTCCTCATCGTACCGCACGCCGTTCGCGGTGAGGCCGTCCCGCAACTGCCGGGCGAGGCGTCCGCCCCGGACATCCCAGTCGGTCAGGATGATCGCCTCGCGGTGACGCGCGGCGATGGATTCGCACAGGCCGAAGATCGTCGAGCCTTCGTTCACGAGTCGGATGTCGCCGACGACGCCGAGGGCCCGCAACGACCGGCGGTCGTACTCTCCTTCGACGATGATCGGGGCATGGCGGCTCCGCTCCTGCAGTTCCTCGACCGCCCGCTGGAGGTCCTCGTGCAGTCGCTCCCAGTCCATCAGAAACACGCCCTCGAAGCGCGACGGCCGACGACCGCGCGCTTCCTGCACTCCCTGAAACCGCGAGCCGCGAATAAGGATTGTGTGGCGACGCCATCATATACGGCGGCCCGGATATGCGAATCGTGCCGGGCGAGGAGGACGTCAACTTCGAGCGCGTGACGAAGGTCTACCGCGAGGAGAGCGGGAAGAAGACGCTCGTGAGCCTCGAGGCGGACTTCTACGACAAGCTCGCCGCGTACGTCGCGCGCCTCGATGAGGCCGCGAACAAAGAGGCCCAGAAAGATCCGAACTCGCCGAAGGCGTTGTTGCTCCAGGACGAGCTGCGCAAGGTCCGGAAACGCCGGGACCAGATCTTCACGTACCGCGAGCGGAAACTCGCACTTCTCGCGTCGAGCCGCGCGAGCGGGGCCGACGTCGAGATCCCGAACTTGCCCGCGCAAGAGCGGACGCTGTTCGAGAGCATGGTGGCGGTCTTGAGGAAGGCCCGCGCGGAGTCGTTCGGTGGATCGCCGTTCGGATCGGAACCGGCCACGCCGCCTCTCGAGCCGACGCCTCCGGAGAAACCGGCTCCGAGCAAGGAGGCTCCGCGCATGAAGGTCGTACGGGCAGAGGAGACGCGCCGCGCGCCGACGCCGCCAAGCCTGAAAGACCATGTCCTCGTTCACGTGCTCGAGGACCTCCCGCCTTTCGCAGGGATCGATACGACGTATCGGCTGAAGAAGGAGGACGTCGTCACGCTCCCAAGGACGATCGCGCAGATCCTCGTGGACCGCGGGAAAGCCCGGATTGTCCAGATGTCCGGGGCGACCGTGTGAGGTCGTTCACCGCCTTCGCCCTTTGCCTCCTCGCGACGTTGTTCGGCCTCATCGCCATCACGTACGTTTTCGCAAGCCCGGCCATCGCACCCTGATGCCCGCGGAGGGCGGAGTTTGGATCGGCGTGTTCCTCTTCGGGGACCGCTACCTGGAGCGAAAACAGCCGACGAGGAACGAGGGGTCCTTCGCGGCGCTGGCGGCTCGGATCGACGACGCCGCGCGCCTTCCATCCCATCGGTCGCGAGACAAGGATTAAATACGCCCATCGCATAGTGAAACGGGCCTCCGAGAGCTCTGGGCTCTGCAACAACGTAGCATCCCGTTTTGCGCTTGAAGGCGAAACGTGCACCCTCGACGTGCGCGGGCGTCGAAGGGGAAGGGGTAGAGGCCGCTGGAGGCGCACGCGCGCCGCTTGCACAGCGTCCGCTGATACCGATCATATGCATCCTGCTCCTAACCGCGAGGTTGTTCCGAAAGGAACGGGAACCCCCGGAATCGAAGCATCCTAGTACGGGGAGGAAAAGAAACCAATTGGGATGCCCTCAGTAAAGGCGATCGAAGAGGGTACAGAGCAAACCGAAGCCGCCGCAGAAATGCGGTGGCGGTGTGGTGTTCGGACTCCGGCACACCTTATCCTGCCAACTCGAACTCCGGTGGAATGCCGAGGCGAAAGAGGGTGACAGCCCCGTAGAGGTACGCGGGGAAGGTGATTCGGAGGATCCAGAGTAGCGTGCGTCGGATATCGCGCGCGAATATGGGTGGCATAGACATCCAACTCTAAACACGACCCGAGACCGATAGCGCACTAGTAGCGTGAGTGAAAGCTGAAAAGTGCCCTTGACGGGAGGTAAAAAGAGCCTGAAACCAGACAGTAACAGACGTACACGGCGCGAAAGCGACGAAGCCCGAAAGGGTGGAGCGGCGTCGTGTTATCCGTTGTGAATAACGGGCCAGGGAGTTCTGACCCACGGCGAGGTTAACCTCTACACGAGGGAAGCCGAAGCGAAAGCGACATGCGCGCAACGCCGCAAGGCGCGAGGCGCGTCGTGGGCTCGCGAGGAGTCGTGGGTGCGATGCCCGAAGCCGGTCGATCTATGCCTGGATAAGCTGAAGCCCGCCGAAAGGCGGGTGGAGGGCTGAACCGGTGTTGATGTGCAAATCACTCGGATGATCTGGGCATAGGGGTGAAAGGCCAATCTAGGCCGGGAATGGCTGGTTCCCCCCGAAATCAGTCGCAGCTGGACCTCGGCGGAGGTCGGCCATGGGGTAGAGCTACTGATTGGGCGCTTAGGCGGAGAAATCCGTCGGTGCCCTGTCAAACTCCAAATCCGTGGTCACCGTAGATGCCGGGAGTCGGGTGCCTGGGGTAATCTTGGCATCCGTAAGGGAAACCGCCCAACCTGCAGTTAAGGTCCCTAAGTGCCGACTCAGTGCGAATACCAAAGGGAGTCCGTAGTCTCAGACAGCTGGGATGTGGGCTTAGAAGCAGCCATCATTCAAAGATAGCGTAACAGCTCACCAGCCGAGATTATGGGCCCCGAAAAGGGACGGGGCTTAAGTCGGTCACCGATACTGCAGAGCACCGAAAGGTGATCTTGTAGGGGGGCGTCGTGCGCGGGTCGAAGTCGGGCCGTGAGGTCCGGTGGACCGCGTTCGAATGAGGATCCTGGGAGGAGTAGCAGCAAAGTGCGGTGAGAATCCGCACCGCCGAAGGGGCCAGGGTTCCTCGGCAATGCTCGTCAGCCGAGGGTTAGTCGGTCCTAAGTGTTCTCCTAACCGAAGAACGCGAAAGGGAAGCAGGTTAATATTCCTGCACCGTGCGGATCCCTGCCCAACGTCGGACGCATCGCGGTAGGCGGAGTCGCCTTGCCTGGCGATTCAACCGTTGAAGTCCCCGGAGTGCCGTAATGGCGAGAAGGGGACGAATGCGGGAGTAGGAGCGCAAGCTCTTCCGCTCATCCGCGGTGCCCGTGAAAAGGACGTTGGGGTCAATCCGTGCGACCGTACCAAGAACTGACACAGGTGCCCCTGGGTGAGAAGCCCAAGGCGTGTCGGCAAAAATCCACGCGAGGGAATTCGGCAAATTAGCCCCCTACCTTCGGTATAAGGGGTGCCAGCCGCGCGAGCGGCTGGTCGCAGTGACAAGGGAGCCCCGACTGTTTAACCAAAACATAGGTGGCCGCCAGATCGAAAGGTTTTGTACGGCCGCTGAAGCCTGCCCAGTGCTGGTATCTGAAAGCTCGTTTCAACGGGACGAAGGACCAGTAAACGGCGGGGGTAACTATGACCCTCTTAAGGTTCCATACGCGAGCCTTAATAAAAATCGGCCATATGCGGGAAACCCCGAGTATCCTCGAGTACCCAACGCGGTAAAAATCTCGAGGTGCGGACAATCCGCAGGGAAGGCCGATCTCGCAAGAGGTCGGAACCCTCAGAGACTTTACGCCGATCGCCGCCAGCATGCGGTGAAGATAAAGTCCGACCCTCACGGCGACGTGAGGAGGTCACGAGAAATCGTGGCCCGCCTGAATCCCTCGTGAATCAGGTCACGCAAGCAACAGTGTGAGCGTAATACCTTGTCGCTTAATTGGCGACTTGCATGAAGGCCCAACGAGAGCTCTACTGTCCCCGCGTGGAGGCCGGTGAAACTGACGTACTGGCGCACAGTCCAGTACCTTCCACCTGAAAGCGAAGACCCCGT
>WNGP01001022.1_pt1 | contig 42571 bp, 35 predicted proteins | sample 5407671 | NCBI WGS metagenome assembly WNGP01 (sample SAMN13153381, study PRJNA577476) | soil metagenome | isolation source: 40 cm soil or saprolite under Garry oak tree replicate 2 | place: USA:California | collected 2016-06-15 | reverse complement strand
GAGCTCGCCGTCATGTTCGACACACAGCACACGCTTGAACTTACGGAAGAATCGCTCGCCCTCGATGACCCAAAATATCCGCAGAGCTGGCTCGACTAAGATCTGCGAGTGACGTGGCTTTGCGCAATTTATGATTCAACACCGTAACTCCGATCTCGATATCGAGGAGCGATTTACGCGTGATATTAATCGGTTACCGGAAAAAGATCTTGATCAAATTTCGAGGGCTTACCGGCAACTGCTTGAAAGTGTCGGCGAAGATGCACATCGCGAAGGGCTGCGACGCACCCCCGACCGCGCCGCGCGCGCCTTCGAATTTCTGACCCAAGGTTATCGCCAGGATCTCGAGGAGATTATCAACGATGCCGTGTTTGCTTCGGCTGCAAGCGAAATCATTCTGGTCAAAGACATCGAACTTTACTCATTGTGCGAGCATCATTTGCTGCCGTTTATCGGGCGTGCGCATGTAGCTTACATTCCAAATGGGAAAGTCATTGGCCTCTCCAAGGTCGCGCGTATCGTGGATGTTTTCGCCCGGCGTTTGCAAATCCAGGAGAATCTCACCACGCAGATCGCCGAATCGCTCATGAGATGTCTCGAACCGTCCGGCGTGGCCGTTGTCGTGGAAGCAAAACATCTCTGCATGATGATGCGCGGCGTCGAAAAACAGAACTCGGTCATGAAGACCTCCTGTTTGCTCGGCACTTTCAAAGACGACGCGCGAACTCGCTCGGAATTTCTCTCGCTGCTGAAGGATTAAGGGGATGCCGCCCAGGCAGAACATAGACTTTCAGTCTGTGTGGCCGGCGGACTTGCACTCCGTTGATTCTAAAACACCGGACAGAATGTCCGCTGGCCGCGCAGGGCACAGCCCTATGTTCGGCAGAAAAGTCGCTCACGCTATTTGCGAGATCATTTTCTAGCGTGTTTGCTCAACCATGCTGTTGACGGTCAGCAAACGTCTCGAGTTCTCGGCAGCGCGGCGTTTGCACGTTAACAGTTGGAGCGACACCGAAAATCTGGCGGTTTTCGGTCCCGAAACGAATTCACGTCACGGCACGGGTCGCAATTACGTTGCGTATTTTGTTTTTACCGGGCCGGTTAATCCAAGCAACGGAATGCTGATCAACATCAGCGAAATTAAGGAGCAAGCCGGGAAAATTGTGCGTGAGCGTTTCGACCACAAATTCCTCAACAAGAACGATGCTTCGTTCCGTGATGTTCCGCCCACTGCTGAAAATATTGCCCGGCAGCTCTATGTCAATGTTGCGCCGCTGTTCTCCGATGTTGATGCGACACTCGCAGCTTGTCATGTCGCCGAGTCGCGGGAGAGGAGCGCAACTTTCTATGCCGACGGCGCTGGCGAAGCGAACTATTGGATCGAATTTTCGGCTGCTCGCAAAACGATGTCGCCCCGGCTGAATGCAGAGGAGAACGCGCGGCTGTTTGGCCCGGCTACTTCAATTCACGGACACAATTATCGCGTTCGTCTCACTTTTCGAACGGAACGCTTCGCTGAGGACGCGCCGTTGGTTCGCTATGATGCGATCGATCTTTGTTGCCGCACATTGCATGACGAACTCGACTATCGCTACCTCAATGAAGATGTAATCCGATTAAAGGATCGTCCCATCACGACTGAGAGTTTGGCGAGATACGTCTATGAACGCGTAAAGGCTACGATGCCGGTACACCGCGTCCGTTTGCACGAGCGCGAAGATTTTTTCGCGGAGGTATGGGGCGACGACAGCGTTTTCCTTGGAATACGGATGTCTTTCAACGCTGCGCATCGTCTGCATGCCGTTGCTCTTTCCGATTCCGAGAACGCGGAGCTTTATGGCAAATGCAATAATCCGCTCGGTCACGGTCATCGTTATCTGACCGAGACAACGATTGGCGGCGAGTACGATAGACGCAGCGGAACTCTCTACGATTTTGTCGCATTTAAAAAAGCGCTCGAAGAATCGCTCGCCCCCTGGCGAGATCGACATCTCGATCTTGAGACAGACGATTTTCGAGAGGTCCCTTCGACGGGTGAAAATATTGTGCGGGCCCTTTGGCAGAAGATCGACGGTCGCGTCAATCAGCAGCTTGTGCGATTACGTTTGTGGGAAACCGCGAATAATCGATTTACGTTGAGGAGAACGCTGTAGCGGCGCCCTATGAGCGCCGAAATTGAAGAATTGGGTTCGGCGGTCACAGACCGCCGCTACAGAATTGGCAAATGGAACGCTATCTGATCACTGGCGCGAGTCGAGGCATTGGCCGCGCAATTGCCGAAAAATTAGCGGCACCCGACGTGACGCTGCTGCTACACGGTCGAGACACGGTAGCCCTGGCCGATGTATGCAAGGCTGTTCAAGCGAGTTGTGCGCGTGTTGTTCGCCTAATCCACGATCTTGCTGTCGCGTCAGGTGTTTCCGATCTGATCGCTGAAGTTGGTAAAGACCCACTCGATCTGCTGGTCAACAATGCGGGCGTTGCAGTGGTCAAGCCGTTTGGAGAAATTACGCCTGTCGAGTGGGAGCAAACACTCGGCGTGAATGTCACCGCGCCATTTGCATTAACGCAACATTTTGCTCCAAACATGCCGCCGGGATCGAGCATCGTGAACATTCTTTCGATTGCCGCCAAAACCGGCTTTGCCAACTGGAGCGCCTACTGCATGAGCAAGTTTGCGCTCGAAGGATTTTCCCAATCCGTGCGCGAAGAATTACGCGATCATAAAATTCGCGTCATTAACGTTTATCCGGCCGCCGCTGACACCAGCATATGGAACAACATCGAAGGCGAGTGGCCGCGTGAAAGAATGATCTCGCCCGAGGAAGTCGCCGGCGCCGTGGCCTATGCGCTCTCGCGACCACACGACGTCGCGCTGGAGAACATCACCCTGTCAAGCCTGACTGGAAATCTTTGATTCGTGGCGCAAGTTTGCCGCTCACTATGATCAAAGGTCTGCAAAGCGAGATCAGTATCAACGTTATCGCGTCGATTATTGCATCGCTATTCTTCTTGGCCGCAGGCTTTCTCTGGGGAGAATACAAGGAACGGCGCCGGAAGTTTGGCCGAAACTTGGAAGAGTACGACTTCTATCCGTTTACCGTTTCTCGCGAGAACTTTGGCGAGTTCAGTCTGAAAGATTTCCGGCTCGGGATGCATTATTTTCTCAAGAACGTCGACCACACGGCGGCACGGCAACTGATTTTTATCGGCGAGCAAAATAACGTACGCAGCCAGCTCGAACCAGCGGAGCAAAAAGTCTATGCACAACTGTTTGACAGATACGACGGAAAAAGAATTGCCGACGACACCACCGAATTCCTTGAGAATTATGTGCGGATCGCGCGGCTGATTGGAAAATCATTCCCGAATACGGGCATTGAAATTTTGCTGCACAATCTGGCTGATCCGGCGCATTCGCTGATTGTGCTGGAAAATAATGTGACAGGCCGTCATCTGCGTGACGGCACAACCAACCTGCTGATCGATCTCAAAAAGCGTCAGCTTCTCAATGAGGAGAAGTTGAGCTACGAGCTAAACATTGGCACGCGTAAATTCAAATGCACGACGATTCCGATTACGCGCAAGGAATTCGGGATCGTCGGTGCGATCTGCATCAACGTCGATGTCAATTATCTCACTGAGGAAGTGATGAGCAGTAAGGAACGCATCGAGACGTTTTTCCAAAACCTTTGTCGAACGGAGATGCAGCTCGACGAAAATATTCTAAGCAAGGACGAGTATGCGAAAGCCTTGAAGGGCAAGCACCATTTCAAAGACGAGGCCTTTTAATCACGGCGTTGTCATCTCGAGCGAAAGTCTTGCCCTGAGCGAAGTCGAATGGGTCGAGAGATCTCTCATCGATTAGATAAACGTTGCGGGCAGGAAGAGATTCCTCGACTGCGCTCGGAATGACACAAACGAAGCGTTGTGTCACTTCGGCGACGCGTGCAGTGTCGCCTGGTATTCCGGTTTCTTGTGATAGTCCACCAGACGAAATCCCCAGCCAATTAGCGTCGAGAGATCCTTTGTCATCGCTTTCTTCGCGTTCAGGAACTTCTCGATCCTGGCCTTGAGCGCCGGTTGTTGGCCAGTCGTATCGAGGATTTCGAAAATCTCCATCGATAACAGCCAGTCATCCGGGTGCTCCGCCTGCTGGGTTTCCCAAATTTCACCGAGCCGCTCATAGCCCGTCTTGCTCTCGCGAATCTTGCGCACCTGCGCGTAAAGATTTTCAAGCCGCCTCCGCTTTGCGTCCGATGGAACTTTGATGGTGCGTTCCTTCGGAACGAGCGCTACTTGATTGTATGCGTCTTTATCTGCGGCGCCGTTAAAGACCGAGGTGATTCGTTCGCCGACCGCCATGTCATAGGTACCCCAGTCGGGATTGAAAAGGACGCGCTCGCCATATTTTGCACTGCAGTTCGAGAATGTGATTGCGAGCAACCTTTCGTCGCGACGCAATACCTTCTCAACCTTCCCCGAAACCACGATGCCGCTGACAAACTCGAGCTTCGCTTTCTTCTCTTCAACAATTCCGAGCGCGTGCAACTGATCGTCAGTGAGCAGCTCTGGAGGTGTTGATGTTCGTTTCCATTTGCCGACCGGGGAACCGAAACCGTCCTTGTGATAATCGATGCCGTGGCCTTCGAGCTCTTTGTTGCGGAACGCGAGCGCTGTCTTACCGGTCGTCCGCAGATAAGTCGGGGAATCGTTCTGGTCAGTAAGGACCTCGTCGAATATGCCGCTGACTTGCAGGCCGGACGAATACTCACAGGTCGCAACATTTTTGCATTCGATGGCCTTGTTGATGCCTTCGAGTCCGCCAACCATGAACGCCATCCTGTTGGCAAATTCTTCAAGCACATCTGCGAGATGCTTGAAATCGCGGCAAACGAAGAGCTGCGGCTGCCTCGTCGTGATATCGAACGCGCAATTTTGTGCGTCGATGGAGTAGGGAATTTTTTTGACTGCAGGTTCGAGACACGAAACAGATTCGCCGATGGATGAAAGCAACCCTGCGCCGTAAATTTTCGGGTTCTCCAATGTGCCGATCAATCCGTATTCGACCGTCCACCAATGCAAGCGCGATAGCAGCGCCATCTCGGAGGGTTGGCCCAAAGTCTTTTGCCGATGTTCGACCAGCTTGGTTGCTTCCTCGACTTCTTTCGGATCGCTGTTTGGCTGCTCTTTCAGGATCGACAAGTGACGGATCGCTTGGTAGAGCTCGAAATCTTTCTTTGAGGACATTGCTTTTGCGCCCACTTCACCGAACCGCTGCAAATATTTCGAGTACTCGCGATCAACAATAATCGGCGCGTGACCGGCGGCTTCGTGCACGATGTCCGGCGCAGGCGTGTATTCAATGTGATGGATTTGACGCATGTCGCACGCGATTACCAGCACTTTGTAAGCTTGAAATTCCATGAATGCCGCCGGTGGAATGAAACCATCCACGGCAACTGCACCCCACTCGATCTTTGCGAGAATATCGTTCATCTCTTCAATGCGCGGAATGCGTTCAAAAGAGATGCCCGTGTTGAGAAGACCCTTGAAGTAAACTTTATGCGCGTATTCTTTCAGGAAAAAAATGTTCTGGCGCATGATGAATCGCCAGACGGCGTGGTCGACTGGCGTGTAATCGTCGTAACGCTGATCGACTGCGAATTGGAGTAAATGTTTGGGACAAGCAGCGACCGCTGCGTTGCTATAGCTGATACCGCCTTGTGATTTCATCGGCAACCTCCGTGCGATAAAATATGACTCGTTTGGAAAGCGAGCAAGAGTGATTCCGTTTCTGGGGAGCACACGCCGCTGGCGCGTTCATCGCTGCGGCTCGCAGCGATGTCTCTACGCGCGGCGAGCCTCCGAGCACGGCACCCGAGCCGCGGGTGCTCCCCAGAATCATTCGCGTCGCGCCTGCGCGATGCGTTTCGCGGCCCAGAAGAGCGCCACAAGCGCAATCGCCCAAGGCGCGAGAAACGCGATTGCCACGCCAATCATGCGCAAGCTCCACATGATGGCGCCGGCGCTTTGCGCCAGTGTGCGTCGCAGCGTGGCGAGCAAGCCGCTCTCATGCGAAACGATGTTCCCCTGGCTGTAAACTTGGATCGAGATGTCGGCCGGCGCATTTGCTTCATCGATCGGTGCACCCGTGTGGTCCTGGCGCTGCACACTCACATCTTCAACTTTCCCGAGAGCGTTCAGTGATTGCATAAGCGTCGAATAATTTTTCATGGGCACGCGTACTGAAAGGCTGGCCACTTCGTGCCCGTCCGGATCGCGACTAAAGGTGGAACTGCGGATGCGACCGTTTTGTTTTTCAGCGAGACTAGCCAGTGCCTTTGCTTTTTCGCCAACCGAGAACGTGCGAATACGCAGGCTGGTTTGCTGAAACGCTTGTTCCTGTTCCTCGCGCGAAATCGTGACGTTGAGCTCCACCTTGTCTCGTTTGGTTTTTGCACTGTCCGACATCCCGCTGCCGCCTTGCGCAATGCGTTCGGTCTGCACCTGGAAATTTTCGACACGTCCTGTGCCTTTAACCTTTCCAATAACAGCGTCACTCTCTTCCGGTGCGATCAACATGCTCACGCGTGCCGAAACACGTCCGGAATAATCGCGATCAAGCTGTGCGTTGGTGATCTGCACCTTGGGCGACGTGAGGCCTTTGATGTCGTTGTAAACCTTCTCTACGTCGGACGCATACAGGGCGAGTTGGACGCGCTCCTTGAGCAGGAACGCGGCCGGTTCCTCCATGTCTTTCTCTGCAAGCGAAATTGTCACCGTCGCCAGTTGCACCTGCGAATCCCAATATTTCAGTTCGCCTTGCATCTTCTCGATTTCTTCGCGAACGCGTGCAAGTTCCTTCTCCACCTGGAGCAAATCGGAAACCTTACCGGTTTTCGTTTTCAACATGTCGATCAAGCGCTGTTCCATCACGCGCGCGTTCTTCAGCCGGGCATCGGTGTCAAAGTATGCCTTGGTCACGTCTTCGGAGCCGAGCGCTTGGTTCTTCAATTCGCCAAGGCCGCGAATTTTCGGAAGAAACCGATCGAGGTTTTCAGGAACAATTTTGACGACAACTCTTCCGCGCAGTTTTCCGTTCGCCTGTTTTTCAGACGTTGTCGTCGCCACATAACCGCGTTCTTCGTTTGCGAATGCGGTGATCTTCTGCACCGCAGCGTCAAAACCAACGATTTCCAATTGCACCTGTGCATTTCGGATGAGCTTGCGATTGGCTAAAGCCGAGGCCGGGGACTCAAAAAGATTCGGTCCCACTTCTTTAGCGGGGGCAATGTTTGATCCGGTGACCACCGTGCGTTCGACTTCAGCACGCTCTTGCTTCTTGTCTTTTGCTTCTGCCTGAGGTGCAGCAGCGGCAGCGGCAACTTGGCCACGCGCAAAGGATTTTCCCGCGGCGAGCTGATCAGTTTCATTGTCGCGGCGATTGCCGGATTTGCTCAACGCGCCAACTTCATTGGACGATGACAGTGGCAGCTGCGCTGGTTGTGCGGCGGATTGTTCCTCCGCAGCGTACTCGCGATTGCGAGGCGCAGTTATGCCTTCGCCGGTGATTATTCGCCCGACTTGCACGAGCGCGAGCAGGACGGCAGCCACGGCAGTGACCTGAACTGCGCGAAGGCGCATAAGATCGACAAGCAACTTTACGAGTCCCCTTCGCTGCGGGATGCGACTGCGAAAACTGGCCAGCATACGCTGTTCGAAAGCCGGATCCGGTTTTTCTTGAGCGAGAGTTTCTTCGAGGATTTTGTTCATAGCTTTGGTTTCCTGATGAGCCTTTCGGCAAGTGGCGCATTCGACCAGATGAGTGTGAAGGGCGTTGCGTTCGTTTTCCAAAAGCTCGCCGTGAAGATCGGCGGCGAGGTAATTATCGATTTTGTCGTGAATGGTTGCCATATGTTCTAATGCATTGAGGCCAGCGCGGGGCGAAGTTGTTTACGCATGGAAGCGAGAGCGCGGCCGAGAATTCCGCGTAGCGCGCCATTGGTTAGGCCCAACGTGTTTTCGATGGTGCGATAGTCCATTTCCTCGAAGTAACGCAGTGTGAGAGCGGCGCGGTGAATCTCCGGCAAAGCGGCCAGCGCGTAACGTAATTGTTGGTCCAACTCTGGATTGTTCGGCTCAGCGACGGAACTTGGCTCAATGACTTCATGAATTGTCGCGGATAGCGGAACGGTGCGCCGTTTCCGAAAAATGTCGTGAGCCTGATGACGTGCGATTGCCGCTAACCAGGCGGGAAATTTCTCCGGATCGCGCACACGCCAGCATGTTTTCCAGGCCTTAACCAGCGAGTCTTGCACGACATCTTCGGCTTCCTCGCGGTTTTGCAGAATGCCGTAGGCGATGGCGAAAAGTACCCTGCTATGCGTGCGAATGATCATTTCAAATGCGCCCCGATTGCCGTAAATGGCCGTCCGGTACTGTTCGCGTTCACTGGCATCCATTGGGTCGATCTAAAGCCTAGACGTTTGAGGTCGCGATTCCGCGCGAAATTTTTCACTTATCTAATAGTCATCCCGAGCGTAAGCGAGGGACCTCGCACAAACCGGTTTATCACACAGTCCAGTCAGAACGCACCAACTTCGATTGTGAGGTCTCTCACCGTCTGCGCGGTTAGGGATGACAGCGCGGAGAGCTAGAAAATGATAACAGTATTGCCTACGCTAACTAGGTCTTTAACGCGTGCAGCGTCCCAATTCGCGAGTCGTATGCAACCGTGACTGGCGGCGCGGCCGATTGTCTCGGGATTATTTGTTCCGTGTATGCCAATGCCCGGTTTGTTCAAACCCATCCACAGAACACCAACGAGGTTGTTCGGGCCGGGAGGAAGATTGTAGTAATTTTCGGTCCGCACACCGTAGTTGAGCATGCCTTCGTCGTAGCGGAACCACGGCCAAACGCTCGCGCCGAGAATTTTCCACGTGCCCACCGGCGCAGGTAACGTTTTCGATCCCGGCGTAATGGGAAAGATGCACACGAGCTGATCGCCGTCGAAGACCTCGAGCAAATGTTCGTACGTGTCGATGAAAATCTTCCGAGAAGCAAAGGCCGGATTTTCGGGAACTTTTCCCTCCGTGAATTTTTCAACTTCGAATGGCAAGACGTTCGGCACCTTGAGGATTTCCCCCGGCTGAAGATGCTCCCAATTTTTTCCAGGATTGAGTTTCTGAACGTACGATTCCGCCGAATGATAACGCTCCGCGACAAACTCCAGTAGTGAAGTGTAAGGCAGCCATTTCAACCTTGCTTGCTCGGCGTGACTGCTTGGGATGTCGCCCACGAATTTCAGATCTTCTTCCTTGATTGTGTAGGTCGTGTAAGTGACAGGCACTTGATCGAGCATCCACTGATCGACCGCGCCAGTCTTTGGCATGGCGTGGGCGTGCTTGTATGAAATGAGCGCCTTACGAAAAAATTCACCCATTTTCCCGTCGATCTTGCCCGGACCGAAATCGCTGTTGTCCAGGAAAATTTGCAATCGGGTGGCCGTTTCCTCGTCATAGTTTGGCAAGGCGACGGGATAGACTCTTGGCGGAGGAGTCGTGCTTTCTTGCGCAAAAGCGAAGATGGATATCGAGCCAGATACGATGATGAGAAAAACAAGTTTCATCGGCGGAAGTTATCCGCTGTTAATTCAGACCGCGCAAATCGGTGTCAGCTATTAAGCGATCGATCCGTCTTTATGAGTCAGCATCCCACGGTGGAAGAGGTGGGGCGGCTTGTCTGAAACTTCCTCTGCAGCCTTAGACATCGATTATTGAATCGCAACGGCCGGAAGAAACGAGCCCCATGGCTGATGACTGACCGAGCGTCAGTTCGCGTTTCGGTGCACTGGCCGGAACGCCACAGTAGATTCGGCTGGTAGAACCCACTGCTCCTGAGTAGCGACGGGGGCCGAACCAGCTCCGCCGTAGCGCGGAGAGTCGCTCGTCCAGAGCATTTCCCACCCGGAGCGCAATGGCGGTGCGAGCAGAGGTTCTGGAGCAGGCTCCAGGACTTGGCTCTTTCCAAAATTCACCATCAGCAGTCGATCGTCGTTTCCCTCCGGGGAATATCGGAGAACGAAACTCGCCGGCCCTAGTACCGCGCCATCAACTCCGCCCGAAATTTGCTGGCGAAAACGCGAATCCCCTCGTCGCAATTTCAGAAGATCGACATGCAGATCATAAATAGCGCGATTCTTTTCGCGCTCAGACAAATTGAGTTTGCAGCTGGCGAATACCTGGGGATCGTCCGGCGCCCGTAAACTTCTCCGTGCCTCGTCCTCGGTAAGGGATAAAAATGGTGCCAGCCACTCAGCGCGACCTCTCCGAACGGCATCGCGCACGGAAGCATCGCCTACGTCTGCAAAAAACATGAACGGGCTGGACGCGCCGAATTCTTGGCCTTGAAAAAGCAGCGGCGTCCACGGTCCGAGCAAGAGAAGCGCGGCCATAGCGCGGTAGCGTCCGGGTGAAGTTTGAAAGCGTAACCGCTGGCCCGGTCCGGTATTCGCGAGTTGATCGTGGTTTTCGATGAAACAAACGAAAACCTCCGGAGCAATGTCGAGGGTGGCAGATCCACGCAACGCTTTCCGCCATGAGAGCGATTGACCTTGATAAAGAAAACCGTATTTCGCGGCAGAAATAAACTCCTGCGGCGCGCCGAGGTAATCGGCATAATAGGCTTCCCTGCGACCGGTCAGGGCGGCGATAGCGCTGTGGTGAAAATCGTCATTCCACATCCCGTCCAAATCGTCACCACCTTCGCTGCGCGGTCGCACCATCTTCGCCTCTTGCAGGTCGTTTTCGGCGATCAGAATAATTGAGCGCGAGCCAGCTGCCTTGCGCGCCGCCCGCCCGACAGCGCCAATAATGTAATCGTCGGCGTGATCGCGGATAGCGTGTAACGCGTCGAAGCGGAACCCGTCGAAATGGAACTCGTCTATCCAGTACCGGCCATTAGTGATGAAAAATTCGCGGACTGGTCCTGAGTTCGGTCCATCGAAATTAATCGAGTCGCCCCAATCGTTCTCCTTGTCGCGAGTCAAATAATCGTTGGAATAAACGCCAAGATAATTTCCGTCGGGACCGAAGTGATTATAGACAACGTCGAGAATCACGCCCAGGCCCAACGAGTGCGCACGATTTACAAACGCACGCAAATCGTCCGGCGTACCATACACGTGGGTTGGCGCGAAAAGATCGACACCGTCGTAGCCCCAGCCGAACTTTCCCGGAAAATCCGCGATCGGCATCATCTCCATCACCGTGATGCCGATGCTCGCAAGCTCTGCCAACTGATCCGCTGCGGCGCGCCAGGTTCCTTCGCTGGTGAATGTGCCGACATGCATTTCGTAGATGACTTGACCTTTCAATTTCGTTCCGGGCCAATCTGCGTCCGTCCATTCGAATTTCGTTGGATCAACAACGCAGGACGAGCCGTGCGGTCCATCGGGTTGAAACCGTGACGCAGGATCGGGGTGAAAATTCTCGGCGCTGTTTACCCGAAACCGGTAGCAAGCGCCTGCACCGACTTTGGCGACGCCGGAAAAATACTCGTCCGCTTCAGCTTGCAGCGAATAAAAAGTTCGCGCGGCATTTTTCGCGGCGCTTTCCTCGATCACAAGGTCTAGCTGCTGCGCTTTCGGCGCCCAAACACGAAAATGCGTTTCGTTTTTGCCGATCAATTCCGCGCCAATCGGATAGCGACGCTTTGCGAGTGCCATAACGTTACTCTTACTTTGATCGACCACACGAGCATTGTTCCTCTCGGCGATTTCTCTTTTCCTGTTCAACATTGGCCAGCAAGAACATGGGGGCGCTCGTTACGGAAGCAACCGAAGAGAGAATGCGAGCGCGAATCAAGGCAGCTGTTTTCTCCATGTTCTCAGCTGACGACCGATACTTCGGCGCGGCTTAATATCGATAACGAAGGGCTTGATACCGGTCGGTCAAAGGTCTGAAATGCTGGCCATGAATGGAACTGAGCCGAAAATCGAAATCTTCAAACCGTTTGGTGAAGCATTCGAGTTAACGAAGAAGATTCTCTTTCAGCCGTTCGATTTGATGAAATGGCTCGTGATTGGCTTCGCGGCGTTTCTGTCCGGACACTTTGGAGGCATGGGCATCAATTTCCCATCGCCGTTCCGCAATTTGCAACCGCATCGAGCCGATCACGTTATTCCGCCTCATTTCGGCCAGTGGCCGCCGTGGTTACAGGTAACAATCGCTTCCTTTGCGTTGCTTGTTTTCGCTCTGATAATCGTGCTCATGTGGTTGAAAGCGCGAGGCAACTTTATTTTTACGGATTGCATCGTCCGTAACCGGGCGGCAATCGTCGAGCCGTGGCGCGAGTATCGTAAGGAAGGAAACAGTTACTTTTTGTTTTTCCTGGCGATTATGCTCGGGGTGCTGGTGCTGGTGGCGATAATGCTCGCAACTTTCATTGCACTGGGCTGGCTGGGGCGTCATGCACGCGAAACGAGCCCGATCACTTTTATTGGGTCACTTGTCTTCCTTTTTGTCTTTTGGCTTTCAATCAGCATTTTTATCGCTGTTGTTTCTTATTTTATGGTACCCGTGATGTACCGGAGATGTTGCCGTGCCCTGGAGGCGTTTCGCGATGTAACACTGCTGATCGCACACAATCTTAGCTCTTTCGTTTTGTTTTGCTTATTTGGAATCGTTTTGGTGCTGGCTGTGCTAATGATCGGCACAATTGTAACTTGTGCGACCTGTTGTCTGGCCGCGCTTCCCTATATTGGCACAGTCATTCTGCTGCCACTATTTGTCTGTCTGCGCGCGTTTGGACTCTTATTTCTTCGCCAGTTCGGTCCGGATTACGATGTGTGGGTGAATTTCACGCCGCCGGAATTTCTGCCGGTTTTATCGTCGGCTCCGCCAGTGCCACCGGCATCAACAGCATTGAATCCGCCGGACAGCCCGCCGGCGTCTCAGGCTTGATTAAAAAACAAACCGAAGACGTTCGTATTGTATGAAGCTGGTACAATTTCTAGCCGTGGCGCCCATCTGTTTGTGCTCGTTTGTTGCTCGTGCGCAATCATCGGGGCCGACTATGAAAGCGATTGTGGTGCATAATTACGGTGGTCCGGAGGTTTTGAAGTATGAAGATACCCAGCTTCCGGAGCCGAAAGACGATCAGATTCTCGTTCGCGTGATTGCAGCGGGCGTGAACCCGGTGGATGGGATGATCCGATCGGGAATGTTTGCGAAATATGAAAAGACGGCGTTCCCGATGATTCCAGGTGCGGATATTGCCGGAGTTGTAGAGAAAACCGGCGCGAAGATCACGAAGTTTAAAGTAGGCGATCCTGTGTACGCGTACGTTAGCCTGAGGAATGGCGGCGGCTACGCCGAGTATACGGTGGCCACGCAAGACGAAGCGGCACCCAAGCCGAAGTCGCTCACTTATGTGGAGGCTGCAGCGGTGCCGGTCGTCGCATTGACAGCGTGGCAGGCGTTGATCGACACCGCAAAATTGAGCGCGGGTCAGACTGTAATCATTCATGGTGGATCGGGAGGTGTGGGAACTTTTGCCATTCAAATCGCGAAAGTGCGCCGGGCGAAAGTGATCGCGACAGCATCGACAGCAAACCAGGATCTCCTTAAACAGCTGGGCGCAGATGTGGCGATCGATTACACAAAGACAAAGTTCGAGGACGTCGCAAGAGATGTCGATGTTGTCCTTGATTCGGTGGGCAAAGACACGCTCGCGCGTTCCTATGGCGTAGTGAAGAAAGGCGGCTTTATCGTTACGCTCGTGGCACGAATCGATCAGGCGGAATTAGATAAGCATGGAATTCGGGGCGCGTCGTTAAGCGTGAAACCGGATTCAAGTGAGCTCGCTGAGATCGGCAAATTGATCGATGAGAAGAAAATTAAAGTAATCGTGTCGGAAACGTTACCACTTGCAGACGCCGGGAACGCGCAGAAACAGGTCGCAACTGGTCACACACGCGGAAAAATCGTCCTTAAAGTCGCTGACGAACCAAAGTAGCAACCAGCCGGTCGCTCGTGGTATAACACAGGGGATGAACTGGGAAGAGGTTAACGCGATCTCGCAAATGGTCAGCTCGGCCGCAGTCGTGTTGTCCGTCCTATATCTCGGCATTCAAGTGCATCGGAGCACGCGCGTGGCCAAGCTCGCCACGCAAGACGCCGCGGCCACCGCCCTGCGCGACGTGACAAAACCCTTGATGGAAAACGCAGAACTGGAACGGATCTGGCGCGTGGGCTTGGAAGATATCGGCGCGCTGTCAGCTGAAGAGCGAGCGCGCTTTTTCCACGCGACCTACCAATGGTTGAAAGCTTTCGAGACAATTCATTTTCATTATGTTTATGGACTGATGGATCGCCAGCTTTGGGAGGGTTGGCAGGAGCTCCTTCGACACTACGTCGCTGCGCCCGGAATTGCCCACTACTGGAAGCTTCGCCCCGAAGTTTTCTCCGAGCGGTTTCGGAAATTCGTTAACGCCCTCGAACCTCCGACCAAGCAGCGCACGGTGGGAACTCTTTTTGGCGAGGAGCGAAAGGCATAGCGCCGCGCCTGCCCTTCGTATAAAAATCCGTTGCCGCGTTCGTGATCGCGAGCTAATTGCACGGTCTGCCGCGCGGGCAACTCGATGAATATTCACGAATATCAAGCCAGGGAATTGTTGCAAAAATTCGATGTGGCGACGACGCGAGGCAAAGTCGCGGCGACACTCGACGAAGCGGAGCAAATCGCCCGTGAGCTTGGCGACGTCGATTTTGTTGTTAAGGCGCAAATTCACGCTGGCGGACGTGGGAAAGGAACTTTCAAAAACGGATTCAAAGGCGGCGTTCATGTTCGGAAAACACCAGAGGAAGTGCGCAAGGTTGCCGGAGAGATGCTCGACCAAATTCTGGTGACGCACCAGACCGGGCCGGGTGGTCGCGTTGTGAACAAAGTGCTCGTCGCAGAGTCCGCCGATATCGCTCGTGAAATTTATTTCGCAGTCTTGCTCGATCGAGCCACAGCCGCGCCTTTGATTGTCGCAAGCACGGAAGGCGGAGTCGAAATTGAAACCGTTGCAGCGAAATCTCCTGAAAAAATCGTTCGTGAGAAGATCGATCCGCTAGCCGGTTTGCAGCCATTTCAGACACGAAGACTGGCAAAGCAACTCAGCTTCGAATCATCCCAATTGAAAAGGGCTTCGAAATTATTCGAAGGCCTCTATAGCACATTCGTCGCGTTTGATTGCTCGATGGTCGAGGTTAATCCCCTGGTCGTAACAGCCAACGGCGACGTGCTCGCGCTCGATGCGAAATTTAACTTTGACGACAACGCGCTTTATCGGCATCCAGAGATCGCGGCGATGCGCGACATCGCAGAGGAAGATCCGCGTGAGGTCGAAGCCTCCAAGCACGGCCTCAGTTACATCGGGCTGGATGGCAACATCGCTTGCCTTGTAAATGGCGCGGGTCTGGCCATGGCCACCATGGACATCATTAAATTTTACGGTGGCGAGCCGGCGAACTTTCTCGATGTCGGTGGGGGAGCGACGGAAGAGCAGGTGACAGAAGCTTTCAAGATTTTAATCTCGGATAAGAACGTCAAGGCGATCCTCGTGAACATTTTCGGCGGAATCATGAAATGCGACGTCATCGCGCAAGGGATCATCAACGCCGCGAAAACGGTGAAGCTGTCTGTCCCGCTGGTCGTGCGCCTCGAAGGAACCAATGTCGACAAAGGGAGACATTTGCTGAAAGAGAGCGGTGTGACCTTGATCACTGCTGATGATCTCGCGGATGCGGCGGAGAAAGTAGTTACCGAGGCAAATTCCAAATCCGAGGCCGCCGGCGGAAGCTCCAAATCCCAAGTTCCAAATCCCAAATAAATCGTCCGAAATCCCGAGCTCCAAATAAACATCAAATTCAAAATCCGGAATCGCAGCGTTTATTGGCAGCGGCGAAATGGCGGTCGCATATTTCATGGTTTCCTTCACGGGCAAGGCCATGGCCATGCGTCGGCTGCGATCGAGCGATTTTTCCCAATCCTCAATAAAGGTTAGCTGCCAGTCCTGTTTTGCTTCATTTTCTTCTTCATTATTTTTTATGGTCCTGGACGCTGGAGCATCGATGCGTTAGTCACGCGAAGATCAAATGCCGGCACAATGTAGTTCTTGTCATTCCGAGCGGAGTCGAGGAATCTCTTACTATTAAGCTTTTCTATGAAGCGAGTGCTCTTTTCGCTGGCGCTAGTGTTGGTCACACAATTTCTTCCCGCGCAGGAGTTCAAGGATTTTGGCCGCGAACGACTGAACAGTTCGCCGCGACACGCCGAATGGGTTGATATCAAATCCGGCGACCGCACGATCAAAGCATTCGTCGTTTATCCAGAGCGCAAAGACAAAGCGCCCATCGTTTTAGTAATTCACGAAATCTTCGGCCTCACCGATTGGGTGCGTAGTTTGTGCGATGAGCTGGCGGAGAACGGTGTCATCGCCATCGCGCCTGATATGCTAAGCGGGCAAAAATTCGAAGATGCCGACGGTGCGCGAAAGGCGATCTCCGCACTGACCGAAGAACAAATCAAAGCAGACCTCAACGCGACGTCCGATTACTCGCTCAAAATTCCGGCGTGCAACGGTACGCTCGCGGTCTGCGGTTTTTGTCGGGGCGGGGGATGGACATTTCAGTACGCGACCGTTAATCCAAAGTTGAAAGCGGCTTATTCATTTTATGGAGCCGCGGTTGATAAAGCGGAAGACGCAGCCAAAATCGCCTGTCCGGTTTACGGGTTCTATGCCGAGAACGACGAGCGGGTTGACGCGACCATTCCGAAAGCCGAAGAGTTGATGAAAGCCGCCGGCAAGAAATATGAGCCGGTAATTTACAAAGGGGCCGGCCACGGTTTTATGCGCTCAGGCGAACCGAGCAATCCGAATGTCCGCGAAGGCGACAAAGCAGCGCGCGACGAAGCCTGGGCGCGTTGGAAGATGCTGCTCAAGCAGCTCTGACATCGGTAGGGATAGCGCTGCGCTGTCCGCGGACGCCGCAGCGCGGCGTCCCGCCAATTTCTCGCGCTGAATAATGTGTGCCAGATGTCGCTCCCGTGATGCGCGCGTCATCGGCTGCATCTATTTAGCTTTAGCCTTTGCCAGGAAGGATGCCACCGCCGCGGTATCAAAATAGAACATTTGTGCGCGCGCGAGCTTTCCATCGCGGATTCGATAAAGGCCTAACACCTTTCCATCAAACCGATCTCCCAGGGGACTCACTCCGCGTTGTCGCCAAAGGACTACAACTTCATTTGCGTTCGCAGCCACAACACGTGGATCCATTTTCCGCTCCAGTTCGGTCGGCTGTAGCGAGTCCCATGTGTCGCTCCAAGTTATGGCTTTGCCTGCCCCGTACGGAAGCGACGGCGGCCAGTGAATTTCGAAATCGGGATGTAAAAGCTCGGAGAATCGTTGATCGTTTCGCTCCTCAATCGCGCTGAAGACACTGAGCACTAGCTTTCCGTTTTCTTCGATGCTCATACCGCCCGATGTCAATTATTTCGCGCCTTCCAGCTCGTCCGCCAGCGCTTTCGCGTCGTAGACTTTGCGCAGCGCCTCAGTGATCGCGGCGGAATCGACTGAGACAGCGCGCGCTTGTTTGTCAGTGAAAATACAGTCGAGCACCAGCGATTGGATGTTGCCGTCGAAGATGATTCCGACGAATTCATTGTCCTTGTTTACGACCGGGCTGCCGCTGTTGCCGCCGATGATGTCTGCGTCGGAAACGAAATTGAAATGCGTTGAAGAATCCAATTTGGATTTCTTGTCGATCCAACGTTGGGGAAGGTCGAACGGCGGTTTATTATTGTGCTCGGCCGAGCGCTGATATAAACCGGAAAAGTCGGTGAATGCGGGGATGTGTTTTCCGTCCTGTTCATAGGCGCGCACGGTGCCGTAGGAAAGCCGAAGCGTAAAAGTTGCATCCGGATAACTGCTCGTGCCTTCAATGGCAAAACGCGCGTTTGCGATTTCTGAATACGCCTGCTTCTTTATTTCTTCCTGCGCGTCGTGAAGTTTTCGCGCATTTCTCGCGGGAGTGTCGACGAGGCGAGCGAGATCGATCATCGGATCGTGCGCGGCTAGCAGCGCGGCCGCGTCCTTCGTGTAGAGGTCCTTTCGAACGGCAACATTTTTCAGTTTCGTGCCAGACACGAGTTCCGCAGCACGCGAGTGCGGCGATTTTCCAGCCAACACTTTCTGCACAAGCGGATCATTCGCGCCAAATTGCGAGGCGAAATCGGTCAACGAATCGGTCAGGCGCAATATTTCGTAATCGTCGTAAATCGGTTCAGTGGAGAAAAGTTCCAGTTCGAGCGACTCGCGGGCACTGTCGCGAAATTCCGGGATCCGCTCGCCGTTAGGTTTGGCGCGTTCGTCCACCGCGCGGACTAGCAATCGTGCGTATTTGAAAAGATTACTGACGAATGCGCGCGGTTCCCGGTAAGCCGTCGTTTTTGGGCGTTCCATCTCGAGATAATTGTAAAGAGCAGCGCTTTTAGCGATCTCACTCTGCGCGTTTTTGATTCGATCGTAGGCTTCTGTTGTCGATCTTAGCTTGGGATCGCTTGCAATCCCGGCATGCAATTTTTGTTCGCGTCCTTGCAACAATGACCAGATTTGCGGATCAAGCAGGCCGGCAAGATAACCGTCGTAGCGTTTCCGGTTATTTTGATCGCCGAAAAGATCGTCGCGCGCCTTTCTTGCGTTCTCGAATGAGCGCTCGCTGTAAGCCATTTCTAGCACTTCGCGCCGGTTGAACATGCGCAAGAGGTAAGGCAGAAACCGATCTCGCGTATCGGCTAGGTCATCCAGGGTGAGTTGCCGATCGGTTTTGCCCGGACTGCCGCTCACGAAGATCAGCTCGCCATCGCTCGGTCCGTACGAATTCCATTTCAGGAAATTCTCGATCTTCGCCGGCTGGCCGTTTTCGTAAACGCGAAAGATGCAAATATCGAGATCGAACCGGGGATATTCAAAGTTGTCCGGGTCGCCGCCATAAAAGGCCATCTGTTGTTCCGGCGCGAAAACGATTCGCACATCGTCATAGCGTTTGTAACGATAAAGATGATATGCGCCGCCCTCATAAAGAGTAATCACATCGGAGCGCAGTCCGGTTTTTTCTTTGCTTTCTTTTTCGATCTGCGCAATCACGTTGCCGCGTGCCGCCGATGCTTGATCGGCATTCAAACCAGGTTTGACCGCGCCGTTTACCTGTGAGGTAACGTCTTCGGTTGACATGAGCACGTTGAGCTCGAGATCAGCACACTTGATCTCCTCCGCGTTGGTTTTCGCGTAAAAGCCATTTTTGAGATAGTTGTTCTGCTCGCTCGAAGCTTTTTGAAGCGCATCCGCGCCGACGTGATGATTGGTAATGCAGAGCCCGGTCGGGGAAACAAATGAGCCGCTGCCGCCTGAATTGAAACGGACACTGGCTTTTTGAAGATGCTCGAGCCACTGCGGCGTCGGTTCGAACTGGTATTTCTCCTTTAGCTGTCTAAGCGGTGGCGAACTAAAAAGCCACATGCCTTCGTCAGCGCTCGCTATGAGGGCGAGACCAAACACAGAGGCGATAATGATCGAGCCGATCTTTCGCGGACTCGAAAACGCAATAAACATTGCGCAGCATAAAACGCTGACCACTGCGCGACAACTACGCGGCAGTTAATCGGTTGGGGGAGCGGTCGCCGCGGCGACCTGGGATTGGCGCCTCGCGAATCGCTCGCTCTTGAATAACTTGCAGCACATGTTTCAGAAGCGGCGAAAAGTCGAGCGGCTTGATTTCATTCTGGCGGGTGCGCAAAAATCGGGGACAACGGCGCTGCATTATTTTCTCGCGAAACATCCGGACATCACGATGGGCGACCAGCAGGAAATGCATTTTTTCGATAACGACACGGTGTTCACCGGCCCGGTTGATTACGAACAATTACACAAACACTACCCGCCGCTTGCTCGATCAAGTATCGCCGGTGATTGCACACCAAGTTACATTTATTACGAACCAGCGGCGGAGCGGATTTGGCAATACAACCCGAAAATCAAATTGCTCGTTCTCCTGCGTAATCCCGTCGAGCGCGCCTTTGCGCATTGGAACATGCAAAGATTTAGAGGCCGCGAGCCGTTAGATTTCTTCGATGCCGTGAGAGAAGAGAAAACGCGCATCGCCGGCGCGCGGCCAACCGAAGCCCGGCGTTTTGCTTACATCGATCGGGGATTCTATGCCCGGCAACTTGAGCGGCTCTTCAAATTCTTTCCGCGCGAGCAGGTGAAGGTCGTGAAATTTGAAGAGTTCAAAGACAAACAGCGCGAAACGCTTGCTTCCATTTTTTCGTTTCTCGGTCTCGAACCGCTGCGTTCGGTACGCAGCAAGGACAGAAATATTGTGCCATACGAGCGGGCGATGAACTGGGAAGAGCGGGTTTTCCTCTACAACTTGTTTGCGCAAGACATCGCCAACGTTGAGCGGATGCTTGGCTGGGATTGCTCCGACTGGAAATTGTAGATTTTGCGGAGCGCACGCCCCTGCGTGTTATGATCAGCGTCTCGCTGATCCGTCTTCAGACTGGCCTATCGACTAACGATTGCGGAGGTCGACGTCGCAACCGAGCGTGGGGCATTCAGCGGCCTGCTGGAAAAAAATGAGATAGGGTCTCGTTCGGGTTGGGTGGCAGCTCTTCCCGGCAGTTGAACAGACGCACGCATCCGGAAGCACGATGTGACGGACTAGCGTGCATGTATCTTGAGGTGCCGGAGGCGGAGTGTGCGCGACGTCCACGATGATAAGCACGACTACCACGACGATCGCAACGCCTATTAGCGCAACGACGGCGCTGATCCCGTTAATGTTGGTTCTCGCTTTCCGCATCGATTTGGGCGGCGCGAGAATGGCGCCTTGGTAGGTGTCTGTCAAGCCCGTGCGCTTCGCATGAGTTTCGGATTCACGGGTTCAGTCCGACCGAGCTAAGTGATTGATTTGGAGCAAAGTTCGCGATCGCGGAACGCGATCGCCTGCACCGGCGGCGCGTCTGCTCCCCACACCTACGTCTGTTTGAATCGAGGGCGGTCGTTTGGATCCGCTGCGAGCAGCGCTTTCCAACGAAAGATTCGCGCGCCTTGCGAAAGGAAACAGGTGCGCAGTTCCTTAGTAAAAAATGAAGAACCGTCCGGCCGTGGATTAAATTCCAGAAGGAGGCGCCCATCCGGTTTGAGAAATCGTCTCCGGATATCGTTGATGAAAAATTCCCAATTGGCAGGTGTCCATTCGAGCCATTGTCCGTTTTCCTTGCGTGCTATTCGGTGGAAGCAAACGCGATGTCCGGTGACAAGATCGAATTTCTTGCCGAGATCGGGCAGAGGTGTCTGTGGGTTGATTCGCGCGATGACGCGGCGAACATGGAAGAACTGAGTTGTACCGCGGAAAAAAGGTTCGTCGTCGGGGTCGAGGCCGAGTCCTTGGTGGCCGAAGAGGCGGCAGAGGTAAAGAAAATAACCCGGGCCGCAGCCAAGATCGAGAATGTGCAGTGGTGGGGAGCGATCGAGCCAAAGATCTTGGGCGCGCTTAACGTTGACCCCGATCCAGTAACAAGCGTCTTCGTACGCATTGATTTTCCGCGCATTTGGCCGATACGGATAACAGTCCCGCAGCCTTTCTAATTCATCGCGATCAATGCTCGCGAGAATTCGTCGAGAACTCACGGGGTGAGTCCAGCGACAAACGTGCTCCCACAGGCTTTGCGCCGCGTCGATGGAAAAGAGCTTTTGAAATTTGCGCGAAAGTCGCACTCTGAAACGATGCAACTAACTGCGTGACAGACAAGCGTGCGTTCAGGGATGGATGTCGACGCGGATCAAGCCGGTGGAACCTTCGTGAGTCATGAAACCGCTTCCCCAGCCGTTGCCGGGATAGAAATATTGTTCATACCGCCAAAGCATTTCCAAGTTCGCGCCGGAAGGTTTCTTCCAGACAAGCTGATAATAGATGTGCCGTTTCCATGATGGCGACTGCCCCGTCATGAAATTGAAATCAAATGGCGTCGGCCAGCTAAGGACGCTTTTTCGGACTCTGATGAAAGCATCGTCGCCTGTCGGTGGTACAGTTGCGAGACGATCGCCGGCATTTTCCCCTGCGGAAGCCAGGGGACCGAAGGGGAAAACCTTCAAGGTCGTTGACACGAAGGATCCCGCCAGTCCCGCTGCCTTCGTAGGCGATGGAATTGATCCGGGCTGACGCTGTTTCAATTGTTTCGAACCGATCGATGAACAGGGAGAGCTGACGCCCGCGGAAAATCCACAGCGCAGACAATGCGACGACGAAGAAAACGAGAATTCCAACCGTGATCAGGATCTTTCGCATTTAATGCTTCTCTTATAACCAAGGCGCCATGCACCGTCTCGCGAAAACGGAGTTACATTAACGGCCTGGAGGCCGTGGGTACAAATCAGGCTTTCTTCTGCCGAATGTAATCATTGACTTGTGCTTCGAGAATCTCGAGCGGCAACGCTCCATTCTTGAGCACAGCGTCTTTGTGATCGAAGCGTTCAGATTTGACCTAGCCTCCTCGCAGTAGCAAATCCTAGAAACGTCGCTGCAAGTCGTTCCAAGGGGCTTCGACGGCAAGCGCCGGGTCGATCATGACCTGCCCCGCAATTGCCGTCATTTCGCGAATAGCCCGCCGAAGTCGGCGCTCGGCGGACTCTTCCGGTGGGCTCATCTCGAAGTCGTTGGGTGTAAACTCTCGGCCGATGTCGGCGGCAAAAATCTCAGCCCACGGTCTGCTCCAGACTCGTTGTGCAAACACATCATTATCTGACCGCAATTCTCTTTCAATGTGCCGCGCTAGGGCGGTAGTCAGCCCGCAGTATCCGGTATCAGCCAATCCCTTTTCCCCAAGATATGCAGCAAGTTTGGTTTTACATCGCACCGTTTGCAGCCACTTGAGCTGCTTGCCTGTGCCGCCGATCGAGCGCAATACGCCGCGGGCCACGCTAACGGTAAATGGCCCGGCCGATTCGTTACGGCGTATATCAGCATCTCCGAATTGCGACGAGTTGATGCCGATGGCCAGCAGAAACTCCGGCACCACGCCGCGGGCGATGGTTTCTCTGGTGAAGGGTCGAGCAATCAGTTCGGCATCATAGGCGTCGGCCAGCTCGATCCAAGGCGAATATCTGACGCTAAAGTTCGGAGTGACTCCCAGCGCGAAGGCCTGGAACGGTTCGGACTGCTGGAAGCCCTTGACCACTTGCGAATAGCGCGAGTTGATCGATTGCGACTGGTTGCGCGGGAACAAAACGAGCTTTGGTTCGAGGTTCAGCTCCCCGATCCGGGTGAAGAATACCTTGGCATAGTCTCGGTTTCTTAAGAGCTTGTCCAAGGCCTCCGAGGAGATGATGACGGCTTCGGACGGAGTCCCGTCGAGTGCTCGGGCGAAGTTCGCGGCCGCCGACTGTTGGTGGTCCGGTAGTTCCTGTCCGCACAGCTTCCGAGCGATCGCGTGATGCGCGCCATGAATGGCCCCGCTCTCTGGCACGAAATAACCATGCTTCAGCAATTCCGCCCGGTTTTCCTGCAGGAACCACTGGATCGAACTCGTGCCTGTCTTGTGCGGGCCGACGTGGATGTAGCAAACGCGCTTTGCCATGCGGGAACTATAGTCCGGCGCGCCGGCCGCGGGCAATTCTCACGACATGATCCGACACGGAAGTGATCGTGGGCTTTGCTGCGTTGGCCCTGGCACGGGCAAGCTCGCAGGATTCGTTGCGAAGGTTACATCGTTACAATGGAAGACCCACTCTTGTAACCCTTGTAACTTTTTTACGATTCAACGACTTAACGGGCGAAGCCGACGTTTCAACACGCTTGAACGTGTGCTCATATCAGCGTGGTAATGCAGGGCTGGTGTCAGGCCCATTTTTTTCGTTGAATATAATCGTTGACTTGTTCTTCGAGAATTTCGAGCGGCAACGCTCCATTTTTGAGCACAGCGTCGTGAAATTCACGCTGGTCGAACTTCGCTCCCAGCTCTTTCTCAGCACGGGCCCGCAATTCTTGAATCTTTAACATGCCGACCTTGTAGGCGCAGGCCTGACCCGGTGCTACAATGTATCGTTCTAGTTCCGATTTAACTTCTTTCTCGCCCATCCCGGTTTTCTCGCGCATGTAAGCGATCGCTTGTTCGCGGGTCCAATGCTTTGCGTGAATCCCGGTATCAACCACCAATCGTACTGCCCGGAAAAGCTCGTCACGAAGGCGTCCCAGGTCTCCAAACGGATCGTTGTCGTACCATCCCGCCTGTTTCGCCAACCATTCGCAGTACAGGGCCCAGCCTTCTATGTAGGCAGTGAACGGAATGATCTTTCTAAATTGCGGAAGGTCTTTGAGTTCTTCCACTGTTGAAATTTGCCAATGATGCCCAGGTACTCCTTCATGATAGGCAAGCGTGGGCATGCTCCATTTAGGCACTTCATTCATGTCGCGCAGATTCGCGAAAAAAATCCCTGGCCGGGTGCCATCCATCGCCGCAAAGTCGTAATATGCGCCCGGCGCCGTCGCTTCTTTGAATTCCGGCACGCGTCGTACCTCGATCTTCGCGCGTGGAGTAGTCAGAAATAATTGCTTTGACGAGCGCTCCGTTGCTTGCCTGATCAACCATGTATACTCCGCCAGCGCATCGGCGCGACCTTTGTCATTGTTGGGAAAGAGAAAACGTGGGTCTTTCGCCAGCTTGTCCATGGCTTCTCCGATTGGTTGGCCTGAAAAGCCGTTTGCGTCGAGAATCGTGCGCATCTCGCCTTCAATACGGGCGACTTCGCGCAGACCTAGCTCGTGCACTTCATCCGGCTTGAGCGTAGTGGTCGTGTTTTCGTGCAACTTATACGCGTAGTAAGCATCGCCGTCCGGTAATTTCCAGACGCCGTCGTCTGTCGTCGTTTTCGGCAAAATTTTCCGGAAATAATCGATCAGTTTTTGATAGGCCGGATAAATCTTGCTGCTTATCGCTGTTTCCGCACGCGCCTGAAAATTGGCCTGGTCGGCGTCGCTTAACTTGTCGATTTTAGCAGCGCGTGTTTTGAATGAAGTCGCGAGAATATTTTTCGAGGCAGGTTTGCCGATAAAGTCGGTCATTTCCTTGAGCACTTCCTCGACGACGAAACGAGGTGGCAGAATTTGCTTTTGTTCACGTATCTTAAGGTTCTCGAGCAATTGATCGAACTTTTTCGGCAGAGCGTCGAGCCGCATCAGATAATACTCGCAATCCCTGCGATTCAGCAGCCGGTGCGTATTCGCCATGAACGAGGGAAATTGGTTCTGGACCCCGAAGAGCTGATTGACCGGGTAATTATGCCACTGCCATTTTTCACCTTCGACTTGCATTTGCAAAAACCAATCCAGCACATGCGTGGAAAGCGTTTGTGAGCGCGTTTGTCGATAGAGCGGATACTGGCGCAGTTGCGTCAGATCGCGCTTCCACCTGTCGAATTCACGTTGTTGATGTGCCGGCGACTCGTCATCGAGCTTCCCATTATGACTGGTAATGCGGAACTGCTCGACCAAACCAAGCATGGAGAGCAGCTCCGGGTGATCGAACAAAACTTCGGCGAAAACTTTGTCGTAGAATAAATTCAGGCTCCATGGTCGAAACCAAATCAGATTGATGAGAAATACGGCAGCGGCGATTACGACGACTGCGAGAATCGCGCCAAACCATTTAAAAACGCGCTTTAACATGTGCTCACGTCAGTATGGGAATGCATCTGTTGATACGATGCATCAATACACGGCACTGGATTCAAGAATTTAGTTTTGGTTGCACCATCTTCGGTGACTGAACATGCCGCTGGAGAGCAAGGGTTTGAGATCGGCTTGGCAGTGCCGAACTTCGGAAACGTCGGGCGAAGTCGTTCTAGAGGCTTCCGTGGCAATGCCTTGGGACCTATGCTCTTGGAGTCCAGCCAGCCTGTTGCTGGAAATCGTTCCAAGGGGCTTCGACGGCAAGCGCCGGGTCGAGCACAATCTCCTCCACAATTGTCGTCATTTCGCGTACAGCGCGCGAGAGTAGCTGCTCGGTGGACTCATCCGGCTTACACATTGCGAAGTCGTTGGGCGTAAACTCTCGGTGAACATCGGCGGCAAAGATCTCGGTCCACGGCCTGCCCCAGACTCGTTGCGCGAATGCATTATTATCTGATTGCAATTCTCTTTCAATGTGTCGCGCCAGCGCCGTCGTCAGTCCGCAATATCCGGCATCCGCCAGTCTTCTTTCCTTAAGATATGTAGCAAGTTTAGCCCTACATCGCACGGCTTGCAGCCACTTGAGTTGCTTGCCCGTGCTGACGATCGAGCGCAATACACGACGCGCCACGCTAACAGTAAATGGCCCGGCCGCCTCGTTACGGCGTACATTCGTATCTCGGAACTGCGAGGGGTCAACGCCAATGGCTTGGAGAAACTCTGGCACGACACCGTGGGCGATGGTTTCTCCGGTGAATGGACAGGGAATGAGTTCGACATCGTAGGTGTCAGCCAACTCGATCAAGGGTGAGTATCTAAAGTGCTGAGTGACCCCTTGAACGAAAGCCTCGAAGGGTTCGGACTGGCGGAACGCCTTGACCACCTGCGAATAGCAGGAATTAATCAATTGCGATTGGTTGCGCGGGAACATGACGAGCTTCGGTTTAAGGTTGAGTTGTCCCATCCGGTTGAAGAATGCCTCGGCATAGTCTCTCGTTCTTAAAAGCCCGTCCAAGGCCTCCGAGGAAATAACAACTGCCTCGGGCGGCATCTCATCGAGCGCTCGGGTGAATTTAGCCGCCACCGACTGTTGCTGGTCCGGCAGCTCCTGCCCGCAGAGCTTCCGAACGATCGGGTCGTGCGCGCCGTGATTGGTTCCGCTTTCCGGCACGAAATAGCCATACTTCAGTAGCTCCGTTCGGTTTTCCTTCAGGAACCACTGGATCGAACTCGTGCCCGTTTTGGCCGGACCCATGTGGATGTAGCAGACCCGCTTTGCCATCCGGGAACTGTAATCCGGAGGTTCGGCTGTGGGCAATTCTCAAAACAGCAGTGACTGATAATTGACAAACCATGTGACCCTGGAGAGGCGAAGACAAAGAGCCAGTGAGTTCGCAGTCGGCACGCTGCCTGTAAATTAAAAGTGTTTCGGCGCTCACAAGGAAATCATTTCGGAAGACTCTTCGGTGAGTGAGCGAAGCCACGATCGACGCTACCGCTCGCACGGCTTTGAATTTTGGCTATAAGCCAACGTGATGAATGCTTCAGCAGAGCACATCGACAAACCAGAACCGCGCTGGCAGGCGATACTCGCGTTTCTTGCCATCGGTGGAATTTATCTGGCACTGCCACCTTGGGTCATCGTTGGCCCCATCTGGCTGCTGCCAGCTTTGATTGCGATGCTCCTGGTGCCAACGGTCGTGACGCATCGCATGGGACGGCATTCATTGAACCATGCGCTCGGGATTGCAATTAGCTCGACCACCACCCTCGCGTTGATTGGCTCGGTTATCTTGCTGGTTACAGCGTTGCCGACTCACAGAGAAGCGCCGCTTTCGCTGCTGCTTTCAGGCGGGGAACTCTGGCTTACGAATGTGCTTGTCTTCGCGCTTTGGTATTGGCGACTTGACGGCGGTGGGCCAACGGTGCGCGACCGACGACGCGAATTCGGCAGCCGCAGTTTTGTATTTCCCCAGATGCAGATCGAGAAAATCGAACGCAGACGATTCAATGTGGGCGGCTGGCGTCCAGGGTTCGTCGATTATCTTTTCATTGCGTTCACGCAGAGTTCGACCTTCGGACCAACCGATGCCCCCATTCTGGCGCGCTGGGCAAAAGTCCTTATCATGTGCCAGATTTTCATCTCCCTGACCATTGTCGTATTGCTAATCTCGCGTGCAGTAGGGATCTTATAATGCTGGACGCCGGTAGCTCATGCGTCGCTCATGAAATAAGCATCTGCAGCATTTATCTGCCGATGAGAATTAAAATGCCGGCCGCGAGAGCCAAAACTCCGGTCACTACGACAGGGATGGCGATGGTGTGAATGAGGGCCGTAATTCCGATGAGAATAAGATAGATCGCGAGCAGAAGCATTCCGAGGTTCTTTGTGATGTTCATGCCTCCTTTTGAGGCAATCCCGTTGGCTTTGCACGCTTTAAAAAACGGCATCATTGGCTTCGCCGCGTTAAATCGTTGAATCGTTAAAAAGTTACAAAGGTTACAAAGGGGGTCTTTTGTTGTAACGATGTAACGGTGTAACCATGTGACGATGTACCGATTTATCGACTCACGCGGTCTTATGAAAGGAGATGTCCGTTCCCGGTTTGTTATTGATCTGGCCTCTTTGAAATAGATAATAGGCGCCAACACTTTCGGACAATGGAATACGAAAAAATCATTTTCTTCCGGAACCTTTTCTTCCGCGCATTTATCATCGGTGTCGTATTTGCCCTCTTTTATTTTGTCGTGACCTACGCCTTTTGGGACAGATGGGCATCGTGGGCAGCTCACGTTTTTAAAACGGACGAAACAGAGCTTGGAAGATTGGTCTTAATGTTTTTCGTCGAGTTGCGCGTCGTGCTGGTATTTCTGTTTCTTGTACCAGCCCTGGCTTTGCATTGGAGCGCACGGAAAAAACAGTAGACTATTATCGTTTGGTTTCGCGTGGCTCATTATTCATTCGCGCACGGCCTGTAATTCCGCCCAGGCGCGAAAGCTAATTAGTACAAACAGGCTTCTCGTAGCACACACTCGTCGCATCGTTCATATAGTCGCCGAACGGTGGAATACGAGCGAAACCATATGCTTCGTACAACATCATTGCGGGAAGTTGGCGATTCCCGGTTTCGAGCCGCATCACTTTGAAACCTAGATCGACTGCTGTTCGCTCCAGATGCGCCAGCAGAGCTCGTCCCACACCTGTTCTGCGAGCGGAACGAACGACGTACATGCGCCGTAATTCCGCGGTTATTTCGTTGAGCGGACGAAGGGCGCCGCAGCCCACGAGATCATTGTCTAGGAAAGCGATGAAATATGCGCCGCGCCGGGGAAGCGGTGGACTTTTCGGCGTGGGCGCATTTGCATCGATAAATTCTGGGTAAAGGTGACGTGCCTCGAGCGCCGCTTCTCGAAGAAGCGGCATGGCTTGAGGACCCTGTGGATCGGCTGGTTCAATACGGATGCGTGGCTGGCGCACGACTGAACGCTAACAAGAATGATGCGCTTTGGAAGGAACAGCGCGCTCGCCAACTTTTTTCCGCCCGCGAATCAAGATTGGCTGGAGAAAGCTGATGATATTAGCGCCGGTCCAGATCATCGCGCCCACGATTACGATAAGAAGAACAACAAAGTTTCTAGCTTTCGAAGCGACTAGTCTTCAGCAGAGGCGGAACTCTCTTTGACTCGCAATGGCACCAAGATCGCATCGCGCATGCCATGCAAAAATTTCTTGTCTGCCGGCGCGATTGTCGCGAGCGCGCCGCGCAATTTCACGCGATTGCCTTCCACGAAAAAGTACGGGCACAAGCGAACACGACCTTTCATTGTTTTTAGCTCGCCTGTATCGGGATCCCAGTATCGATGCTCAAAAAGGCGGCCCTTGTGAAAGCGTTGCAAAATCGTCGGCGACGATTCGAATGTCGCGAGCGCATTTTCGATCCTGCGTTGCCATTCCGCATGCGGCAGGTCAGCGCCGAGCGCGATGCCCCGGCTGCCCCAGCCGAGCGGTGAAAATCCGCTTACCTTCAAAAGAAGATCGCGATCTTTCTGGCTGAACTTGGCGGCCTCGCGCCAATGGTGAATTTCCAAGCGAGGGATGACCGCATGCTGTGGCAAGGGAGTCGGATCGAGCAGCCAGGAGTATGGGATCACTTCTTGTAATTTGATGAAATATTTATCGCCCAGCTCTCGCCGCCAGAATTCGCGCAGCGGCTGCATCCAGAAAAGCGCGAACCACATTTTCTCTTCGAGATAGGGCTTGATTGGCGGCGTCACGATGATTCTCCCCTCGGCATTGGCACCGAGCGTGTTGTCGACCTTTGGAATGTTCTGCAGATCAAATAATTCGAAGAAGCGATAAACCGTGCGGCCGTCCTGCGGCTCATAATTTTCTGCGGGCACAACGCGCCAGTTGTAGCCGGGATCGCTGATCCCGGCCGATTCAGAATTGCGAACAGAACCGGGGTAACCGACTCCGGCTGCAGCATGTCGTTGATTCAATCGTGCCGCGATCCATTCCATCTCGGGCCGATAAGTGGCCGCTTCCTGCGAGATGACGATGTCGCCGCCTTTTGGCAGAACGCTGTCGAATCCATCCAGCATTCCATTCTCACCACCAACGACCCCCTTGTCGAACGCCGAGTATGTTTGGTTGAGCCAACCGGTTAACCCGATTCCGCCCGGCACGGAATCAATCTCAGCAATGATGTAGCCTTCGTCGGTCAGAATGAGGTCAGGACGGATTACCCGAGGCAAATCGTCGCGAATTTCCTTACGCCGCGAAAACTCAATTAACTCTGCCGGTTTGCCCGCATCGAGATAACGCGCTACCCACGCAGGTTGCTTCCCTTTAACGCTCAATTGGTAGAGTTGATTGCATGCACGCTGAAAAACAAAGAGGCGATGTCCAAGGTGCTCGATCTCGGCCAGAAATTTCTTGTCGATCGGAAATGCGTCTGGCGAAAGTAGCCAGTCCTTTTCCGCGAAGAGACCTTCCTTTGGAAACGCGTTCTGGATGACCTCAAGTCTGTTGGATTGTACGAGCATCGAGTTGCGCAGACTCTCAACTCTCAACACTCAACTCTCAACTTTCGATCACCGCCCCGCGGCCATGCGTTTCAACGCAAGCTTGACCAACTCTTCCGCTGCCTTCGCTTCACCTTTCTCCTGCAATTCGCGCACCGCTTTATGTGCATCGATTTGTTTGTAACCAAGCGCAATCAACGCCAGCACCGCTTCATTTGCTTGTTCCTGCTCAGGCGTGGGCGCGTGCGTCGCGCTTGCCGCTTCCCAAGCCGCAGCCACACCCAGTTTATCTTTTAATTCGAGGACAATTCGCTCGGCCGTCTTTTTCCCGAGACCGCTGATTTTCGAAAGCGACGCAACATCAGAGTTTACGACCGCCGCTTTGAAAATGCTCACGCTCATTCCGCTCAACACCGCGAGCGCCAGCTTCGGTCCAATACCGCTTACATTATTAACGAGCAATCGAAAAAGATCGCGCTCTGCCGCGGTCATGAATCCGTAAAGGACGTGCGCATCTTCCCGCACATGAAGATGGGTCAGCATGCGAATGTCCTGCCCGGCCGCAGGAAGTTTGTCGTAACTCGAAAGCGGAATAAAAACTTCATAGCCGACCCCGGCGACATCGATAATGGCCTGGGTGGGCAATGCGTTGACGAGTTTGCCGTGGAGAAATGTGATCATGAGGATCCCCGCTGAATCGTTAAATGTTAAATCGTTGAATCGTCAAATTGGTTCACTCCGGCTTCAACACGAGCGTCAATTCTACACGCTTTCCTTTGGCAATGTTGAAGCCGCGTGTCGAAAATATTTTCCATGTCTGAGGATGGTTCCCAAAGAGTGTCGTGACCATCGACGTCGGCAGAACCACAAAACGCGCTCCTGGTTTTTCCATGAATTCCGCCGCGTGACGGCTATTCATCGGCGTGAGAAAACCGTTCACCCGGCTGCGAAAATACCAGACCAGGCTTGGCTCCTCGAAATCGACGGAGGGCAATTGCATGTTCTGCTGCAAATACGCGCGCGATTGCTGGAAAAGCGTGTACGCGGGAAACGACCGGGCGACCAATGGTGGGACAATGAGAGCGACTGCGAGCCACAGACAGGCTGTGACAATGGCGATGGGTTTGAAGAAGAATCGCCCGCCTCTAACTATCGACTCATTTTCGACAGTTTTCAGACTCGACGGCTTAAAGCCGTCGAGTTTCCGGCCGACCGAGTGGCCTTGCTGCGACCAGTATCGCGCGAGCAGGAGTGCAAGAAGAGGAAACGCCGGCAATGTGTAATGCGGCAGTTTCGTTCTCACCAGCGTGAAGATAATGAAGATGATCGCGACACACGCGAGAAGATAATTGTCGATTTTATTCTCGTTGTAGCCGGGATCGGCGATTCCGGCCTTCCGCTTCCGCCACAATTCCTTCGTCAGCCACGGCAGCTTGATCGACCACGGGAAAAAACTAACAAAGATTGTTAGAAAATAGAACGGCAGAAGCAGGAGATACATCCAAAAAGAATTCGCGCCGTGACCTTCCATCGTGGCAAACGAGCGACCAATGACGTGCCGTCCGATTCCAACCGCAAAAAATTCACCGTGCGTTTGAATCAGCGCCGGAATCCCCCAAAGCGCGACCACGGCAAGCATTAGCGCGATCCCGCGCACAAATTTCAACTGCCGGGTTAGTCGCAAGTCGCGCGCGAAGAGAATTGTTACTCCTACGGTAAGCAGCGGCGTCCACCCAATCGGGCCTTTGGCGAGAAAACCCAATGCTAGCGCGAGATAAAATACAAGGAAGAGCGCTTTCCTAAGCGCCCACGGCGGTTGGAAAACCGCCGCTCCTTTATTGAGCGTTGAGCGTTGGGCGCTGAGCCTTGGGCGTTGCATGAGTTCATAGCCAGCCCAGTGCGCGATCGTCATGAATAGCACAAGCCACATGTCGGCGACCGCGGCCTTCGCATGCAGAAAAGTTTGTAGCGAAAGCGTGAAAATGATTGCCGCCCACCAGCCAACTTTCGCCGCGCCAATGCATGCCTGCGACGCCGTAGCTGGGCGAAGGCGCGAGCCCCATGCGAAGATTACCACCGCGGTGAGCGCGGCCGCGATAGCCGATGGGAAGCGCGCCGCAAAATCGTTCTGGCCAAAAACGCGATAACTTGCCGTTTGTGCCCAATAAGTGAGGGGAGGTTTGTCGAGACGCAACTGATTATTAAAGCGCGGGACGATGTAGTCACCGCGCTCAATCATCTCGCGCGATGCTTCGGCGAAACGCGGTTCATCGCGGTCGATTAAGGGAAGACTCCATGTGCCAGCGATGTGAAAGAGGACACAGCCAAACAAAAGCAATGCGTAGTTGCGGGCACTAACATTCAGTTGATTGATCGGAGTTGCGGATTTCACGTACGGACTCAAAATAGCGACCGGCAAATCTGACAGGAACTTATTTGTGAAGCGCCGCTCTGTCTTTTATTGGCTTGTCGCGATTGTGATCGCTGCAATTGCCGTCGCGGCGGCATTTTACTTTGATAACAGGGTGCGTGATTTCATCTTTCAGCATCAGACCAGGGCAGTGCACCGTTTCATGTACAAGGTAAGCCGATTGGGCGATTGGCCGGAACACTTTGCGCTCGGTCTCATTCTTGCCGGAGTTGCCTGGTGGCGTGGCAATAAGAAATGGACGCGCATTTTCTTGTCGATGTTAATGGCCCTTGCGATTGCCGGCGTAGCCGGGCGCGGTATTCAAATCGCAACAGGTCGCGCTCGTCCGTCCGTAAGAGTGGAAGAAGTTTGGAACCGGTTCAGCGCTAAATACCACGCATTTCCCTCTGGCCACGTTGCGGCCTCGATGGCGTTCTTTAGCGTTTTATTTTTCGCAAACCGGCGGGTTGCCGTTGCCTGTCTGCCTCTCCCGATCCTGATTGGTTTTTCACGCATCTATATCGGGGCGCATTATTTGTCCGATGTTTTATGCGCTGCGATCCTCGGAATTCTTTCTGCGGTACTAGTCGCGCGCGCTCTGCTGCCGCAGAACGAACATCAAACATCGAACATCGAACATCGAACATCGATCTGGCGGAGGGGGTGAGATTCGAACTCACGAGGCCTTTCGGCCTTCCGGTTTTCAAGACCGGCGCAATCAACCGCTCTGCCACCCCTCCGGGAGAAGTTGTGCGCGCTTATTTTCGCATCAGCGAAGTGATGGGCAAGGTAGATCGAGCAGTCGTCGCCGCGGCGACCTGGATCGTAGATAAAAGCGCGCCTTCGGCGCCATGAATCATTTAGCATCACCCGACGAAGCGGTGGATCCACCCGCAAAAACAACTAGACGAGTGCTTACGTTCAGATGAACATTCCCTAATGAGGAAGCGAAAGGTCGCGCCGATTGTGGAAGAAACACCGCCGCCTTCACCGGCGATCCGTGGTCGAGGCGCTTCGTGGAGCCCGGCTAATCGATTTGAAAAACTCCACGTTGATCTCGGCGACATTGACGTTGTTCAAACAGATCCGGATGATGGGTGGCCCTCGCTGGGTGCGGCGAGCCGCGGCGAAGCAAGGAAGCCAACGCGTCGCGAAACACAATTCTTTCGCGATGGAACAAAAACAATTATCACGCACAACAACAGCCCCGACGTAGGCTTCGAGACCAGCTTGAATCCGTATCGCGGTTGCGAACACGGCTGCATCTATTGCTACGCGCGGCCGACTCACGAGTATCTCGGCTTTTCCGCCGGGCTCGATTTCGAGAGTAAAATCATGGTGAAAACTGACGGGCCGGAATTATTGCGCGTGGAATTGGAGTCACCTCGCTGGAAGCCGCAGGTGCTCGTGATGAGCGGCGTGACCGACCCGTATCAACCGGTTGAGAAAAAGTTGCGCATCACGCGCGGTTGTCTCGAAGTGCTTGCAAAATTTCGCAATCCGGTGGCGATCATTACGAAAAACCGTCTCGTGACTCGGGATGTCGATCTTTTGTGCGAGCTCGCACGTTTCAATTCAGTTGCGGTAAACATCTCCGTGACGTCACTCGATCCGAAATTGCAACGCGTGCTCGAGCCGCGCACATCTTCGCCCGAAGCGCGTCTTGGCACGATCAGGCAACTTCGCGCTGCGGGAATTCCAATTGGTGTAATGGTTGCGCCAGTCATTCCGGGGCTCACCGATCATGAAGTCCCGAAGATTCTTGAGGCGTGCGCGGAGGCGGGCGCGCAATTTGCCGGTTACACGATTGTTCGTTTGCCGTGGGCGGTAGCGCCACTATTCGAACATTGGTTGGAGGAGCATTTTCCGGATCGCAAGGAGAAGGTGCTCGGGCGCATCCGGCATTTGCGAGGAAACCGGCTGAATAATTCGCAATGGCACATGCGCATGACCGGGGAAGGCATTTTTGCCGAGCAAATCGCCTCGCTTTTCGAAGTCGGTTGTCACCGTGCGGGCATCGGCAGGCGGCCCAAGCTTTCGACGGCCGCGTTCCGGCGATTGAGAGAGCAACTGACATTGTTTTAGTACGTTGATGAGATTGTGCTCGGCCTAAGCTGAAAGCGTTTCCTCAAAATGGAGCTTGCGTCCGTACAGGCCGACTCCTAAAAGAGAGAAATGATTATCGAAACTCTAAAACGTCATTGGTGGGTTCCGGTGATAAGGGGTATCGCTGCAATCGTGTTTGGTGTTATCGCGTTTGCCTATCCTGGCTTAACTGTCGCGACGCTGGTGCTGTTTTTTGGAGCGTGGGTGCTAATTGACGGTGTATTTCGCATTGCAGGCGCGATTGGGGGTCGCGCTTCGGACCCAGAATGGGGCTTCCATCTTGTCATCGGAATTATCGGAATTATCATCGGATTCCTCACATTCCGTGCACCGCAGATAACGGCCCTGGCATTAATCATCTATATCGCGGCTTGGGCGCTTATGATCGGCGCGACTGAAATTGCGTTTGCAATCAAATTACGCCGGGAAATCAAGGGCGAATGGTTCCTGATTTTGATGGGTCTGGCGTCCATTATATTCGCCGTGATGCTGTTGTGGAATCCGATTCCGGGCGCTCTCGCTCTGGTCTGGCTCATCGCGTCCTACGCAATCGTCTTCGGTTTTCTGGGGATCATTTTTGGGTTCCGCTTGCGCAGTTTGCCTACGTTGCCTGCATCTTAATACAAGCCATCTTGCTAATCAGAGCGCTTTGACTGAGCCGTTGATAGCGCAGCGTTTTACGTTAGGTCTGTCGATTATTAGAGAGAGGCGAGCCCGGTGATGACCTGAAAATTTTCGGCGTTCTTTTGTTCCCAGCGGACTTGTCCCGTTTGTTTTATGTACTGCAGCATTAAAACAGTTGGCTATCGCCAGTGTTCGGCGCATGAAGGTGGAATTTTGCCGCCAGCAAAAAGGGGTAAACAGTCGGTTTTTTGCCCGCGATACAACCTTCGAAGAGTGATTGGACGATTAATTTACGGCGCCGGACTATGAGGCCTCGAATCTTTTGCGTCGAATTCGCGACTCCGAACGTGAGCACAACCTTCTAATCGCTCATGAAGAAAACCACCTCTGTCCCCGTTGCGTGGCCAGGAAACGATTCGCGACTCAACGGGGACGAGCTCGATACCCAGCAGCTCCTCGCAGCCTTTTTGGCATTCAAACGCGGCGACTTTTCCGCGCGACTGCCAGATGACTGGACAGGCGTGGCCGGTAAGATTGCGGACACGTTCAATGACGTAATTGCAATTAATCAACGCATGACGCGGGAACTCCAGCGAATTGGGCGCGTTGTCGGAAAGGAGGGTCGGATTACGCAGAGGGCGTCGCTGGGCGACGTATCCCATTCTTGGGATGAGGCAATCGGATCGGTTAATGATTTAATCGGGGATCTGGTCCGTCCCACGAGTGAAATGGCGCGCGTGATTGGCGCAGTCGCGAAGGGCGATTTGTCCAAAACGATGGCGACCGAGGTCGAAGGACACGAGCTCGAAGGAGAGTTTTTGCACGCCGCAAAGATCGTAAACACGATGGTCGATCAACTCGGCGCTTTCGCATCGGAGGTTACTCGCGTGGCGCGTGAAGTAGGCACAGAGGGAAAACTAGGGGGCCAGGCGAAGGTTAAAGGCGTCGCTGGCACCTGGAAGGATTTGACCGAGAACGTTAACCTGATGGCTGGTAATCTCACCGCGCAGGTCCGAAATATCGCGACGGTCACCACCGCAGTGGCGAACGGCGATTTGACTAAGAAAATCACCGTCGATGTAAAGGGCGAGTTCCTTCAGCTGAAAAACACAGTCAACGTCATGGTCGACCAGTTACGCTCTTTCGCTTCTGAGGTTACGCGTGTAGCACGCGAAGTTGGTTCTGAGGGAATTCTGGGCGGCCAGGCCCGCGTGGAAGGCGTGTCGGGCACCTGGAAGGATTTGACGGATTCAGTTAATTTCATGGCGCGCAATTTAACTAGTCAGGTGCGCAATATTGCCACGGTCACGACTGCGGTCGCGACCGGTGATCTATCGAAAAAGATCACGGTGGATGTGAAAGGGGAAATCCTCGAGCTGAAAAACACGATCAATACGATGGTGGATCAGCTTGGTTCGTTTGCATCCGAAGTGACGCGTGTGGCGCGCGAGGTAGGCACCGAAGGAAAACTCGGTGGCCAGGCCGACGTCAAAGGTGTGGCGGGAACCTGGAAAGACTTAACCGTCAGCGTGAATTCGATGGCCGGTAATCTGACCGGTCAGGTGCGCAACATCGCTGAAGTCACGACGGCGGTTGCGAACGGCGATTTGTCGAAAAAGATCACGGTCGATGTGCGCGGTGAGATTTTGCAACTCAAAGACACGATCAACACAATGGTCGATCAGCTTCGGTCATTCGCATCTGAAGTGACGCGGGTGGCCCGCGAAGTGGGAAGCGATGGAAAACTCGGAGGACAGGCGGACGTGCGTGGTGTGGCGGGCACGTGGAAAGATCTGACCTATAACGTGAATATGATGGCCGGAAATCTTACGGCCCAGGTTCGCAATATTGCCGACGTGACGACGGCGATCGCGAATGGCGACCTATCGAAGAAGATCACTGTCGAAGTGCGCGGTGAGATTCGCGAGATGAAGAACACGATCAACACCCTGGTTGATCGGCTGAGTTCATTTGCATCCGAAGTGACCCGCGTTGCACGCGAAGTAGGCTCCGAAGGAATTCTCGGCGGTCAGGCTGAGGTGCCGGGTGTTTCCGGCACGTGGAAAGATTTAACTGACTCGGTCAATTTCATGGCGAGCAATCTCACGGCACAAGTGCGAAACATTGCTCTCGTGACAACCGCGGTGGCGAAAGGCGATTTGTCGAGAAAAATTACAGTCGATGTAAGGGGTGAAATCGCTGAACTGAAGGACACCATCAACACGATGGTGGACCAGCTCAGCTCATTCGGAGCGGAAGTAACGCGCGTGGCTCGCGAGGTAGGTTCGGAAGGAAAATTGGGCGGCCAGGCGGACGTGAAAGGAGTGGCCGGGACGTGGAAGGATTTGACGGACAGTGTGAATTCCATGGCCGGCAACCTTACGAGTCAGGTTCGCAATATTGCCGATGTGACGACAGCTGTCGCGCGCGGCGATTTGTCGAAAAAGATCACGGTCGACGTACAAGGCGAAATTCTTGAACTCAAGAACACCGTGAACACGATGGTGGACCAACTCAATTCGTTTGCTTCAGAAGTGACGCGCGTGGCTCGCGAGGTCGGCACAGAAGGCAAGCTAGAGGGGCAGGCCACCGTGAAAGGTGTTGGCGGCACGTGGAAAGATCTGACCGATAGCGTGAATTTGATGGCCAGCAATCTGACGAATCAGGTGCGCGGTATTGCGAAAGTTGTTACCGCAGTCGCGAATGGCGACCTAAACCAAAAGCTTCTTGTCGAAGCGAAAGGTGAGATCGCTGAGCTTGCCAACACAATTAACAGCATGACGGAGACGCTTGCCACTTTTGCCGATCAAGTTACTACGGTGGCACGCGAGGTCGGGGTCGAGGGAAAACTGGGCGGTCAGGCCAACGTGCCGGGCGCGGCTGGCACATGGCGCGACTTGACCGATAACGTGAACCGGCTGGCGGCGAATTTGACGACGCAGCTTCGCGCCATTGCCGATGTTGCGACGGCAGTTACGGAAGGAGACCTGACACGCTCTATCCAGGTGGAAGCGCGGGGCGAGGTCGCATTCGTGAAAGACAATATTAACGAAATGATCCGCAATTTGAAGGACACGACGTTGCGGAACGAAGAGCAGGACTGGCTCAAAACCAATCTCGCGAAGTTCTCGCGCATGCTGCAGGGACAAAGGGATCTGCTGGCGGTTGGCAAACTTATCTTGTCGGAACTCGCACCGGTCGTCTCCGCGCAACACGGCCTCTTCTATATCATGAATAACTCGGGGGAAGAGCCTGAACTCAAGCTCCTGGCAAGCTACGCGTATCGTGAGCGGAGAGGTGCAAAGAATCGCTTCAAATTAGGGGAGAGTCTGGTTGGGCAAGCGGCGCTGGAAAAAAACCGCATTCTCCTGACCGACGTCCCGTACGGTTACGTGAAGGTGAGTTCCGGTCTGGGTGAGTCGCGCCCGGTGAATATCGTCATTCTTCCGATTTTGTTCGAGGGAGAAGTAAAAGCAGTAATGGAACTTTCATCGCTCGAGCGCTTCAACTCGACGCACCAGGCTTTTCTCGACCAATTGACGGAGAGCATTGGAATCGTCCTCAATACCATCCAAGCAAACACGCGGACGGAAAATCTGCTGAAGCAATCGCAGTCGCTCGCGGCGGAACTCCAAAGCCGCCAGGAGGAGTTGCAGAAAACCAACGAGGAGTTGCAGGAAAAGGCGCGCTCCAATCTCGCGAAAGATCGATTCCTTGCCGCGCTCAGTCACGAATTGCGCACTCCTCTTACCCCGGTGCTTGCGTCCGCCGTCGCACTCGAAAATGAGCAGGACTTGCCAGAGAATATTCACGAATCACTGCAAATGATCCGCCGCAATGTGGAGTTGGAGGCCCGGCTCATCGACGATCTGCTGGATCTGACGCGTATTAGCAGAGGCAAAGTGCAGCTCAATTTTGAAATCGTTGACGCTCATTCGCTGTTGCAAAATGCACTGGAGATTTATCAGGCGGAAATCGGTCGCAAACATCTGGCGCTACGGCTCGATTTGAGCGCGCAAAGAGTTCATCTGCGAGCCGATCCAGCGCGACTCCAACAGATCTTTTGGAACCTGATAGGCAACGCAGTGAAGTTTACACCGCGAGATGGCCTAATTTCCGTTTCCACGAGCAACCGTTCCAGCGGTCAACTGCATGTTGAAATTGCCGATACTGGCCTGGGGATCGAACCCACGTCATTGCCCAAAATTTTCGACGCTTTTGAACAAGGCGGTCGCACGCAACTGGGGGGTCTGGGTCTTGGTCTTGCGATTAGCAAAACGCTTGTCGAGGCACACGACGGGACGATTACCGCAGAAAGCGCCGGCCGGAATAAAGGCGCTAGGTTCACATTGACTTTCCCGACGTGCGAGAAGGCGGATACGCAGGTCGCGCCAACGCATCCGTCCGAGCCATTGCAGCGCCAAGCCATGCGCATTCTGCTCGTCGAGGACCATGAAGATACGAACCGATCGCTCACGAAGCTACTTCGCAGGCGCGGCTATCATGTGCAGTCGGCTGGCAACGTTCGATCCGCGCTCGATCTGAGTGCGAAGGAGGAATTTGATGTGCTCATTAGCGATCTTGGTTTACCCGATGGCAGCGGAATCGATCTGATGCGAACACTGTGCTCCGCGCGGCCTCTTCTCGGAATCGCTCTTACGGGTTTCGGAATGGAGGGCGATATCCGTCAAAGTCACGAAGCGGGATTCAAGCATCACCTCGTCAAACCGATCGATTTAAACAAGCTCGATTCGCTCATTCAGGAAAGCGTCACCAGCAATTCCTTTTGCGCTGCTGCGATTCTGCGATATTGAAGCCGCAATTTTGCGGGCCTGTAGCTCAGCGGTTAGAGCAGGGGACTCATAATCCCTTGGTCCCAGGTTCGAATCCTGGCGGGCCCAGCCTTCGCGCAGAGAGCAGCGCAAAGCAACGGCTATCATGCCGGCTGTCGCGCAGAAGCTTTGCCGCGGCGGATTTTTTTAAATTTCGGTAATCTCGCAATCACGTATGCCTTGCAACATCAGACCAACCTGGATTGCAGTTTGGGCAGCAGAGACCACAGTACGAAGGACGAACGCTACCAAATGCAGACCTGTTGTCCGATCGTTGAACTGAGGCAATACACGCTTCACCCCGGAAAACGCGATGTGTTGATCGATCTGTTCGATCGTGAATTCATTGAGCCGCAGGAAACGTTGGGAATGAATATCCTCGGCCAACTTCGCGATCTTGATGATCCCGATAGATTCGTTTGGCTCAGAGGGTTTCAAGACATGGCGAGTCGTGCCGCAGCACTGCAGGCTTTCTACGGCGGGCCGGTTTGGAAGGCGCATCGCGAGGCTGCAAATGCGACGATGATCGATTCAGATAACGTGTTTCTCTTGCGTCCAACGCGTGCAGATTCCGGGTTTGCACTCGAAACGAGCGACCGTTCTCCTCGCGGAAGTAAAGAGATTCCTGGCGGAATCGTTATTGGAACAATCTATTATTTTGATGCGCCGGTTAATTCGGCATTCATCGATTTTTTTGAGCGCGTGATGAAACCGGTTCTGGCGGAAACAGGCGCTGCGATTCTCGCGTCTTTCGTGACGGAAAATAGCGAGAACACGTTTCCGGCATTGCCCGTGCGAGAAGGAGAAAACGTTGTTATTTGGTTCGCGCGTTTCAGCAATCAGGCGGACTACGATCGATATCTTGCAACTCTGACTCAATCTCCAAATTGGCGCGACGAAGTTTTGAACGAGCTCACGATTCATCGGAACATAGCTCAAGAAGTATTGAGACTGTCGCCGACAGCGCGATCGCAGCTGCGCTAAAATTTTAGATTGCGCAATCCGAATCGCGGACTTGGGATGGAACTGTGATTCGCCCAATCGCTCTCTTGATCGAAGTCGTTTTGCTGAGCGCGCTCATTCTGGCGGCGCGTTGCGCGAATTATCAGGAGGTTTTCGTTGCGGGGAACGTTTATTTCACGGACGCGGATTGTTATGCGCGGATGACGCGCGTGCGAATGTGCGAGAGAAAGCCGGGGTTAATCGTGCGTCATCACGATTTCGAGAATTTTCCTCAAGGAACAACTCCACATACAACTGCGCCTTTCGATTACCTGATCCTTGCGTTAGCGGTCGCGCTAAAACCTTTCACCGCACACGGAATCGATCTGGCAGGCGCGCTGATCTCGCCGCTGCTGGCGCTGGTTGAAGGTTGGTTTCTGTGGTGGTGGTCGCTGCGAATGAACCTCCGGTATCGTTGGACAATGCTCATTCTTTTCACGATTAGCCCGGTTCTCGTCCACGGCACCAAGCTCGGGCGACCCGATCATCAGTCGTTGGTGCTCTTACTCGTTACGGTAGCGATTTGCTCGGAATGGACTCTGCAATTTCATCGATCGGCAAAATGGAGCATCGTGAGCGGAATGGCCTGGAGCTTCGCGCTCTGGGTCTCACTTTACGAACCGCTTATTTTGCTCGCGCTCGTCGGTTGTTGCGCCGCGGTGCAAGATCTAGAATTTTTTCGGGCACAGCATCGCCGGATTGGCTGGATTCTATTCCTGGTGATTTTGGCGCTCGCGTTTCTGATTGAGCGGCGCCTTCCGCAATTGCGAACATTTTATTCGGGCCATGTCTTTGGA
>WNGP01000737.1_pt1 | contig 42769 bp, 38 predicted proteins | sample 5407671 | NCBI WGS metagenome assembly WNGP01 (sample SAMN13153381, study PRJNA577476) | soil metagenome | isolation source: 40 cm soil or saprolite under Garry oak tree replicate 2 | place: USA:California | collected 2016-06-15 | reverse complement strand
GAAGTATGATGCTAGCCAAGAGCGCCTCGACGTAGCGAGGCGGCTACAACCCCGATCCGCTAGTCAAAGGGGAATTCGAACGATCTCGCCCTGATATGGCCAAACGTCGTGCGTGTCGCTTTGCTCGTACCGGATTCATGCGCACGTATTCCCATTTCTGCGCGTAGCCTTCACGGCTGCGCAACAGATGATCGAAAAAGCCTTCTTGCCAGTGTGGCTTGTCAATTCCGAGTTGGAGCAATTTCTTCCCAATCACATTGCGCAGGCACTGCACCCAACTGCGCCTCGACACAGCGAGGCGGCTACAACTGAATGCCCTTTGATCTGCTCCTCCGCGGCAGGCACAGCGACGCTTTAAACAAGCCCCAGCCTGTCAGCGTTAAGTTTCGTTTGACTAGCGGTTGAGCTTCCGTTTTCTTCGCCCACCTACGGAAGACCAACCACAGTTTAGTCCTGATATGAAAAGAATGTTTGTCCTTTCCTTGCTCGTCGCTTTTGCGATGATTTGCTCCTGCCAAAAGCAAGATTCGACTGCAGAAGCGCAAGTTGCGCAAAGGAAAACGGAGCTGGATACACGCGAGGAAGCATTGATTCAAAGAGAGAAAGCAGTGGATGAAAAGGAGAAGGAAGTAGCCGAAAGGGAAAAAGCCCTCGCGAACAGCCGCATCATTCAGTCGCAGCGTCAGGCGCCCGACGCGGCGCAAGCCGAGGCTGAAAGACAGAGAAAAATACAACAGCTCCCTCCCGAGTTTCGAGCCCTGATTCCCGACCGCTCCCAGATCGATGCTGCCAGAGCTGAAAAGAACTCGGCAACACAACAGAGAGCGATCCAAACACAGAATAGCCTGGAGGATGCACGAAAGAAGAAAATGTCTACGATTGCGGCTCCCCAGGCACAGGTTTCTGAGGACACTTCGCCGTCCCCATCGCCGACGCCGGAATGATTCCGGCCAATGCGAATCGTTTCGGTCAGAAACTTGACTGATAAACTTGCGACGCGGCGCAAGTGACGAAACTGTAAGCTGCATAGCTAGCTCCAGAGGCGGGTTGAAAAGTACAGCCGCCCTGGAGAATAATAGTGGAATGACCATTCGAGAGCGCGTCGCGCGGCTTCTGAAAGCGTGGCCGAAAATTTATCCAACTGCGCATTGCGAATTGGACTTTCGCAACCCACTCCAGCTCCTTGTGGCCACAATTCTCTCGGCGCAATCGACGGACAAGCGCGTCAACATCGTCACGCCTGCTCTGTTTCGGAAATATCGGACGGCGAAAGATTATGCGGGCGCTCCGTTGCCCGAATTGGAAAACGCGATCAAATCCACAGGATTCTATCGCAACAAAGCGAAAAGCATTCGCGGTGCGATGCGTGAAATCGTGGAGAAACACGGGTGCAACGTGCCGGACACAATGGAGGAGTTATGCGCGTTGCCCGGCGTTGGCCGCAAGACCGCGAACGTCGTTCTGGGGAACTCTTTTCACAAAAACGAAGGGATCGTCGTGGACACACACGTGATCCGGCTTTCGCAACGCCTCGGCCTGACGAAACAGAACGATCCAGTGAAGATCGAGCAGGATCTAATGAAGCTCATTCCGCGCGAGTATTGGACAGATTGGAGTCACTGGCTCATCTGGCATGGGCGCCGTCGTTGCTACGCGCGCAAGCCGGAGTGCAGCCGGTGCGAAGTTTTCAAGTTTTGTCCCAGCGGGAAAATCTTCCTGCGCACCGGTCAGGCGCAAAAACCGCAGGAAAAGGCGGCTTCCTAGCCGTCGTACCTGCCCACGCGGCGTGCGGAGGACTGCCCGCCCTACCGATTAGCGTCTTAGGTCGTAGGTAGGGCGCGTCACCCCGTGCGCGCCGCGCGGAGAGTGGTACGTTGCGAAAATTGCTTGAAGCGCGCGATGACGGCCGCCAGGATCGCGCAATCAAATTGAGAGCGTTGGTACTCGCTATAGTTGGTCTGTTGAGCCTTCTCGCTGGGATGCAGGCAGAAGCGCCGGAGCTTCAGCAATTGCGGATTCAGCTGAAAACAGCTCAGGACGCGGACGACAAGCCTGCAATCATAGAATTGAGCCAGCGCATTGTCGCAATCTCCCCCAACGATTCCAACACGTGGGAGATGCTCGCACAAACACAACTCGACAACGAGGATCTCGATGGCTTGGAGCGAACGCTCGATGCGTGGCAAAAATCATTTCGACGACCACCCGCAGCGATCGATGATTTCCGCGCCAGCCTCTGTTTCGAGCGTAAGGATTATCAGTGTGCGGAGCAGCACTGGCTTGCCTTCATCGCGACGAAACCGTCCGCGGCGGATGTCGCCACCGATTATGACAACCTTGCGGAGTTATGCGCGGCTCAGGCGCGCTGGGCAGACCACGCCGCATACCGGACGAAAGCAATAGCGGCGCAGGACACGGCCGCGCGGCGTGTGTCGCGCGCATGCGCATTCCTGCGCCTGCACAAATGGGATGCGGCTTACGCCGACATGGCGAAGGCGAACAAAATGGATGCGACCGATCCGCAAGTGAAGGAGTGGCTTCCGCAATTCGAGCGATTGCAACCATTCCTGCCGCGCATCAAGCAGCTCGACACGCAGATCGCCAAATCGCCGAATGATGTGGGATTCTTACTCGATCGAGCGCGCGTTTTCACCTTGGCCGGTCGTCCGCTGCTGGCGCTCGATGACGCTGAGCGCGCATTCAAACTTGAGCCCGCATCGATGCGCGCGCGCATTCAAACGGGCGAAGCGCTCCTAGAGGTGGATCGCGCGGATGACGCCGCAAAATTGGACGTCAGTGGAGATCTGATCCGTGGCAAGGACAGGCCTGTTACCGACAATGTGTTGCGCGAACTCGGTGCGCTGGACTCCGGTCTCCGGCAAAATCCTAAGGACATCGACGCGCTTGTCGCACGCGCAAAAATTTTAGGCCAGCTGCGTCAATTCATGCTCTCCCTGGCTGAGGCGAATGCCGCGCTGTCGATCGATGGTAAATCGGCAGCTGCGCATTTCGAGGCCGCACGCGACCTGGATGCATTAGACCGCGAAAAAGAAGCGCTATTGCACGCGCGCATCGCGACCAAGTTGGATCCGAACGATTCGACCAAATGGTTCTTCCGCGGAGTGCTCGAACGACAGCGCGCAGATTTCACGGAAGCCATCGCGTCGCAAACGCGCTCCATTGAGATTAACGAGTCACGCGTCGCGCTAAGCGAACGCGAGCAGTGCGAGCGCCGCGTCGGAAAAACAACCGAAGCCGATACCGATCTTCGCCGGATTCAGGAACTCGCGCCGGAAAGGTGATGAAATGAATCGGCGAATCGGCGAAACGGGGAGGCGGCGACACGCGTTGAAAGCGGCGTCAAGCCGCCGCGCTCCAAAGCGCGCTGCGCGCGCGAAAGAATATCGCCTATTCGCCGATTCCCCATTTCGCCGTTTCCTTCCGTTTCTCGTTTGCCTCCTCGCGCTTAGCTTGGCTGCCGCGAGCTTTGCGCAGGACGAAGAACAGGAAGACGAAAAGTCGAATGCAAAACCTGATGCTGGCGGCATTGTCATCGAGCCCTCGAGCGGAAAAATTGCCGAGGGCGACACGATCACGATCACATTTCCGGTATCGATGGTTGCGCCTGAGCTCATCGATGTCGGTGACCAACGGTCCCCATTCGTCAGCGAACCAAAGCTCGACGGCACGTTTTTGTGGAAAAGCCAGACCGAAGGTGTTTTCACGGTCAGCGGTCTCGTAGCCGGCGCGCGACATCGACTTACGCTGGCTCCAGGCCTAAAGAACGCGGCTGGCAAACCCTTCGTGGTAAAAGATTGGAGCGCCGAATTTAGAACGCCGAAGTTCGCGATCAGTTCAGATTTCGGCGAACGCAAACAATTGCCGGCGCGTCCGCAAATCTATCTCGATTCGACCTACGCGGTTCGCCTCGATGAAGCCGCCCAACACATCTATTTTCAGGATCGGGACTCGCGCCAACGTTTTCCTGTCGAAGTCATTCAAACCGCTGAAAACAAAACTTCGGATTCGCTCGAAGCGACCGGTTTTCGCGTCACGCCTCGTGAACCACTACCAGTTGGACGCACATTCGACCTCATCGTGAACGGGTTACTCGACGCGAAAAGCCGCCGCCCGCTTCCGTACTTGCAAGTAATGCCGGTCGGCAAAACCGAACCTCTCAACGTGCAATGGCTTGGCGCGTTCAATCACGCGCTCGAGGAGCCGGCGATTCGGATCAAGTTCAACGACTACATCGATCCGGTGGACGTGACGCCAGAACGAATCCGCGTCGAGCCTGCGGTGGAGAAAATGAAACTCCTTGCGAGTAGCGACGAGATTGAAATCACCGGCGATTTTGATCTTAAGCAGCATTACAAGGTCACGATTTCGCCGGAATTAAAAGGCGACCGCGGCTATGGACTTCCTGCCGAGTCGCGTTGGGGCGCGACGTTTCGCCCGAAAGAAGCGTGCCTGATCTTTCCAGCCACGCAGGTGTTTGCACGCGCGCGCCAGGAATTCCGCTTTGCATTTTTTCAAGTCAACACGCCGCAGGTCACATGGAAACTCGCGCGCATACCGGCGGAAAAGCTCTCGGCAGTTACCGCGCGTGTAAAAGAATTTGAAAAGGACAGTACCGATCCTGTCACCGGTAAGGTGGTAATCGACCCGCGCACAGGCTTCACAAAACAGTTCCAGACTGAACTTCTCGTTGATGCGTTCCAGTTACCGGTCTCGGCCAGTGGTAGTTTCGATAGTACGAGCGGCGATACCGAAACGCGACGGGACGTCCGTTGCGCTCCGTCAAGTAACGAAACGTTTGCCGGCGCGTATCTTTTCGAGGCGAGCGCAACTTTGCCTGACGGCCGGATCGTCGGAAATCGCTCCATAATCTGCGTTAACGATTATCTACTGACGCAGAAACGAACGCCCACGACTGCGATCATGCGCCTGGCGAAAATGTCCGACGCGAGCTCGGTAGCGGGAGTGACGATCCGTGCAGTGACCGAGGAAAACGTCGAGCTGGCTCGCGCAGTCACTAATAAGAATGGCATCGCAGAATTTCCGAAGGACACAGTTTTCCCGAAAACACCTAACGCGAAGAGCACGCACCTGTTCATCGCGGATACTGCGACAGGTCCTGCGCTGCAATTTGCCGAAGCCACAGCGTACTCGTCTGGCAGTGATTACTCCCCGCCGCCAAAGAGCTCGCATGCCGAAATCGTCACAGACCGCAATCTCTATCGTCCCGGACAGACGGTGAAAATGAAGGGACTCGCGCGCGACGTTTCGGTCTTCAGCGGCCTGATGATTCCCTTTGGAGCCGACGTGCGCTGGAGCGTAACCGAAGGCGACGGCAGCCGCGTCGTCGGCGAAGGAAACACGACGCTTTCGGCGTACGGCGGCTGGGAAGCGGAATGGAAAGTTCCGGACAAAGCAAAGCTCGGGAGTTACGAGATTCGTTGCCGTGTTGCCGGGCGCGATTACGAGGGCGTAACGCTCATCAGCGTTCAGGAGTATCGCGTTCCGCTGTTTTCAGTGATGGTCGAAGCAACGACACCGGAGGTCGGCTCAACAGCGCATGCCCGGATTTCCTCCGCATATTTTCATGGCGCACCGAACGTAGCGGCGCGTGTGCACTGGAAAGCGACTTGGACGACAAACGCGGAGTTCGGCAGCGAGGTCGAAGGCGGCTATCGCAAACGTTTCAACTCTTACGCCGAGGTCGGCCCGCGATTGGACGTTGACAGTGAGGACATCAAAACAATCGAGGGAGATACGCAACTGGATGCGCATGGATTCGCGACGCTCGTGTGCGAATCGCCGTTCAAAGATAATTCTGCCGTCGGTCGCATCAATGTGATCTGGCGTGCAGACGTAACTTCAATCGACGGCCAAACACTCAGCGGCGGCGACACAGCCACACTTTTCCCGACAGAAACGCGTCTCGGCGTTCGCGCCGAAGAGCAGCTCACCGAGCCCGCGGGCGTGAAGGTGGAGATCGATGCGCTCGATGCCCAGGATCACAAGGTCGAGGGTGTTGCCGTTCGCGCCGATCTTTTTCATGTCACCACAAAAACCGTCAAGGAACAGATCGCGCCGTTTGTTTATCGCTATCGCAACACCGACCAGTTTGCGAAAATCGCCTCGCAAGAATCGAAAACACCCGCTGAACTTGTTTTTCCGACAAGCGAGACCGGCCGTTACGTCGCTGCCGTCAACGCAATAAAAGTCAAAGCGCCCGTCGTGAGCGATGAAACTACCGTGACCGGCGAAAAACCCGCCGAGCTGCCGGTGGTCAATGAGACGACATTTAAGATCGAGCGGCGGGCCGAGCCGTTTTTGCCGGGGCAGAAAGCGGCACTCACGATACAAGCGCCGTTTGGAGGCGTTGCGTGGGTGTCGGTGGAGACAGATGAAGTGCTCGACACGTTACTGGTTCCGGTAAAAGGCAACGCGGGCCGGATCGAATTGCCGATCAAAGGGAATTACGCGCCCAACGCGACAGTCTCAATTTATCTCGTTAAACCTGGCGGCGAAAATGAGCTGCCTATGGAACGGTTCGCTTACACCGACATCGAGGTGGCCCGGCCGGACCGCGAATTAAAAATCGAGCCGCGTCTCGCCAGCGCGACCGCGAAACCGGGTGAGGTGGTACGCGGTGAAGTCCTCGTGACTTCGGAGGACAAACCGGTTACCGATGCCGATCTGCTCGTGTTCGCAGTGGACGACGCCGTTCTGACGCTGGGCGATTGGAAGCTGCCGAAGATCGGCGAAAGATTTTATCCGAGAAATCCGTTTTCCATACGCACTTACCAGGCGCTCCACGGTTACATCGACAATCTCGCCAAACTCAGTTTGACCCAGAAAGGATTCACCATCGGCGGGGGTGGGGAAGAGGAAGCGACCCAAAACACCAAGAATGTGCGCAAGGAATTTCGCACGCTCGCGTTTTGGCAGGGAAATCTGAAAACCGGCGCCGACGGTAAGGTGACCTTTGAGTTCATCGCACCCGACAATCTAACCACGTACCGCATCGCGGCAGTCGGCCAGACGAAAGCGAATCAATTCGGCGGCGACTCCACGCAGACGGTGAAAATATCGAAGCCGCTCCTGATCGATCTGGCCTTGCCGCGTTTTCTCCGTGACGGCGATGAAGTCGAATTGCGCGCGGTGGTCCGGCAGAACTTTGCCGACACCGACGGTGTGACGACGCGCTGTGTCACGGACGCCAATATCAAGTTACTTGGTGGAGATGTGACAAGCCAGTCTGCGCAGCGCGATGCGCCGACGGTATTTCGTTTCAAGGCAAAAGTCAGCGATCCCGAATTGACGGCGACAAAGGTCCGCTTTGAAGCCGTCTCGAATTCAAATAAGCAGATGTCGGACGCAGTGGAGATCTCGATTCCAGTGCAAGCGCCAACGATTATACGAAAGGAAAGCGTGGCCGGCTTGTTCAGCGGTCCGCAGTTCGATGCTCACCGCGCGATGCCCCAAGCATGGACGCGTGGCCGTGGGCAATTCACCACAACGATTTCAACGTCGCCGTGGCTGCCACAGATCTCGGGGCTTCCGGTAATCCTGGAGTACCCGCACGGCTGCTTTGAACAAATTTCGACGAAACTTCTCGGCTACAGTTTGCTCGCAAACCTGCTGGCTTATCTGCCAGATTTTCAGCAACGCGATGCCGAATATCGCGCCACGCTTGAGCGCGGGATGAAGCAGTATGCCGACTCGCTGCTGGAGGACGGCATGCTTCCCTATTGGCCAAGCGGTACTATAGGCAACGGCTTTGTCACCTGCCAGGCGCTTTGGTCCGTCAACGAATGGGTCGATGCGGGTTTTGAGCCGCCCTCCGATTTGCAAGAGAAACTTGCAGGCGCGGTAAAGAAAATCGTCAAAGGCCAACTGCCAGCGTCGCGGTTTGAAAAATGCTTCGCGCTTTTTGTACTCACGCAATCGAAAAACGGCGACGACTACCGAAACGAATCGCAAGAGCTCTATCTGCATCGCAACGAAGGCAGCGATGAGGATCGCGCGTTGCTCGCGATCGCGCTGCATCAGCAAAACATCATGGCCCGCGAGCAGCAGCAACTTCTGCGCGAGATCGACAAGCCAATCAAAGAGCGCGCATTTAATCCAGCCACGTTCACGTCGATCACTCGCGCCGAGGCGATGCGCGCATTCGCGTTCAACGTAATCGCGCCACCAACGTGGACGAAGCAAAGGAAACAACAGGCGCGCGAACGCATGTCCAAGTTGACGGACAACGCGGGTTCGCTTTCGACGCAAGAGAATCTCTGGCTCCTGTTGGCGTTCAAATCGATGCTCGGCGCCGATACAACGCCAGGACTGAATGCGCCGCAGCCGCCGCCGAGCGTAATTTCCAAAAATGGCCGCTCGGCTGCATGGGTCGATCGCAAAATGGACGATGACCTCGCGATCAAGGCCTTAAATCAGGGCGCTCTCACGTTTCTGATGCAGGCGGAATATTCGACCGCCGACGTTAATACCGAGCGGGTGGATCGCGGATTTCGCATTGAGCGCGTCGTAAAAAATCTCACTGACGCAACGCGCGTCGGCACTCCGAATGCACCATTGAAATTAGGCGATCAACTGCTCATCACGTACCGGCTGAATACGCGCAAGCTTCAGAATTTCGTAGCGCTCGAGGATGCGCTGCCTGCGGGCGTGGAAGTCGTGAATCCTAATCGTGCGCTCGTGGGAAAATTCTACCAATTGCCGCCGCCGGACCCGCAGGATCGCTTGCTCGGACTATCGTACTCCGAGATGCGCGATCGGTCGGCGCTTCTTTACTTTGACACGGTCGATCCTGGCTCGGGCACCTACTCAATTCTGGCGCGCGCAACCGCGGCAGGCACTTTCCGCTGGCCCGCTACCCAAGTCGCGCCCATGTACGACAGCCGTTTCTCCGGGCTGTCGCCCTCAAGCGTATGCGTAATCTCCGCCGATTAATTCCGCGGAACGCACACGTCTCGCGTTTCTCTGAGGAGCACAGGCCGGTGGCCTGTAGTTGCCAGCAGCCCTGCCGGCAACATTCACGCGATCCAAACTCACAGACTGCGCAGAATTTCTCCATCTCGGCAAGCTGCCGAAACATGCAGGCTGGCAGCCTGCGATCCCCAGAAACTCTGCGCCCATGCTTTTTGGTCGTTTGCGTCGTAGTGGTCGTTGCAGGCGCGATTGCATCCCTCTGGCTTCTGCCAATCCCAGCTGACCTCCAAAAACCACCTCTCGGAACTTTAACACTGCTGGATTGCCGCGGCCGTCAGATAGCGGAGCTCGCGTCGCCCGAAGCGCGCTCCCAATTTCCGGTCGGGTTGGAGCAAATGGGCCCGTGGTTACCGCGTGTAACCGTGGCACTGGAAGACAGGCGGTTTTACGACCATCGCGGCATTGATTGGCGCGCGAGCATTGCCGCATGCGCACGCAATTTGCGATCGCAGCAGATCGTCTCGGGCGCATCGACGATCACGCAGCAGCTCGTGAAATTGGCGGCTGGTCGTAAGCAGCGCAGTTGGTGCAGCAAACTCTACGAGACAATGGTCGCCTGGAAACTGGAACGGCGCTGGAGTAAGGAGCGAATTCTGTCGGAATACTTGAATCGAAGCAGCTACGGAAATCGCCGAATCGGTCCCGAGGCCTCCGCTCGCGCATACTTTGGAAAACCGGCGCGCGATCTCACTTTGAGCGAAGCAATTTTCCTGGCCGGTTTGCCGCAGGCGCCGACCCGATTCAATCCGTGGCGGCACCCGGAGGAAGCGAATCGCAAATACGAGCGATCGCTTAGGCGGCTTACCGATTTGGGAGTTATCACACGCGATCAGCAATCGCTGCTTGCAGAGCCGCCGAAAATCGTGCGCTCGGATCCGCCGCGCTTAGCGCCGCATTTTGTGGATGCAGCCGTGGCGCGAAATCCGCGACTGGGTGGCACGGTGAGAACGACCCTCGACCTCGATTTGCAGCCAACCATCGAACGTTTGGTTCGCTCGCATTTATCGGCGTTAAACCGGCACGACATCACGCAAGCCGCCGCCGTGGTCGTCGAAAATGCGACAGGCGCAATCCGCGCCATGGTTGGCTCCGAGAATTACGCTGTGTCGCAGATTAACGGCGCAATGCAGCCGCGCAGTTGTGGATCGACGTTGAAACCGTTCGTTTACCTCGACGCGATCGATAAACGGCTGTTCACCGCTGCGAGCTTGCTGCCGGACACGCCCGATGCAATTCGCAATGAATACGCCGATTACGATCCACAAAATTACAGTCATCATTATTTTGGGCCGGTGCGCCTGCGCGAAGCGCTCGGTTGTTCGCTGAATGTCCCGGCCGTTTTTGTACTGAGCCAGCTCGGTGCGCGCCCAACGTTCTATCAACTGCAAAAGTGGGGCTTCAATTTTCCACAGGGCCTTGACGATTATGGCGCCGGTTTTGTTTTGGGAAATGCCGAGACGCGTCTCGTTGATCTCGCGGCTGCCTATGCCGGACTGGCTCGTGGCGGCACGGCGATGCGCGCGAAGTTTTTGGCGGCGGAACATCAACCGATAATGCGAATCGCATCGCGAGAGGCGACGGCAATCGTCACAGATATTTTGTGCGATAACGATGCGCGCCAAAAAACGTTTGGACTGCATTCGCCGCTCGCGTTGGACGAACGCGTGTCGGCAAAGACCGGAACCAGCAGCGGCTTCCGCGACACTTGGACCGTTGGATTTGATAAAGAACATACGGTCGCCGTTTGGGCGGGAAATTTCGATGGACATCCAATGCGCGACACGTTCGCGGTCCGCGCAGCCACGCCCCTATGGGCGGCCATTATGCAGGAATTGCTCAGGCGCGATCATCCGCTCGATGCACCCGTGGAGAATGCTAGACTCGTGCGACGCGAGATCTGCAAAATGACCGGCTTGCTGCCATCTCGCTTTAGCAACGCGACAACACAGGAGCTATTCCTGGCCGGAACAGAGCCGCACGATAATTCGGCAGACTACTTTGCAAACGACAGGAAACTAATCTTGCCCGACGCGTACGCACGCTGGTGCGCAAGCCGTGATAATGCGATCGGCGCTCACGTTCGATCGGAGTTTCGAATCACAAGTCCGCCGCCGAACGCTCAGTATCAGATCGATCCTATATTGCCACCGTCACAACAGATGGTCGAGCTCACGGCAGCTTGCACCAACGACGTAGAGTGGTTTGTGAATGGAGTGCGAGTTTCGCCAGCCCGGGACGGCCGATTTTTCTGGCAGCTCGCCGCCGGTGAGTGGAATGTGCGCGCCGTCAGCCAGGACAAACTGGCTGACGAAAAAATTACTGTCGAAAGCAGCAATTAGCGCCTCTGTCTAATGCGCGCTCTCAGCGTGTTCGGCAGGCGCGACGTGGCGTGAAGCGCTGCCATCATTCTCGGCTCGTCTGCGCATGCGCTGGAATTGTCTTTCGAGTTTCTTTAGGTCTTCGTCGGATAAATCTTCGAGATCGACAAGTTGGTTGCGCGCTCCTTTGAGCGCACGGATAAGCTCGTCCAGCTTCAGGTGCATCGCTTTGGCGTCACGATTCTGCGTGTTCTGAATCAAAAACACCATCAGGAAGGTCACGACGGTGGTGGCGGTGTTAATGATGAGTTGCCATGTATCGGAAAAATGAAACGTCGGACCAGTCACGATCCAAACAAGAATGACCAGTACGGCCCCGCTAAATGCCCAGGCACTGCCGAGCATGACCGATGAGCGGTGTGCGAACACGCGGAATGCGTCGCTGACCATGCAAAAGAAATCGCGTTCTTGCTCGTGTTCTTTAAGTTCTTGCCTCTGGGTTTTGTTCACGGTGCCACTTAATTCTTCGCGCGTGAGTCTGGAGTTGCGCGCACGGAGGGTTGTCTGAGTCAGAGGTTTGGGCATAAAGCGAATTGATTTTCCCGTGGTTTTACGGAACACTTAACACCCGAAATCATGCAGCAGGTGCCCGCGTTTTCACGTCTGCAAACTGTTCCGTCTGCGCCCCCGAATACTGTCGGGGCGAGGCCGAAGCTGTGGATACTGGATTCGTGGCGCGACCTGGTTTTGTACGTTGGAACACCGCTGTTGCTGATTCCTGCCTTTGCGCTGGCCCAGGCCAGGTGGAGTCCGCAGGACATTTATCTCTTCGTCGCTGCGTTCGGCGCGATGGGTCATCACCTGCCGGGCATGATCCGCGCTTACGGCGATCGCGCGTTGTTCGAACGTTTCAGGTGGCGTTTCATTTTGGCGCCGTTGTTTCTGCTCGTAATTTGTGTCGCGTTCTTTTGGTGGGACCTCAAAGGAATTTTGCTGGTCGTTTTCTTCTGGGGTGTCTGGCATGGATTGATGCAGACGTACGGCTTTTGCCGCATCTACGACGCGAAAACGGGAACATTCGATAGGCTGACGCGCCGGCTCGATTTCGCGATGTGTCTGATCTGGTTTGCCACTGCGGTGGCACTTTCGCCGTATCGGCTAAGCGACACCCTGGACACGTATTACATGTGTGGGGGGCCATTTATCCCTCCCTCGGTTGTGCAGCTGGGGCAGAACGCGATTTTAGGCGCAGCCATTTTTGTGTCGGTTTTGTTCGCCGCGCATTTTGTTCGCACTTGGATCGCTGGAAGCCGTCCGAATCCGGTGAAACTCGGATTGCTGGTCACCAGCATCGCGTTTTGGTGGTATTGCAACAATCTCGTCTCAAACATCCTCGTAGGCATCGCGCTATTTGAAGTTTTCCACGACGTGCAATACCTGTCGCTCGTTTGGATCTATAACCGCAATCGTGTCGAGAAAGACAGCAACATTGGCGGGTTCATGCGATTCGTGTTCCGAAGGAGCGGTTCGCTGATCGGACTTTATGTGGGCCTCGTTTTGGCCTACGGCTCGGTTTCGTACATCAATGCGCATATCGGAATGGACACGGTCAAACGGATCCTCACGGGCGTAGTAACCGCTTCCACGCTGCTGCATTTTTACTACGACGGATTTATTTGGAAAGTTCGCGAGCGTTCGACGCGTCAATCGCTCGGGCTTGCTGGCGGCACCGCTGATGTATCGCTCGGCGGACTCTTGCCAGGCTGGGCATGGCACGGCTTGAAGTGGGTAGGTGTGTTCGTCCTTCCACTCGGTGCACTCTGGTTTTGGCAAACCCATCTGGCTGTTCCCGAAGTGCAACGAATGGCATGGCTGGCCGCCGATGTTCCTGACGGCGCAAAACCGCATTTCGATTACGGGTCGGCTTTAAAAAAACAGGGCAAGTTGGACGAAGCGATTGAACAGTACAAGACCGCGCTTCAATTCAATCCGAATTACGCGGAAGCACATCTGAACCTTGGCGATGCACTGGGTGGGCAAGCCAAATTCGATGCAGCACTCCCTCACATGGAAGCGGCGTTGCGGCTTCAACCGAACAACGGCGATTTTCATCTCATGTATGCGAATCTGCTGCAACGGATCGGACGCAACGACGAGGCCGCTGTTCACTTCGAAAGCGGTATACGCCTGAAACCGATATCGGCGGATGCACATTATAGTTACGCAGCATTTCTTGCGGCACTCGGCAAAAACGATGAATGCATCAGCGAGCTGCGGGCTGTTCTCCGGCTCAAGCCGAATTATCCGGACGCTGAGCTTCGCCTGGCGGACGCGCTTTCTGCAAAAGGCGACCTGAAGGAAGCCGAGGCATGTTATCTGGCCGCCCTTCGCGCCGACCCGGAGTTGACAGTTGCCTATAATAGTCTGGGCAGAGTGTATCTCGCTCAGGGTCAGGTTTCCCAGGCCGTGGTCCAATTCAATGAAGCGCTGCGGCGAAATCCGGACTACAAGGAAGCGGAGGAAAACCTCCGTGTTGCCAAGGCCGCCGATGCTGAGGTTTTCCCAGCCGCGCACCGGTGATCTTTGATCAATCGCGCTCTTCATCTCAATCTCGACGACGCGTGGCCTAACGAATCGGGCGGCATTCCTGCGGTGGACGCGCAAAGTTGGGGGCCGGGCTTGCGTTTTTCCGCGCCGCCACGGCTAGTCGAACAATTCTATCGCGAGCACAAGAGAAATCTGGCGGCTGCGTTTCTGCTGTATGGATCGGGAGATTTTCATTATTTGACCGCCCTCCGGTTGCGCAGCGTTACCGACCCGATCGTTCTCGTTTCGTTCGACAACCATCCGGATTGGGATGTGCGGCCGCCGAAATGGGCCTGCGGTGGATGGATCAATCGCGCGCTGGAACTTCCAAATGTGCCGCGCGCGAGTGTTTGGGGTTGCGGCAATTTTGAATGCTGGTGGCCACATCAGATTTTCGGCAACCGCCGCGCGGAACGCGCCGGATTCCTTGACGTGCATCCGTGGGCGAACGATCGGCCCATGAAGGACAGACAGCGCAAGGGTGCAATCTTGCGCGATAATTGGCGCGAGCACTTTGAAGAGTTTTCGAAAGGTCTCGCTGGCAAAAATATTTACGTGACGATCGATCTCGATTGCCTGCGGGTTGAAGAGGCGGTGACGAATTGGGAGAGCGGTCGCTTCGCGCTAGCTGATCTGGAGTGGGCGCTTCGAAAACTCCGCGCAGCTTCCAGGATCGTCGCTGGCGATCTTTGCGGCGCGTATTCGCCGCCGCATTACGCGCGCGGGAAGCAACGTTTCGCCGCCGAGTTCGACCGGCCAAAGCTTGTTCAACCGAATCTTGAAAGGGCGCGCCAGATAAACCTGGCAGCTCTCGAGAGACTGTGGCCGCTCCTTGCAACACTTGTGTAGGGCAAAGCACCGTTTGCGAGATGCGATTTTGATTTGCAGCGAATTGCGATCGTCTCTTGTGAGTCGAAAATACTCCTTCTTTGAACGAACGTTTCCTGATCTTACTCCTCTGCCTTGCCGCGGCGCTTCGCGTTTTTATCTACTCAGCTGCATTCCCCTTCTTCAACAATATTGATGAAGACCTGCACTTTGATCTCATCACGCACTACTCGCATGCGGAGGTCCCGCGCCGTTTCGATCGGCTGAAGGATGACACACTAAACTGGATTATTCCGTACGCTTCGCCTGAATTCCTTTCGAGCCCGGAGCAGTTTCCCGGCGCAAGTTTTCCAGCGCCTTTATGGAAACGATCCTGGTCAGAGATTGAGCCGGAAATTGCGGTCACGAGAGCCGCATGGAGCAGCGAAATCAACTTCCAGTCTTCTCAGCCACCGTTGTACTACGCGCTGGCAAGCGAGTGGTGGTGGATTGGGAAGCAGATCGGATTAACCGGGATTCAATCGTTGTATTGGATTCGGTTTCTGAATGCTCTGATCGTCGTAATGACAGTTTGGCTGGGCTACGTCACTGCGAGCATGGTTGCGCTGCCGCGGGCGGATCTGCGAATCGGGGTGCCGCTGCTTCTTGCTTTCCTTCCTCAGAATGTGTTCTACGCAATGAACAACGACGTCCTGTCGCCTGTTTGCTTCGGCGTGCTGTTCCTTTGCGTTTTGCAATGGTTGCGAACGAATGCGCCGAGCTTTTTGTTTGGAGCGTTCACGGGTCTGGCGATCGCCGCGACCTGCCTCACCAAGATGTCGAACGTCCCGGCGGTCGCAGTCGCCCTTGGAATTGTTATTGCCAGAGTTGTGGTGATTATCCGACGAGCACCTCGCGCGGTGCTGATCGCGCTTGTGGCGATTGTATTGTGTGCCGCGATTCCCATTGGCAGTTGGATGCTCTGGACAAAGTCTCATTTCGGCGATCTGACCGGATCGACAGGCAAAATTGCTTTGCTCGGTTGGACGCGAAAACCGTTTGGCGATTGGTGCCGCCATCCGATTTTCAGGCCGCGCGGTTTATGGATTTTCTGGTCGGACCTAATCGCGAGCTTTTGGCGCGGCGAAGTCAGCTGGCACGGTCTGCCGTTGCATTGGCATGTTGCCGATGGATTTTACGCCATTTCGACGTTGGTTTTTGTCGCTGCGGCCATCGTCGGCTTACAGAAGCGGGCCGGACTTACCGCTTTTCAGCGAAAAGCGATTGGAAGTGCAATTTTGATTTTTCTGGCAGGCGTTGCATTTCTTGCGCTGCTCTCGATTCAATTCGATTTCGGCAACTGCATCAACCCGTCACGGGAACACCCTTATTTTGCGTCTGGGCGATTGCTAAGCGGCGCACTGATTCCGTTCGCCGTCGTCTATGTGTATGGCGTTTCCTGCCTGTGTCGTCGCATCAATACCGCTTTGCCTCTCATCGTGTTGGGAATGATTGTCGTGTTCGTGACAACCTCCGAGATTCTCCTGAATCGAGTCGTGTTTGTGAGCGAGCACAACTGGTTTCATCTTTAACATTTCTGTATTCGATCGAGTGCGACTCGAGACTACACGATGCCGCGTTTCCTCGGTGACATCCGTGCCACCCACCGAAAAACGGGCAGCGGCATCAATCGAGCCAGAAGCATCAACAGCTTCATCGCAAACCCCGGAATTACGAGCGGCCGGTCTGCTTCAAGTGCTGCGAGCGCATCGCACACGACTTGTTCGACCGAAACTTGAAGGAAATCTGGGCCGGGTCCGGGACTTACATTACGGCCCGCACGACTGGCGACTTCCTGAAATTCCGTCGCCACCGGACCGGGGCAGAGAGCGCAAACGCTCACCCCCGTTCCGCGGAGCTCGGCTCTAAGCGCTTCAGAGAAGCTTGTTACATAAGCCTTAGTGGCGGCGTAAACAGCGGAGCCGGGGATCGGGAGAAAGCCAGCCGACGAACTGACGTTGAGAATCCCGCCGCGGCGATTCGCGATCATCTGTGGAAGCAAATGACGAGTAACCAAAGTTAGCGTCTCGACATTTACGACCGTCATTTCCTTGTTACGATCAGGGTCGCTCTTTGCGAAAGGACCGCTGTCGCCGAGTCCGGCGTTGTTGATCAAGAGATCGACCTCGAGTTGTTCGCGATCAAGCCACGCCAGCAACTCCCGCAACTGCGCAGGATCAGCGAGATTGGTTTTGCGAATGTGGACGAGGAGTTTCGGATGCTCTCTTTGCAGTTCCTGAGCTAGCTCGATCAGTCTTTCGTCACGTCGCGCAACCAAAATCATCGAGTGCGCACGACCGGCGAGTTGACACGCAAATTCACGGCCAATCCCGGCTGAAGCTCCAGTGATAAGTGCGTTACAACTATCGAGTTTCATCGACTCTCCAAAGATTCCAGCTCGCGCTCTGTCAATGCCCGCCAATGACCGCGCGGGAGGTCGCCAAGCCGAAGATTACCGATCCGTACGCGGATAAGATGTTTGACGTGATATCCAACGGCTTCGAACATGCGGCGAATCTGGCGATTGATTCCTTGTCGCAACACAACGCGCAGGCGGACGCGCGACACGGAGTGGAGTCGCGCAATCTTTGCTCGATCACCGTCGAGAAAGATTCCGCGCAGCAATTTCGATGCGAGTTCGGGGTCCCACGGGCGATCCAGTGTCACTTCATATTCTTTCTCAATTTTGTAACGTGGATGCGTGAGGCTCTGTGCAACATCTCCATCATTTGTGAGAAGAAGCAGACCTTCGGTTTGTGCGTCCAGGCGCCCGACGTTGAACAGCCGCGAGAATTTTGCCGGCAGCAAATCAAAAACTGTATCGCGCACGTGCGGGTCTTTCCGGGTCGAAACGAATCCGGCGGGCTTGTGCAACATGATCGTGAGCGGCGGGACGACGTGAACAAGTTTGCCATTCACCTTGACGTGGTCGCGCCCGCCGGGTTGCGCGCTGAAGTCCGTGCAGGTTTCACCATTGATAGCCACCCGACCTGACGCGATCAATTCGTCGCAGTGCCGGCGCGATCCGACACCGGCTGCAGCGAGAAAACGGTTGAGGCGCACAATCGTGATTCGCAATTCGTTAAATCGTGAATCGTGGAACCGATTTAACGATGTAACGATTCAACGATTCACGAATTAGACGTCCGGTTTTGTCTTGGGCAGGCCGATCATCTTCTGACCGTCCTTCCACTGGCCGCGCTTTTTTAGAAGCTCGACACGCTCGAAGCGTTTCAGCACATTGCGCCTGGCCGCAATAGTGCCCGTTCCTTTTAAACTGCGATGCTGTGACATGGAATTGGCTAAAAGGTTAAAACAGTTACAAGTGTTATATACAAAATGAGCGAGGATACTAAGCTAGCCTCCGGATTTTTCAAACGCGGATTGCCCAATGGTTACTCACAATTGATTACTAAGTACGACGTATGTACCTGATCCGGTGACCTGGTGATATACGTGAAAGCGGCTGGTTACCTGCTTCTTCCAATAGTCCGCCCGGCTCTGCTCCACAATTAAGTAAACCGCTTTGGATTGCCCCCATTTCTCGAGCACGTCCTGTTCCTTCAGGAAGATGCCGGCCGAAAGTGTGCCAAGTGGCGCTTCCTTGCGGGGATTTTGATTAACAAAAAGGAATTTTCGATTGAGATAAAAAATCAGGCTGCTGCTATCGTCCAGTGGCCCTTCGAAGATCGCGTGGCCGCCTGTCTCGAGCTTTGGGTTCAGGTAACGCGCTACGTCGGCGAGCGAGAAATAAGGCGCTATTCTTGCCACCCCTACAACCATACTGAGCCCGGCAGGGATCATCGAAACCGCAAGTGCAACCGCAGCGAGTTTTTCGCGGGCTTTGAAAACAAAGTAGAGCGCCACCACCGAGGAAAACACGAACGACACCGCCGTAATAGCGAGCATCGGCCGCAGCGCCAGCCACGCAGAAGCGGGCATATCGTGTAACGCTTTCCAAGCAGTCCAGCGCGCGTCCATGATTCCCCAATTTCCGTTTAGAGTAGGCGCGGCCGCGACAAACAATGCTCCAGCAGCGGCTACTAAACCGACGAGACCCACCGCGATCGCACCTGCAGCGCGCAACCCTTGCGGGATCCGGCCCCAAGCCACGGCTGCCCAAAGCGCAAACGCGCTCCACATGCTCATCGAATAGTAATCTTGTCTTTGGCCTAAAAAAAGGAGGGGAACAAATATGACGCCCATCCAGCAGAAGAGCAGCCCATCGGCGAAACTGATCTCGCTCGGCCGCAACACGCGGCGCCAGGCCAAAATTATTCCCGGCAGGAGCGCCATCGACCATGGAAACCACCAGGCCGCATGGAGGACCACAAATTGATAGGCAGGCATGCCAAGGAAATCGTGGGTCTCATCAGTGAGCCCGCGCAGGTGTCCCAGCCATTCGGACCTGACCAAAAAACGGAAATAATGCGGGAAATGCCATTCCGCCCAGATGTGCCAGGGCGCCACGATCAGGAGAAAAATCAGCACATATTCCCACCTCAGCAGAGCGCGGAAACGAATCCTGGCTTCGCGATAAAAAATCGAGAGCAAGACAAAAACAACAGCGGGGTAAACCATGCCGAGCAGACCTTTCGTTAGGCAGGCGAGCGCAGCAAAGATCCAGACACCCGAAAACCACAGGCGTCGACGTCGATGGCGCCTGCGCTCATAGCCGCATATTCCGCAGAACATCGCCCCGGCCATGAATGCCGTAACGAGCGTTTCGGGCATGACAATGCGCGCGAGAAGAAACGTGCCGCAAAAACTGATAAACATCAGACCCGCAACGAAACCGCGCCAATAATCTGAGAGCTTTTCACCGATCAAAAAGATAAGTGCAACCGTGGCTACGACCGCTAGCGCAACCGGCAGCCGAGCCGCTGCTTCATTCACGCCGAGAATCTTGTACGAAGCAATGATGAGCCAGTAGAGCAACGGCGGTTTTTGCAGTCGCGGTATACCGTTGTTCGTTGGGAGCAACCAGTTATGGCTTGCCACCATTTCGCGCGCTGCTCCGGCATATTGGCCCTCGGTTTCGCTGTAGAGGTCGCCGGTCCCGATGGTCACGATGTGCAGCAGCGCCGCGAGCGCGATCAGAATCACCAACAGAGCATGGCGAGTCGGCGGGGGCGGAAGCGCCGGTGGCTCCAGCAGCGTTTCTTCAAGGCTTAACGTGCGTGCGTCCGCGGTCATTGTTCACATTCTTCACCGGAAACCGTTCCAGCTCGGGATGCACCGTCGCTATGTTCACCGGATTCGGCTTTGTAGTACGTTTTCCAATGCTCAGGCAAACGCAGCAATTTTCCCGTCGGCATCTCGATCAACGCGAGCATCTGGCGGCACTCGGCGATCAAGGCGTTGTCTTGCGGACGCGTAATGTGGAATGCGCACCAGAACCGCGCGCGTTCTACGCGATCCAGCCAGCCCTCAATCACAAGCCGGTCGCCGAGCTTCGCCGCCCTTCGGTAGTCAATCTCGGTGCGGACCACGACCGGATACGTTTGTTTTTGCGCCATCTCCACGAGCTCGAGCCCGAGTTTCTCAGCAAGGTGCGTGCGCGCGATCTCGATGAAGCGCAGATAGGCGATATTGGATACGACACCTCCGCAGTCGGTGTCGAAAAACATTACCTGGACGTCTGTATGAATACGGGGCGCCATGGCCAATTTCACATTTCCGATCTAGAGTAGATTTGACAGTTCCATTCCGCACGCTTTTTGGTCAGGATACGAAACAAGATGATTTTGATGGCTTCCCAATTCATGTGCCGAACGCGGAGACAAATGCTCTTGCTGGCGGGGCTGATTTTAATACTCCATGCTGGGTCTGTCGCAGGCTCCGAAGGCCCATTGAAGTTTGCAGGAGTCGCTTTTTCCCCGGGTTCGACGGTCAAGGCCAATGCTCCATTGAGCACACAGGAAAAATCGTTGGCGGCTCAAGGAGGAAATGTTGCGCCGCCGAACGCCGTGGCCGTACTGGCGACACCTGTAAATTTCGACCCGCGAAAGAGCTGGCCCGTGTTGATAGCCTGTTCCACGAGCGATTTCAAACGTCAGAATCGAGATGATCTCGTTCAGTTTTACCGCACGGCCGGCCTCAGTGAAGGTTGGGTGCTGCTTGCGGGCGACGGACCGCAGCCTGCGCGAAACGATACCGCCGCGTGGCGCGGAGCAATGACGCTCGCTGCCATTCACGCGCTGCACAGCAGCTTTCCCGGATCGGCAAAGTGGCCAATCGCGTGTGCTGGGTTTTCGGGAGGAGGAAAAGGTGTTGGTTATGTTGCGCCGCTGCTCGCGAAGAATGGCTGTCGCGTCATTGGTGTCTACATGACCGGCGCAAACCAAGACCACTTGAGCGATGGATACGCCCGAATCCAGCCTGGCACGAATTTTTTGAGCACTCCAATTTACATCAGCGCCGGTCACGACGATCGAATTGCGACGGTAGAACAGCAATACAACGTCGCCGGTTCGATCAAGCGAACCGGGTTCAACCGAATGCGAATCGGAACTTTCCGCGGCGGACACGAAGTGAATGACGGACAAACTTCGGTCGCTTTGGGCTGGTTCCGCCAACTACAATAGTCGGCACAGCGTGCGCTCACGAAATACCCGCTAGAATTGCGGTGGTCAGTCCGTGAGGATCATCGGTCCCGAGTGCGAATTTTCGTCTATCCTGCAAGGAGATCGCTACCGCGTCGAGCCCCGAAACATTATATAGCCAGCCGTACGGCGTCAGGTGAATTCCCCAGCCGTACTACCACTTGATTCGAATCGGCTCGCAAGCGGCAATCTTCGCAACGGGGACTCTCTTGCGAATCACTCCGATGCCGAACGCCGCGCACAGCGTCTCGTCGTCCATGATAATCCTGAGTTCATAAAGCAGGACAAGACAAACCAGCAGGATTAAGGAAAGGAACATGGCCGGCTAGTGAGCCAGCGCTTCAGTCAACCCGTTTGCAATCGAAATGAACACGACAAGTGGCCAAATTATTGCATGACCGACCTGCGTGTGCTCGTATCGCGTCACAACAGCTTGTCGGCGGCCGCCGGCGGACTCGCCGCTTGCTGAAATTTCTCCAGTGACTTCACTAAATTCCCAGGCAACGGCCGGACACGATCAAAGATGCGCGCGGCGAGCGGTTTTGCCGTCATGTAACCGGCGGCAAACATTTCCAGCCGCGCATCGAGATTATCAATGTAGTGAAGTGCCATTGCTTCGGGCGTTTTCGGCGCGACGGGCGAACCAAATCCCGGTTCACCATGATGCGCGCCGATCAGATGCAAAAGATGCATTCGCACATCTTCCGATGCCGGCGAGAGATTCTTCCATGCGTCGGCGTTCTCCACGCTCAGCCTTCTCCACAATGCATTCACCAGCTCCAATCCAATGGAGATGTGTCCCATCAGCTCGCCGAGCTCGTCATAACTCATGACAAATCCATGTTCCGGCAGCGCGTTCTCCCACAGTTTACCGGAATCGTGGAAAAGAATTCCCGCCAGTAACAAGTCAACGTTTAACTCGGGGTAGAGCGGGGCGATCTGCTTCGCCACGCGCATCATTTGTGCTGTGTGTTCGACCAGTCCGCCGCGCCGGGCGTGATGATAATTGCGCGCGGCGGCCGTGCGCCGGAACCGGTCGCCCCATTCATTAAGGAAAGCCTCACTTAGCGCGTGCAAGCGGGGATCGGCGATTGCTGCCACGGTTTCCCTTACAAATTGAAAATCGGACGCCTGTTTGGCACGTAAATCTGCAGGGCCTTGGAGTAGTTCATTCTTTTCCTGCTGGGTCAATGGCCGCACCGTCCACTTGCGGGCATCAAGTCCGTATTGCGAGTGGTAAAACTCGGCGGTGAGCTCGATGAAGTCCTGACTGGTTAACGCGCTGCACGTTTTGTACGCGGGATGATCGCTCCAGACGCGCAAGGTCATCCGGTCGCAGGCGTCGGCCAATGTAAGCTCGCAGTACGGCTGCTGTTCGCGCGTGAGCTTGGGCGTCGCGCTTTCCACCTGGACGTGCACGCGTGCCAGCACGATGCCGTCCTGTGCCGCACGGCGAACCTCAGTCAGGGTTAGCAAATTCATCCGTTCCGGAATGTATCACGAGCCGCAACTCACGCTCTACTAAAGGCATCCTGCCTGTTGGGCAACTGGGCCTCTCGCCTGGCTACTTCAGCGAAACCACAGACAAGATGTCTGTGCTACGTTGCGCTTCTCCAATGTTTCTGAAACATCTTGAATGCAGCGCGTGCGGACTTGAGCACAAATCATCTCGGCTGCAAAATCTTTGTCGCTCCTGCAATAAACCGCTCTTTGCGATCGTTGATCTCGCCGCGGCGAGTCGAACCCTGCAGCGCGAAACGTTGCCCACGCGCGACAAGTCCTTGTGGCGTTATCGCGAAGTTTTGCCATTGCCGGGCGATGTTGAACCAGTGTCGTTAGGCGAAGGCGGAACGCCGTTGTTACGCGCAGAGAGATTTGCTGACGATATCGATCTCTGGATCAAAGATGAGTCGCTCAATCCAACGCAAAGTTTTAAGGCGCGCGGAATGAGCGTGGCCATTTCGATGGCAAAACATCTCGGCGCAACCAGCCTCGCAGTTCCCAGCGCTGGCAATGCCGGTGGCGCGCTGGCCGCGTATGCCGCTCGCGCCGGTCTCGAAGCGCGCGTCTTCATGCCGCGCGACACGCCGCGTGCGAATATTGTCGAGTGCCGCGAGCTGAACGCTCACGTCACGCTGATCGACGGGTTGATCACTGATTGCGCCGCGGAAATCGGCCGGCACAAAGCAAAAGAAGGCTGGTTCGACATGTCCACGTTGAAAGAACCGTATCGCATTGAGGGAAAAAAGACGCTCGGTTACGAATTAGCGGAGCAACTGAACTGGCAATTGCCCGATGCGATTCTTTATCCGACAGGCGGTGGCACCGGACTGATCGGGATGTGGAAAGCATTCGAGGAAATGGAAACGCTCGGATGGATCGCGAACAAACGGCCGCGCATGTTCGCGGTGCAGGCTGCCGGTTGCGCGCCAATTATTCGCGCATTCGAAGCCGGAGAAAGAACCGCCGCAGAATTTCCAAATGCGCGCACCATAGCCTCCGGCTTGCGCGTTCCAAAAGCCATCGGCGATTTTTTGATCCTCAATGTTCTTCGTGAATCGAACGGCGGCGCGATTGCTATCGACGACGGAGAAATGATTCGCGTCGGGCGCGAGGTCGGAGCGAAGGAAGGTCTCTTCGTCTGTCCGGAAGGCGCTGCGTGTTTCGCAGCTTTGAAACTGCTACGTCGCGACAAACGGATCGCGTCCGCGGAACGCGTCGTGATTTTCAATACCGGCTCGGGAATCAAATATCTGGACGCCTATTGAGCACAGATTATGCGGATCCCAACGGACTACAAGGCTTGCCCCCGCAAAAACGAGACCGTGTTACTTTCGTTTCCCAGCGAAGATGGAGATGCGTTTTGCAAAAGCTTTGGCGGGCTCGGCGTAGAAACGCCGTCCGAGTTCCAGCGCATCACGGCGCAGTCGTTTGCAGCGTTTACCAATCATTTTCTGCAGTTTTCCCAGTTCGTCAGCGAATGCTGCGTCGCCGCGTTCCTTCTCCAGGCGCGCAAGGAGAAAATCGAGATCGTGCTCACTCCCCAGCAATTCACCCAGGATCTCCGCGTCATGAGCCATCTCTTCCAGAACCGTTCGGTTCAGTGGGTGCAAAATTCGTAGTTGATACCAGGCATCTTTCACCCGCTTGCGCCAGGCATGAAAGTTTTCCGCGTCCGGATCATCAATCGTTTTCGCAAGTGCGCGTTGGCCGCGCCTGTAAATTTTACATACCGCGTTGCAAATCTGTTTCCAGTTCAGGCCATCGAGGGGCCAGTCCATCAGGCGTGCTTTTATTCGTTCCAATTGCGGAATCGCCTGGCGTTGCCAACCGGCGAACGCTGCGGAAAAACTTTCGCGTTCGAGGAGCAATAGTTCTTCTGTGCACGGAAAGAGCTGTTTTTTGGAATTTTTCGCCGCCTTTTCGCGCAGTTGAATAAACGTCTGCAGTCGCACCTGAGCGTCGCGCAAGTCTGAGACCATCCGGCCAATCTTGCGCACGCAACGATCCTCCTTCGTGTGACAATTTTTGCCGACCTTCCCGGCCGCAAGCCGCATCGCCGCGCGCAATTTTTTCAAGTGCTTCCGCACTTCGTGCACAGTGACGCCGCGTTGTTTGGCGGGGTGTTGGCACAAGTGCAAAGCCGAGTCGATTTGTTCGCAAAAAACTCGCTTGAGTCCCCCGGTCAGGGGTTCGCGCAATTTCAAACGAAAGCCCATGGCGTGCTATTTCAGCGCGAGCCGCACGTTGCTGTAGCGCTTTTCGCCGGTGACTTCCCGTCCAAACCACCAGGGCGCTTTGAATCTGCGGTAGCTCGCGCGATCGGGAAATTCTACCTCCGCCACGACCAGACCGGCATGTCTGCCCCGGTAAATATCGAGCTCGATCAGAACGTTCTCCCAAGGAATTTCGTAGCGCACCTTGCGCAGTCTTCTCCCGGTCGTGCCAGGCCAGAGCGCTGCGAACTGTTTCGGGCTCAGTTTGATTTCGCGTTCTTCGCGGTGAGTGCCCCGACGGACCTTGAACGTCAGCGACGCGCTACGGCCTGTCTTTCGGAGGCGGACCTGTCTGCCGGCCGATTCGCTTGCCAGATAACCTTGCTCGATAACAAGACTTCGCGACCGTTTCAGGTTATCCGGCAGCCATTTGACCAAATGGACAAATTCGCTGAGCGCGCTCGCAACAGCCAAAATTGGCCATGCTGAGATTGCCACGATGATGGCGAAAAGCAGCGCTTCGATGGTGAACTCCACCCTCCGTTCACCCGCGAGATAACATTGGGCCAATTCGCGAAATGATCGGCGCGTTCTTCGTCTGACGATTGTTCGCTTCACGGTAATCGCAGTCATAATACCACTGTTAGATACGACAGAAGCGCGCCGCGTCAGGTTACGAATTGTTGGGAGCCACTGCGCCCCGGTTCGCAAAGTGCGAATGATAATTCAGCAATGAGATCATCCCATCGTCGCTTTCCACCAGCGCCGTGCAGCTCTCGACCCAGTCGCCGCAATTGTAGTATGAAACTTTGCCGAATTCCCGAATCGCTGCGCAGTGGATGTGGCCGCACAATACGGCGTCCACATGATGGCGCGCCGCGTAATGCGCCACGGCGGCTTCAAATTTCCCAATGAAACTTACTGCGTCTTTCACAGTTCGCTTGGCATATGCACTGAGAGACCAATAGCCCAGACCGAAACGGCGCCGGACAAGGTTGATGAGCGGATTAAGCGAGAGCAAAAACTGATACCCAAGATCGCCCGCAAACGCGAGCCACTTCATTCGGCCACTGCCCGACACTACCACGTCGAGTTCGTGACCATGAATAATCAAGATGCGTTCGCTTGCGGCGGTCACATGAATTGCGTGCTGCTTGATTTCAATGTTCCCATAGACTCCACAAAAACTGGTCACCAATTCGTCGTGGTTTCCCGGGATGTAAATTACGCGTGTGCCCTTGCGTGCTTTGCGCAGAATTTTTTGGATGACGTCGTTGTGCTGCTGCGGCCAGTAAATTCCGCGCCGCAGCGACCAGATGTCGATCAGGTCGCCCACGATGTACAACGTGCGAAAATCATTCTCCCGCAAAAAGTCCAACAGCGCAGTAGCATTGCAACCGCGCGTGCCCAGGTGCGCGTCGGAGATCCACGCCGCGCGATACCGCCTCGGTGCGAGCAGGTCTTCAGCGGACTTGCTAAATGAAAATCGCTGTTGAGTGGGGAAAGCTCGCGGCGAGCTCGTTCGGGAGGACGTGAACGTCTGCATTCTGCTCACGCACAAACCTAAGAAATCGGCCAACACGCTTGCAAAAAAATTATCGTTACATTTGTGTGGCAATTAAATCGCATTCGTGGACAGAAGGCGCGCTGAGGCTTATGAATCGACCATGAGCCGTCGCTCGTGCGGTGCTCTCTTTTTGCTGATTGTTGCGAACTTGGCATGCGCAGCTTCATGGGATGACGATTCGCATTACGTTTCGTTAGGCCCGAGGAACGGCTATTACATTGTCCAACCTGATTCGCGCTTGTTTTACCAACTCGGCCTTTATGAAGCACCTGTGATCGATACTGCCGACCCGCTGCGCCACGGATACGGGGCGGACGCGCTTGCGTTTCGCTTCAATCGAAATGGCGTACTAATCGCGCCTCCAGCTTATATTGCACAAGAATCGCCGAACGATTTTTACACCAGGCGAATCGGTTCGTTAACACGCGGCCGCGCGAGCGTCCACGATGTGGAAGCGCTCTTTGGCCGCTCCCACACTCGAGCAGATCGCCCTGATGGTTTTATATGGTACTACGCTCTGCCGATTCATAATCCTTTTGAAGAGCAGGGCGGCCGTCGTTAGGTACACATTCGACGAGAAGGCGCCTGTCTATACATTCGCAGTATGCGACTCGCGATCTTTTTCGCAGCTATTGTCACAGCGAGCGCTTCCGGAATGGCGGACGCGGTCAGGACTACCAGTCCCGATCACGCGCAAACCTTCGCCTATGGCGAAATGATTTGGCATCAACTGTATGTGGGCAGCGCCGGAGAACTAGCGGTGCGAATTACGTTTAGCAATTTGCCTTATGTCGGTGACGATACTCCGCGTAGCGATGAGCCGTTCGACTTTCGCTTTCCAAGCGTCCGGTTTGATTCTGCACGACGTGCCTTCTTTGTGAATGGCCGCCAAGGTGAACTGATCCCTGTTGCACGGTTTCGGGAAGGCCCCGCGTCCGGGTGGATTGATCTCGCTCGGGGTACGAAAATCTATTTGGTAAAAGAAAGCGGTCGCGTCACTGCGACGTTGACCGCGACAGATTACCCTCGCGCGGGAGTGCGTTGGATTGAGTTGGACAATAATTTTTCGCTCCAGAATCTTTTGATCGCTCTGTTCAGAGACTTCCGCGTGCAGCCTGACAACTAAATCATTGTCCGGAACGTCGAGAATTTGGGCTTAAGCTGGTCGGAACCCCGTCTGGCGCGTTTGTTGCCCAGGTCTGCGATCAATTCTTTTTTCCCATCGTCGAAGCCAAGTCCACGATCAGCGAGTCGATTTTCCGCAGGTCTTTGCGGCGGCCTTTTTCCGGCTTCAACTTACGATTGCGAACGATGATCGTGAGATCGCGGATTTCGTGGAGCAGTTCTCGAGGGAGTTGTTCGATCGGCCCATGGGACCTGAGCGCGGCGATGCAGACGAGAAGATCATTTTCGAGACGGCTGACGTATGCCTTGGCAACGGTCCGCAAATCGCGGTGCAGTGCGTGAAGTTCCGATTCAAGCATCGTAAGCGGTGACGATTCCAGCAATATGCTGCGACGTGCTCGCTTCGGTTTCGCCTTTGCTTTCATGCGCTTTCAGGCATTGGACGTAGTGACAAGCCCGCCGGGAGAGGCTTTTCCCGGCGGGCTATCGGTAACCTAACCAAGCTATTCAATCCTCAGAATTTGACGTTCAAATCAGCGGTGAAGAAATTGTATTGATCCGTCGGATTAATTGCGATGGCCAGATTACTTCCGCCGGTGCCGAGATTATGGTTGTACCACCAACCGTGTCCGTAGTTCAGGGTGAGGTTTACAGCGCCACTCAGGTTGTATGCCGCTGTGACACCGACGCCGTGCATATTCAATTGGCCATTGAACCAATCGTCATCGATCAGGTTCGGATCGAGGGCGAACTGCTCAGCATGTTGATACCAAACGTCGATCTGCCAATCATTCTTCTTCTTCAACTGCCCGACACCGAGTCCAAGTGTGTAGGCGTAGCGCTGACTGCCCTGGCCCGATTGGCCCGCGGCGGTGGCGCGCTGGTCAGCTTCAAAATTGGTCGCGAAATCGCCGTAGAGACGCATTGGCAGGCCCCAGGCTTTCCAGCCGAATTCTGCGGGTAACTCGAACACCAACAGGCTGTTGATGCCCGTCTGGTTCGTCGCCAAGGAATCTGCGTTCGTTAGGTGAGGATCACCGCCTACGTAGTGGACATTAAAGGTGTCGCCGTTTCCAGTGTAATTGTAGAGCGTCGGCGCGAGCTGGAAGTAAAAATTATGCGGAAAATTTAACCGCGCGCCTATCTGCCACGCACACAGGAACGCATCGGTGTTTGGGACTAGTTGGATGCCGCCATTGGCACCTGTCGTCGCCCTCGCACCCAGCGGATTCTCGGGATTGGCATCGTCATAAACGAATTGCGCGAAGTTTGCAAAAAGATCGAGTTTCAGGAAAGGCTGCGGTGGCGGGCTCGCAACAGCCTTACCATCCTTACTGAATACCGGAGGCGGTAGCGCCTCTCCTCCGAAGACAAAGGTGTGTTTCCATTGCTCAGCCAAGCCTTCCGGATTGATGTCGGGGTCCCAAACCATGCGCGTGGTGACAAGCGGGTTCGGCATTCTGCCTGCAGTGAAAGTGAAATCTGGGAACCCTTTGTAACCGCCGTAGGCCTGGCCGACGTAGACGACGTCGCTGCCCTTCGCAAAGGGACCCCCGCCGCCGGCCGAGCTGCTTGATGTGTCGTCGCCGAACGTCACGTTTGTTGACCTGCTATTGGCGCTCGTCTCCAATCGAAGGCCAAAAAACCAATCATCCAGAAGCGTTCCACGAAGGCCCAGGCGGAGACGATAACGCTCGCGCTCCCGCTCCTGCCAATCGCTTGTCCCTGCGATGCCCGAACCGGGTGCCGCCACCGGCCCCGTGCTTTTGGTCTCGCCGCCGTTGTATTGGTAACGGAGACGAATATCGCCGTAGAGTTCCATCTGGGTGGTTGAAGTGGACAACTTCCATTTGTCTGCGCTGGATTTCTCTAGCGGGACAGTTTTCTCGACATAAGTCTTACCGCCGTAATTGATCTCCGTTTTTGTTGGCCCTTCAGCAGTGACATGAGGTGCAGGGTGCTGCTTTAAGCTGCTAACCTCTGCTTTCAGCTCGGTGTTTTGCTTCTGGAGCAGCTCCACAGCGTGTTCGAGTTTTTCAATTCGTGCATTGTCCGATGACTGTGCACGCAGCGGGTGCGCGCTTAGCAACACTGTTGCAGCGAGGCTGACCCCTGCTGCCCGTAAGCTGATTTTCTTGATGAGCATGAGTTTCTCCTTGGGTGATGTGGTTTTTGGCGCTCTGTGGGGATTTCTTTCCTGTACGTGCGAGGCAGGCTAGAGGCCGTTTGTTACAGCCGTATGACGAAACGGTGACGATTCGGTAAACTTTTGCTGTTGCCCTGCTCCGATTCCTTCAAGCCGCGCAGAAACAATTGTAATTTATCGTGCAGCTGCGTTGAATTCTCTGTTCATGGACAACGCCTCTGGCAGGAAAATCCTCATCATCGAAGATGAGAGCGACGTAACCGATCTTCTTGAGATGGGCCTGCGCAAAGCGGGCTTCAAGACTTCGGCAGCCGTCGATGGCGCAAGCGGTTTGCAAAAAGCGCGCGATGACCGACCGGATTTCATCATTCTCGATTTAATGTTGCCAAAGATGTCGGGGCTGGAGGTGTGCAGAATCTTGAAAGGCGACGTGGCGACCGCTCACATTCCGGTTCTGATGTTGACGGCAAAAGCGGAGGAGGTCGATCGCATCGTCGGTTTGGAATTCGGCGCCGACGATTATGTGACCAAGCCTTTTAGTCCGCGCGAAGTGATGTTGCGAATCCGGGCAATTTTGCGACGTGGTGAGAAACCGCAGGAAACGCTTCAAGCCGGCCCGATCTCGATCGACCCTGCGCGCCACCAGGTCCGCGTTAGCGGTAAACGGGTGCATCTCACCAGTCTCGAGTTCAAGCTGCTGCGGACCTTGATGCAACGCAGGGGGCGCGTGCAGGACCGCGATAAATTGCTTAACGACGTCTGGGGCTACGAAAGCGTGATCGATACCCGCACTGTGGACACACACGTACGTCGTTTGCGNCTCGGCAAAGCCGGCGACGCCATTGAAACCGTGCGCGGTTTCGGTTATCGACTCCGCGAAGAGTAAGCGGCGAGGCTGTGAAAGGGGTGCGAAACACTCCGCCCTTCAAAGCTGACGCGGAAAAGAGCATACCTAACGAGGATTCACGAATCGCTTTAAGATTGCGAAGCGTCTTTGCCGTTGTTTTGCTGCGAAAGCTATTTAGCAGAGATTAGAAATCCTGTGGCCTGGCTCATTATTCTCTTTATCTGCATTGCGTTGGCCGCTCTTGCGTTTGTCGTGTGGCGCAAATGGATCGCGCCGTGGCGGCAGGTTGAAGACGTCATAACGCAAATCGGTCGCGGCGAACGGCCGCGGACATTTTTGATGGAGGGCGGCGCGCCAGCGCAACGCATCGGGTTCCAGCTGGAAAAAATCGTTGGCGATTTGGAGCATCTCCAAAAGCAGATCGCAAAACGTGAATCCGGGATGCAGACCATTTTCTCTGCAATGCAGGACGCATTGCTGGTAGTCGATTCCAACCGGCAGGTGATTTTAAGCAACCAGACGTTTCGAAAACTGTTCGACGCTCCCGAAGTTTCAGTGGCAACGCCGCTATTGGAAATTGTCCGCGATCCTACACTCGATCGACTGCTGACCGATGCGTTCCGTGGCGACGGGCCGGTTCGCTGCGAGTTGGCCCTGGACGATTCACAAATCGAGCTGCATGCGGTCGCCACCAAGAATGAGGCGGGCGAGGTCACCGGCGCACTGGTTTTGTTTCACGATATCACGGAGCTAAAAAAAATGGATCAAGTGCGGCGGGATTTCGTGGCGAACGTCTCGCACGAACTGCGCACACCTCTCTCCATATTGCGCGGCTACATCGAGACCTTGCTCGATAATCCGAAAACACCGCACGAAGAACTCCTGCGAATTCTTCGAGTGATGGAGCGCCATTCGAATCGCCTGGAGTTGCTCGTCGAAGATTTGCTTACCCTTGCGCAACTCGAATCAGGGAACCCGGATTTGCAGTTGGAAATTGTCGACCTCCCGGAATTTCTCCGTGAGATGATCCGCGATTGGGAAAAGAAGCTCGCAACCAAACAGCTCAGCATCGTCGTGGACATTTCGCCGACGTTATCCCCGATTCGGGCCGACCGGACGCGGCTACAGGAAGCGCTCTATAATTTGCTCGACAACGCCGTAAAATATTCGCGTGAGCAGGGCGAGATTCGGCTCAGTGCCCGGCAACGCGACGGCCAACTCGAGCTGAGCGTCAGCGACGAGGGCATCGGCATTGCCGTGGAAGATTTGCCGCGCATCTTCGAGCGTTTCTACCGCGCAGACAAAGCACGCAGCCCCGATAGAGTCCGCGGAACGGGTCTCGGTCTGGCGATAGTAAAACACGTCGCACAGCTACACGGCGGCCGCGTCGAGGCGGAAAGCGAGCTTGGGCGCGGAACCACCATCCGCGTGATCTTGCCAGTGGGCGGAGCCGCGTGAGTCGTTGGAGCGTTTAGGTGTTAAACCGTTGAAGCGGTAAGTTTCGTTGCGCTTTATCCCTTCTACGCCTCAACGTTCTAACGCCGGCAAAGCCGTTGTCACACAAACGTAACAGTAAAGCCTTTGACCGGCTGAATCGAACTGCGGCAATTTCGCGGTATGACGAAATTCCGCAAAACAACTCTTCTTGGGCTGACAATTGCGCTGGGAGTGTGCGCAAGCGCTTCGGCGCAGATGATGATCAACGGCGCGGGTGCGACCTTCCCGTATCCGATTTACTCCAAATGGTTTGACGAATACGCGAAGGTCGATCCTTCGGTGCGATTCAATTATCAATCCATCGGTTCCGGCGGCGGGCAAAAGCAAATCTTGGCGCAAACAGTTGATTTCGGCGCATCCGACGGGCCGATGAGCGACGACAATTTAGCGAAAGCCCCCGGGAAAATCTTGCATATTCCAACCGTCGCCGGCGCGGATGTGGTAGCCTACAACGTGCCTGGAAACCCGGCGTTAAAGCTCGATGCAGACACGATTGCAGGAATTTTCCTTGGCCAGATCAAAAAATGGAACGATCCAAAAATCACAGCGCTCAATCCCGGAGTTAGCTTACCCGATCAAGAGATCGTAGTTGTGCATCGTTCCGACGGCAGCGGGACGACTTACATTTGGACTGATTACCTGAGCAAGATTAGCTCGGAATGGAAACAGAAAGTGGGCACGAACACGTCCGTAAACTGGCCAACTGGAATCGGGGGCAAAGGCAATGAAGGTGTAGCCGGTCAAATCAAGCAAACTCCGGGCGCGCTGGGTTACGTAGAGTTGATCTATGCGGTTCAAAATAAGATGCCTTATGCAGAAGTGAAAAATTCTGCGGGCAAATTTGTAAAGCCGACTCTCGAATCAATCACCGCCGCGCTCGCGACTGCAGAAATCCCGGACGATTTCCGTTTCTCAATTACCAATGCGCCGGGCCCGGACGCTTATCCGATCTGCGGTGCGACGTGGCTGCTGGTGTACGAGCAGCAGAAAGATCCCGCTAAAGGTAAGAAGCTCGTTGAGTTCTTAAAATGGGCCGCGAAAGACGGCGAGAAAATGGCGCGAGATCTGCAGTATGCGCCGTTGCCCGACAGCCTTCAGCAGAAGGTTTTGAAGCGAATCGATGAGATCAAAACGTAACCAGGAGTGTAGTACAGCGGTCTGCCGCTGCTAATTAAGTATCCAAATCGGTATGGGTGTGGCCGCATCAATAGCGGTGGAAGAGCGTTCCGTCCAAGAAAGGATGGCGCGTCCATCCCGCTTTGGCGATAAGGCATTCGAGTGGCTTACGCTGGCTATGGCACTGGCGGTGGTTGTGCTGATCATTCTCATCGGTTGGCAGCTCTGGATTGGATCTTCGGTCGCCATAAAGAAATTCGGGTTTCATTTCCTGACCACATCAACCTGGGACCCCGTCGCGGAACAGTTCGGTGCGCTGCCCTTCATATACGGAACGCTCGTTTCTTCTCTCATCGCGCTTGTGATCGCGGTTCCCTTGGGCATCGCCACAGCAGCCTATCTAACCGAACTTGCACCGCTGTGGATTCGGCAGCCGCTCGCGTCGTTGATCGAAATGCTGGCGGCGATTCCGAGCGTCATCCTTGGACTCTGGGGCATCTTCGTGATGATCCCCTGGCTACGCGATTACCCCTTCCCCTGGCTCAAGCGATCATTTGGGTGGACGCCGTTTTTCAGCGGGCCGATCTACGGGCCATGCATGTTCGCCGGCGGAATCATTATCGCCGTCATGATTCTTCCGATCATTACTTCCGTCTCGCGCGAGATTTTGCGCGGTGTCCCGGATTTGCAACGAGAAGCTGCGTACGGTTTGGGCGCGACGCGCTGGGAAGCTACCCGCATCGCGGTCCTGAGTTACGCGAAGAAAGGGTTATTCGGTGCGGTGATTCTCGGGCTGGGCCGCGCTCTTGGCGAAACGATGGCTGTCACCATGGTGATCGGCAATACGCCTCAGATCGCCGCGTCGCTTTTCAAACCCGGTTATACCCTGGCCAGTGTGCTCGCCAATGAATTCACCGAGGCGACCACCGATATGTACCTCCAGGCGTTGTTCGAGGTCGGGCTGGTCCTTTTTGGCATAACCATTCTGGTAAACCTTTTAGCTCAGTTGCTTCTGCGGACCATCGCCGCCAAATCAGCGACTCGCGCCGTGCAATAGCCATGCGTTTCGAACGGGCACACAATCACACCTGGCGCAAAATCAAAAGCGCTCTGGCAGTTGGAATCGCCTTTGGTTCAGCGCTTCTTGTGATCACTCCACTGGGGCTGGTGTTTTTTTACCTCCTTATCAATGGCGCAGGTTCGGTGAATTGGGACTTTTTCACAAAACTACCCGCGCCAGTCGGAGCGCTTGGCGGCGGAATGGCGAACGCAATCGTCGGCACGCTGGAATTGCTTGCTCTTGCCGGGGTCATCGGAATACCGGTCGGTGTTTTGGGGGGAGTTTACCTGGCGGAATACGGCTCGGCCCGGCTCAATTCTGTTCTGCGCTTCCTTGCCGACGTTCTGAACGGCATTCCGTCGATCACCTGGGGTGTCGTCGTCTATGGTCTGATCGTGTTGCGGTTCAAAGGCTTTTCTGCGTACGCCGGTGGGCTCGCCCTGGCTCTGATCATGATTCCGCTTATTCTGCGCACCACTGAGGAAGTTATTCTTCTTGTGCCAAACGGATACCGCGAAGCTGCCCTCGCCCTTGGCGTCAGCCGTTGGAAAACAATCGTCCATATCGTGATGAAGACGGCGTCTAAGGGGATTATCACGGGAATCCTTCTTGCTCTGGCTCGCGTTGGTGGCGAGACGGCGCCCCTTCTTTTCACCGCATTTGGCAATCGCTTTTGGAACCACAGTCTCAGTCAACCCATTGCTGCGCTTCCATTGCAGGTTTTTACTTATGCAATTTCTCCCTACGACGATTGGCATCGCCAGGCCTGGGCTGGCGCGCTGGTGCTCGTCACAGGTGTTTTTTGCGTTAACATATTAGTTAGAATTTTAACTCGCGGACGTGGGGCGTCCGTTGTTTAGGGCTTTCGCAAATGGAGAACTTAGTTATGGAAACACCTGAACAAACCGTTATGGAGCGTCTCGAACATGGCTCGGCCCCGCCGCCCGACGCGGAGGTTCCAGCTGCGCACACGTTTGAGGTAAAAAACGTGTCTATCTGGTACGGCGAGAAGCTTGCCATTGATAATGTGACGCTCGACGTGGCTGCAAATGCTGTGACCGCCATCATAGGACCGAGCGGCTGTGGAAAATCCACGTTTCTCCGGGCTCTCAACCGAATGCACGAGCTCACGCCCAAGACGCGCATGGAAGGCACAGTTCTGCTAAATGGCGAGGATCTCTATTCGAGCACGGTCGATCCGGCGATCGTCCGGAGGCGTGTCGGCATGGTTTTTCAGAAATCGAATCCTTTCCCAACCATGACGATCGGGGAAAACGTCGTCATCGGTTTGCGGTTGAATGGTGTACGCAACCAGAGATTTCTCAACGAACGGCTGGAGAAATCGCTGCGGATGGCTGCTTTGTGGGACGAAGTGAAGGATGATTTGCACAAGCCGGGCACCAGTCTTTCAGGCGGGCAACAGCAACGCCTCTGCATCGCGCGCGCTCTGGCGGTGGAACCTGAAGTAATTTTAATGGATGAGCCTTGTTCGGCACTGGATCCGATTGCTACGGCCAAAATTGAGGAATTGATTTATCAACTAAAAGCGCGTTACACGATCGTCACGGTGACGCACAATATGCAGCAAGCGGGCCGTGTTTCCGATTATACCGCTTTCTTTTATCTTGGTCGCCTCATCGAATATGGGCCAACCACGAAAATCTTCACAAACCCAGGCGAAAAACAGACAGAAGATTACATCACTGGGAGGTTTGGATGATTTTTTACAGGCGCGATGTCTGCGGCCGCCGCGATCTTATGAACAGCAGGAACCGAGGGGAACAATGGTAGTACCAAAACACATTCTTGGAACATTCGACGATGCGCTGATGTCGCTACGCAAAGATTTACTGATGATGGCCGGCCTGGCCGAGCGCAGCCTCGATCGCGCAATCAAGGGCTTGCTGCAACGCGATGACGATCTTTGCACGCACGCAATCGCAGATGATGAAGAGATCGATCAACTGGAGAAGCAGATCGACAAGGATGGGTTCGAAATTCTGCTGCGGTATCAGCCGGTGGCATCGGATCTGCGCCGGGTGATTTCGGCCATAAAACTTTCTCCGAACATCGAGCGCGTGGGCGATCAAGCCACGAACATCGCGAAACGCGCGCGCAAGCTGAATCGGCACCCGCCCCTGCCTGAAGTGCAAATGATCGTGCCGATACAGGCGCACGCGATGTCGATGTTCAAGGACAGCATCAACGCATTTGCGCGGGAAAATGTCGAGCTGGCCCACTCGGTCTGCAGCCGCGACAAACAACTCGACGATATGAATCGCGATGCAAACCGGAAACTGACCGAGCTGATGATGGAGGACAGAGAGCAGTTGCGCGGGTATTTTAACTTGATCCTAATCTCGCGCGCCCTCGAACGCGTCGGCGATCACGCAACCAACATTGCCGAGGACGCCGTTTACGCCGCAGCAGCGGAAGACATCAGGCACAAGAGTTTGGCGGCGTCCGTGTGAGACGCATTGCGTATGCGCGGCTGATCGGCAATCGTTAAAGATGCCGGAAGCCCAGGCCACCCCGCGGACCGAAGAGAAAAGCAGCGTGACCGCTGTTCCGCAGGTCGTTGAGGCGGCGCATAACCATTTTCGCGACCCGAAAAATTTTATCAACCGAGAGTTGAGCTGGCTAGCGTTCAATCAGCGCGTGCTGGAGGAAGCGCAGGACCCTGCACAACCACTGATCGAACGAGTTAAGTTTCTCACGATTTTCAGCTCAAACCTGGATGAATTTTTCGAGATTCGCGTAGCCGGGATCAAACAACAGATCGAAAGCGAGACCAGCGATCTTGGACCCGACGGGTTGAGCCCGACTGAGCTCTTCGACCGCATCCAGAAAACGGTGCGCCAACTGGTGGCGACGCAGTATGCGCTTTGGAAAAACGAGTTACAGCCGGAACTGGCGAAGAATGGGATTTACGTGCGTGAGATGGCGGAATTGTCGGCAAAACGCGCGGCTTGGGCGAATCGCTATTTTCACCAGGAAGTTTTGCCGATGCTCACGCCGCTGGCTGTGGATGCCAGCCACCCCTTCCCGCATCTGTTGAACCGCAGTCACAATTTGCTGGTGCGTGCGAAGACGCGCCGTCGTGGCGAGCCGCTGCACGCCATTGTCCAGGTGCCGCGAGTTGTCCCTAGGTTGATTCTTATGCCACGCGGCACCGGCGCCAACGAGCCGTGGGAATACATTTATCTGGCGTCGCTGATTAAACAGCACATCGGCGAATTGTTTCCCGGGTTAATTCTGGACGGCGTGCACGCGTTTCGGGTCACGCGCAACAGCGACCTCTACATCGACGATGAAGAAGCGGAAAATCTCTTGCGAACAATCGAACAGGAGCTGCGACGCTCCAGCCGCGGTAATGCGGTACGGCTGGAAGTGGAAGCTGATTGTCCGAAAGATTTTCTCGAGCTGCTTCTCGACTTTTTCAATCTGTCCGAACCCGATGCCTGCAAACTGGATGGGCCGTTGTCGATGACGCATCTTCTGCCACTTGTTACGAACGACGCGTTTGCGAAGCTAAAAGACCGTCCATTCCAGCCGGCGCGGGATCCGGCGTTGCCGCCGCATGTGGATTTCTTTGAAGTGTTGCGGCGTCAGGACGTGCTGCTGCATCATCCCTACGATAGTTACGATCAGATCGTCGAGTTGGCCGAGACAGCAGCAAAAGATCCGCAGGTCCTCGCAATTAAAATCACCCTCTATCGCACCAGCGGAGATTCGCCCATTGTCGAGGCATTGATTGACGCGGCAAATGCAGGAAAACAAGTCACTGCGATTGTCGAGTTGCGGGCACGTTTCGACGAGGCGAGCAACATTCAGTGGGCCCGGCGACTAGAGGAAGCCGGTGCGCATGTGATCTATGGTGTGGTTGGTCTCAAAACACATTGCAAGGCGCTGTTGATCGTTAGGCGGGACGCCGACGAACTCCGGCGCTATGTCCATCTCGCGACCGGAAATTATCACCCGCGGACGGCGCGGATTTACACCGATTTCAGTCTGCTCACAAGCGAACCGCAATTGAGCGAAGAGGTAGCAACCGTCTTCAACACGCTGACCGGCCTGGCCGGTTATCCGGGCTTAAAGAAAATGATGGTCGCCCCGTTCGACATGCACAGCCGACTCATCAAACTGATCGAGCGGGAGCGCGACAACGCAGTTGCCGGCAAGCCGGCGCGCATTGTTGCGAAGATGAACGCACTGGTCGACCTGGAGATCATCGAAAAACTTTATGAAGCATCCTGCGCGGATGTGACCATTGATCTGGTCGTTCGTGGAATCTGTTGCTTGCGTCCCAAAGTTCCAAGTCTTAGCGAAAACATTCGTGTTATCAGCATCGTTGGCCGGTTTCTGGAACACAGCCGGGTCTTTTACTTCGAAAATGCCGGTCAACCGCGGGTTTTTCTTTCCAGTGCAGATTGGATGCCGCGCAATTTTTACCGGCGCATCGAGCTGGCGTTCCCAGTCGAAACGCAGGCGCTGCGAGATCAAATCATCAACGACGTTATTCCGGCGTTTCTGAACGACCGGGTGAAGGCGCGGGAATTGCAGGCCGACGGTACCTACCGCCGCTTGAAGCCAGAAGGCGAAGAACCGCGCCGACAGGCGCAATGGCAATTTCGCGAAGTCTCACGCGAGCGGACGAAAAAGCTCAGCGGTTCGACGAAGAAAGCGCGTGCGGACCGATTGGTGCCAATCGCGGTTGTGCACGAGAGTAGGGCGGCCGGAGCGCCGAAATCGGAGACGTAGTTCACCCCGTGAGATATGACGCACTATCCGGGAGATCATCGCACGCACGATTATCTCACGAGGTGAAGAAACGAATCCTCGTCATCGACGTCGGCGGCTCGAATGTGAAGGTGATGATTTCGCGCGCGCAGCGTCGAAAATTCAAATCCGGTCCGAACATGACTCCGCGCGAAATGGTGGCTCAGATCAAATCGCTGGTCCACGGTTGGGCTTTCGACGCAGTCTCGATCGGATTTCCCTCGCCAGTCCGCAATGGCTGCATCATGAGCGAACCGAAGCATCTCGGCCCAGGATGGGCGCGATTCAATCTCGAGAAGTCGTTAGGCAAACCGGTCCGCATTATTAACGACGCCGCCATGCAGGCGCTCGGCAGTTTTCGAGGTGGGCGGATGCTGTTTCTCGGGCTGGGGACCGGCCTGGGATCGGCCTTGATTTGGGACACCAACTTGTTGCCACTCGAACTCGGTGATCTCCCTTACGGCAACGGCCACATTATCGAAGATTACCTTGGCAAGTCTGGATTGAGGCGACTCGGCGAAAAACGGTGGAAACGAGAAGTCCTTCACGCCGTGGCTCTGCTAAAGAAATCGCTCATTGCCGATTACGTTGTCCTCGGCGGCGGCAGCGCGAAAAAGTTGGACGCGCTGCCCGAAGGGATCGAGTTAGGACACAACCGAAACGCTTTTCTCGGCGGCGTTCGCCTGTGGCAAACCGACCCGCGCACGCGCAAACCGAAATGGCAAATCTTATGAAAGAGCCTCACCCAAAGAGCACAAGGGACACGAAGGCCATTTTGAATAGGGTGACGTTGTGTCCTTGGCGGATGTTGTGCGAGGTCTGATCATGCGACTTTATTTCCTGAGACATGGCAGGGCCGATTGGCCCGACTGGAAAAAGCCCGATGACGAACGGCCGCTCACTGAATTCGGCAAAAAGGAAATGCGCCAGGTGGCGAAATTTCTCAACCGTCTCAAGGTGCAGCCGGACCTGATCGTGACCAGTCCGTTGCCGCGGGCGTCGCAGACAGCGAAGATTGCCGCGGAACAACTAAAAACGAAGCTGCGGAAAGATGAAGCGCTCGAGCCGGGATTTGGAATGAGCGAATTGAGAACTGTGCTGAAGCGGCATGGCTCAAAAATCTTGATGCTTGTTGGCCATGAGCCGGATTTTACCAGCGTGATCTCCGAGTTGACCGGCGCTAGCCTCAAGCTTTCCAAAGGCGGTGTGGCGCTGCTCGATATCGATCCCGAATCTGAGGAAGGAAAACTTCTCTGGCTGTTCCCGCCAAAATTCGCGCGCAAAGCGAAATAGCGCGCTTGTTTGCGCGATGTATGGAGGGATGAGCTCCCGCAAGCCCTCGCGAGCGTAAACGGCGTCTCGGAGCGGCGGTGCGCACGGAGTGACGCGCCCTACTCACCATTCGCGTACAGGTAGGGGGGCAATCCTCTGCACGCTGTGTCAGTTTTCTACGGGTTCGGCGAAGCCGATGATGCAGCAGTGCCGACAGGCAACACGCCAGCGCCCGAGTCAGGCGCTGCTGGAGAAGCCGGTGAAGCGTTGGCAGGCGAAGGTGTTGTTCCCGCGGGCGCAGGCGAAGTCTGCGGGGCGCCTTGCGTCTTCATGAGTTCATGACGGAAAGCGCTGCTGGCCGTGCTATGGTGCGCATACAGGACGGATAAGGCAAAGGTGAGCACAAGAAATATTGCGGCCAGCCATGTGGTGAATTTCACCAACACGTTGGTCGTTTGGGCGCCGAAAATATTCTCAGTAACCCCAGCACCAAACGCCGCGCCCAAGCCTTCGCTCTTTGGCCGCTGCATCAGGATGACAAGAACCATCAGCACGGCCACCAGCGCAAAAAGCACGAGGCAAAGGTTAATCAAAAGGTTCATCGGGAGGCGAAATATCTCCAAAGAAACGAGACAAGCAAACGCCCAACGGCCAACCTCGAATTTCAGAAAACTTCAGCGTTGAGCGTTGGACGTTTGGCGTTTCTTTTAATCTCGTCCCAAATCGCATCCATCTCTTCGAGATCGACATCCCCCAGTTTCTTGCCGCGCGACTTCAGCTTGTCTTCCAACTGATTAAAGCGCGCGACGAATTTGTCGGTGGCAGATTGCAGAGCGCTTTCCGCGTCGATGTTGCATTTCCGGGCCAGATTCACGACCGCGAACAGCAGATCGCCAATCTCGTCTTCGCTCATTTCCTTCTGTTGTGACTGGATCGCCTCTTTCGTTTCGTCCAGCTCTTCTTCGACCTTCGCTATCGCATCGCGCGCTTCTGTCCAGTCAAAATTCACCCTGGCCGCTTTGGATTGCGCCTTTTGTGCGCGCACCGGCGCAGGCAATGCTTTTGGCAAACTTGCCAGGTAATGCGAATCGCCCTTTTTCTCTTCTCGCTTGATTGCTTCCCATTGTTTGAGGACTGCGCCGGAGTCGCGAGCGTCGCTCGTGCCGAATACATGAGGATGTCGCCTGACTAGCTTATTAGACACCTCGTCAATGACCTGTTCAATATTAAAGCGACTGGCTCCGGCCGCGATCTCGGCGTGCATCACCACCAGCAGCAAAAGATCACCGAGTTCCTCGCGGAAATGTGCATCGTCCTGCCCGCGCGCGGCCTCGGCCACTTCGTACGCCTCCTCGATTAGCGCCGGGAGTAATGACTCGTTCGTTTGCTCACGATCCCACGGGCAACCACCGGGTGCGCGAAGTCTCGTGACGATGTCGCAGAGCTTCGCGAATTGCTCGGTGACTGGTTGCAGGTGATCAGCCATAACGGAACCCCTTCGAATGTACATCTTCAATGAGCACGGATTACACTGGAATCCAGTGCGACTTCTGCGCGATGGTGCGCTTCAAAAGCCGCACATTCGGTCGCAAAGCGATCGGACTGACGCTTGTGACGCCTCGGCCACTGATCGATGGCCATCAATTCGTCTCAGAATCGGCCTTGTGTCGCCTCGCGGATTGTCTGTAAACGAATCTGTTGCAGTTTTTTGTATTGGTCAGGTGAAAGAATCGCCTTCATCTGCGGATCGCTTTGCTGATGAATGGCCCTGAGCTGTTGCATTTTCTGCATTTTTGAAAGCGAATTATCGTTCTTAATTGCCTGCACTTTTGGTACTTCGGCAGCAAGAATCGGCAGCACTTTCTCCTTTTGCTGCGGCGTGAGATTGAGCTGTTGTGCCATTGCCTGGGCCTTCGACATTGCACCCGCCTTTTGCCCGAATGAAGTTGGTGCCAGCAGCGCGAGCAGGGCGATGGATACAGCCGAGATAACAAACGTGTAGTTCTTCATATTTTTTCCTTTGCTTTGCTGCGCATCGTGGTGACGTCGCTTGAGTAAGTCAAGATTTCTCTTGAAAACGTGTCCAAATCTTCTGCAGAAGCGGCACAACCACCACACCTGCGTCAGACACACAAAAACTTTGATATTCACACTCATCGCTCTACACCAATTGCCATTTCACTTCGTGCGAATTCCTTTTCGTTTCCCACAAACGGCGTCCACCAAGGAATGCATTTTCGTTTTGGCCGCGCACAA
>WNGP01000216.1_pt1 | contig 42792 bp, 41 predicted proteins | sample 5407671 | NCBI WGS metagenome assembly WNGP01 (sample SAMN13153381, study PRJNA577476) | soil metagenome | isolation source: 40 cm soil or saprolite under Garry oak tree replicate 2 | place: USA:California | collected 2016-06-15 | reverse complement strand
ATGGGCTACCGCCAGGATGCTATACTTAGAAAAGACTGAGGACCCCATCAAACGTTTTTGTGGGTATATCAAAGATCGGTCCTGAATAATCTTGATAGGAATGTAGTCGCATGCTCACTGCGAGAAAGTCAGGCATATACGGAGGGTGCATATGGAGAAGCTGTTCCGCTTGCTCTTCATCGGTGATGTTGTCCTGCCCGCAAGCTGCATTGCAGTTCAAGCCCTCGTTCCCGAACTGCGGCGAGAATTGAAGCTTGACGCAGTAATCGCCAACGGGGAGAACTCGGCCGACAGCGGCTTTGGGATTACGGCGCAAACTGCTGCCGCCTTGCTCTCGGTCGTCGACTTCGTCACCTTGGGTGATCACGCATTTGACCAGGAAGGGACCCGTGAGTTGCTGGAACGGGAGTCGCGCATCATCCGCCCGGCGAATTTCGAGGCGACCTTGCCAGGACGCGGTTGGGGCGTGTTCGAAGCGGCAGGCGTGCGCGTTGGCGTTGCTAATCTCTTAGGACAACTCTTCATGAGGCCGAAAGTGACTTCCCCGTTCGTAGCTGCTGACCAGGTTGTTAGTGAGCTGAAGGCAGTCGGAGCCGATCTCATTGTCGTCGATATGCAGGCTGAGGCCACGAGCGAGAAACAGGGGATGGGGTGGCGTTTAGCAGGGCGAGTCACTGCATTGCTCGGCACTCATACACATGTACCGACCGCTGACCAGCGCGTGCTCCCTGGTGGAACCGCCTATGTCACAGACGTCGGCATGACAGGCGGAACAAACGGCGTCATTGGCTTTAGTAAGAGCTTTTTTTCCCGGCTCTTTACAGGAGAGAAACCCTCGGGTCCACCTCAGGGAGCCGAAGGACCGATTCGCATCGATGCTGTCCTTATCGAAGCCGATGTGAAGAGCGGGCAGGCGCTGGCCATTGAACGTATCTTCAAGCAATATCATGGGTAATTCTGAAGTCATCTTTACCAGTCGGTGCCAAAACTCACGACCAGCAAATCGAGCGCCATTTCTGGCGTCATGCGGCTGCGCTTGAGAGCCGCATCGGTTGCCAGTAATTGACGGTAGGCATGCTCCAGCTGGGTCGGCGTAAATTTTCCCACCTGGCGCGCCGCCTTCTCCGCTACGAAAGGTGCTATCCCAATCGTAGTAGCAATCTGCGCTGCTCGCATGCCTTTCTGCGAGAGTTCTTTGACGAGCAACAGCGAGCGAACCTGCGTGATGATCGTGCTGATGAGCCTGATGGGTGGCTCTCCATCCGCCAGCAGATCGTGCAAAATGGTGAGCGCCTGTTTTTGATTGCGCTGCGCCAGGGCGTCGGTCAGGTCGAATATGCGCGCTTCCTGCACCTGGGCAGAAAGCTGGCGCACATCATCAACAGTGATCGTGCCCCCATCGCCCACATATGTCGCTAATTTAGCCAGTTCATTGGCCAGTAAGCGCAACTGGTTGCCAATGTAATTTGCCAGGAGAGTGGCAGCCTCCTCGTTGATTGACACACCGATACTCTGTGCTCGTCTCTTAATCCAGCTTACGAGCGCAGCGCCTCTAGGGAGCATACTTTGGATAACCTTCCCATGTTCACTTGCTGCTTTGACCAGGGGATTACTCGCCTCCAACGTCTCATCGACAAGCACGATCAGCGCTACTGAATCTGGTAGGCGAGAAATATATTCCGCCAGCCCTTTTTCAAAGCCTGCCCTGGTTTCCGTACTTCCCTTCCCACTCTTCTTGCCCTTTTTTGTCTTTTGGCCTTTTCCACCTGTACTGGTCTCCGATGAGTCCTGCCTTGCCGCACCATCGTCTTTCGAAGTCGATGCCGGGCTCTCTCCGCGGCGCTTCTTTGGCAATCCTTCCACCACAACAAGCCGCTGCTCAGCAAGAAACGGCAGGGTATTACAGGTAGCGGTGATAGTCCCTAGATCGACCTCACCACCATTGAAAGTATCCTGGTTATACTCAAAGTCACCCTGGAGCCGCAGCTTCTTCAGGTGCTCCCGGTTCGTAAATTCATCGTCGCCATGCAGGAGATAGAACATTGTTCTTTCTTATTCGTGGGCGACCGCTGATGGTCTGCGGTAGTCCCTGCGAGTCCTCCGCGCCACAATCAAGTCCAGGATGATGGCCGCAGAGATAGCAAGCACCGAGCACAGCAAGACTGAGCCAAAGAATGTCCCCGCGGGATTTGCATTCGGCAGTGGTTGGTCGAAGATAAGAGTATCGACCAGGCCAAGGACAGCGAGGAAACCGAGCAGGGCGCCACCAAATGCTCCTATGACGACCGTCATCCGATTTTTCACTTCACTTAGCCAGAAGGCGAGGAAGAGTGAGATTGGTAGCGCGAGGATGAACCCACATAAATCCGCGATGAAGAAGCCGTCTATAGGTATTTTGAGTGCCGGTAGAAATTGAGACAGGTTCATGTATATCGATGCCTCCCTGAATGCGTGTAATGTAACATGTCTATGCTGCCCCTATTATAGCCAATTCGCCCGAAACTGACAACGTATCAAATAAAAAGGAAGAGGAGGGGAGAAAGTTGATATTAACTCTCTCCCCTCCTCTTCCTCTTCAATTATGGAGCAAATGCTGCTAGTTCGTTTGACGAGTGCGGCGGCGCCTGCGGCTTTGAGCCTCAGCCTTACGCTTACGACGAGCCTGAGGACTCTCGTAATGAGAACGCCTGCGCGCCTCAGAGAGGATACCATCTTGTTGAACCTTGCGGTTAAAACGCTTGAGCGCCAGCTCAAACGAATCGCCCGGGTTCACTCTGACTTCACTCATAGGATGTTACCAGCGTGATCTGCGATCGCTGGAGCGACCGGAACCCTGCGCCTGGTAGCAGTTGCTGCAATATACCGGCTTATCACCACGGGGCTGGAAGGGCACTTGTGCCTCCTGGCCGCAGCTGGAGCATGTGACGGTATACATCTGACGTGGCTCGCGGTCCCGATAACCACCACTACTTCGACCACTACCGTAACCACCACCCTGTCCCTTGCGTGCGGCTCGGCACGCGGGGCAGCGGCTCGGAGAATTGGTCAGCCCGCGGCTCGCGTAAAATTCTTGCTCACCAACGGTAAAAACGAACTCTGAGTTGCAATCGCGACAATACAGTGTCTGATCAGCTAATGCCATGTTTCTCTTTCTCGATTCCTGGGGTTTACAATCCCAACTAATGTTTCGTGTATCGCGCGGCTTGCAATAGACTATCTACTCCTAGCAACAATGCACTATACAACGTGCTATCAGTATAGCACATAATCAAACAAAAATCACCCCTTTCTAAAAATTTTAATATTTTGGTATAAAATTGGTATTTACGGGTCTTTTAAGAGGCAACGAACATCGGAAGAGTCAACGAGCATCGTTTGTATATCCCACAATCTTGCAACATGTCCTCTTTCTCTGCGTATACATGTGTAGAATACAGAGACTTGGCGATAGGCTTCCATGCAGAAAAACAAGCACATCAGGTTGGCTACAAGCTATTATAAAGACATCAACATAAAAAAAGGGAGCCTGAACGTCTCAAATAAAGCGAGGAAACGATATGATGAATAGAATGACATCCCTTGGAATGGATGAGCGCCTGGAGCGCGTGCTGGCCTATTCCCTCGGATGGATATCAGGTTTGATCCTTTTCTTTCTGGAAAAGAATCGCAACGTACGCTGGCACGCCGTGCAATCAATGGTCACCTTTGGCTCACTCTCAATACTCATGTTTGCCATCTCTCTCTTAAGAGGCTTTCTGGCCTGGATCCCCCTGCTGGGATGGTTGACGAGCGCCGGCCTGGGATTACTGCTCTCGGCCCTCTGGTGGGTGACAATCATCCTCTGGGTCTGGTTGATCATCATGGCCTTTGTAAAAGAAGACTATCATTTACCCTTCGTCAGCGAATTCGTGCGCTACTGGGTGTAAATCGCTAATCCTTGTAAAGAAAACCTAACGCCACGCCGAAAACAAGGTGCCGCACAATATTCTGCAAGAATGACCTGCGGTTAGCGAGTTTGGGAAGTTCTCCGTTCTTGATCAAAGGGTGATATCTATCAGCCAGCGGGGTCAGCCACCAGGCGGCAACGATGAACAGTTCACCAAAAATTGCTCCTTTCAACCAGTCTGGCCCCGGTAAGAAGCGTTTGAAAACAGCCGCGTAGAGCTCTGCTAAAACGACTCCATTGAGCATATGCAGAATCCAGGCAAGGAGCAGAAACTTCTTTTGCGCTGTTGCCTGCTTTCCCATCAAACCCTGGATGAAGCGCACATCGCTGAAACGGTTTCTTGTAATCGCCATGTCCCCTTCCATGGCGATACTATAAGCTGTTGTCGCAAGCAGGCCAGCTACTGCCGCCCGTTCAGGCCGCCAGCGTCGGGAAATAACCTGTCCGATAATCTTCATTTCTTCACTCCTGCCTGCGCAGTCATCGCCATCAGGCCGCCGCAGAGCGTGGCGATAAAGTTCACCACGTCGTTATTGAGCCATGCTAGGCCACGTAAGGGCTGAGTCTTTGTCCCGCAGCTGTGTACGCGCCGCTCGGTCTCTTTCTGGCAATGAGGGCAATAATACATGGCCTGCACGGTTGCCCCCAGAAAACTATCGACCATACTCCCTGCCAGCCCACTTACCAGCGCGATAAGTGGTAGAGCGGCGAGAGATCTCCTGCATCGCTGTAACAACCAGAAAACTGTTCCCTGTGCCAGTGCCCCGGCCGCCGTCGCTGCCATTCCAAGCGGTGTTATACCGCCAGAGGTACCGGGCGCAACGACTTTTCCCGTGGTAACCAGCCGGGGCCGGTGGGGACTCAGCACCCCTAGCTCGGTTGCCCAGGTATCTGCGGTGGCGGTAGCGAGTGCTCCAGCATAGCCCATCAAGCATACCCTGCGCAAGAAGTGAGAAGGCGTGAGTCTATAGCTCAAGGCCAGCAGGGTAGCTACTCCTCCATTGGCAGCAACCTGGGCAAAATCGCGCCGGGACCCCTTGCTGAACTTGTCATCGGCGATGTTTGCCTTATCTCGCACGCGAAAATGTGAAAGGATACTGGAGGAGACGAAGAAAAAAACAAGTGAAAGACCCCATGGCCAACCTCCCATGCCAAAAGTCGTTGTGCCTGTCACTATCGCTCCTGCTATGCCGCTGCGGCTGAGCGATCGACGGCGGTATGCTATCAAGCCGATAATGCTACTTAACAGTAAACCAAACAATAGCATGGTTCCTCTCATGGGATCCCTCGCTGCATGGTTGCCTGGCGCGTTGTTGCGCTGGGAAAAGAAAAGTGTCGTGGGCATCGTGGGCTCTGCTACATGTGACGATCGAAACATAGGTAGTACCTCTAAGAATTTGTGGTATGTTTGTTACAGAATGCTATCATAGCCAGTTCTATTCTAAAGAAGGACTGGTATGAAGACAAGGGGAAGTAGGTGATATCTTCAAGTGAGGAGTCTATATTCCTTGTCGAACTGCCATGTAGATATTGCCTCCAACTCGACATAAAGATGTGGGTGTAAAGGATCGATGTGTTTAACCAGGTGGATATCGACTACCCGGTTATCATTCAGTCCGAGTCCTTCACAGAGAGCATCCTGAGTGATTTTGAGACCGCCATCGAGGTCCCTTTTCAGTGGAGTGGCGAAGTAGAAGTCAAGGAAAAGAGCCAGGTAGCTTTGACGCAATGAATTTCGGAGTGCCTCGTGTAATATTTCCTGCTGCTCGAGAGTGCGGAGCGTGTCCCGCACTTGCCGTTTAAATTGACGGGCTGCCACTGTGCTTACACGATGTCCATCAATTGTAGCGTATTGCTCGTTGATACTAGGAGGGAGTGGAAGAGTGAGACACAACAGGGCGTTCTTGCTCGCAGATTTCTCTCGCATAGGTATCTCCTGCATATAGTACTTTTAGCGTGTTCTTGTCGTGCGTATTGTATCATATCATCATGTTTTGTCTTGTTTATTGTAGCCATTGTCAAGCTGGGAAAAGAGTGATAAGCTTCCGTCGGAATAGCTATATCTGTACTGCGTCTGGCGAAAGTGAGGAGCAAAAGTGATTACATGTAACCACTGTAGAAAGCCAACCCTTGCAGGTGTGGCGCATTGTCAGAATTGTGGATGGCCTTTAACGACAACCATAGGGGATGGGAACGTTCCAGAGATGGCGGCTCCAGAACAGCCAGAACTACCTGCATGGTTGGAAACACTTCGCTCCGGTGGGTCTGCGACCGGAAACACAGGATCGTCGAATTTCTCCGCTGCCGATCTCGTTGATCAAGGAATGTTGCCTGGCTGGATGCGACCTGGACGCGAGGAAAATGCTGACAATACACCCTCAGGTTCCCATCCGGCGCGGAGGCCAGCCTCCATGCCGGCGCCCAATACCGATAATGCATTTACGCCAACGAGAGGCATGCCGGCCAACTCATTGATTGATGAGCAGTCGCTGCCATCCTGGATTCAGGGACAACAAGAGGGATCACCATCTGCCGGGCAGCAAGGCATTTCTGCTGCGAGCCTGGTACAGCCGGGAGCGTTGCCAGATTGGATCAGAAGTTTAGAGACACAGTCTCCCACACCACCTTCTACACCTCCCGGTTCCGTCCAGTATCCCCAGGCAGGACCCGCCCAGCAACCGATATCGGGCCATGAGTTGATCGACCAACAGGCTTTGCCACAGTGGATGTCAGGGCAAGATACCTCCATACCAGCCAGGGGAGAGTCTGGTTTGCCGGCCTCGTCATTGTTGGATACCCAGTCCTTACCTACCTGGCTGCGCGAGGGAAGCCAGGAACAGCGCAGTCAATATGCCGTGCCGCCACAGCCGCCTGCTCAAGCCGGACAGGCTCCTGATTACCAGGTACCAATTGGACAAGGGCAGATTCCGAACCCGAATACGCAAAATAACCTGGCCGCGGGATCATTGATTGATGCAAATGCTTTGCCAGATTGGATGCGTCCCAACGAAGCACAGCGGCCGGGTATGGCATCCCATCCTCCGCAACAAAATCCTGCTGAGAATCCCAGGCAAGCATCCTTTGGCGTTCCGTCTCGTTCGGAAAATATGCGTGTACCCAGTCGCCCTCGCGCTGAAATGGGATATGTTGAAGAGAGCGAAGTGGCAGCGAATACCTTTGCCTCCATGTTGGGTGTAGCTTCTGTGGCCCCTAACTTCCCTGGACAACAGTCGCGAGATGCTTCTGGGCCTTCGCAGCCGCTCTCTCAACCTCTACAGCCTATGCCTCAATCTCAGTCGTATGGAATGCCTCCTGGCTCAGCGCAGGGACAGCAGCCGCTGCCAAATCAGCATTATGGGCCTGCTCAAGGTAGAACACCGGCAGGATATCAAATGGGTCAAATGCCAAATAATGTACCGGGAATGCAGCCAGGAGCAAGAATGCAGAATGACCAGTTGAATGCAAACAAGAAACCAGGCAAACGCGGCTTTCTGAGCACTATTCTTGACTGGTTCTCTTTCACACGCTAAAAAATAATCAAAAAAATATGAAGGACATGGAGATGAGTACACAACCCTATACGGAAGGAGGACAGGGGCCAAAACCTAGCTCTAATTCCACAACCGTTGCTTCACTGCTGGTTGCTGATTGTGGCACAGTATTTACCAAAGTGTCACTATTTGGCAAAGTCGAGGGTCAATATCGTTTGATGGCGCGTGGTGAAGCTCCTACAACAATAGCTCCTCCTTACGAGGATATTACCAAGGGTATTATCCAGGCGATCAATATCATTGAATTTATTACTGGTCGCCTCTTCATCTCTGAAGGGCGTATCATCTCCCCCGAGCAGTCGAATGGCGATGGAGTGGACGTTTTTATTTCCACCATCAGTGCCGGAGGCCCGGTTCGCCTGGTTGTTTTGGGTGCGGTCGACGCGGCCATGGAGCAACTGGCTGCACAGGCTGCTTCTGGTCTCTATGCGGAGATATACTCGTTGCCATCGCCATCACAAGTTGCAACTTCTGCCCCTGTCCCTGTCTCTGTAGGGGCCGGCCCTTCTGGCGCGGAGGACCCCTGGACCACCGAGCGCGTTGCTTTCGAGTGGGAACGGCAAATAGAACGCATCCGAGAACTGCAACCCAACGCGACTTTGATAGTTGGCATGGCGAACGGCCCTGCAGGCTCCACACCGCTGCAAGAAGCATGCCAGCTGGTGATAAAAGCTACCGCGGAGCTCAATAAACAAAATAGTGCCAGCGCTCCTACGGGTGCAGCCTCTCGCCAGGTCGCGGTTCTCTACGCTGGTGCCCCTCAATATGTTGAAGCTGTACAGCATATGTTGCAGGGGACCGCGACGGTAACCCGGGTCGATCCGCTGGTCTCACCACAACATGTTGGTTCAACCAGTATTGCTATCGGTGGGCTCTACGAGCGCAATGTCATCCAGCATATTCCTGGCTATTCCCGTCTGCATTCGTGGTGTAGCTCGGCACCCGTGCCAACTGCGACTTCCTTGAGTAGCCTGGTACGTTTTCTGGCCCAGCACTATACGATGAACGTTACAGCAGTAGACGTTGGAGGAGCCAATACCACGCTGATGATGGCTGGCGAGGGGGGAGAGTTCATCCCCACAGTAAACTGTGGCGTTGGTGTTGGCCCCAGTCTCGGGACAGTGTTGCAACAGGTCGGAGTGCAGCGCGTTGCTCGCTGGTTGCCTTTTGATATCACCGAAGATGAACTGCGGCAGTACGTCTTAAATCATATGCTCCATCCCCATGTCGTACCTACCAACCAGCGTGACCTCCAGATCACCCACGCATTTGCGCGTGAAGCCATAAACTTGACGGCTGAAAACGCCAGGACCAACAGCCAGCAATGGTTAGATGCGGATTTGATCCTGGCAACAGGCGGTGTGCTTGCTCACGCACCGAAATATGGCCAGGCAGCGCTAGTCCTGCTCGATGCCCTCCAGCCGCACGGTGTCACCTCTTTGGTGCTTGATCGTACTATGCTTATCACTCAATTGGGTGCTGTCGCCACCGTGGCTCCGATTGCAGCCGTCCAGGTCAACGAGAATGATGCTGTTACCCATCGCCTTGGCACCTGTGTGATCCCATTTGGCAAGTTGCCGCAGGACGAGGTTGCCCTTCGTGTCGGCATTGAATATACCAGTGGGCGACAGGTGACAGTTGATGTGAAGAGTGGCTCAATTGAAGTTATTCCCTTACGCACCAATGAGCAAGCGCTACTCTCGCTCTTCCCTGCTCCAACCGTGGATGTTGGATTGGGACCGGGTGAGCGGGCAAGGGCAGCTGAAGAGATCGATGGTGGATTGGTTGGTCTTATCATCGATGCTCGTGGTAGGCCGTTGGTGCTGCCCAACGAAGCAAAAGAGCGTCAAAACCGCCTGTCATTGTGGATGCAAGCAATAGGAGCGTGACCCGGTCGTGGAAGGGAGAGGTATCTGCAATGACCTATCTGCTTGGTTGGTCTGTGATATCACAGGTTCAGGTGAGAAGAGAGCGCTGGCCAGGTGGGTACAAGACCAGGGCTGTACCGCTTGTGTCCCCGGGTCAAGAAGTTCAGCCCGCCCAGCCGGTCATGCGCCTGGAACATGTAGGACCTGTCAAAGCGCCAGCAACGGTGCCACACTTCTCCTTTCCAGGGGTGAAAGACGCTCCAATCGGTGCGGGTGGGCAGCCTGCGCGTAGTGACGCGCCTGCTAGTGATCATTATGTGGGTGAGACTCTTCCCGCGGCTCTGCGCGGCCGCGTCGTCGATATCACGCGTCGTGGCGGTGTGGTTATCGAGAGCAGCGTCGCGGTATTGCAAGGGGCCATAGGAGTAGGATACCAGGTTGCCGGAGTACTCACCATGTGGCAAGCCCCAGGTAGTGGGGGTGGGGGAGAAAAACAAAGCGTTCCTACGGGCGTATTGCTGGTTGTTCCAGGGCCATTGAATTCGAGCATGTTGCGCGAGGTGTTTGCTTCCGGCGTTGTTGGTGTAATTGCCAGCAGTATTCCTTTCCGCGACCTTGAGGGTTTTTTGCAGACAAACCTGGTGGAGCTTATTAACCGTATTGATGTAGAATCGGCTCAAGCTCATCTTCCACCTGTGACTATACTGCTCACCGAGGGGATAGGCATCTTTGCCATGCCTGTTCGTACCATCAACTTCTTAAGTCATTACCAGGGATCAATAGCTCTACTCTCCGGCACAACCTCTATACGACAGGGAATCTTCCCTGAGCTGGTAATTTCTCTGCCACTAGTTGAAATACAGCTGCATTGGCATCCCATGCGACCTGATACAACACTCTCTATTGGTGCGCAAGTACGCGTTTGTAGTGGTGATCACGAGGGAGCAATTGGTACTATAAACTATCTCTATTCGCACCAGCAAGTATTTGCGTCGGGTATTCTTGCCCGAGCGGCCCTCCTTCGCCTTGAAGATGGTTCCATGCTCACTGTTCCCCTGTCGGTAATCGAGCGAATTAGCTAACCTTTTTCCACATTCTTCAGCACTTATCCACATATAACGGAATAATATGTGGATAACTTTTTGTGCCTCATTTATCTTCTATCCCCTTTTGACAAGTTTGTCAAAAGAAACGGCTAATTTCATTAAGTAAATCTTTAAACATGCTATGCATGTTATGCAGTTGTTATAGCTGATCGACAGATCTTTTCTACCCCTCCCAATCACTCACCCAACTATCAACGACCTCCCGGTCATATCTTTCGGCTGCTGAATCCCCATCACCTGTAAAACAGTCGGAGCGACATCGGCCAGGATTCCATCGGTCCTCAACTTCACATGAGCCAGCTGTGGCACAACGAGATACAGTGGCACAGGATTCGTCGTGTGAGCCGTAAAAGGCTTCCCCGTTTCATAATCGATCAACTGCTCTGCATTCCCATGATCCGCCGTAATCAACAGGCCTCCACCGGCTGCGAGCGTAGCCTCCACGACGCGTCCAACGCCTGTATCGACGGTTTCAACCGCTTTGATCGCTGCCTCGATCACGCCTGTGTGACCAACCATATCGGCATTGGCATAGTTCATAATTACCAGGTCATATTGTCCGCTGCGGATATGCTCCACCGCCGTATCGGTTACACCAACCGCGCTCATCTCAGGCTGCAGGTCGTAGGTTGGCACTTTTGGCGAAGGCACCAGCAAGCGCTCCTCACCCGGGAAGGGGGTCTCGCGTCGCCCATTGATAAAATAGGTCACGTGGGCGTATTTCTCGGTCTCGGCAGTATGGAACTGGCGCAGCCCGGCTTCAGAGATCACCCGTGCCAGCGGCATCTCCACCTCATCCGCACGGAAGGCTACCTCCGCGTCAAGCCCGGCCTCGTATTCAGTCATCATTACATATTTTAAATCCTCGATGCGTGGCCCCCGGTCGAATTTTCCCTTCGCCTCTGGTGGCAACTCTTTCATTACAAAAGCTTTGGTGAGTTGCCGGGCGCGGTCTGGCCGGAAATTGTAGTGAATGAGCGCGTCTCCGGCCTTTACTACGGCGACGGGATGGCTATCTTCCACGATGACGGTCGGCAGAATAAATTCGTCGGTCACATTTTTCTCATAGGACTGCTGGATAGCCTCTATCGCCGAACTGGCGCGTTCACCCTCGCCTTTCGTCATCGCGAAATATGTCATGCCCGTGCGATCCCAGCGATTATCGCGATCCATCGCATAATAGCGCCCGCTGACAGTCGCCACTTTAGCGGCATGTTCCCCGCCAATCTCGCTGGCGCGAGCCTGGAGCTGCCGCATAAACTCAATCCCGCCTGTAGGAGAAGAATCGCGCCCATCGGTGAAAGCATGAATATAGACGCGCTCGACGTCGTGCATATGCGCTAAGCGCAGCAGTGCCTCCAGGTGCGATTCATGTGCGTGGACGCCCCCATTGCCCAGGAGGCCGCAAATATGCAGTTGCGACGAGTTTTTCTTGACGTGCTCCACCGCTTTGAGTAGCGCCGGGTTCTGAAAGAAGGAACCATCGCGGATAGACTCGCTGACGCGCGTATAGTCTTGCAGGACGCGTTTGCCTGCGCCGATATTCTGGTGCCCCACTTCCGAGTTGCCCATCTGGCCTTCCGGCAGGCCAACCGCTTCTCCAGAGGTTCTCACAGCTGTATGTGGCCATTCGCGTGCCAGTTTATCGATATTCGGAGTGCGGGCCATGGCAATGGCGTTACCCTCTTTACGAGGATTGATTCCCCAGCCATCCAGGATCACCAAAACAAATGGGCGTGGTCGCCCGGCAGATGTCGTGTTCATCAACAATCGCTCCATATTCTTATCAAATAAGTGGTGTAACCTGTCTCCATTGTATCACGTGTAATGAACAGTCATGTTGATCACTATCTGGATGAGAACAAAGGAGATCGTATGTCTCAGCTTCCGCAAAATAATGAATTGATAATATTCTTCGTCGTGCTCGCAGTGCTGCTGATTATCGTGATCGTTTTGGCGGCAGTAAGCATTTCCCGGCGCAATAAAAGCGGTCGCACGCTTACGTCATCAACGTTTGGGAATGATATTGAGGGCGGCAAAGATATCGGACCCGCCAGCCATGGCCCCACCGACATGGGAAGAGGTACGAGGGCTGAAAATGGAGAAGAACCTTCGCGCAGTGGCATAAACAGGAATCCTGGCGATGATGGGCATCTGTGAACGGCAGCTTGAAATTTAACCCGCTGCGGCTTCATACGTATATCCTATGTAAGGAAACGCTTCGGCCTTGTGCAGAGCGATCTCAAGGCCTCAAAGAGGTTTTTTATCTCGTGTGGTAGAATGGCTAGAGTGAATGTGATACTGAACCTCATTGTTTCTAAGCATAAAGGAAAGATGGTATGACAACAATAGATTCACAGACCGTAATGCGTGGTCTGCGTAAAAGTATACTGGCAGTGGGCATTGCCCTCTGCTTGTTGTTTGCGACGACGTTGATGGCGCTTGCCAACACGGTATACATCAGTGACGCGGCTCATGTATTAGATCAGAACCAGGTAAAAGATGCAGCATCCAAATTGCCGGATCCTGTCAGCATCTACACGACAAGCACCTTCAATGGCACGACGACGCAATTTGACCAGCAGGCGCGAAGCCATATTACCAACCCGAATACGATCGTGATAGCTATCGATACGACGCATCGCCACCTGGCTATTGTCGGTGGATCGAATGTTCCGCTATCAAGCAGCCAGTACCAGGACGCTGTGACCGCCTTTAAGAGTAACTTTAAAGGTGGCGATTATACAGCCGCCACTGTCGCGACCCTTAATACTTTGCGACAAAATCTAGGGGCAGCTCCAGTGGCTCGCGGTAATGGCAACAATAGCAGTAATAATAATGGCGGTGGCTTCTTCTCTTCGCTGTTTCTCCCGCTTTGTTGCATTGGCCTGGTGATCCTCCTCGTTGTGGGAGTGCTCTTCGCTGTCCGTCGCCGTATGTCAGGTCCTGGCAGGTGGCAGAGAGGGGGCGCTCTTCCCTACCAGCAGCCCTATAACCAGGGCTATCCACCTAACTACGGTGGACCCTACGGACCCGGCTATAACCAGGGGTCCGGTATGAATCCCTGGGCCGCTGGTGGTTTGGGCGCGGCAGCCGGTGGATTGATTGGCTATGAGTTAGGCAAAGAGCACGGCGAGGATGAAGCGCGCGAGCAAGGCGGGAATCAGGGTCAGGACGCCCCGGGTGGTGGAGACTTCGGCGGTGGGGCAAGCGGCGACTTTGGAGGAGGCGGAGGTGGAGGAGACTTTGGCGGCGGCGGTGGCGGTGATTTCGGCGGTGGCGGTGGAGGAGACTTTGGAGGCGGCGGAGGTGGAGGCGGCGGAGGTGGTGGTGGCGGCGGCGGTGGCGATTTCTAAACGCATGACTAAAAGCGATCGAAAGTATCTCCGGAGAGGGAAGGCTGCTGAGGAATTGGGCTTACATCCGATCACCATCCGCCGCTGGATCAAAACAGGCAAAATGCAAGCGGTTCGGGTAGGCATCGAAGCCCGTGTTCCCCGATCTGAAATTGAACGCCTGCTCGGTCAGGCGGATCGTCGATTGCTCGTCCTCTATGCGCGCGTGAGTAGGCACGATCAGCGTCCTGATCTTGACCGACAAATCGAGCGCCTCCAAACCTGGGCCAAGGCTGAGCGAGCAGGACAGGAAGTGCTGGTGCTCTCGGATATCGGCTCTGGTCTGGATACTGCGCGCAAGCGGTTCCGGCAGTTGCTCAAGCTGGTAGGTGACGATCGTGTCGGAGAAGTCGCCATCACCTCTCCTGACCGCTTAACCCGATTTGGTAGGGAGTACTTGGAGACGTTGTTTACCAGTTTTGGCATCACCTTCACGGTCCTCGATCTGACCGAGGAGCAGACGCCAGAACAGGAACTCGTGGAAGATCTGTTAGCGATCATTGCCTCGTTTGCAGGCAAGTTGTACAGCAGGCGTTCCCAGAAGCAGAAGGAGTTGCTCGAATGCGCGCAAAACGTGCTCCACAGTCCCTAAGCTACCCCCTTCGCTTACCGAATGATGTGCAAGAGGATGCCTTGCGGCTGCTTGGCGCGTCGCGTGAGGTGATCAATGCGACCGTGGTGGCGCTCTGGGGCCGGCTGGACGAATTCGGCGAGCGGGAGAGCCAGTATGCCTACAAACAGGTGACAGCCATGATGGGTTCACCTGCTTTTCACGGTGACCGTCAGTGGCGTTGCCAAGCCGAGCAGGCTGGGCGTATCCTACGTGGACAAGCCGGGCGCAAGAAACAGTTCGCCCTCATCCTGCCCATGCTCGAACAGGGGATGATCCTGCCCAAGACGGAGAAGAAGCCTGCCGGGAAAAATCGCAAAGCGATCCAAGCTGCCCTGGCCTCCCTGCGTGATGAGCACAGCGATGGGGGCAGTGCCGTGGAATTGCAAAGCCTCATTGAACAGGCGTGCAATTTCTACCTCAAAAACGGCTGTTTCCCCTCCTCTTATGAAGAGCTGCAGGCGATTCCTGTGCTCAAGGTGGGCATCTTGCCGTATGCGGGAGACGATGGCGGCGAAAAAGGCCAGACATATCGGTTCCGCATTGATCTGGAGGGACGCTGCTGCTACTTTGCGTTTCGCGCGCCAGATCAGACGGGGAGATGGCCCACCTCATGGACCGGACCGCAGATCCAGCTTCCCTTGCCCAATCCGGTCGTGGAACGTCTCATACAAGGGGCGGTTCTCGCTCCCACCCTGCGTGAGCAGGATGAGCCCGACGGAACACGGTACGCTGTCCTCGACGTCATCATCGAGGTGCCCATCTCCGCACCGCCAGAGCGCGAGCAGGTTCGGCGCGTGCTTGGTTGGGATTGGGGCGTCAGGACCTTGGTGACTGCTACGGTGGTGGATCTCTCAGGCAACCGATTGGCTCCTCCGTTGTTCTTAGACACCGGCGGCTTCGATGGGCGACAAGCCCACACCCGGCGGCACATTGACCTCCTGAAGTCGAAGGTCGCAAAACTGGAGGCCAGACGCGATCAGTTTCCGGTCGGTGATAAGAGGAGAGAGCCATCGGAACGCGAGCTGGCGATCTTGCGCCGGGAGATCGCGCGCTGCTGGAGGAAGTATGAAGCCAGAAACAACGACCTGGCCCACCTGGCGGCCAACATCCTCATCCTGTTGGCCACTGTGTGGGGAGCCGAGCTGATCTCCGGCGAATCGCTCAAATCGCTCAAGTCAGAGGGTCGGGGACGGTCCGCCCGTGGCCGCTGGGTTCACTGGCGCAATAACTCCCAGATCCGAGGGGCGCTGTGGCGATGCCTGCGCTACAAATGTCACCTGGCAGGGATGCACCTGGCCTGGCAGCACCCCAGAGGCACTACCCACACCTGCCCCCACTGTGGCAAGCCTGCCAACACCTATGCTTCCCCTGCCCTTGATGCTCCCGTGCTGGATGCGGGAGCCTGGCTGCGCTGTTTTGACTGTGGTTGGAATGGGGCCAGGGACTATGCCGCAGCTATCAATATCGCGCTCTTAGGCGTTGCCTTTCTCAAGCAATCGCTTCAATCCTCCCCATCACAACGAGATGATCGTCCGACCATGACAAAGAAAGGTCTCAACTCGGAGTCGTATATCGGGTCCGGGCTGGCGCTACGGTTGCCGCCAACGTCCCTTCGGGGCCGCCTGATCGAGTCAGGAAAGATGTTCGTCAATGGCTGGGTCAAATCTGTTACGCTGCATTGCGCACTGCCACCAGATAACATGCTTCGCTTGTGCGGATAGCAGCATCTTGCTGCAGATTGATCAACCTAGACGTACTTCTTAGCAACGGTTGAATGCATTTAGTACATTCAACCCCCGCTAATTTATTTTGTCGCGTCGAATTCTAGCAGTCACTGCTCTGAATCTGAACGTGGTATCTCGAGCCGGCGTCCACTGCGCCTGCGTGCTAGCTCCGCGACTCTCAAGCGGGTCATCGCACGTTCAAGCGCGCCAAGTAGCTCAGCGCGCTCGATATCCGATTGCGCCTGAGCCAGCTCCTCCTGGGCTCGGCGGCGTGCCTCCTGAGCACGAGCCTGGTCGATCTCCTCGGCAAGCTCCGCCGTATCCGCCAGGACGATAACTGAATTGTTGGACACTTCCAGAAAACCACCTGAGATGAAGATCGGCTCTTCAGCATCGCCAAGCTTGATGTTCAACGCACCAGGTGAAAGCGTGGTTAACAGAGCGGCATGCCTTGGTAAAATACCAAGCCTGCCCTCTGTACCTGGCGCGCTGACCATGTTGGCCTCGCCGCTGTACAGTTCACGTTCGGCTGTCACTATCTCGACGTGCAAGGTATCGCGTGTCGCCATCGTTTAGCCCTTCTTCTGTTCAGCCTCGTAGCTCTCGACAACTTCCTCGATGCCGCCCTTCATATAGAAGAAATCCTCGCGGATATGGTCATATTTGCCTTCCAGGATTTCTTTGAAACCACGTATGGTATCTTTCACCGGTACATATTTACCTTCAAGTCCGGTAAATACCTGTGCCACTGTGAAGGGTTGTGAAAAGAAGCGTTGCAGCTTACGAGCGCGCGCAACGGTCAGCTTATCTTCATCCGATAGCTCATCGACACCCAGGATGGCGATGATATCTTGCAGGTCTTTGTAACGCTGCAGCACCTTCTGTACGCCGCGAGCAACATTGTAGTGTTCATCGCCAACCACCGTCGGGTCCAGTAGCCGGCTGGTAGAGGCCAGCGGATCGATGGCAGGGTAGATGCCCTGCTCAAAGATGGCTCGCTCCAGCACAATCGTCGAGTCGAGGTGCGCAAATGTTGTCGCCGGCGCAGGATCTGTATAGTCGTCAGCAGGGACGTAGACGGCCTGCATCGACGTGACCGAGCCTTTCTTTGTCGACGTGATGCGTTCCTGCAGCTCGCCCATCTCTTCTGCCAGGTTTGGCTGGTAGCCCACGGCCGAAGGCATACGACCTAGCAGCGCCGATACCTCTGCGCCAGCCTGCGTGAAGCGGAAGATATTGTCGATGAAGAGTAGTACGTCCTTCCCCTCTTCGTCACGGAAGTACTCAGCGATTGCCAGGCCACTCAGCCCGACACGCAGGCGTGAACCGGGGGGTTCGTTCATCTGCCCGAAGACCATCGCCAGGCGGTCGATAACCCCTGCGTTGATCATTTCATGGTAGAGGTCATTGCCTTCGCGGGTGCGTTCACCCACGCCGGCAAAAACGCTGTAGCCACCATGGCCCTTGGCGATATTATTGATCAGTTCCTGGATGATAACGGTCTTGCCTACGCCCGCACCACCGAATGCGCCAATTTTTCCGCCTTTCATAAAGGGGCAGACGAGGTCGATAACCTTGATGCCGGTCTCGAAGACCTCGACGGTCGCGGCCTGGTCTTCCAGGCCCGGTGCGGGCCGGTGGATGGGATAGCGCGGCGCATCTTCGACTTCAGGCTTATTGTCAATTGCCTCACCAAGCACGTTAAAGATGCGTCCCAGCGTCTTGGGGCCGACAGGCACTGAAATGGGATGGCCCATATCAAAAGCATCAACTTGGCGCTGCAGACCATCGGTGGGTCCCATTGCCACGCAGCGTACCCAGTTATTGCCCAGGTGCTGCTCTACCTCAAGGATGAGATCCTGCTCAGAGCCAGATGGACGTGTGCGAACTTCATTATAAATTTCTGGTAATTGATCCGGGGGAAATTCAACGTCTACGACGGCCCCCAGCACTTGCACGACTTTGCCCTTCGTGCCTATCTCTGTTGCCATGTATTTCTCCTCATGAATTTTGACGCCGCAGGTGTACTCACAGTGGTACGTCTACTGCTACCGCATCGGTCGTCAAATCCATTACGTTTCCAATCCCTGTGCACCACTCACTACCTCAAGTATTTGGGTAGTGATGCTTGCTTGACGTGCCTTGTTGTAAGCAAGTGTGAGGTCATCAATAAGTTCATTTGCGCTATCAGTAGCATTCTTCATCGCCACCATTTGAGCGGAGTAGAAACTCGCTATCGTCTCAAGCAGTGCCTGGTAAACCAGCACGTCCACGTAGCGTGGCAGCAAGCTCTCAAAGATGCTCCTGGCGTTTGGCTCATAAATGTACTCAAGCGCCTTGCGTCCGTCTTCTTCATCGCCAGGTGGCTCTACCGGCAGCAGTCGCATCTCGGTCGGCTGTTGCGTCACCGTGTTGACAAACCTGGGGTAGACCAGGTACACAACATCAACCTCCCCTTTCAGGAAGGAGTCTACTGCCACCTGGGCAATAGCCCTGGCATCCGCGACCGAAGGTCTATCACCATAGTTTACGAATTCAGCGATAAGATGCTGCTGTGTACGTATAATGAAGTCCCGCCCTTTACGTCCTACAGCAACATAATCGATGCCAGGACGTTCGCCCTGTTGTGCCACTCTATTGACTTGCTCCTGCGCCGTCGATAGCGCCTTGCGGTTGATGTTGCTGGGAAGCGCGCCGCACAGCCCACGATCCGGTGTTAACAGGATAATGCCAATGGTATGCACTGCACGCTCTTTCAGCAGGGCAACGTCCTCGCCAAGATCATCGCCTGAGGCGTTCGCGAGGCGCGAAACGAGGGCACTGATCTGCGCAGAGTAGGGGCGTGCCTGCTGGACACGCTCCTGCGCTCGCCGCATCTTGCTGCTAGCCACCATTTGCATGGCCTTGGTAATCTGCGCCGTATTTTTAACTGAGCGTATGCGCCGCCGAACCTCTCTAGTTGATGCCATGGTAGTGTCTCCTAGCTTGGTGCGGCTGTCTGAATAAACTCTTCAATTGCAGCTTTCAGTTGATCCAACAACTCACGGGACATCTTATTTTTTTCCTTCACCGAATGCTCAACGATCTCCTGCCCGATTTCGGGGTGGTTCGCATCCATGTAACGATAGAACGCGGCCTCCCATTCGCCGACCTTGTCGACTGGCGTACTGTCCAGATACCCGTTAGTGGCGGCAAAGATGATCATTACCTGTTTCTCGACAGGCACTGGTCGGTACTGGGGCTGCTTCAGGATCTCGGTCAAACGTTGCCCGCGGTCGATACGTGCCTTGGTCGCCCTGTCAAGGTCTGAAGAAAACTGTGCGAATGCCGCCAACTCACGGAACTGTGCCAGGTCAAGACGCAGCGATCCCGCTACCTGTTTCATAGCAGGAGTCTGCGCGCTACTTCCTACGCGAGAGACCGAGAGGCCAACGTTAATCGCTGGTCGCACACCCGCGTTAAACAAATCTGTCTCAAGGAATATCTGTCCATCGGTAATCGAGATTACGTTCGTAGGAATATACGCTGAAATGTCGTTGGCCCTTGTCTCGACAATCGGCAGCGCCGTTAGCGAACCACCACCGTAATCCTCGTTGAGACGGGCCGCGCGCTCCAACAAGCGTGAGTGCAGGTAGAATACGTCACCGGGATAGGCCTCGCGTCCAGGAGGACGGCGAATGATCAACGAGATGTTCCGATACGCCTCCGCGTGCTTGCTCAGGTCATCGTAAATGATCAGCGCGTCACGTCCTGATTCCATGAACTCTTCACCTATGGCACAGCCCGAGTAGGGGGCCAGGTACTTCAAAGGAGCCGGGTCAGAGGCGCCGGCGTCGATGATAATGGTGTGTTCCATCGCGCCATACTGCTCTAAAATCTCGCGCGTTCGTGCAACTGTCGAGTTTCTCTGGCCAATCGCGACGTAGATACAGATCAGGTCTTTACCCTTCTGGTTAATGATTGTATCAATTGCGATTGCCGACTTGCCCGTCTGGCGGTCACCAATGATCAACTCACGCTGACCACGCCCGATGGGGATCATACTGTCAATGGCCTTGATACCCGTCTGTACAGGTGTGTCCACGCTTTTTCGCGTGATGACGCCTGGAGCAACGCGCTCAATCGGGCGTGTCTTATCTGTAACAATAGGTCCACGGTCGTCGATTGGTTCACCCAGAGGGTTGACTACACGACCGATCAATGCATCGCCAACAGGGACCGAGATAACGCGGCCGGTGGTACGCACTTCGTCGTCTTCTCTAATATGTGTATAATCACCCAGGATTGGGCAACTGACCGTCTCTTCTTCAAGGTTGAAGGCCAATCCCATAATGCCTGTGCGCGGAAATTCTACCAACTCGAGATACTTCACATCTTGCAGTCCGTAAACGCGAGCGATACCGTCAGACACCGCAACCACCGTGCCAACGCTAGCTGTCTCTATCTCATTTCCACCAAAATCTGCAATGTTTTTCTCAATGATGGCACTGATTTCATCAGCCCAAGATGCCATCGTTATTCCTCCTCGTTTTCAATCCGCATTGCTCAAACTACTTAATGTAATCTTCTCGGCTCAGCCGTTTCTTCTTGTGGATTACTCCCTGGCGTTACCAGTGTATCAGCCGCCGCTGCACGCTGACCCTCTTCTGCTCCAGACAGAAAATCGATGTTGCTGCTCGCGGTACCTGCCAACAACTGCTGTCGCAACGCGTTCAAGCGATAGCGGACGCTGCCGTCGATTATGCGATCGCCGACACGGGCAATTACTCCACCAAGAATTTCGGGCTGCACCTTCGTTTTTACGAGTATCGTCTTACCTGTTCTACGTTCCAGTGCCTGCTTGATAAGGTCTGTGTGCGCATCGTCAAGTTTCATTGCCGTTGTAACTTCCGCTATTGCCTGGTTCTTATAATCCAGCACAAGTTGTTCGAGTTCGCTGGCGATATTTGGCATCAGTTCGACCAGTTCACGCTGGACAACGAGCAAAGCAAGGTTGAGCGATGTAGGCAGCACCTTATCCCCCAGCGCCTGGCGTATGGCTGTCTCTTTGCGCTGCACGGGAATTTTAGGCTCTTGAAGCAGATATGCCAGCTTGCGAATCGCAAAGAGCTGAGCTATCTCTTTCACATCTTCGAGGGTGCGGTCAATTGTATTCTGCTTGCGCGCGATATCGAAGATGGCCATTGCGTAGCGACGCGCTATCGCTCCTTTAAGCATTACTGTTCCTTTGTTTGGTTAGTGCTAACGAACTCTTCCACAAGGCGGCGGTTGTCTTTGCTATCGACCGATTTACTAATGACCTTGCTCGCGGCAGTGATTGAGAGGTTCACAACCAGCCGATTGAGTTCAGCTCGTGCACGCGCAGCTTCCTGTTGAATGCGCGCTATCTGCTGCTGAGCAACCTGGTCAGCATGAGCGTGCGCCTCTTCTATGATACGGTTGGCTTCAGCCTCGGCGCCCTTTGCTGCTTGCTCGAACGTTTCCTGTGCGTGCCTTCGTGCCTCCCGCATAATCTGTTCGGCTCGTTCCGTCGCTTCATCAAGCTCGCGCCTGGCCCGCTCCGCATTCTCAATACCCTCTTGAATAACTGCCTGGCGCCGGTTCAATGTCTTAAGAATTGCAGGGAATGCCCATCTCCAAAGTATAAAGAAGACGATGCCGAAACTGACGAGCTGTGAGAGAAAGGCAACAGCGTTGACGCCGAAGCCCCCTAACAGGTCAGCAAGAATAATTGTCTGCATCACTTTGTGCGCCTCCTTTCAGTCGTACAGGCTATGACTCCCTTTTTGGCTGTCGGGGTGCTACCTGGCGTTGAGCAAGAAAGCGATAACCAGGGCATAAATAGCGATAGCTTCGGCGAAAGCCAGACCGATAAACATGTTGATACGAATCAACGGCTCAGCTTCAGGGTTCCGCCCGATGGCGTTGAATGCTGAGCCTGCGGCGATACCGATACCGATACCTGGGCCAATCGCTCCCAGACCAATAGCTACTGCCACAGCCAGACTATCAAACGGAGTAGCCGCTGCCAAAACAATGGGTAACACTGATGCCAGGGAACTAAAAAGCATGACGAAAATCCTCCTTAAGGACAATCCTTTATTATGTTGTTCAATGAAATTTATGCAATCGCAGTAAGAAAAAGCTGCGAGTAGCAATTACTGTTGATTTGCAGGCGAAGATATCTTCCACCCTTCTTCAGATTAAGGTGGTGATACCGCGACCCCCTCCCTCTGCTCCTCTTTTTGCTCATATTCTTCCTCCGCTGAGTGCTCGCTTGTGGTGGCCATTTCCAGGTAGACAAGGGACAGAAGGGAGAAGACCAGGGCCTGTACGAAAGCGATAAACAGCTCGAACGGGATGAAGACAACATCGGATATAAACGGCAAGATGAATGCAAACACTGCTAATACCGCGCTGCCAGCGAAGATATTGCCAAAGAGACGGAAGGACAGTGAAAGAATGCGAGACAATTCACTGATGATATCGATGATACCCACGAAGAACTCGATAATCCCCTGGAACATCCCAGCAAAATCAAGCTTGCGCAATGACCTGAAAAAAGTTCTCAAGTTGATGTATTTACCCAGGTGTTCTCTGAGTCCCAGCGTAGTGAAACCAAACACCTGGCAGGTTACTACCACGGTAAGAGCCATGGCAAAATTCAGGTTCAGATCAGTGGTTGCCGGGCGAATCCAGGGGACCAGTAAATTAGAAAGATCGCCAAAGAGCAAGAACCCGAGCACAGGCTTGCTGGTTATATGGGCAGCCTGAACGGCAGCGGTATTAAGCGTGCCGACAGTATCTACTCCAGGGATGACATCCAATAGATTGCAAGTAATAATAAAGATAAAGAGGGTTCCTACCAGGGGAAAAAATCTTCTTCCTTTTTCTTTACCGGAAACACCTTCTACCAATCCCAGGAGATACTCTATGAGATACTCGGCGACATTCTGTATACCAGTGGGGACAAGGGCGCGTCGGCGCGTAGCGAAGAAGAAGAATACTACTAAAATGAGGATTGATATCCAGGTGCAAAGTAGCGTGTTTGTCACCGGAAGCGGTCCGATGTAGAAAATCACCTCCGGTTGAATTCTTATTTCAAGCAGTTTCCAGAGCCCCACTCGACATCCTCCTATTGGTCGAGCTCTGCCAGATCATGTTCGGTGTGAGAGACTCCCGTCTATCCTATTTCTTAAAGTAAGGTGTAAATAAACGGTACGCTCCAAATATCCCTACGATCAGGCCAAGCAGCAGCCCGAGATATAAATACACGTTCTTTGTATTGGTAAGACCATCAAGATAGTTCCCAACAAAGAAACCTAGCACGAGAGGAATAACTATGACCAAACCTAGTTGGCCCAACAAGGCCAGTGATCCCCAAACAGAGGGCGGCTCGTTCTTTTTCATGCGCGAAATCCCATCTGTTGTCTCTCCATTTGTACCATACGGATTATAGCACAAGGTAAAGAAAATGTGCAACAATGGATACAACTGCATCTATCAAGGGTTTGTTGACAATTCCCTTCATTGCGTAACCTCTACCTCTCCTCCCTCAGCCTGTACCTGAGATGGTAGAATATATGACTTTTATCTTTATCTTAAGAAAATCGGGCATAAATGTGTACGCTCAGTTGTTATCTATGATAGAATATGACAAATACAATGCAGATTGTCATGGAGAAGGGTATCTTGACGTCGGGGTGCCGCTAATAAACAATCATGCTCGTAGCTCATAACCAACCAACATAGAAATCTCGCGGGAGTTATCGTAATGAAAAAAGGAATCCATCCAAATTATATCGAATCCACAGTCAGTTGCGCCTGTGGCAACAGTTTCAAAACACTGAGTGTCAAACCAGTTTTGAAGGTCGATGTCTGCTCAAACTGCCATCCATTCTTCACTGGTCAACAGCGCATCCTTGACGCGGCTGGTCGTGTCGAGCGTTTCCGCCGGCGCTTCAACCTGCCGGACGAACAATAAATATAATGTAGGGGCGACCCTTGCGGTCGCCCCCTTGCACGTCGGGTCGCCCTGCCACACTTGTGGTCCCCCGACCTACTTTATTTGATTTGCACATGAGGTGAGTAGCTTGGAGAAAATACCCCAACGAACCATACTTTTCCTCATTGCTGATACTGGAGCTGGACATCGAAGTGCAGCGAACGCTATTCGCAATGCCATCACCTTGATCTCCCAAAGGGAACAGGAAGTATGGCATGCACGGCAACAAATTGTTTCTGGAACTAGTACCGGTGCTCGAGAGCAGCCCGCGACTGCTGTCTCTTCAGCGTCACCTCCTACTTATCGCATCGAAATTGTCGACGTCTTTGAAGAGTATAGCCGCTTTCCCCTGCGTGAAGCAGTCAAACTCTACGGGCCGGCCATCCGCTATAACCCCAAAATGTATGGGCGCGTCTTTCGTTTGAGCAACAAATACCGCAGCTTGACGGCTGTACAGACTGTCGCATCGCCGCTCATTCACAACGGCCTGCTGCGCCTGATCACCAGCGTCCAGCCCGATGTTATTGTCTCTATCCATCCATTGCTCAACCAGTTCACCCTCAAAGCCTTGCAGGACTTACACCTGCACATCCCTTTCATCACCGTTGTGACCGACCTTGTCAGCCTGCATTATTCCTGGTTTGCCCCCGGAGCAGACGCCTACATTGTGCCGACGGAAGAGGCCAGGGAGTTGTACCTGGCGCGAAAACTGGATCCTGATCGCGTGCATGTGCTTGGTATGCCCATCGACCCCAAGTTTACGCGGCCAACGGCGAGCAAACAGGAACTCCAGCGCAAGACCGGACTTGAGCCGGGTTTACCGGTTGTTCTGCTGGTAGGTGGCGGCGACGGTGCTGGCGGCTTACAGGTTGCCGTACGCGCCATCTCGCGTGCGCGTCTGCCCGTACAATTGTTGATTATCACTGGTCGCAACAAGCGGCTCTACGCGTACCTGCAGCGTACCAGGAAAAACTTGCGCGTACCGGCGAAAGTCTTTGGTTTTGTGCAGAATATGCCGGAGATGATGCGCGCCTCCGATGTCATTATCACCAAAGCAGGGCCAGGTACCATCAATGAAGCGTTGGCATGTGATCTTCCCATTATTTTAAGCGGGTATGTGCCGGGACAGGAAGAGGGAAACGTCGATTTTGTGTTGAAAAACGATGTGGGAATACTGGCTCATGACTCAATCGAGCTGGTCGACGGGCTGCGCAGGCTGATAAAACCCGGTTCAGTAACCATGCGCCGTCAAGTGGCAAACGCGAAACGCCTGAGCCGGCCTCACGCATCATTCGATATCGCCAGTTGTATCCTGGGCTTTTTGCCTCCAGCTGGCCAACCAGGTCCCTGGCAAACAAGCCTCGCGCGCAAACGTCGCCCCTCAATGTCCATGAGGCTGCGCTCCTCAGAGGTACGCTTGCGTTCTTTACGCCGTCGCTTACCACGCATGACACGCGTGTCGTTTTTGAAGAGTCCTGTCGTCAATCGCCTATCGCGCATGCGAGCTTCCGGCTTCCCTCCTCGCTTCATCGGATTGGCGGACAAAAACCAGGATAACACAACGTAACGAACTCGTAGGGGCGGGGGTGGAGTTGATGCAGGGAAGGGACGCTTGCGTCGCCCGCGCTCCGGAACAGTATCAAAAGGAGATAGTTCATGGCAAAGTTTTACTATGGCGGCCAGGCCGTAATGGAAGGCGTAATGATGCGTGGGCGCGCATCTGCTGCCGTAGCGATTCGCAAACCAGATCAGCGTATCTATCTCTACGAAGAGGCCCTCAACCCTCGTCTTTACCAGAATCGCCTGTTTCGCCTCCCATTCTTGCGTGGACTGCTGCTCCTGTGGGAGATGCTTGTCCTCGGCACCCGCCTGATGACCATGTCTGCCAATATCGCCACCGGCGCGGTCGATCCAGATGCTCCTGTTCCTGTCACCCTTGACAATGCTCAACCCGCTGCAGATGGCCACCAATCGGTTGACGAACAGACCGCTTCCTTGGCCTCCCCTTCTAACAATATGGCCCCGCCGCAAATCGGCGGTGCCACAATGGTGATCACGTTAGCGATCTCGCTTGGCTTCGCCATCCTGGTCTTTTTCCTGGCCCCGCTTTTCCTGGCGAGTCTGTTTCACAGCCCCGTCGGTGATGGCTGGCTGAACCTGGTGATCGAAGGCGTGATCCGTTTAGGACTGCTCCTCGGCTATCTCTACTTGATTGGTCGTATTCCAGATATCCAGCGCGTCTTTGGCTACCACGGCGCGGAACACAAAGCTATCAACGCTATGGAGCAGGGCGACCCCCTGGAGATTCCTCATGTCCGCCGCGCCTCACGCGCCCATACCCGCTGTGGCACTGGTTTCCTTCTCATCGTGATGGTCGTCTCGATCTTTATCTTTGCTTTCGTCGTCACGCCTTCGCTGCCGCTCAAAGTCCTCTCGCGCATCGTCCTGGTGCCGGTCGTAGCCGGTATCTCCTACGAACTGATGCGCCTGGGCGCCGCCAACTATCGATTTCGTATAGTCAGATGGCTCCTCGCCCCTGGACTTGCCTTACAGGGTTTGACGACCCGCGAGCCTGATGATAGTATGATAGAGTGTGCAATTACTTCGTTGAAGCGGGTGATGCAAAGAGATGGAAAGCCTGTGCCTGGTGCTCAGGTAATCGAGGTCGATGACGAAAGTGCATCCCTCCCTGAACTATCCACGCGAACTGCCACATCTGCCTGATTATGAGAAGGATATTCCCAATATGTCGTCAGACCCAACCATTACGCCTCCCCCAGTAGAAGCGCCAGAAGAAACACCTGCACTAGAGCAGCCTCCTCGTGTGCACTTCTCCCGTAAACGCTGGTTTTTTACCGGGGTGGTACGCCTGTCATATCGCACCTGGACGCGTGTCGCCGCGCGCCTGTTTCCTGAAAACTCAAAGTCGGAGCAGCTGGCCCAGGCTTTGCATATACCCCTGCCCGATAAGCTCAACATGAGCTGGGTGACTGAACACCTGGCTGTAGGAGGTCGCGTGCGCCCTGCCGATATCCCGGCACTGGCGCGAACAGGCATTACGCATGTCGTCGATACACGTTCGGAATACAGCGATGATGTGCAGGCAATGGCGAAGGAGAACATCGAACTGCTCTATCTACCCACTCCGGACACCTATCCTTTGACCATCGATCAATTGCTGCAAGGTTCGGCCTGGGTAGACGAAAGAATTGAAAAAGGCGGACGCGTCCTCATCCACTGTGAACATGGCGTCGGACGCAGTGTCCTGCTGACCTGCGCCGTGCTGGTCTATAGAGGTATGCACGCCCAGGATGCCCTGGAACTGGTGAAGGAGAAGCGCTGGCAGGCAGCGCCCAATCAAAGGCAGGTGGCGCGGTTGAGAGAATTTGAAGCGGTCTGCGCGGCACAGCGCAAGGCGTAACGCTCGATAGCTTGAGCTGCGCCATCTTCCCAGTTGCTTGCCGTTACTGCGTTTGCAACTGCTTTCACACCCTCTGAGGCCTGGCCCATTGCCACACCCCAGCCGGCGTCTTTGAGCATTTCTATATCGTTATTGTTGTCTCCAATCGCCATAACCGCTTGCAGTGGTATACCTGAAATACCTGCTAAGGCGGCCACTGCGCTGCCTTTGGAGCAGCCTTTGTCCATCACAGTCAGCTCGGCGCTGTTGTAATTGCCGCGTTTGATCGTGTTCCAGCTACAGTCCAGTGCGGAAATCTCAGGCAGTACTCCCTCGATCGCCCTTTCCTCGGTGAAGGCAACAACTCGCAAGGGATCTGGATGCCCTGCGCAGAGCGTTTCATAGGGCATGCGGCGCATTCTATCCACGTTAGCCGCGAAGTAGGCATCGATCGAGAGATTATCAAGTTCAGCCGGCCCCGTCCATATTTCTTCCGCCAGCCCTCCATCTGGATGGACCACCGGCTGGATACCATGCCGCACCAGTATCTCTACCGCCTCCTGGCCAATAGAGGCGTTCAAGGGGCGACTCTTAAGGATCGTAGCCGCCGGGTGCTGCACAATGAGCGCTCCATCATAGAGAATGATCGAACCTTGCAACCCCAGCTCATTGGCGATCTGAACAGTATTAAAATAGCGGCGCGCCGTCGCCAGCGTCACTACGATACCCGCCTGTTGCGCAGCCTGCACAGCGGCACGCGTATAGGCCGTGATCTCGCCCGCGGGATTTAGCAGCGTACCATCGATATCTATAACCAGTAATTGTATCTTCATTGATGTTGTTTCCATACTTCATCCACCATCTCGTACTCCTCCAAAGGGCACTCACCTTCTCTGTAACGACAATGCGACGGGACAATAGCCCGTCGCAGCTTCCCAGGAGTGGGGTTACACCTATTATATGCCTTCTCTCGGCTACCCGCAAGAGCAATATAATCTCTAGACATTTTTCCACCTCTTCTGCTACAATGCCACATATGAGTACGCAAGCAGAGCGACCAAAAAGCGCCCGCACCAGACGCCAGCCCCTTGGCTTCACCAATGATATCGTACGACCAGGCAAATTGTGGCCGGTAAGCGTTCATGGCTTCCCACTTTTACCCGATGAGCAGCCAGTTGGCACCGTGCGTGATAGCCTCTATGACCTGATTCCCTTTGGGCCCCGCGAAGAAAAGCTCATCGGTACTTCGCCTTTCTTGCGCCTGCAAAAGGTGAAGCAGCTTGGCTTTGTCTTTCGTGTCTGGCCGGGAGCCACCAACACGCGCTACGAACACAGCCTCGGTTGTTACCACCTCGCCGTAAAAGCCCTGCGCGCCTTGCTACAGCGCGGCGAAGATGGTGGCCTCGCCGGAATCTCCATTAGCAGCGTGCAAACCCTGGTGGTTGCTGCCCTGCTCCACGATATCGGACACTATCCTTTTTCCCACACCATCGAGGAGCTGGGTTATCCCATCGTGCATCACGAAAAAGTGGGGCGTTCGATCATCGAAAATGGCGAGATAGCTACCATCCTTGAGCAAGACTATCACCTCTCGCCTGGTCGCGTGGCGGATTTTATTGATCCACCCAAGACAAAGGCTCTACCTCCCGATGATGAACTGCTGAGCCACCTGTTGAGCGGCGCGCTCGATGTCGATAAACTCGATTACCTGCCGCGTGATGCGCGCGCCTGTAATGTTCCCTACGGCGGCGTCGATGTCGAGCGGCTGCTTGGTTCGCTGCGTATCCATCCAAACGTCAACGGCCTTCGTCGTATCGTTGTAACCCACAAGGGCATCAGTCCTTTGCACTCTCTGCTTCATGCCCGCCAGGAGATGTTCGACAATATCTACTGGCATCACACCAGCCGCGCTTTCCAGGTGATGTTGATGCGTGCCGTACACGAAGCGTTATTATCGGGTGCGCTGCAAACTTCACAACTGGTGGGGCTGGACGATGCATCACTGTTGCTGCTGCTCGCAGAAGAGCGCATGCCTGCCAGTTCTCGCGTCTTAGTTGCAGATTTGGAAATGAGAAGGCCCTACAAAGGCGTGGTGGAGATCAGTCGCATGGCGGGCCGCCTCTTCAGCCGCCTGGATGCTCTCTTCTGGAACGCGAACCGCCGTCGCCATGTCGAACAGTTGCTCGCCGCTGAACTTGCTCGCGTGCTGGAGATGGAGATTGCGGACCACGAAGTCCTCTTCGATATTCCCCGGCCAGAGAAGTGGGAGATGGATGTGTGGGTCACTTTTGGCGCGCACCCGCCCGTTGGTATGGCTGAACTTGTGACGTGGGTGCAGGCTACCGGCCTGCAGCCCGATGATCTTGCCCGCTATGAGCAGCATCAACGCAGGATTCGCGTAGTGGTTCCTGAACGTTTGCGGGCACCTCTCCAGGCCCGCGTTGACGATTTGCTGCTTCCAATGTTAGAGACGCTTGTGGAGATGGAATAAATCCCTTCTGAACAGTATCTCTCTTGACGGTCAAAATTCAAATATGCAAAAAAATATAGCTGTCACGTCTATACATCGACATTCCCAAAAGGGAAGAGGAACTTGCCAAGTAGTTCAGTTAGTGCGATAGTATAGAAAGAGGAGTTACGAAGATGGATTGTTTAAACTCAATGGCCCCAACTGACGAAGAGCTGATAAGCTTTGCTCTCGACGGTGAAGCTTTGCCCGAGGAAGCCAACAACCATCTTCAGCAGTGTGAAACATGCAAGCAACGACTTGCCGCCTATAAACAAGCCAACGTTTACCTGCTTTCGCATCTCTATCGCAGTCAGTGCCCCTCTGGTGAGCAATTGAGTCTCTATTGTGCCGACCTGTTGCCAGCGGACGAACGAATGAGTATAGCAAGCCACGTCAAAGATTGTCCACTCTGTGCCACTGAAGTTGAGCAATCGCGCAGCTTTTTGCGCATGGATATCGAAATTCCTGCCTCCTCCTTTTCTCTTCGCGCACTTTTACATCCTATTTTTGCCACTCGTGTCATTAACGCGCAGCCGCAATTTGCTGTGCGTGGTGACGCCTCCACAGCAACCTGGCCGCGCCAGTACAAGACCGAATCAGTTGATCTCTCCTTTCATCTTTCGCTCACCAGCAGTGGCCAACACATGCTGCTCGGCATCATGACCAGCACTGATCCCGATGGGAGTGTGGATAGCTTTGAAGGAGTGCCCGTTGAACTCTACACCGCCCCTGGCCCGCTGGCTGCCAGTGGCGACGAATCAGCTGCACCCCCGCTATTGCGCACACAGGGAGACGACCTCGGCCATATCGTCTTCAAACCTGTACCAGCTGGTCAATTTGTCATAGTTGTCTATTTACCCAATCGCGAACTGGTCATCGAAGACCTGTCTATCGAATAAGTGTGGTATCCCCCCAGGCAATACCGTGAAGAAAATCTTCACTTCTGGCGTTTCTCTTTGCGCTGGTACATCAGGCGCACCGCTTTTTCGTGAATGCGTCGAGCGGGTGCGTACTGTTGATCGTAGTGCAGCGCTTTTTCAGCCGCCTGCGCAGCCTCTCGATAGCGCCTCAACCTGTACAGGTTGTCGGCCTTGATCGTCCATATACGCTCGTTGTCTGGCTCCAATTCCAGCAGGCGATCAATGCTCTCGCTGGCCTCTTCAAACTGTCCGAGGGCACGTAGTGCGCGCATATGGCTGTCCCATGCAAAAGGACTATCGGGCGTGAGCTCGCTAAGTCGTTTCGTAAAAGGTGGCATCTCGCTGTACCCTTCAAGGGCACGCAGCCCCTGGATCATCAGCGCTAGGCAGAAACTGTCCATCGGTGCAATTTCTAAAGCGTGACGCATGATATCGACAAGTTCGTGCATCCGTCCAAAACGGCGTAGTATATCACCCTTTACCTGGAGAGCAAATAGGAAATCGGGATCGCAGTTCAGGCTCTGGTTCATCGCGCTGAGAGCGCCGGGCAGGTTGTTCAGATGAAAGAGAGCCATGCCCTTGTTGGCCCATGCCCGTGGGTCTTTATCATCAAGCTCGGTGGCGCGAATGGCGCTGCGCAAGCCATCCGGGAACCGCTCCTGTATGATCTGCAACCCGCTGCGATTGATCCACGCCAGCGGAAGATTGGTATCAAGGAGCAAGGCCTGGTCATTGGCAATCGTTGCCTCGGAAATGCGTTCCAGCTTTTGTAAAGCGCGCGCCTTCAGTGCCAGTGCCTGTGCCGAACCGGGATCCAGTTCGCTTGCCCGCTGCGCGGTTTCCAACATTTCCTGGAACTGTTCCCGCTTCTCTTGTGCCGCGGCCAGTGTAAACAACTTTTCTATATCTTCGCTGAGCATAACCCCTGCGTTCTCTGTATCCAATGGGATAACCTCCTGATCTTTTTCAGGGGTCTATTATCGCACTATTGGGAAGTATGAGCAAGTCCATACTTTTCTTGCCCCCTACCTCTGTACCCGCTACTACAATGGTCAGCAGGCCAGGGATGCGGCAGGCGGCATCCTCGATAACCTGGAGGGTGAGGCTGAAAAACAAATGGGTGATCCCGGTGGCCTGTTCGGCGAGAACCAGGGCCAGTAAGACTTTGTTGGCGAATGACAGCTGTGGAAATGAGGTGTGCGGCTTGCTGATAGACCAGACTCTTAGACTGGCTGCCTAAACGCCGCGAGACAAGGGACCTTGTGCCCATCGCCTTCCGCCACGAATTTTCGCAACACAACCGGTATGCTTTTCAGCCAGTTCACCCACGTGTTGCTCATCCTCAGGGAGAGGAGTGTCTGCTCTAGCACCATCCTGACACTCCCCATATTGGCAGGGCGGCACCGTGGATCTGGCTCGGTCATCCACAGCAGCGCCTGCCGTAGTTGCCGGGGGAGGCGTCCAAAGGCACGATCCTGGGCGGCTTCCCTCATGTCCATCGGCGGGCGATGGCCCGTCAGCAGGTGGTACAGGGTGGCACCCAGTCCGTAGACATCGGAGAGTGGGGAGAACGATGGGATCTCTGCCAGCAGTTCCGGGGCGATGTAGCGGGGCGTGCCCGCCGCAGGGAAATCGGTGTCCCACATCGCTACATGGGCGCAGGCGATGTCGTAGTCGATCAATACGAGGCGCCCGTCAGCGGAAAGCATCACATTCTCAGGTTTGACGTCGCGAAACGTGAGAGCGGGCTGCTGCGTGTGCAGATAATCCAGGACCGCGCAGAGCTGGATCCCCATGCCAAGCACCTGCTGCACCGGAGGGAGGTCTCCCTGTGCCAGGTAGCTGTCAAGGTACTGGGAGAGCGTCTCTCCCTCGATAAACTCCATCACCACACATGCCTCGGTGTCATCAACAACCAGGTCGTAGAAGCGGGGAATGCTGGGATGCTGCAGAGAGGAGAGGATGCGCGCTTCGTGAAGGGCGCGCCCGATTGTGGTGACCTTGAGTGCCACGGTCCGCGGGAGACCCGCTTCATCTGTCCGCGCCTGATAGACGACGGCAGAGCCTTCGCCTACCTGGCGGACGATCTGATACTGTTGACGAGATGGTATCTGGCAAATCATCACATTTCACCTTTCCTCTACGGGTTGTGAGGCCCACTATCATCAAGGGAGGCAACGAGCAAGCTTCTTACACTTTCCCTTTATGCCCACCTTTCTGATGCTAGTATGCCGAAGGCCCGTCACGAAATCGTCACAAGTATCGTCATGACGGGAAGTGCCGCCATATCAAGCCACATATCTGCCAGCAGTTCATATCCGCTCAAGCAACGCCGTCATCTTCCACCTCTGGTGAGGATGAGGCTCGTGTTGCATCTGCCTCTGACCACCAGTCATCGCATTCACATTCGCCGGGCCAGGTGAAGATCAGGTCACTTGGCGGGTCATGCAGCACCTCCTGCACGTTCCAGCCCAGCAAGACCTGGAACTGCTCTCGCAGCCAGCGATCAAACTGACGCTCCGAGCTTGCCAGCGCCTCCAGGGTCTGGTGCGGCTCCTGCGTCTGCACTGTTAGAAGCAGGACTTCACCGTGGAGCACTTGTAGCAGTCTGACCTGCACCTGGGTGATCCCCGCTTGCTGGCAGGACGCTGCAAACCGGTCTCGGCGTGATCCTGCTAATTCCTGACAAAGTCGTCGCCACCGCTCCTGGGTTCCCGGTCGTGGGAGGTAGGCGATCTGTAGCTGCGCCATAAAAGAACTCCTTTTGCGTGTGTACTCTTCTGTGTGCATCCCGACCAGGGCCGACAGGCTGCCCGCGACTCCACGCTTGAAGTGGGTGCCTCATCGCCTCTACTACGGCCGGCTGCACCTCGTTCCCTCTGCTCCTAGTATGAGAGGCAAGCGCCACGAAAACGCTACGAGCACCGCCACGAACGAGAAGTGCCATTCTCCTTTGTGATCAACCATGTCCAACCCTTTCTCCTATGAACTCGGTTTCAATTAGATTCTTCATCCGAGTGCATTCCAGCCTGGTCCAACGCGCTCTACAAAACCTCACTTCGGTATTGGGTCCCTCATCGCCCCTGACACGACCGGCTGCACCTCGTCCTCTCTGCTTCTGAGGCAAACTGTCACAGTTGTCACGATCCTTCTCGACCTCATAATCAGCACCCTGTCACAAAAGTGACCCCTCGACCCTCTTTATTTGTGAAGATCAACAGAATATTTCGCCCTGAGGGATATTTTTTGTCGCTGGTAAACCTCTTGATCGATAAGAAGATATTCAAGCTCTTGAAGAGAACATGCCATGCCCACCAGTAGTTGCACTTCCCCTTCGTGACGATGCTTATGACGCTTTCATGACGCCTCATCCTTAAACTGGCACTATGGTATGAACGGATGTGTCAGAAAGGGATCTCTTATGCATGTCAACCTTTACACGCGAAGCCCTCGCACTGCGAGAATTTTCATCGTTCTCACTCTTCTGCTTATCGCGTGCTTGTATCTTGGAGGAAGGACTGCTCAATATGTGAGTGGTTTTTCTTCTCTTGTTCTCACCACTTATCAGCACCTTGCCACGCAGAGCGACGATTCCGTTTTGACCTTTCACAATGATACCCTCCGCACAGGACAAAACCTCAACGAAACGCTTCTCAACACGGGCAATGTCAACCCGCAACACTTCGGAAAACGCGTCTCGTATCCTGTTGATGGACAGGTGTATACACAACCGCTCTTTGTTCATGATGTCGTTATTCAAGGTCATCATTACCACGTCGTCTATGTTGCTACGGAAAATGACAGCGTCTACGCTTTTGATGCTGATCAGGTGCATGTGGTAGCACCACTCTGGAAGACGAGCTTTCTTCATCTCCCTGATGTGACCGCTGTCCCCGCTTCGGATGTCTTTGGGAAGTATCCTAATCACGATATCCAGCCGTCTGTTGGTATTACTTCCACCCCCGTCATTGATCTGACCACGAACACCATGTATGTTGTGGCAATGACGAAGGAACATGGCAACCAGTATGTGCAGCGACTGCACGCGCTCGATATCACGACAGGCGAAGACAAGCCAGGGAGCCCGGTGATTATTGTCGCTCAGGTCAATGGAAAAGGCTATGACAAGAGCAAAGGAACGCCCTCTATAGTTACCTTTAATACCAGGGAAGCCAATCAGCGCCCAGCGCTGCTGTTCGTGAACGGCGTGATCTACATTGCATGGGGATCCTTTGGTGATACTGACCCCTACCATGGTTGGGTTCTAGGCTACACCTACAATGGCACGGCATTTCGGCAAGTCAGTGTCTATAACACGACGCCTGATGGTCAAGAAGGAGGGATCTGGATGAGCGGAGCGGGACCAGCTGCTGATGCTCAGGGTAATGTATACCTCACGACCAGTAATGGTACCTTCGACCTGACTCAACCAGGTCAACGAGATGCAGGGGATAGTTTCGTAAAATTGAGTACACAGGATGGTCTTGTTCAATCGGACTACTTTACCCCCTTCAACCAGGAGTGTTTAGATGGCCGCGACGAAGACCTTGGTTCAGGTGGAGTCTTGCTTTTACCAGAACAATCTCAAACAGCTCACCCTCGCGTGCTTGTCGGTGTGGGGAAAGAAGGCCGTATCTACGTAATCGACCGGGATCAGATGGGCCAGTTCCACAGCTATCCAGGTACCCTTCAATGTAATTCCAACGCAGAAATACGTACCGATATCGATCAAATCCTGCAGGAACTTCCTTCGAACTCGACCGGTGGCTTTTTCGGAATCCCCAGCTATTGGGTCGGGACTGCTACAAGTGGGCAATTGGTCTACATCGGGGAGGCAGGCGACCACCTGAAGTCTTTCCAGCTGAATGGAGATACACTCTCTGCCAGTGCAACCGCCCAGACACCAGAAACTTTCGGTTTCCCTGGCGTAACCCCCTCGATTTCGAGTAACAAGAGCATTGCTGGTACCGGTATTGTGTGGGTGATTAGTCCTGCAAGTTGTGGTGGGCCTGGATGTGCGCCGGGTGGTCCCGGCGTTCTCCGCGCCTATGATGCCACCAATATCAAGGTAGAGCTCTACAACAGCGAGCAGAATTTCACACGGGACCGGCTCGATAGCTATGTGAAATTCAGCGTGCCAACGATTGCTAATGGCAAGGTCTTTGTGGGAACACAAACCAGCTTGAACATCTATGGCTTACTCACTTCTTAGACGAACTGGCCAGTTCAGAATCGCAGATACAGAAAAGGTAAAGTACATGTCTTCATCGCCCGATCAGTCCACCACACCACATATCGAAGCAGCATCCACTGTCAGGTGGCAGCGACGTTTTCTAATGGCGCTGACCGTCCTGGCCTGGATAGTCACCGCCGGATTGATCTTTTGGGGAATAGGACTTATCATTGAGCCAGTAATTCTGCTTGTCATCTCAGCTCTACTTGCCTATCTCTGCTACCCTGTTGTGCAGCTATTCCAACGTATCATGCCACGCGCCCTTGCAATCGGCATCTCCCTGCTTCTGGTGCTGGGTGTGCTCTGCTTTCTCCTTTATACTGTTCTCGTCGCAACGGTACAACAATTTGTGGCGCTCATCCGTTCCCTCCAGGTGGTCATCGCGGATCCAGCGAGCGCAAGTCGCTTCCAGCCAGTCATTCATTTCCTCAAACATTCAGGCATTTCTACCAATTCCTTTGATGGGTCCGCTCAACAATTACTCGCCTTCCTGATGCAGAATACTCTCTTCAATGTTCTCCCGATCGTAAGTAGTGTTTTGCACCTCTTCATCACTGGAATTGTGATTTTCTCACTTACGGTCTATTTTATGATTGACGGATACCGTGTGAATGGCTGGTTACGCAACAAAACGCCTGTGAAGTTCCGAGGGCGTATCAACCTTTTCATGAACGTCGTGGAAAAATCACTGGGGAGCTTTGTGCGCGGTCAAGTGCTACTTGCCTTCATCATGAGCGTCATCGTAGGCGTTGGCGCCTATTTCATTGGTGTACCTTACGTCTTTCTCCTGAGTGTGATTGTGTTTGTCTTTGAATTTGTGCCGGTAATTGGAGCCTACATTTCGGGTGCTATAGGCATTCTCTTTGCGCTTTCTGTTGGCTGGCAAACGGCCCTCATCTACGGGATCTTTGTTACCTTGATGCAGGGCGTACTCGATGGGCAGGTGCTGGCTCCCCGCATCATTGGCAACTCGGTCGGCCTTCATTCCATTATCGCCATTGTCGCGCTACTCATTGGTACCAGGCTCTTTGGATTATTTGGCGCGCTCTTTTCTGCTCCCGTAGCTGGCATCATACAGGTCTTTGTCCTCGCTTTTTGGGCAACATGGCGAGAACAACACCCCGATCAGTTTCCAGAGGAGCACAAGAGCAAAGCAAGCGAGAGCAAACCATTACTTGATGAGCACGAACAAACTGTGGTAAAGACATAACTACTTTATCAGCATTCCAGGAAATTCAGCAGCCTCGTTGCACTGAAGTCAGGCAAGACCTCTGAGATTATCCTGGGCGCTGCTTCTTTCCCATCCCTGGCGTTGTAGAACGCACGTTAACTGCTAACGGGCCAACTGAAGGCAAGAGCTGCATTGGTGGCATCGGTAGCGGAGCTCTGGTTGCTCGCCTGTGCCCTATCAAATGGACCGTCCCAGTGTAACCCTAAATGGTTCGAACGATCTCTGCCGCGTCTCCATATGGCATCGACATTCTTAATAATGAAGTTTTTGTACGCCTGCTTATTATCTGACTGATAGAGATAATACAGGTTCTTCATATAAATGCCCTTGAACTGTGAACCATCGCCACCACAGCTATTACTTGGTTCACACCCTTTCTCATAGAGTACACCATCGTCGTCTATGTTGGTGCTATTGTTGGCATCAGCAATCGCCTCTGCCTGAGAGAGATAGGACGAGTCACCAGTGACCTTGTATAGATTGGTCAACGCACCCAGTATCACTCCCTGGTTATAGGTCCATGGATTTAGCCCGTTGTTCGCGCAGGTTCTTCTGTTCAACCCATCGTTGACAAGATTCGAGGCATTCAGCATCCCGCTGTTTTTGAACCACCGCCACTCCTTGTTGGCCCAGTTGATATAGCTGGTATGCCAGGGGCCACTCTCACCACCAACTGTATCACCCGAAGTGCGTTGGTGAAGCCGAGCGGCAACTTCAAGGAACAGTTCGTTGGCAATAGCGTTCTTATAGGTCTTGTGCTTGCTCCACCAGATACCGCCGCCGCAGATCGAGTCCCAGCCGCCTGTCATATCATTGAAGATGGCTTTTGCCATGCTAAGATAGCTGATCATGTTGGTCAGATCATACGCCTTCATCCAGGCAAGAGCCCACCAACCCTCATCATCATAATAGCTATTGATGAATGAGGTGCTTTTGTTGGCGTTGAAGGTTGTGGCGATGTCGCCAGTATACGTGTTCGTTTTGGTCCGCGACGAGTAGTCGATGACGGTTTCCAACACATTCGCCTGTTGCCACCACAAAGCACCAGACCATCGTCCGGTGGAAATATTATACATGCTTTGTAGCATCACCATGCTTGCATCAGCGTAGAGCCGAAAGCTGCGTACCTCATGTGCATGGTCGGCACCTGGCCGCAGGATCAACAGCAACAAGCCGAAGAAGGTTAAAGCACTCAACACATTGTGTTTGATCCTGCGCAACCTTGCAGAACCAGGGCATGTGAAAATAGATATCATAGAGGAAGTGAGCCTTCGAAGACCACTCATTCATGATGCATCAAGTAGCGCTTGCACGGTCTGGAGAAGCTTATCCCAATGGAATAGGAGACGTCAACAGGGGAGAATCCCTGCGATATCTCCTTTCCAGTTTCCTCAAATCAGGTGAGCAATTCGGCAACCACGTATATCGCTCCTTGCACGCCAGGCCGTCATTGGACGGCAGAGCGATCTCTGCTCACTTCAATCGCGGCCATTGATAAGCGTTCAACACGTCGAGCTTGCTCTTGTTGACCGTCTTCCAGTTATCCTGCAAGATGCCGCCGGTATCCGTTGAGTCAGGATTCCACGCCCAGTAAGTATAGCTGATATTGTTCGTTTTCAGGAAGTTCACCAGGGTGCGTTGCCACACGCCCTCGGTGTCCTGGCCCATAGAACGCCCTCCGAATTCTCCCACGAACACCGGGGCATTCCCGACCTTCTGCAAATAGGCCCAATGCTTCTCCCAGACGGCGGAGAGGTTGTGCGGGAAGTTCGCGGCCTGGAACCATGATTGAGCATAGACCTCCGGGCCGTAGTCATGGGCAGAATACACAAGCTTGTCCGGCTCCGACAGGTGCACAGGGTACTGCTCTGCACCTTCCAGGTTGCCGCCCTGCCAGTAGAAGTCGCCATGGTACTGCTCGATCCCCTCGACGATAATCAGCCAATCCGGATTGGCTGCCAACACAGCATTGCCCGCCTGCTCGGCCGCCATGCGCCAGTCTGTGCTTGGATTGCCGTCACCCCAGGTCGCCGGGCCGTGTGGCTCATTGGCTAGATCAGCACCGATTACCGTAGCATTCCCTCGATAGTGCTGGGCCAGCATGACCCAATCCGCAATCCAGTGTGACTGGGGCATCTGATCGGTGTACCATAACGCTGGTCGGAGGTCGGCAGTGGGATCATGACGATCGAGAATAACCTTCACGCCAAGGCTGCCAGCACCTTGAATGATGCGATCCATAAGCGCCAGTCCCTGGAGTCCTTTGAGATCAGGATTCAGCCGGTAGTTGATCCCCAGCGGCTTACTTGCGGGGTCGAAAAGCTGATTGGTGTAAGGCAGGCGAATGGTGTTGAAGCCTAGCTGTGCGATCTGGCGCAGCATGTCTCGCCAGTTGCGAACATCCAGTCCATGGGGGGCAAAGGTACTCGTCTCAAAGCCAAACCAGTTGACACCAGTGAGATTCATCTGGCAGCCTGACGCATCGACCAGCTCTTTGTGCAAAGTCTTGATAAAACCTGTTTGATGATCCGCCTGGCATGCTCCAGAGCCTGTCTCCGCCCCAGTAAAGATAGAAGGCGTATTACAGCCAGCCAGGATCAGTATCGCTAGTAAAATTATTCCGATAGCTAATGTGTTTCTTTTCCAAAAACCTGCTTTGCAGGGAAGTCTCATGTCACTCTTCCTTTCTGTATGATCCCAAAAAAGGATGGGCTCTCAAGTATTCCGAAACTCATTTATGCTGAGTTCAACTGTCGGGCATGTGTATACCGGGCTTATCGCCTTATTCTTCTCAACACAGTCGCGTCGTCTCTGCTGTTTACACAGGTCTTAAAGCCACCTCCGTTTCACTAGGACTACCGCTTTGATTCTACAAAACTACAAAGGCTCGTCCCGCTTGGCACGGTAATTCGCTCGGATTATACATGGTTTTATACCTGCAATGACTGGAAAACGCCTGATGGTCTCAAGGCGGACATCTCAAGGCTATGAGGACAGATCCTTCCGAAGCGCAAAAAACGGGTCGCCCGGCCAGGTAAAATCCTGGTCGAACGGCCCGGAGACACTCTGTACGTTACGCTAGACGAAGAGGGATCCCTCTACAGCCAGATCAACCCTCATCCTGCCACACCTGCACTGTTTTATCACTGCTCCCCGAGGCGATGCGCGTGCCACCGGGTGACCATGTCACACTATTCACAGCAGCATGAGTAAGAGAGTGACCGAGATAGTAATCGCTATGGCCATGATACATGTAGGCATGTCCGCCATCCGCCGCATCCCATGCCTGAGCGGTTCCATCATCGCTCCCCGAGGCGATACGTGTGCCATCAGGCGACCAGGCCAAAGCATTCACTCTCGCCGTGTGGCCACGATAGGTGTAGACATGGCTTCCCTCGGTCGCGCCCCACACCTGCACAGTTCCGTCACCACCTCCTGAGGCGATATACATACCATTGGGCGACCAGGCTACTGCATCCACGCTTTGAAAGTGACCCGGATAGGTATAGACAAGATTCCCATTTTCAGCACCCCACACCTGCACAGTCCCATCAGCACTCCCCGAGGCGATACGGTAGCCATCAGGTGACCAGGTCACCGCATTCACACTCTCAGAGTGACCGCCATAGGTGTAAAGAGGATGTGGTGCAAAGACCCATAGCTCCATACCACCACCAGCTACCGCCAATCCTAGTGCCGCCATCCCTATGATCACTGCACGCCGAGATATCTTCTTGCTCGGTTGAGACCGTGCTGGAATTTGTGAAGGCGAGAGCATTCTTTGCTTTGATACAGCAGCAGCGGTGGGCGTGGATCGTGTTGGTGGAAGAGGTGTTTTTCTTACAAGCTGTGCTTCAATCCCTTGTAGTTCTTGATAAACAGCGGCCATACTCGCGGGCCTGTTGGTAGCATTCATCTCCACCATCTGCCCAACCAGTCCTTCTAGCTTAGCCGGTACCCTTGACAGGGGAGGAAAGGTGAACGGGTTGGGTGTGTTGGCACCTGGATCATATCCAGAAAGCAACTGATGCAGCAGTGCTCCCAGGCTGTAGATATCCGATTGAGGAGTTGTCAGCTTGCCAAATTGCTCTGGTGCAGCGTACCCAACCGATCCATAGGAAACTGTATCTTGCGCCTGTCCCGCTTTGAAGAGGCGTGCAATGCCAAAGTCGATCAGGTATATCTCCCCTGTTGGAGTGCGCATAACATTGGTTGGTTTGAGATCGCGGAAAATGATTGGTGGTCGATGACTGTGCAGATAATGCAGCACATGGCTGAGCTTCATCCCTATCTTGAGGGTTTCTTTTAGAGGAAGCCGGCCACCAGGAGCCTTCTCCAGGTACTTTTCAAGGTTTTCTCCTTCGATGAAGTCCATGACGAGATACCAACGTCCCCCCTCTTCGAAATAGTCATGGATCTTGGGCAGACTCGGATGGCTGAGATCGACAAGCAGGTAGGCTTCTCGCTCAAAAGCTTCGATGGCTTCTATAAGTTCCCGGGGAGATAGTCCATGCTGGTTCATCTCTTTGACCGCAACAGGCCGATTCTGGAAGAGGCGATCTTCCGCTTTGTAGACGACCCCCATGCCTCCCTTGCCAATCGGTCTGAGAATCCGGTAACGTCGCTTGAGCAGATGGTTCGATGTAAGAAGCCCAATGCGAGTGCTAGGTGCTGATCCTACCAGGAGATATTGTTGGGAAGATATGTCAGTTCGCAAAGGTCTACCACAAGTATTGCAAAATGTAGCTTGTGCTCGATTCGCTGCACCACAGATAGAGCAGTAGAGATGTGAAGAAACCATTCGTCTCTCTCCGTAACTATTCAAAAGCGGCAATACTCCTGCGGATAATCCCTGGTATGGGAAAGTTCATAGTTCCCGCAGTAGTTATGCCGCTTTCTTTAGTATGATGAGGAAGCGTCACGAAAACGTCATAAGCATCGTCATGTGCAGTAAGTGAAGTGCAGCTTGTACCACCTCTAGTACTTTGTGTCTATTATCCACCACATATCGTCAACGCAAAGTTTAGATCTCTTGAACACGCTTGCTGGCGGCAGCATCCCCCCCCACAGCTTCGGGGATGGGGAAATGATCGGCTCGCTTGGAAAGGAGAAGACATGTTAAAGGCCAAGGTACAAGCAACCCGGGCGTGGAAACAGCCCTATGTGCGCCTGGCAGGAGTATGGATAACGATCCTGATTGTTGCGACACTCCTGGTCGCTACGCTTTTAAGTAGTCCATTTCATCCACAAAATAAAGCGAAAGCTGCTGCTCAAGGGTATTGGCATACCAG
>WNGP01000260.1_pt1 | contig 42853 bp, 41 predicted proteins | sample 5407671 | NCBI WGS metagenome assembly WNGP01 (sample SAMN13153381, study PRJNA577476) | soil metagenome | isolation source: 40 cm soil or saprolite under Garry oak tree replicate 2 | place: USA:California | collected 2016-06-15 | reverse complement strand
GTGAAGATCGACCGGCCGAACTCGCTGCCGACGCTCTTGATGAGGTAGTCGATCAGCTCCTTCGACGTGTAGGTCATTTCGACCGTGAGGAAGTCGATCTTGGTGGCGAAGTAGTTGTACAACCACACCGCCGGAATCGCGACGATCAGACCGAACGCCGTGGTAATGAGCGCTTCCGCGACGCCGCCCGTGATCGCGGCGAGCGAGCCGGAGCCGCCTGACGCCGACATGCCCTGGAACGCGGTCACGATACCCATCGTCGTGCCGAGCAAGCCGACGAAGGGTGCGGTCGCGCCGGTCGTCGCCAGAATGCCGAGACCGCGCTTCAGCTCGGCGGTGATGATGAGCATCTGCCGTTCGACCGCGCGCTCGGCGGAGTTGATGTCGGCGGCCGTGATGGTCGCCCGGTCGCGGAGCAGTGGCTTCACCTCGGCGAGGGCCTCGCCCAGCACGCGTGCGACGTGACTCTTCTTGTTCTTTTCCGCGAGCGCGATCGCGCCGTCCAGCTGTTCTTCCTGCAGGTAGCGCGAGAATTCAGGCGCGAATTTGCGCGTCTCTTTCTGTGACTTCCTGAGGTAGAGTTGCTTGGAAATGCTGACCGCCCACGACCATGCCGACATGATGAACATCACGATGACAATGCCTTTGGCGAACGGCCCCATCGATGAGAATAGCGCTCCGTAACTCATTGTGTCTCTCTCCCCTATCTCTTGATCGAAAAGTCGATGGGCAAATTGATCAGCACCCGGACGGCCCGCCCGTGCACACGCGCGGGACGGAACAGCGATTTCAGAACCAAGTTCTTGGCGGGTTGGTCGAAGCCCGGATTGGGACTCTGAATCACCTTCACGGAGGGGGGCTCGGCGCGACCCGACGTATCGATGATCGCTTGCACCAGCACGCGGCCCTGCACACCTGCCTGGCGCAGGAGATCAGGATACTGCAGCGGCGGGCGGGTCAGCAGCTCGGGCCGCTCTTCGACGACCGACTCCATGAATACCTGATCGGACGACGGCACGATGCCCGTGCCGATACCGCCTTCGACGCCCGTGCCCGTGTAGTCCTTGGGATCGAAGTGTTCTTGTAGATTGATCGGCGGAATGTTCGTCGGAATGTCCGTCGGCGCGACGACGGTTTGGAAGCCCTTCAGCTGTGGTACGTCGACCACAGGGGGCTGCTCTTCCGGCTTCTTTTGTTCTTCCTGATTGAGGAAGACCATCGCCGTGTCGATCGCCTCTTCGTTCTTCTTCTCACCCGCGGTCAGTGTCGCGACCACGGCGGCGAGGACGACCACGCTGTGTCCCACGAGCGATACGAAACCGAGACCAAACGCACCCTTCTTGTTCGTCTTACGACTGGACTCGATCAGGTGGTCAAACACCGCTGACTCCTTCCGGGCTGGTGGACTGGTTCGCTTAGTAATAGTACCCGTCGCATTATGCCCGCTAGTAGGCCGAAGATTACAAAACGATGACAGCCGGATGAGCCTTCGGCTGCCCACTCAGCGAGCATGTCCCGTGCCGTTCCTAATCGCGAATTGGTACGGGATGCGAACCCGCATCGGGATTGGCTTTCCGCCCACCATTGCTGGGCGAAACAGTGTGGCCAGGAGCGCCTGTCGCGCCGGCACAACAAACCCGGGATTCGTCACCATGACGACCGCGATTGATTGTGCCAGCACTCGCCCTGTCGTGTCGATAACGGCCTCGAGGACCACCTTGCCCTGTATTCCAGCCTGACGCAGGAGGTCGGGATATACAGGAAGCGGGCCGCTCAGAATCTCGGCGTGCTCATCAGCGAGCACGTCACCCCGGCCACCGGGCTGTCCCGTCCCCGGCGAGGTCACGGCGCCGGAATAGATCGGCGAGAACGTCGGCATTGGCGCACCAACTTTGGGCAGCGTCATCGAGAATGAGATGCTCCCGAAATCGGGGGGCGCCACGGTGATGGGACCGGGAAGCGAGACTCCGCCACCCTCATCTTCAGAAGGGGACGGCTGAAAGACGATCGTGTGCTGTATCGGCTGAGGGGGATCCGACCGTCCTCCCTTGGCTGTGCCGAATAACACTGCGGCACCCAGGCCGACATGGACAGTTATGGAAGCAACGGAGCTGAAGGCCTTCATGGTACCTCCAGAGGTTTGACATCGATCCCGATCGTGATCCAGGCTTCGATTCGCGCGCCTCCCAGGCGCGCCGGCCGGAACAGCGCATCCCTCAGCGCCCGGCGCGCGGGCGCAACGAACTCCACATCGGTCGTGCGCAGGACCGGGGAACGGCTCCCCGACGGGAAATGCAAGCGAGCAGAGACATGCCGTGGACGCCGGCTGAGGCGCTGCGTGAGCGGTCGGCGGCCAATTCAGCACGACGGTCACGAGGATTGAAGGGATGAGCGCGTGCACGACGAACCACTCGAGCGGGGTGGGATTCTGAGTTCGCGCCAGGTCATCGTATATGGTCGGCTCTCAGCTGAGTGTGCATCTGAGAAATACCGACGACCGGTGACCCGGTACTTGCACGTCAATTACGGAATGGTGACAACCGGATGTGGATCTACCCGCGCGGCAACCCCACGGTAAACGTGGTGCCCCGCCCCGGACGGCTCTGCACCTCGATCGTGCCGCCGTGCGCTTCGGCGATCCATTTGCAGATCGCGAGGCCGAGTCCGGTGCCGGCGCGCTCGCTCGTGCGGGTACGCGCGGAGTCGGCGCGCCAGAAGCGATCGAAGACGTGCGGCAAGTCTCCCGGTGCGATCCCGATGCCGGTGTCCGCCACCGTGAACACGGCCCGCCCGTCGTTCCCTCCCAGCTCCACCGAGACCTGCCCGCCCCGCGGCGTGTACTTCACCGCGTTCTCGATGAGGTTGAGCGCGAGCTGCCGGATGCGGCTGCGGTCCACGGCGAGGATGAGTGGCGTGGGTGGGAGTCGGATCTCAATGCCAACGCCGGCGTGCTCGGCCAGCAGCTCTCCCGTCTCCCCCGCCTCGGCGATGATGTCGCGTAGATCGACTGCTTCGCGGTGCAAATCGGCGCGGCCCTCGTCGGCGCGGGCCAGGGTGAGCAACGATTCCAGCAGCTCCGTCATTCGGTTCACTTCCTGGAGCGTCTCCTCCAGGGCGGCGAGCGTCTCGGGCGGCATGTCCGGGCGCGTGATCGCGCGCTCGACGCCGGCGCGCACGACCGTGAGTGGCGTTTTCAACTCGTGGCTCGCGTCGGCCGTGAAGCGCCGCAGCGCCGCAAAGCTCCGTTCCAGGCGGGTCATCATCTGATTCAGTGTCTCGGCCAGCCGGCCGAGCTCGTCGCGCTCCATGGGCACGGCGAGGCGCCGGTGCAGGCTCCGGCCGTCGGTGATCTCCCGAACCTCCGTGATCATCCGGTCCACCGGCTCGAGCGCTCGGCCCGCGATCCAGCCGCCGACCAGAATCGCGGGCACGACGCCCACGAAGAACGCGATCACGATCGTCAGCAGCAGCTGCTCGATCTGCAGCTCCGCCGAGCGCGTATTGGCGCCCGCGAAGATGGCGCCGAACTGACCGCCCGCGTCCGGCACCGCCCGCACGATGTAATGCAGGGTCGGTCCGTTGGGCTCGATCCGAGAGCGACCAGGCAGGTGCGAGTCGCCAGTGGCCGGCGGTCGAGTAATAGCGTTCAGCTGCTCGAACTCGGTGAACGTGAGCGCGCGCGCATCGGGCGATGCGAACAACAGGCGCCCGTCACGGCTCGTCACGAGCAGAAAATCTGGCACGACCTCCAGGACCGCCGCGACTTCCTGCGTCAGCACCGGCCGCCCCGCCGTGTCCTTCTCCACGAGCACGCCGCGCGCGTGATAGCTCTCGGCCAGAATGCCCGCGGTCAGGTCAGCTTCCGACTGGATGCGGCGATCGAGATCCTGGTAGGTGGCGCTGCGGCGCGCGAAATAGAGGACTGCCGCAAAGATGGCGATGCTGAGGATGAGCGCGGTAGCGTACCAAACGGTCATCCGCGCGCGAATACTCTGCACGGTTACGCCCGCACCACGTATCCTACGCCGCGCACGGTGTGGATCAGTTTCGGTTCCTTGCCTTGATCGATCTTTTTGCGCAGCCGTGTAATGACGACGTCCACGATGTTCGTGCCGGGATCGAAGTGGTAATCCCAGGCGTACTCGGTGATCAGCGTGCGCGACATGACCCGCCCCTGATGCCGCATGAGGTACTCGAGGACGGCGTATTCCTTCGGTGTGAGCTCGATGCGCTTGCCGTCCCGCGTCACCTCCCGGCTGCCCGTGTCGAGCAGCAGCCCATGCACCTTCAGCGTGGGCGGCGCGATCGCCTTCGGCCGGCGTCCGAGGGCTTCGACCCGCGCGAGCAGCTCCTCGAACGCGAACGGCTTCGTCACGTAGTCATCGGCGCCCATCCGCAGCGCCTGGACCTTGAAGTCCACAGAGTCCTGCGCCGTCAGCACCAGCACCGGCAAGCCGACGCCGCGATCACGCAGGGTGCGCAACACGTCGATGCCGGAAACCTTCGGCAAGCGGAGATCGAGGACCATGATGTCGTAGTTCGCGCCTCGCCCGCTGGCGCGCCGCAGCCCTTCGTCGCCGTCCCCCACGAGCTCGACGTGGTACCCCGCCTCGTCGAGACCGCGACGGACGTACTCTCCTACGGTCTTGTCGTCCTCGACGACGAGGATTTTCATCCGACCGGAAGGAACACCTTGAAGTTAGTCCCCACGCCCATCTGCGATTCTACTTCGATGCGGCCGCGATGCTCCTCGACGATGCCGTAGGCGACCGACAAACCGAGGCCCGTGCCCCGGCCCTGCGGCTTGGTCGTGAAAAAGGGCTCGAAAATCTTGGGCAAGTCTTCCTGCCGGATGCCGGTGCCGGTATCGATGAACTCCGCCATGATTTCGTCGCTGCGCTGCGGATTGCGGTGCGTGTGCACCGTGAGCACGCCGCGCGAGTTCATCGCATCCATCGCGTTCAGCATCAGCGCCATGAAGCACTGCACCAGCCGTTCCGCGTCGGCCGGGAACTGCGGCAGGCCGGGCTCGAGCTGCCGTTCGATCGTGAGCCACTTGAAGCGCTCATGGTGCTTCAGGAGGAACAGCGTTTGCTCGATGATCGCATTGATGTCGGCCGCGACCTTGGGCGCACTCTGCTTGGGCCGCGAGAAGTCGAGCAGCCCGTCGACGATCCGCCGGCAGCGCTGCACCTCCGTATCGATGATGCGCAGGTACTCCTCCTGCGCCGGGCGCTCCTGCTCGGGTAAATCGGCGGTGCGGAGACTGAGCGCCTCACTGCACGCGAGAATTGTGGCGAGGGGATTGTTGATCTCGTGCATGACGCCGGCCGCCAGCTGCCCGACCGCCGCCAACTTCTCGCTTTGCCCGAGTCGCTGCTGCGCTTGCCGCCAGGCGGTGACGTCTTCGCCGATGGTGATGACGTGCGAGATGTCCTCCCCGTCCAGCCGCATCGGGATCTTGGTGATGCGATAATGACGCGCTTCGCCGGTCGTCTGCGAGTCCATCTCGACGGTCTGGATCTCGCCCGTCGCGAACACCCGGTCGAACTCGAGCTTGAGCAGCTCGCGGGGCTGACGGTCCAGGACCTCGAACACCTCGCGCCCCAGCGCTTCTTCGCGCGACACACCCTGCGTCCCGGCCTCACGCTTGCGGTTCCAGGCGCGAATGCGGTACCCGCGATCGATCACGTACAGGCCAACGGGCAGGGAGTCGATGATGCGGGCGGCGAAGTTGCGCTGCGCTTCCAGCTCCCGGGTGCGCAGGGCGACCTCCGAAGCCAGGTCCTGGGACAGCTCGTGCGCCGCGAGCACCGGCGCAAGCATCTGTGCCACCACGACCAACACGTCGTGGGCCATGCGCTCGTAGCGGCCCTCGGGAATGATGCCTTCGAAACAGCCCAGGGCTTCGTCCTCGTGGACCAGCGGCAGACGCAGCAGCGTGCCGCCCGCGACCGATTCGCGGTGCGGTCCCTGGGCCACCCAACCGGCGACCGCGGCGGTGTACCCGGGGAGCTGTGCTTCGTCTTCAGGACTCGTGATTGGGACAAACCGGGAGCCGTCGGGCGAACGCAGCCAGAGACGGCAACGGCGCAACGCGAGGCCCCGGCGCAGCACGCCGACGACCCCTGCCAGCCCTTCTTCGGCAGGCCGGCCTGCGGCCAGCACCTTGGCGACTTCGGCGAGAACCTCGAGACCGGGATGGTCCGAGGTCAGCGTCGGCGCGACCATAAGGTCGCTAACCTAGGGATGCCGCTCCCGGCGCGCCAGCGGCGCCTCACCGCGGAACGCGAGCAGACCACGCATAACCGGCTTCCCGCTGGTAAAGAACGCGGTGGGGCCGATCACAATCGCGAAATGCGGGGCGCTGCCGCTGCCGACGCTGAACGCGGGGAGCATGGAGACCCCCAGCCAACGGGAGCCCAGCGTCATCGGCGAGCTTGCAGCAAGGTAGCCGCTGAGCTCCAAGGTCAGATCGAAGCCGATGCCCGTGCCGTGTTCGTCGGCTCCGAACTGTGCAATCGACTTCATGCGTGTCCGGACGGACAGTGTGGTAGCGAACACGAAGCCCTGATTCCCGCCGATCATCGCGCTCTCGTTCATGAACGTGCCGAGACGCGCGGCGATCCCGACGGCGGCGACGCCGCGTGCGGGCCGGTGCACGTAGCCGATCTCGGCCGATTCGATTTGCCAATTCGCACCGAGCGTCGCCACCAAACCGAACCCGATGGCGTGCTGCGAGCCTTTGGTTGCTTGCGCGCTATCCGCTTGTGCAGTATTCGATTGCGCGGGGAGCGTCGTAGTCAGAGCTCCCAGGGCAACCAACGTTGGTATGATGGACCGGCCCACGTGCATACTCCTGACCCTTGCGCCCGCTGTGACGCTCTCGACGCGTCCTGGTTGCTGCGAAGTGCAGCAGGGGGCGCCTAGACCGGCGATCGCTCGCTACTTGTCTTCGCAACTTCCGAGCCACAGATGAATCCGCCGCGGCGAGGCGCGACGCCACGATTCCGCTGACACGTGGGCGCAACGGTGTTGCAGCATTCTGGAAACGGCGGGATTTGCGGCAGCGAAGCTGCTAGAGCCGAACGCGCGCGCCTGTGAAGCGCACTCCCTGCATCACGTACCGCTGGGCCAACAGACACACCACGAGTGCGGGTAGCGTCACGAGGACCGCGGCGGCCATTTGATACGGCCAGTTGCCGGCGTACGCGGTGTGGAAATGCGCCAGCGCGACCTCGGCGACTTCCATCCTGGGCGTGCGCGTGACGACCAGCGGCCAGAGGAAGTTGCGCCATTGGTCCATGAACGCGAGCACCGCCACAGCCGCCACCGCCGGCCGCGCACGCGGTAGCGCGACGCGCCAGAACAGCGTCCACTCCCCTGCACCATCCAGGCGGGCTGCGTCCTCCACATCACGGGGCAGCATCACAAACGTCTGCCGCATGAGGAAGATGCCCCACACCGAGACGAGCTCCGTGGAGACCAGTCCCGGGTAGGTGTCCACCCAGCCGAGCGCGTCGATTATCAGATAACGAGGAATCAGGAGCAGGATCGCTGGGATCGCCAACATCGCGAGCAGCGACGTCCAGATCCTATCACGGCCAGGAAACCGCATCCGGGCAAACGCATATCCCGCGGCCGCGCTCGTGAGCACCTGGCCGATCATGACACAACCGGCGAGGATCGCCGTGTTCAGGAGCACGCGCGTGTAGGGCAGTGCCTGGAACGCCGCGGCGTAGTTGCCGGTCGTGGGGGACGCGGGCAGCAACGCCGGCGGCCAGCGCAGCAACTCGCCCTCACCCATGAACGAGACCGACATCATATAGAGGAAGGGAGCGACCATCACGACGCCCAGTGCGCCCAGCAGGACCCTACGCATGGCGCTCCTGCCTGCGAACCAGCTTGAGCTGCGGCCACCGGAAAATCAGCAGGACGATGCCAAGCATCAGTGCGAGCGCACTCGCCATACCCAGCGCCTGCGGTCCAAACGCGGTGCGGTAGATGCGATGCACCACGACGTCGGTCGCATGCAATGGGAACGGGCCGCCCTGGGTGAGCACGAACACGAGGGTGAACATCTGCAGCGCGCTGATCACACCGGTCAGGAACACGAACCACGTCACGGGTCGGAGTAGCGGCAGCGTCACGCGCCAGAAGCGGCGCCACGCCCCCGCTCCGTCGACGAGGGCCGCATCGAAGTACGCCTGCGGAATTGCGTCCAGTCCGCCGAGGAACACCAGCATCTGGCCGCCCACGTGCACCCAGATCGACGCGAGCATGAGCGCGAGCAGCGCGGTGTTCGGACTGCTCAGCCAGTCGGGTCGGCCCAATCCGAGCGAACCGGCACGAGAGATCGCCTGCCAGAGCAACCCGACCGCGACGACCGACGAGACGTACGGCAGCAGGAACGCCACCCGGTACAAACGACCTCCCCCTCCCCCTCCCCGTCGCCGGTAGCGATGCACGGCCAGCGCCGCAGCGAGCGCGAGCGCGATGGATATCGGGACGTACAGCGCATACGCCGCGCTCGTGACAAACGAATTCCAGGTCAACGGATCGCGCACCAGCGCACGGAAGTTCGCGAGACTGGCGAGATAGATGGCGTAGATCGCCGGACCGACCGTGAACATCAGCAGGTGCAGCGCCGCCGGCGCCAGGAAGCCCCACGCCATCGCGGTTTCGCGCCGGCTGCGCACCGGCGTCCGCTCGGCCCAGCGCAGCGCCATGATTGCGAGCGGGCCCAGCAGCGCACCCGGCAGCAGCAGGATCAACCACTTCGGCGCCTCGGCCTCGGCCGGTACGGAGCGGAGCTCGATCCAGCGGCCCGGCCCGATCAGCACGGCCACGACTGCCCGCTGCTCACCGTCAATCCGCACGCGGCGCGGCGCGGACTCCGCCGGCTCGCCCGCGACGATCTCCCCATCGCGGACCATCGCCGCGAGATCGGTGATGGCCACACGCGCGCGCGGCGGTGGCAGCCGCGTCGCCGCCTCCGTGAGCAAGCGACGCGTGTCCACCAGCCAGCGGTCAGTGCTCTGGCGCGCCGCCGCCCGGACGTCGAGATAGCCGGCAAGCGCGAGCAGCAGGGCCGCGCCCACGTAGCCGCCACGGCGCAGCGAGTGCTGGCGGAACGCGATCGTGGCCGCCGCGCCGACGGCGACGATCGCCGCTGGGAACGCGAATCCCAGGCCGCCGGGAAGCGGACCGTGAGGCACAGGTCGAGGCCGCACCGCGACAGCACCCACGACTTCTTGTCCTGCGCGGTCGTTGAGCGGGACGAGCGCGGCACCATCGCGCCAATGTCCGCCGGCAGCGAGATGCGGCAGATCGTCAGGAGCAAGCGGTGGTGCCGTCGCATCCACCAGCGGCGCGGTGCCGAAGTAGACCTCGACATCGGACGACCAGCCGGGAAGCGTACGGAGCGCATGAGCCTGGGTGAGCAGTGAGGGCAGATCATAGCTGCGCGCCGCGGGCGATTGCGGCGCGGGAGCTGGTGGAGGCGCAGGCGCGGGCACCGCTGCGCGCCGCCGACCGCGGGGCACGCGCCGTGGCGGGGGCGGCGGCGGCGGCGGCGGTGTGACGGCCGCGACGTAGGCCGCCGTGGTCGCCGCCATACGGAGCGCGAACGCCCGCTCGTAGCGCCGCTGAGCGGTCGCGACCACGACGAGGACCAGGACGGCAGCGACGGTCGCCGCCGCGGTGGCCCCAGCCGCCCAGAGGCGCGAGCTCATGCGAGCGGCGCTCCAGCGGCATCGAACAGATACAGACGGCGCCGATCCACTTTGACGCCGACGCGAGTCCCGACGCGCACATCGGCGAAGCCGGGCAGGCGCGCGACAAGAGCCTGGCCCCCCGAATTCAAGTGAACCAGCGTTTCGCTTCCGAGCGGCTCGACAACCAGCACGTCCGCGTTCCCCACCCCCTTGTCGACGGCGGAGAGGCCCACGAACTCCGGACGGATGCCGAGTTGCAGCTCACCTTCATAGGTGGAAAGCTCGACGGGGATGATCAGGCTTCCCGCTTCGATGACCCTTCCCTCTTCCCCCGTCCCTCTTCCCCGTCCTTGGAGCACATTCATCCCCGGCGTGCCGATAAAGCGCGCGACGTGCACGTCGGCAGGACGCTGGTACACATCTTCGGGCGTGCCCACCTGCCGCAGCCGTCCCTCGTGCAGCACGGCGATGCGCTGGCCCATCGTCATCGCTTCGGTCTGATCGTGTGTCACATAGATCATCGTCGCACCGAGGGCCCGGTGCAGCGCCAGCAGTTCACCGCGCAGCTCGATGCGGAGCGGCGCGTCCAGCCGGGACAGCGGTTCGTCGAGGAGAAAGGCTTGCGGACCGCGAACGATCGCCCGACCGAGAGCGGCACGTTGGCGTTGTCCCTCCGACAGCTGCGCGGGCAGGCGATCGAGCACGCTCTCCAGCCCCAGGCGCTGCGCGGCCTCGAGCACGCGCCGGGCGATCTGGGCATCCGCCACGCCGCGGAGCTCGAGTGGGAAGGCGATGTTTTCGCGGACCGTGAGGTGGGGGTAGAGCGCAGGAGTTTGAAACACCATCGCGACGTCGCGCTCGGCAGGCGGAGCGTGCGTCACCACGCGCTCCCCGATCACGACGTCACCCGTGGTCGGCTCTTCCAATCCCGCGACGCAGCGGAGCACCGTTGTCTTGCCGGATCCCGACGGGCCGAGGAGCACGAGCAGTTCCCCGTCCCGCACGTCGAGATCCAGCTCGTGCAAAGCCTGCACGCCGCCGTCGAAGACTTTGCTCAGCCGGCGGATTGTGACCGACGCCATCCGTTAGCCGATCAGGGCGATAGGAACGCCCGGGCAAGCGCGTACACGACGGCCCATACGACGAATCCCGTGACGATCACACCCGGGATCTTTTCAATCGGCTTCGTGGTGGTTCCGGTCGTCGCGGCGAGTGCGTTGACCTCGAGGAGGGCCGCCACGGCGATGACGGTCGCCCAGTACAGAGCGTGATTCCCGCCCCCCGGCAACGTGAAGTGCGATGCCGCGCCCATGAAGAACAGCATCGGAATCGAGAACACGACGTTGGTGCGCGAAGCGAGGAACGCGCGTCGCGCAGCCACCGGCGCCGCCGCATTCGCCTGCCCCCCCGACGCGGCCGCCTTCGCCGAAGCGATGACGATCTGCTGTTTGGGCCAGATGACGAGGACGACATTGAAGAACATCAGCGTGCCGAACAGCGCGCCGGTGAGAATCGTGATCGCCCACGGCGTCGACCATGCGGCGGCGCCGAGCGGTGATTCGCCGAAGCGTTTCGCGATGATGAGGATGCCAGTCAAGAACGTGACGATGGCGCCGCCGCGGAACCAGGACAGCGCGCGCGGCAGCAGCTTTTGCGTCGCGGTGCTTTTTGCACCGGGGTCCGCCTCGGCCATGAAGGGCCCCTGCACGAAATTGAAGTAATACAGCAGGCCGATCCATGTAATGCCGCCCAGGTAATGGAACCAGCGCAGCAGGAACTCCGCCACGAGCGCCTCCTGATGTGGGAGAGGACAGCACGTCCGCGGAGCCAAGATATGGGGGGAACTGTGCCGCGCAATGCGGGGTTTGGGAAGCAAACTTCACAGGATGATCGCGATGGCCCAGGTAAAAGAACAACGCACAGCTACGCCCGAGACGCGACACGTACTGCCGCCGCTGCCGTACGATTTCGCGGCCCTCGAGCCGCACATCGACGCGCAAACGATGCAGATCCACCACGGCAAACATCATCAGGCTTACATCACCAATCTCAACAACGCCCTGAACAAGCATCCCGAGCTGCTCGACAAGGGCATCGACGATCTGCTGCGGGGCATTAATTCCGTCCCCGACGACATTCGCACGGCCGTTCGCAACAACGGCGGTGGACATCACAATCACTCGTTGTTCTGGACGATCATGGCTCCGGCCGGCAAAGGCGGCGGCGGCGAACCAAGCGGCAAGCTCGCCGACGCCATCCGACGCACGTTCGGCGAATTCGCGAAATTCAAGGAGCAGCTCGCCAACGCCGCCACCACGCAGTTCGGGAGTGGCTGGGGATGGCTGACGGTCGCCAACGGCAAGCTCGAAATCGGCAGCCGGCCGAATCAGGACAGCCCGCTGATGGACGGGAAGGTCCCCATCCTCGGCGTCGATGTCTGGGAGCACGCCTACTACCTTAAGTACCAGAACCGCCGGCCGGAGTACGTGACGGCCTGGTGGAACGTGGTCAACTGGGAAGAAGTGGCGCGCCGCTACGCAGCGGCCCTATGAACGATTCGCGAAAATCCGGTTCACGGTAACCAGCAGGAGCTCGAGGTCGACGGGTTTCGACAGGACCTCTTCGACCTCGAGGTGCGCGCCGGACCATTCTCGCGTTGCCGCCGAGAGGATCACCACCGGAATCCCCTGCAGCCGGGGAATCGTCCGCTGGACCGCCAGGAACTGCTTCCCGTCCATCACCGGCATCTTGTAATCGAGCAGGATCAGATCGGGCGGGTCCATCTTCTCGAGCACATGCAGGGCGTGCTGACCGTCACGAGCCGTATGAACGACAAACCCAGCCTCCGTCAGGAAGTCCCTGAGGGCCAGGCGGGTGTCCATTTCGTCATCTACTAATAGGATGGCAGCCATCGGTGATGAGAGTAATGGAGCAGAGCCGGGAGTGCGAGAATCGTTGGGGTTAGATCTTCGGAGGGGGGAGGGATTCACTCATCGAGCAGTGAGGCTGAGATCTGGGCGTTCCCCTCGTCATCGTAGACGACGGTAACACGCCATGGCCGACAGCAAACCTGGCAGTCTTCGACGTAATCCTGATTAGCGCCTCCGCCCGCGTCGATGCCGATTTCGTTGGGCTCGCCGCAGTAGGGGCACATCACGATCCCCTCAGTGTCCGCGGTCCCGTCGCCGAGCGGAAAGTCCTCATCCAGATCGTCGTCGGCGAAATCGACCATCAGTCGCCCCATCCCAGGCGCTGCCGCAGCGCGGTGACGTGCGCCGTGTGATGCCGGCCGTGCCACGCGTACAGCGCCAGCATCGCGTCGAGCGATGGCGTTCCCCATTCGGGGTGTTGGATCGTGCGCGCGAAATCGGCCGCCGACATCGCCTGCAACAGCGTGACCCAACGGGTATGCAGCGCCGCCAGCAGATCGAGCGACATCGCGATCGGAGCGCGCGTCTCCGGCGTCTTCGCCCAGTCCTTCTCTTCGTAGGTCTTGATCGCCGGATTCTGCTCCGTCAGGCCCCACTTGAAGCGCATGTACGCGTTCATATGACTGTCGGGGAGGTGATGCGCCACCTGGCGCACGGTCCACCCCCCGGTCCGGTATGGCGTGTCGAGCTGCGAGTCGTCGAGGCCGGCCACCGCGCGCCGAAAGTTTGCCGGTGCGGCGGTGACCTGCTCGATCGCCGCAACCCGCTCTGCCGTCGAGAGCGCGCTCACCGGTGTGAACTTGCCGATCGGATACCGCTCGTCGCTCACTGGTCCACTCGCCAGGTGGTCGTCAATTCCGTGGTACCCCACTTGATGCGCAGCGTACCGCGGAGGTCGGCATACCCCGTCCGGGGGTCCGGCGCATCGGGGACGAGATAAATCGATAGTGAAGGCTCGGGCTCCGCCATGGTGCGGCTCGCCAGCGGGATCCGCCCGATGTCCTTGGATGGATCGCGGTCGGTACCCCACTGACCCGTGCCGCGATTCACGATCAATGCGTAGCCCGTGCGGGTGTAGAGGATGAAGAGCGAATAATCGCCCTGCGGCAGCTTCATGTCGCCCAGGGTGATGTTGAGATCGGTATGGAGCGTCGTCGCCATGTTTGCCCCGAAGCGCCAGACCGTATCGATCGGGATCAGGCCGCCTTCGATCTTGCGGCCGCGGGCGTGCGGTTGGCCGTACGCGATGGCGATGCGCGACGGGCCGGACAGGCTCGCGTCTTCTTCGTACCACTGATTACCAATGCGGCGTGCGTTGAGATGTACCTCCACCGACGCAAGGCTGCTCGCCGCGATGCGGAGCGGGGTCGCAAGCTGTTGTGCTTGGGCGAGGATGACGGCCGGAATCAGCAAGCCAATGATCATGGTGTCTCCGAAGCCAGGATGGATTGAATCATCTGTCGCAGCGCGTCGACGAGGACCGCTGTTCCTGGCCCCCGATCCTCTGGGCGCTGGGGATTAATGCTTTTGTATGGAGCGGATGGGATTCGAACCCACGACCCCCTGGTTGCAAACCAGGTGCTCTCCCAACTGAGCTACCGCCCCCCGCAACGAAAATAGATGCGCGACGGGTGGAGGGGTAGACCAAACACGATCACCGCTCGATGGAGGCCGCCCTGACGAAGAATTAACTCTCCCGTTGCGCGCCTGCGACATTGCCAAAGGACTGGAACGATTTCGCCGCTCGGGTATACGCATGGATGAATGGCGACATGACGCGACACACTCTTGCACTCGCTCTCGCCTGCTTTGTGCAGGTTGCTTGCACGCGCGGCACGCAGGCGCCGCCCCTGCGCCTCGGCACGACGACGACCGTCGACCAATCGGGGGCGCTGGCGCTGCTCGATTCGCTGCATCCGACGATTCCCGTGCGCGTCGTGGTTGGCACGTCGGGCGCGATCATTCGCTCGGCAGCCGCGGGGGATCTTGACGTCGTCATCACGCATGCGCCCAGTCTCGAACAGCGGCTGTTGCTCGAACCCGGACACGCGGCGCTCCGCTGTCCGTTCGTCACGAGTCGATTCGCGATTGTGGGACCGGCTGCCGATCCGGCGCATGTGGCGACGGCGGCCAATGCGGCGGAGGCTTTGCGTCGCATCGCCACGGTACGGGCCCGTTTCATATCGCGCGCGGATTCGTCTGGTACTCACATCAAGGAGTTATCGCTGTGGAAGTCGGCAGGTGTGGCACCTGCCGTTCCGCACGATACCTGGTACGTGCAAGCCGGTGGAGATCAAGCAGCTACACTGCGCATTGCCGACGAGCGCGCCGCGTACGCGCTCGCCGACTTGCCCACGTTTACGCGATTAACGGGCATCGATTTACATGTGCTGTTCACGGCCGACACGGCACTCGGCAACCCGTACACGTTGTACGTGATTCGTTCGGCGTCGCATGACAGCGCCGCGATGCGATTCAGCAGCTGGGCGATGGCGAATTGGCGCCCCCGGCTGCTCGCGGTGCGCTTGCCTGACGGCGCGGCGGCATTTGCGCCGGCCGCAGGTGAATGCGCCCCGCCCGTCGCGGTCGCCGGACGGTAGGAGGATCATATGCAATTCGAGGATTTGGTTCCCCACGGGCTCGTGACGCTGACCAAGCGCGGCGTCTCGGTCATCGGCGAGCGCGAAGCGCGGTTGCTGGAGGCGGTGGATCGCGTGCGCTCGATCAAGGATGCGGCGGCAGAGGCGGGGATTAGTTACCGCACGGCCTGGAGTGCGATTCAACAAATGGAGCGGGCACTCGGCAGACCCATGGTCGTGTCGCGTGCCGGTGGACCCGGCGGCGGTGCCACGACGTTGACCGACGAATGCCGCCGGTTGCTCGCGCTCTACCAGGACCTCCGCCGCAGGCTCGAAGAGATTCTGGCGAGTGCCTGGGAGACACAGGAGCCAGAAGCGGCGGCGCAAGCCGGCGACTAGCGCGTCAACGCGAGCGCGTAGCCTCCGGGAAGCGGGCGGAGGCTGTAATTCGGCAGCGCGACGCCGGTGATCGAGCCGCTATATTGGGTGAGCTCACTGATATCCTGCACGCCGATCGTCAGGATCACCGCGCCGGTGCTGAGCTGGCCGATCAGCGCAAATCGCGTGGACGTCCCGCCGAGTGGCTGCTGAAACAGGCGCAATCCCGCGCCGGGCACCGCGCTGGTCAGCGCCGCCGGGCCGGTAATGGTGAAGGCGATGGCCGAGTCGAGTCCCGAGTTGGGCGATGTCAGCCGGACCTTCACCTCGCCCGGTCCCGTCATCGTCGGTTCCTTCCCTCCGCAGCTGAGCCCGACCGTCACCACGCCCACGAGCAATACCGCAGCGCAGAGCCGTTTCATCGCGGGCCTCCTTTCTGCTGTCGCGCTTGCATGGCAGCGGCACCCAGCGGCGCCCCGGTGGCTTTCACCCAGGCCAGGAAGTCTCCGATATCGAAATTGCCGTTGTTATTCCCTTGGAAATCGAGATAGCGAACCTGATCCGGAGTGAGCGGCGAGGTCGGGCCGAGCAGCTGCGCCGTCACGTCCGCGGTCGCGAGCGTCGGCACCGACACCGATAATGTGAATGCGCGGCTGGTCGTGTCGCACGACGAGACTGTCGCCGTGTAGGAGAAGTTGCCGCTCTGTCGCGAGAACCCAGACACCACGCCGGCTGCGCTGAGACTGAGACCTTGCGGCAATGCCCCGCCGGTCACGGTCCAGATAGTCACGCCGCCCCCGCCCGAGATACGCAGCGTGTCGGCGTACGTGGCGCCCATGACACCGTTCGGCCGCGCGTTGGCGGAGGTGATGGTCGGGCTGGTCCCAAAATTTGCCGTCACCGTGTACGGCCGCTGCATCGGAACCGAGATGACGGAGTCCGTCGTCGTCGAATCGCCCGTCCAGCCGCAAAAGTTGGCCCCGCCATCGATCGGCGTGAGCTGCACTGCGCGTCCGTCGGGGACGAAGTCGCCGGCGAGATTGATCGCCGTGTCTGCGGTGATCGATCCGCCGCTCGTCGCCGTGGCAATCAGTTTGAACTGGCGAGCGAGACTTGCGGTCAGCGTGCCGCCGCCAAGGCTTCCCGTAATGGGGTGACTGATGGCGCCGCCATCCGACCAGGACGAAAAATACCAGCGCGTCCGGCCGTCGCTCGACACCTGGCCGCTACCGAAACCCACGGTATGCGTCGACCCTTGGTCCAGGAGGTCGCGGAAGACGTTGTAGGTCGCGGCGTCGAATTGGATTGTCGCGGCGGTATCACTCGCGCGGGCAACAGTGAGAGAACCGAACTGCAACCGGAACGACATCGTCCGGTCCGTGATGACTTGCTTGATGAAATCGATCGCCACGCCTGAAAACGAACCGTCCGAATTCGTGAGCGAAGCGGGGTTGGTGCGAAAAACGAAGCCCGTATTCACGGTTGTGCCGGGAAACGGATCACCGGCGTCGCCGCGATTGGAGCAACCCAAATACATCGACGTCGCGGGGCAGGAGTTCCCCGATGCCGAGGCGTCGAGGTTGCCGAACCCGTCGGCCTGCATCAACTCGAGCCCATGGGGCGTCCCTGAGTTCAAGGCGTTGCCACCTTGGGTCATTTTTGTCTGATCCACGTGCCAAATCAGAAGCCCACCGCCACAGTTGGGAGGATTTCCTGCGCGCTGGCAGTGAATTCGAATCAGCGCGCTGTCCGACTGCTGGCGTTGCCTGTTCTCCAGGAGGAAATACTCCCCCCGTGGGTTGGCGCCCTGAACGTTCACGTAATAGGCGGTGTCCGACAGGGGCGCGGCATCGAAGGAATAGGTGCCGTTCGAGGTCAGCGGCGCGAGCGTGATCCAGCCGAGCTCATTGAGCGACCACGCTTCCATGCGCGCGGGGCTCAACGGCGAAGTGAAGCTGCCTGAGCTCATCAGCCCCCACTGCCCGATGCCCTCAGTCGGCCCCTGTGTGTCGTACAAGTCGGGGAGGCCGAACCCATGTCCCGTCTCGTGTGCGACCGTACCGATCGGCATGATCTGCGAAGTATTGCAGTTGGTTGCACCACCGACGGCCGGTTGCAGGATGTAATCGCTGATCTTGATCTTCTGACCCGGATGGCCGGGCCAGTCATCCTGGGTCGGATAGGCCGGCAGCGAATAACGGTGCGCCCACAAATGGTTTTGCGGCGCGCTCGACGGCCCGCACTCCCCGCCCATCGCTTCATGCATGAAGAGCACGAGAGGGACGATGCCGGTCACGGGATCGACGTACTGGGAAAAGTCGATCTGGGCGTCCAGCTTGGCGATCGCCTGCGTCAGCGCCGATTGCATCCGGCTGATCGCGACGGCGTCGAAGAGCCCGTTGCAATTGCTCGACCCGTATGGATTCGCCGCGACGCAATCTGGGTTCGTACCACCGGTATAGTAAACCTCGTTGCTGTCGAGACTCGCATAGCCGTAGGTCTTACCCTGAATGTCGAACACGCCGTTCGACATCTGGTTGTAAAACGAACGATAGGTGTACGGCCGACCGCCCGTCGGAGTTGCAGCGAAGAGCACGGCATCGAAATCAGCGGCGACGAATACCGGCGCCTGCGAGTCTTTATAGCGAAAGAGAATGGCGGGGACTTTGAGCACGCCGTTGATCTGTGTCGCCGAAGGCCCCGGACCCGCAGCTTGACTCAGTTGCGCGCCGCCCGCGATCGGCGCGGCGAGCTCGGCGAAACGTCCCGCGGCGCGCAGGCGTGCGCGCATCGCGCGGACCTCGCGGCCTTTCTTGCGCCACACGCCGTCCCGCCGGAAGTCGAATCCGGGGATTTCCCATCGAGGATGTCGCTGGTCCTGCGCGGCCGACGTATTCGAAACAAGGGAACACAGCAGGGCTGCAACGCCCAAGCTCCGGACAACGTAAGACACCACTATCAACCTCCGGGGACGAACGGCCTAACCCTGCGCGAATGCAGCAATCTAGGCTAGGCCGCTGGGGCCCGGAAAGCTGTGGCAGATCTCACATTGAGCCTTGCCATTTCGAGACCACAGGGCTAAGCTGTACCACCGCTTACTCATAGCAACCCGAGGCTTCATTGCGCACAGAGACCCTGCAGCATATCGCGCTGTTCGACAAGTGTAAGAACTTCACCCGGGCGCGCGAGGTCCAAGCTGCGGGGCTGTATCCCTATTTCAAACCCATCTCCCGCTCCGAAGACACGGTCGTCATCATCGAAGGCCAGGAGCGGATCATGATGGGGTCGAACAACTACCTCGGCCTCACCCATCATCCGGAAGTCCTGGCGGCGGCGCGTGGGGCGCTCGAGCGCTATGGGTCGGGATGCACCGGGAGCCGCTTCCTCAACGGCACGCTCGATCTCCACGAGCAGCTCGAAGCCGAGCTCGCGGAGTTCTTCAATAAGGAGTCGTGCCTCGTCTTCTCGACGGGGTACCAGGCCAACCTGGGCGTCATTTCGGGCCTCGTGGGCCGCAGCGACGTCGTCTTCCTGGACAAGTTGGACCACGCCTCGATCGTCGATGGCGCCAAGATGTCGCATGGGGAGACCATGCGCTTCAACCATGGCGACCTGGCGGGTCTCGAGCGGAAGCTCCAGAAGCTGCCCGAGGGCACCGGCAGCATGGTGATCGTGGACGGCATCTATTCGATGGAAGGCGACATCGCCGACGTCCCCGGCCTCCTCCGCATTTGCCAGAAATACGGCGCCGCGCTCGCGATCGATGATGCACACTCAGTCGGGGTGCTCGGCCCCAACGGCGAAGGAACCGCGGCCCATTACGACCTGGTGGACGAAGTCGACCTGATCGTGGGGACGTTCTCGAAGTCGCTCGCGTCGATCGGCGGGTTCGCCGCAGGGTCGGAGAACGTGATCCACTACCTCCGGCACCACTCGCGGCCGCTGATCTTCACCGCCGCCCTGCCGCCTGCCAACACGGCCGGCGTCCTCGCGGCGTTGCACGTCATGCAGCGTGAGCCGGAGCGGCGCGAGCAGCTGTGGCGCAACACCCGCCGCCTGCAGGAAGGGATGCGCGCGCTCGGCTTCGACATCGGTCCGACCGAGACGCCGATCATCCCCGTGCTGATCGGGCCGCTCGAGAAAACCTTCCTCTTCTGGCGGAAGCTGTTCGACGCCGGCGTCTTCACGAACCCCGTGGTGCCGCCAGCGGTGGCGCCCTCGCAGTGCCGGTTGCGCACCAGCCTGATGGCGACCCACACGGCCGAGCAGATCGACCTCGCCCTCGAGGTGTTCGGCCGCCTCGGAAAAGAGTTGGGGGTCATCTGACCGCAGTGGAGATCGTGCCCGTCTCCGACGGGCGCGGTCTCGATCGTTTTATCGCCTTCCCGTACGACCACTACCGCGATGATCCGTTGTGGGTGCCCCAGCTGCGTCGCGACGTCCAGACGCTGCTCTCGTCTACGAAGAATCCGTTTTTTCAGCACGCCGAAGCGCAGTACTGGACGGCCCGAACGCCAGATGGCCAGATGGTCGGACGGATTGGCGCGATCAAGAATGACATGCACAACAAGGAGCATCAGGACCGCATCGGGTTCTACGGTTTCTTTGAATCGATAAACGATCAGACGGTCGCCAACGCGCTGTGGGACACAGCTGCCATCTGGCTCAAGCAGCGCGGCTTCGACACGATGCGCGGCCCGATGAGCCCCTCGATCAACGATGAGTGCGGCCTTTTGATCAAAAACAACGGGATGCCGCCGTCGTTAATGATGCCGTACAACCCTCCCTACTACGAGGCACTCCACGAGCGGTACGGCTTCACGAAAGCGAAAGACCTGCTCGCCTTTGAAGGGGGGGGCTCGGCGCAGGCGCCGGAGCGGTTTCGGCGCCTGGTCCAGCGCGTGGCGCAGCGCGCGGGAATCACGCTGCGCCCACTGAACAAGAAACGGTTCGCCGCAGAGGTCGAGCTCGTGAAAGCGCTGTACAACAAGGCCTGGGAGAAAAACTGGGGCTTTGTGCCGCTGACGGAAGCGGAAATCGATCACCTCGCCAAACAGCTGAAGCCGATCGTGATCCCCGATCTGGTCGTCTTCGCCGAGCGCGCCGGTCAGGTCGTCGGATTCGGCGTCGCCCTGCCCGATTTCAACCTCGCGCTGCTGCACAATCGCTCGGGCCGCTTCTTCCCGGGGATCCTCAAGGTCTTGTGGTATTCGCGCAAGATCCACCGTGCGCGCGTCCTGCTGCTAGGCGTCGTCCCGGAATTGCGCGGCAAAGGGATCGACGGAATGCTGTACGACTGGGTCTGGCAGGCCTGCGTCAAACACGGCATGCCGAGCGGCGAAGGCGGGTGGATCCTGGAAGACAACGGGCCGATGACCAAGGCCGCGCTGCAGCTTGGATTCCAGGTCTCCAAGACCTACCGGGTCTACGACAAGCCGCTGTGAACGTCTTTGTGACCGGTGGCACCGGCTTCGTCGGTGCTCACCTGGTCCGGGCGCTTCGTGCGCGTGGTGATTCCGTTACGGCCCTGGTCCGGCGCCCCGCGCTGGTGAAGGAGTTGGGCTGGGGACCAGAGATTCGGCTCGTGCGCGGCGATCTCGACGATGAGGCCGCGCTGCGGGACGGGTGCAGCGGTGCCGACGTGGTATTTCATGTCGCCGGCAAGATCGTGGCCCGCTCGGCCGCCGAGTTCATGGCCACCAATCGCGACGGTACGGCCAATGTCCTGGAAGCTGCGCGGGACGCCGGCGTGCGGCGCTTCATCCACATCTCCTCCCTCGCGGTCGCCGGTCCGACGACCCCCGGCCACCCGATCGACGAGGCGCGGCCCCCCGCTCCCATCACGGATTACGGACGCTCCAAGCTCGCGGCCGAGGTCCTCGTCCGCGCGATGCCGCTCGCGTGGACGATCGTGCGGCCGCCCGTGGTGTACGGGGAGTGGGATCGCGGGACGCTCACCGTGTTCCGGCTCGCCCGGCGCGGCGTTGTGCCGGTCTTTGGTGACGGGTCACAAGAACTGTCGGTCATTCATGCCGAAGATCTGGCCCGATCCTTGATCGCGGCGGCCACTTCACCTGCGACGGTCGGTCGCATTTATTTCGCGACGCACCCGGTTTCGGTCACAAGCCGTGACTTCGTGCGCCGCGTCGCGGACGCGGTGGGTGCCAAGCCGCGAATCATTCCGATGCCCCCGCTGCTCGTGCGCGGCGTGCTCTGGGTGACGGGCACCCTTGCGCATCTGGCGGGCCGCCCCACTTTGCTGTCGGCCGATAAGGGCAACGAATACCTGGCTCCGGCGTGGACCTGCCGCAGCGATGCCCTGACGCGCGACACCGGCTGGCGGGCCGAGATCGAGCTCGAAACCGGGCTGCGGCGCGCCGCGAACTGGTATCGGGAGGTGGGATGGCTGTGAACAGCCGGGGCTGGAAGTGGAGTGGGACTGACGGCTTATGGCGGGGCTACACCGCCATCGACCTCGCGACTGGCGCCTACATCGCCGTGGCGACGGGCGCCGTCCTGCTCTCCTTCCGCGGCGACGGCATTCGCGGTTGGCCGTGGGTCCTGACGGCGCACGCGCTGGTTGCGGCGCTGGTGTTGCTCGCCCCGCGCGCGCGCACCGCCGGCCGCGTCGGGCGGTTCCTGGGCGACTGGTATCCGATGCTGCTGCTCCCGGCGCTGTACGGCGAGATCGGCGTGCTCACGCTCAGCGCCGGCTTCCAGAACGATTTGCTCATCCAGCGGCTCGAGACCTGGGTCTTCGGCTCGCAGATCTCGTATCGCTGGATTCGCGAGTCGCCCAACGTCGTGTGGTCGTGGGTGCTGCACGCCTGTTATCTCGCGTACTACCCGATTCTGTACACCGCGCCGTTTGCGCTCTGGATGGCGGGCCGGCGCGACGCGTCCCGGCACACGATTTTTGCCGTCATGGCGACGTTCTATCTCTGCTACGTGGCGTTCCTCTTCTTCCCCGTGGCGGGACCGCGCTACGCCTTCGACGGCGCGCACAATGCGGCCACCGAAGTCGGACCGGCACGCTTCGCCGCTTGGCTGCTAGATCGAGGGGACTCGTGGGGCGCCGCGTTCCCGTCGTCACACGTCGCCGCCTCCGTCGTCGCGACGGGCATGGCGCTGCGGTACTGGCGTGCGCTGGGGCTCGTGCTCTTGCCCTTCACCGCGGGGCTGATTCTCGCCGTGGTGTACGGACAGTTCCACTACGCCGTGGACGCGCTGGCCGGACTGATCGTAGCGGCGTTGATGCTCGGCGTCATGCAGACCGCGGAAGCGACCGCGCAGCAACGCGTGCCGGTCGCCGATTACGGAGTGGAGTCCGGCAGCAGCGTCTAGTGCTCCATGTGCATGTGGGACATCGGCACCGCGACCGCCGACCTGCCCACCGGGCCCATGAAGTGCCGGAGGTCCTGCTGGTAGAGTGAGTCGGCCTGGTTGGTCGCCGGCCACGTCGCTTTGCGGTCCAGCATGAACAAGCCCCCCACCACCCCCATCCCGCCGTTCGTAATCGTCTGACCTGTTGGATTCTCGTATATCACCCGCACGCGATAGCGGTGCGTGGGAGTGATGCGCATACCGAGTCCGGTTACGCCGTAGAGCTTGCCCAATGGGACAGCGCTGGGTTCGCCGGGGGGCGCCGGCGCTGGTTCGCCGTGCCACAGCCGTTTGCCCGTCGTGATGTCCCAGAACTCGATCGTCTTGCCGTATTCGTGCATATGCCCACCGATGACGATGAGCTTGCCGGGGACCGCCGGGCTTCCTTCATATGACCGCTCGCTGCGTCCGGGCGGCAAATCGAAGGACTTGTCACCCACCGGGAATCCGACATCCAGCTGCCACGGAATCACGGCGAAAAACGGCCACGGCCGGTGGTCCGGCACGTAGCTCAGCACGAGCCGGACGTGCACGCCGTGGTAGTTCACCGCTGTCGGATTGTGTACCATAGCATTCGCCAGGATACGCTCGCCAGCGCGAATCGGTGACCCAAACAAGAGCCACGGGAACCGGATCTCGCCCGTTTCCCGCCCCGACGCGAGAATGCGGCGGGAGATAGGAAGGAAGAGCTCGCGCTCCGCCGGGTTCATCACGTTCATGTGGTGCAACAGGTCATTGGGCAACCGCTGCCCGTGCTCGTCGATGATTTCGGCGTGGAGCGCGTAGATCGACCCATTCACCGGGAACTCCCCTACCGACGCGGCCTGATCAACGACGGTGCCCGCCGGGAGATCCACGGCCGGCAAATCCATCGTGAGCTCGTCGCGCACGGGATTCTTCGTGATCGTGGTTCGCTCCAGCGCGCTCCAGTCGTCCGCAACCGGTGGCGGCGGTACCGGATCGGCGCTCGCCGCGTAGACAGAGATGGCCAGGCGGAGCGCGGCTACGACCACGAACGCACGTGGAGGCATCGGGACGTCCCTCAGCGAGTCAGCGGTTCCGTTGTGGCAACGATTCTGGAGAAAGGAACGCCATCGAGAACGACACCGGATGGGACGGCGACATCGAGGCGCTCCAATATCGTCGGCATCAGATCTACTGTACGAATGGGAGAGTCCGGAAGAGCCACACTGGCCGCGATCGGGACCTCCATATGTTCCGCAATGAGACTGCCGTGGCCGGCCCGGTGTTCCGGGATTTCCCAGGGGCCACGGAAATCTGCGCCCGGCACTGCCGCCAGCACCAGATCGCCGGCCCGGGATGTCTGGAAGAGCTGGAGCAACTGACGCGGCGCGTCGGGCACGTCGGTCTCCCTCGTGCGTGACAAGAGATCGCGGTCGTCGAGCTCTACATACCCGCCGAGGCCCAACGGATCGCCACTCTCAGGTTGATAGCGGATTAAGCCGGCTGCTTCAGTTAACCGCGCGAGGCCGCGCGGGGTTCGCACGACGACGCCGCCGGTGTCGCCCCGGCAGCCGACGAGCCGAACGGCAGGCAATGCGAGCAGGCGCTCGAGGATTGCCGTCGGGATACCCGATTCAGTCAGGGGCGCGGCTCGACCCGAGCGCGGATCGAAATAGAGCTGCACGCTCGCATTGCCTGACACCATCGTCGCAACCCTGGCTCCCCGGCGCCACACGTGGACGGGGTGCCGCAACGTGCGGACACCGTCGCCCTCGAGCAGCACCGCGGGGTCGGCGTGCTCGCGCATAGCCGTCATCCCATGGTCGGACACGATGAAGAATTCCGGAAGGTCCCCTTTCCCTTCCCTGCTGACACGCGCGACGAAGGCGCCCAACGCGCGGTCCACCAGGCGATAGCTCTCCAGCACCGCCAGATGGAACGGATCCTTGAGGTGGGAGATGCCATCCACGCCTGGGAACACAACAAAGATGAAGCGCCACGGCTCGGCGGCGGCATCGAGCCAGGTGCGCGCAATCGCCCGATCGAGCGCGGGATACGTCCCCACGTAATGCGCGGCGGCGCCGAGCGCAGCGCGACGGAACGCCAGACGGTTTGCGCCGGGACCGAGGCCCCGGGTCAGCGGCGTACAGATCGCGATGCTCTCCGGGACCAGGTCGAACAGGGACGGCGCCGGCGCGATATCCCGGTTGAGCCAGCCCCCCTGCACGCCGCAATAGCTGCGGGCGGCACGCCATTGCTCGCGCCAGCCTCCGGCTGCGCCGGGCCGGTCGAGCCAGCGAATGCCGGGAATGCCGACGCTGCCAGGATACCGGCCGAACAGGAACGGGATATACGCCACACCGGTCGTCGATGGAAACACCGTCGTGCCGGTTGTCAGGCCACCGCGCTCGATGACCCAACGCGAGAGATTGGGGAGGTCGCCGCGGCCGAGCAACTCCCGCAGCACATCGCAACGGGCGCCGTCGATGAGTACGAGAACCGCTCTGCGCGAGCCGTCCGCCATCACTGAGAATGTAGAACAAGAAAACGGCCCCGGCATCTGCCGAGGCCGCCGGTTTCCTGCCAGGCAATCACTACTCGACCTTGATGGCGATCTTCATGCCGATGGCCTGGTGAGGGGTGCAATAGGCTTTGTACGTCCCCTTCGGCGCGTTGGCGAACGACACTTCGTACGTCTCGTTCTGCTGCAGGAATGGCCCTGAAAGATTATCGATGGTGTTCTTCATGTTCGCATTGAGGACCGCTGCGCCGCCCGCCGGAACCGAATCCTGCCAAAACGCGACGTTGTGCGGGAAGCCGCTGACGCTGGTGAAGCGCACCGTCGCGCCCACCGGAATCGTGATCGTGCTGGGCTCGAACGCGGCGCGCGTGCTGCCGTTACCAGTCATCTTCACTTCGACGACGGGGCCGGCCGGCGCCGCGGCGGGCGCCGCCGGGGGCGCGCTCTGCGTTTGGGTCTGGTTCTGGTCCTTCTTGCCACAGGCGACCGCGCCGATGGCGACGACGGTGGTGAGCAAAGCGAAGCGCATTGCGGGACTCCTCCGGACGTGGACTGGAGACTGGGGGATAGTGTCGCTGCGGGTGTTGCTTGTGAACTCTTTCACAATAGCCGTGAATATAGAAGGCGGACCGCAAAACGGGAGTCCCACGAAGGCACTAGCTTCCGGGCGATGAAAACCGCGGTCGTGCTCTCACTAATGATTGCTTTGGCCCGCTCCGCAGTCGATGGCCAAACCTGGACTCCTCAGCTCGGCATTGCGGGCGGAGTATCCCGCCAGAAGCCCGCGGGAACGGGACAACACGATGAAATCGACCGGTGGGAGCTCCCCAACAGCGGCTCGCTCCAACCGGCGCTCTTCGTCATCCTGCCGCTCTCAGGACGAGTAGGGTTGGAGTCCAGCCTCGGTGCCATGCGTGCTAAGTTCAGCGAATCGAGCGGTCTAATACCCACGTCAACAAGTACCGACATCCGTCTTACCGTCCGCGCCGATTTCGCGGTAACCGCGAATGTGTACATCGCCGCGGGGGGAATGCTGCGACGCCGAGAGCTCAATAGCGGGCATTCTACCCAGACCGGCGCGGTCGGAGCGTTCGGGTACCACCATGGAATTGGAGCGGGCCTGGACGCCCGGCTCGAAGCCGAATGGATCACGCAGCGACGGACAGGCTCGATTGGACCGAGCAATGTCTATGCGCTGCTGTTCGGACTATCGCACCCGTTCCGATCACAGGGCGAACGCGCTGTCTCCGATGCGCCGACGTTCAGGCCATGGCGCTTGCAGTTGGGCGCTGCCGGTGGGTACGCTCGCAACCATCTTTACGGAACCGCGTTGGGAGTCTACTTCGACGCCCACGAGACGGACATCACTGTCCCGGGGTCGGGCGCGACGACCCCACCTCCCTTGTTTCTCGACGCGCCCCTAGTGGGCCGATTGGCCCTCGAAATTGGCTTGGGCGGACAACGCATCCAGCAGCGCGGGACCACACTGTTTGACGGCCACATCGCCCCGCGGTTGAACGTCGCGATCTATCGCGGCCTGTATGCCGGTGCCGGCGGCAATCTGCAGTACGTCGAACAGAGCGGATCAAAGGGCATCGGGTTTGCCGGCGCAAACGTTGGGGCCGGATATCGTTTCTCGATCGTTCAACCGTTCGAGGGGCGCGTCGACATCACCTATACCATGTTCAAGGAGCGGGAAGATTTTCCGCTCGCCCAGAACACGATCGCCGTGCTGCTGGGAGTGGCCATGGTGCTGCGATAGCATGTCGCACGAGGGTTTGCCGCAGATCGCACCACAGGAGCTCGCGGAGCGGCTCGACCGCGGGGAGCCATTGCAGGTCCTCGACGTCCGCACTCCGGAGAAAGTAGAGCGTGGCCATATCGTGCTCGGATCAGAGCTCGACTTCCATGCGCACCCGAACTCCAAGCTCTTCGCGCTCCCCGACGTCGGCGAACTCCATCTCGACACCGCCCGGCCCATCGCGGTCGTCTGCGGCCACGGCAACTCCAGCAAGAAGGCGACGGCGTTCTTGCGCGAGCGGGGCTATGAGGCGTACTCGGTCATTGGCGGCATGGCGGCGTGGGAGACAGTGTATGTCGCCCGCCACCTATCGCCCACGCCGTCCCTGTCGCATGTGGTGCAGCTCGATCGCGTCGGCAAAGGCGCGCTCAGCTATGTCCTGGTGAGCGATGGTGACGCTGTTGTCGTGGATCCGGGGCGCCACTTGGAGCGCTACGACGCGCTCATGGCCCAGCTGCGCGCCACGCCCGCGGCGGTCGTGGACACACACATTCACGCCGACTACGTGAGCGGCGCGCGCGCGGCGGCGGCCCGCTGGCAGGTGCCATACTTTCTGCATCCTGACGACGCGGTTTCCCCCTACGACCAGACGCCCGGCAAACTGACGTGCCAGGCGCTGCGCGACGGCGATACGATCGCGTTTGGGCGCGCCACGCTGCGCGCGGCGCACGTGCCCGGGCACACCCTCGGCAGCATCGCGCTCCTCGCAGACGACGGACTCGCCCTTACCGGCGATTTCCTGTTCGTAAAGTCGGTCGGCCGGCCCGACCTCGCGGGCCAGTCCGACTCCTGGGCGAAACTGCTCTGGCACAGTCTCGAGCGTGCGCGCCAAAGCTGGCCCGGTGACTGGTTGGTCCTGCCGGCGCATTACGCCAGCGAAGACGAACGCCGCGCCGATCGCGCGGTCGCCGCGCGCTTCGATGTGATCAGCGCGACCAATACCGCTGCCGCAATCCAGGACGAGCGGGTCTTTCTGAAGTGGATTGCGGATCATGCCACGACGTTCCCCGATGCCTACCGAACGATCAAAGAAGCCAACCTGGGTTTGGTGCAGCTGTCGGATGAGGACGCAGAGATACTCGAGTCCGGTCCGAATCAGTGCGCGATATTCTAACTCCCAGTCAGTAAAGCAGTTGCGGGTCTCACTCGTTCCGGCTGTGCAACTCCCCCAGAACCGCGCGTCTCTCATGGCGTCCCTAACCAGGTGCAGTCCATGCGAACGTTGCGGGTATTGGAAGCCGCCGCCCTTTTGTGTACCATCTCGTCGGCCTTGCCCGCGCAAGGCTGGATCGACCCGGTGCGGCCTCCGTCCGGCCCGCAAGTCCTGAACGGACCGGTCGAGCGCCTCCGCAGTGCGGTACAGGTCAGCATCAGCGGGCGCGTCGCGCGCGTCACCGTAGAAGAGTGGTTCCGCAACAACGGGCCGACACTGAACGAGGGGATGTATCACTTCCCGCTCCCCGGCGAGGCGGTCTTCTCGAGCTACTCACTCTGGCAGGGGGACCAGGAGCTGCGCGGCGAAGCGATGGACGCGGCGCAGGCCCGCGCCATCTATGAGGCCATCGTCCGCCAGAAACGCGATCCGGCGTTGATCGAGCTCGCCGGGCAGGGGTTGATCCGGGCGCGGGTGTTTCCCATCGGACCCGGCGAGACCCGTAAGATCACGCTGAAATACACGCAGCTGCTCGACCGCGCCGGCGACGCCTGGCGGTTCCGCTATCTGGGCGACCGCAATCGGCAGACCGCCCCGCGCAGCTTCCAGCTGGAAGTCGACAGCGCGGCGCGCTTCGGCGATCCGTACTCGCCCACGCACCAAGTCCAGGTCACGCGGCGCGACGATCGCCTGGAAGTGACGCTCAGCGAGGCAAGCGCGGCCGCCGGCGACTTCGAGCTGTTCCTGCCGCTGGCCCATGGGCTGATTGGTCTCTCGCTCGTCCCACATCACCCCGTCGGCGAGGACGGCTACTTCATGCTGCTGCTCGCGCCGGGCGCAGCCGCCAATGCGGCGACGCTGCAGCGCGACGTGGTCGCCGTGATCGATGTCTCGGGCTCGATGTCGGGCGAGAAAATTCAACAGGCGAAGTCCGCGTTGATTCAGCTCCTCGGCACGCTGCGCGAGGGCGACCGATTCCGTTTGGTCGCGTTCTCGGGGGGCGTCCGACGCTTCGCGCAGGGATGGACCGGCGTGTCAGGGGATACCCGCCGCGAGGCGGAGGCATGGATTCGTAGCCTTGAGGCGGAAGGCGGGACGAACATCGCGGGCGCGCTCACCGAAGCGTTTGCCCAGGCACCCGCCGAGCAGTCGTTGGGCGTGGTCGTATTCCTCACCGACGGCCAGGCCAGCACCGGCGAGAAGGACCCCGAGACGATCGCCGCGAGCGCCGAACAGGACCGCGGCAAGTTCCGCGTCTTTTCGTTCGGCGTCGGCGACGACGTGAATACGTACCTGCTCGATCGGCTCACCGAGCGTGCCCGAGGCACCACGGAGTACATCCGCCCCGGCGAGAACATCGAGCGGGCGGTCGGTACGCTCGCAGCCAAGGTCGCCAGTCCGGTGCTCACCGATGTGACGATTACCGCGGGCTCGAGTATCGAGCTGTACGACGTGCAGCCCGGCAACCTCCCGGATCTGTTCGCGGGCGACGAAATGGTCGTGCTCGGCAGGTACCGGGGAACGGGGAGCGGAGAGCAGTCCGTGACGGTAATGGGACGACGCAGTGGACGTCAGGAAGAATTCCGCACGACGTTCACCGATCGCTCCAACGATGACGCCCGGTACATCGAGCAGCTGTGGGCTGCTCGAAAAGCGGGCACGTTGTCGCGCGAGATCCGCCTGCACGGTCAGACGCAGGAGCTCATGGACGCGTTGAAGCAGCTCGCGTTGCGGTACGGGATACTGACCGAGTACACCTCGTATCTCGTACAAGAGCCGAGTGTCGCGTTGCGCCGCGAGGCCGAGAACCGGGCGCTGCAGGCGTCGGCTCCCGCACCGGTCGACCAGGCGGGCGCGGCCTCTGTCGGAAAGGCTGCGCGGGATCGTGCAATGACCGAAACCGCACAACTTCAAGAAGTCGTCGTAACCGTAGACGGCCTAGCACTGGACGAAGCGCAGCGGGCGCGCTCAGGCATCAATCCGACCCAGCGCGTCGGCGGCCGGCTCTTCATCATGCGCGACAGCACCTGGACCGACCTCGGCCATGGCGACTCACTGCGCGTGGTCAGCATTGCTCCGTACAGCGAAGCCTACTTTGAGTTGCTGAAAGCGCTCCCGGATCTACGGGACCCGGCGGCACTCGAGCCGGCGGTGCTGGTGGCCGGGCGGCGCGCGAGCATCAAGATTGAGGCACGTGGGAAGACACGGTGGAACCCTGGTGAACTGGAGCGACTCGTGAGGGATTTCCGCGGATAAACACGTGCCTGACGACATCGCAGAAGTGTATCGGAACACCTATCCCGCGCTCGTGCGCTTCCTGTACCGCAAGGTCTGGGACGCCGAGCGCGCGGAGGATCTCGCGCAAGAAGCGTTTGCGCGTGCCCTGGTCCACCGGCCGGAGAACACACGAGGATGGCTATTCGTGGTGGCGGCAAACATGGCGCGTGACGAAGCGCGCCGCGCGGCGCGGGAGAAACGGCACCTCACCCTGTTAAAGAGTGAGCCGGACGCCGTCCACAGCTCGCCCGAAGACGACATCGACGCCGAGACGCGCACCAAGCACGTTCGCGCGGCACTCGACGAGCTGACCCCGCGCGACAGAGAAGCGCTGCTGTTGTGGGATGCGGGGATGTCATACGACGAAATCGCCGCCCAGACGGGATTGGCGCGCGGCGCGATTGGCACCACGTTGGCGCGGGCGCGCCGGAGATTGGTCGAAGCCTATGATGCAGGACTGGAAGGAGGACAGCATGTCGCACGTGGATGAGGGAACGCTGCACGCATACCTCGACGGCGAGCTGCCCTCGGCCGAGCGGGCGGCACTCGAGGCGCACCTCGCAGGCTGCGCGACGTGTCGCGGGAACCTCATTGAAGAACGGTCGCTGCGCGAGCGGGCCAGTGCGGTGTTGGGATCTGCTCGGCCCGCCGAGCGGCCGGCGCCGCCGTTGGACCAGCTGCGGCGCGAACCAAAGCGCTCGCCCTGGCGGGTGCGCCGATCGTTCGCCTGGGCGGCATCGCTCGCCCTGGCACTGGGGGTTGGCTACTACATGCGGAGTCCCAGTGCCCGAACGGCCCCTGTTGCGGACCTTACGGAACAGCCTGTTGCTGTCGCTCAGAATCGCGTCGCTGCAACTGAAGAAGAAACGGACAAATCAGCGGCACCAACCGCGGCCCGGTCGTCGGCCCCGGCCCCCGCGCGCGCACACGCCCAAAGGCGTCTGGATGAAGTCGCCGCCGCGGAAACTCCGAAATTGGACGCGCGCAGCAGCGTCGCCGCGCCTGCGCCCAGAACCGCCGACTCGAGCAGGCTCGAGGCCAAGGTGATCTCCGGCGCCGTCCCCGCTGCCGGCGCCCCGACACTCGTCGTCGACGGTATTGTCGCGCAACAGCTGGCGGCGACGAATTGGCCCGTGATCAGCCGGCGGATGGCGAAGTCGATTCTCGGCGAAGAGCCGGTCGGACTTCCCGGCTTGGCCGCGCGACACTTCCGGCGCGTGCCGGGAACCGAGGGCACGATCGTCGTCGAGCAGGCGATCGACTCATCCACGGTGATTCAGATCTTTCAGCGGCCCGCCTACCCCTACGACTCAACCGGGAGCGGCTACGCAAATGAGGGCCGCCTGCGCGTGCGTGGGTATGCGAGCGAAGATCAAGCGCGGGAGCGCGGCAATCGCCTGTTCGCGCGCTTCGTGAAGGGCCTGCGAGTGGAGATCACGGGTCCGCTCTCGGCGGACTCGCTCAACCGACTGCTCGAGCAGGTCGCGCCGCTCCCTTAAGGCTCGCCGCGTCTCCACCCGATCAGCTCGGCCACCACGCTGACGGCGATCTCCTCCGGGGTAACGGCGCCGATCGGGAGCCCGACCGGCACCCGGACCCGCTGCAGGCTCTTCGCGGGGACTCCGGCCGCCTTCAGTCCCTTCGTGACCACCGCCTTCTTGCGACGGCTCCCGAGCAATCCAACGTAGCCGGCCGGCGACGTCGCGACGCGCTCCAGAATCAACGCGTCGTTACGATGTCCCCGTGTCGCAATGACGACCGCGTCACCCGACGTCAGCGGATACCGCGTGAATGCGGTTTCCACGTCCGCTGCGAGCACAGCGATCCCGTCAGGAAAGCGCGCGGCATCGGCGTACTCGGCGCGATCGTCGATGACGACGACACGGAAACCGGCTGCCGCAGCGGCGCGGGCGATCGCGGTCCCGACGTGCCCTGCCCCGAACACGAACACGCGCGGCGCCGGGAGTAGCCGCTCTTCCATGTAGCGCCCGTCGCGGGTCAGGGTCGCGGCGGCGCCGGAACAGGCGGCGCGAGCGAGCGGCTCGAATGTCTTGCGAGGCTCTATCCCGCTCCACTCGGTGGCGGTGCGGACCAACCCTGCCTCCGCCGACGCGGCTGCGTCGAGCACGCGCACGTACGCCTCGTCGGCAAGCAGTGGCTCCACGAAGATGTCCACGGTGCCGCCGCAGGAGAGGCCGAGGTCGCCGGCGAGATCCGCATTCAGATGGTGCGTGAGGAGCGAAGGACGACGGCTGGCCTGCGCATCGAGCGCGGCACCGATCACGTCGGCTTCCACGCACCCGCCCCCGACCGATCCGATCAATCGGCCTTCGGCGCCGACGAGCATCTTGGTGCCGGCCGGCACCGGCGTCGAGCCGCGTACGCGCGCCACGGTCGCGAGCGCGCCCGAACCGGAGCGACGAACGAGGTCAGCGGCGGCTTGCCAGACATTCATATCGGAAAAACTAAGCTCCCGGAGCCGTATCTGCCCCGGGAGCTGTACGCCATGATGCTCACCCTTAGTTCACGTGAATCGCGCCATTCATGCCGACGTGGTGCGTGCAATGGTATGTGTAATCACCCGCCGCGAGTGTGGGCTGGAAATCCGCATCACCCTGCACCCGATCACCGGAGCCGACCGGGAGCGAGCCAGGGGCCGTCAGCCAGGTAACATTGTGTACGGTAGGACCACCCGCCCAATGAAACGTGATCGTGCCGGCGCTAATGGTATCGGGCGTCGGCGAGAATTTATTGTTGGAAACGGTGACCGTGGTCGAATGACCGCCTCCGGGCGGCGGCGGAGGAGGAGGCGGACTGCCGCCATACCCCGTGCTATTGCCACAGGCCGCTGCGCCGACCAGACACGCGATCATGAGCCAACGAGACATCCGCATAGCCCCTCCATACGGGAAGTAGGGTCGTACGATTTGACTCTCGTAACGTGCTGTCGTACACCCGGTCCCGGCAAACGGCCGGACGTAATAGAGTGGGACGGTGGGGGAGGAGGCTAGTGCTGCTCGCGCTCCAGCGCGTCAGCGGCAAGACGAGGGGAGATGATGGGATAGCGGCTCGCGAACCACGCCCACGACATGCAGAAGAGACCACCGAAGAACAAGGTCACGCCGATCTCGGGCAGGCCGATCGCCGGCCCGGCGCCCTGGTTGATCGCGGGCACGACCTCGAGATAGCGCTCGAGCCAGATGCCCACGAGACTCACGAGTGCAAAGCCCACCATGGTTGGCGCGAACAACTTTGGCTTCACCCCGAGCAATCCAATGAACGGGATCAGGAACACGAGCAGGAATACGGCGATGCCGACGGGGCGCCACACACCGTACAAGCGATAGAAGATGAAGTACGTCTCTTCCGGCAGATTCCCGTACCAAATCACGAGGAATTGCGACCACATGAGATACGCCCAGAAGACGGTGAATCCAAAGCAGAGCTTGCCGAGGTCGTGCTGCTGGCGAGACGTGTAGATGCCGGCCAGGCCCATCGCGCGCCGCAACACGATGGCAAGCACGGCGAGTAGCATCAGGCCCGCGAGGAAGCTCCCCATGAAATAGAACGCGCCGAACAGATTGCTCACCCACTTTGTCGCCAGCGACATGATCAAATCGTAACCGAGCAGGCTGTAGCCAAACGCAAACGCGAGAATCAGGATCGCGGCGTCGCGCGAAATGCGGGCGGCGTCCTCCGTGCGGGCCACCACCTCACCGCCGGTCACCTCACGCACATCGGGAGCGGTGTCGTGCCGGACGAAGCGCCACGACAGCCACGAGAGCACGGCCAGGATCGCGCCATTGCGCACGAAGAACCACTTGCTCGTCAGCCACCAGCCGACCTCGGGCCGCGGCTCGTGGATCCAGGTGAAGATGTACTGGCGGCCGATGATCAGGCCGACGAACAGCACCACGGCCACCGCCGTAAATGCCGCCCCCGCCTCGGCGAAGCGAATGATGACGCCGGACCAATGGCCCTTGGCGAGCTTCTGGGTCGCCGCGAACACCACCATCCCCTGCGCCATGCCGACCCAGAACACGAAGTTCGTCTGGTACGCCCACCACGTCCGCTCCGGATGGCCGCTGAGCAGGCCAAGCAGGAGGACGATGGCGCCCAAACCAGCGGCGAACGCTCCGACCAGCATGAATCGCGCAAGCGGGGCCTGGCGCGCTTTCTGGACGAGCTCGGACCGGTTGACCGTGGCCACGCTCACTGATTGGCTCGAGCGTTGAGCTGAAGATTGCGAACGAAGTTGACGAGATCCCAGCGGTCGTTGCCGTGGATCTTGTCTCCGTAGCGTGGCATCAAGCCGCGGCCCATGCGCTGCGCTTCGACGATCATGCCGTAGATCGCGCCGTCGGTCATCTTGGGACGCGACGGATCGACGAGCGAGGGAATTCCGGGGAACGGACCACCACCCGCCAGCGACACCGGACCATCGCCGCGGCCGTGCTCGCCGTGACAGACCTGGCAATACGTCGAAAACACCCACTGCCCGCGGTTCAACGACTCCGCGGTGCGCGTGCGCGGATTCGCCAGCCGGTCAGCCGTCTCGCGCGTGAGCGGGAGCTCCGCGCCTGAGACCGGGACCGCGCCGGCGACCGGTGGAATCGGCCGGGCGTAGGGCTTGATGTTGCGCTGATGTCGCATCGTGGCGAACCAACCGACCTTGTGCACGACGGTGTCGGGATCGCAGGCACCGCCGAGGAGCGCGAGCGCGGCGACGAGCAGCCAGCGTCTAGCCACGGCGCACTTCCTCCGCGCCGGCCTCGCGCAGCAGCGACTCGACCTTGGCGACCTTGTCCGATCCCGCCGGGACGAAGATGCCAAAGCGGTCGTTCGTGAAGCGCGGATCGTAGAGGATCGTCCCCAACCGCCGCGCGGCAAACAACGAATTGAAGAGGATCCCGAGGATCGTCGACAACGCGCCGAACAGAATCGTCATTTCGAACATGATGACGACGTAGGGCGGAATCGACCCGACGGGCTTCCCGCCGACGACGATCGGCCAGTCAGCCGACATCCACAGCGTGATCCACGCGCCGATGGCGCATCCGGCAATGCCGCCGACCAGCGTGAACGCCCGGACCGGGCTCACCGGCTGGCCGAGTGCGTCTTCGATTTCGTGGCGCGGGATGGGGGAGTAGACCGTGAAATCGGTGTGCCCCGCCGCCCGCAGCTTCTTGATGGCAGCGAGCGTCGTGTCCAGGTGGGAGAACACCGCGAGCACCCCGGGTGTCGGCGGCGGCCGAAACAGATCGTTCAGCGGCTTCGGAAGCGCCATCATACATGTACCTTCGACGGCTTACTCCGAGGCGGCGGCAGTACTTCCTTCACCTCGGAGATCGACACCGCCGGGAAGTTCTTCACGAACAGCAGGAACCACATGAAGAACCAGCCGAAACTGCCGGCCATAATGCCCCAGTCAGCCCAGGTCGGATTGTAGACCGCGTTCGCCCACTTGGTGAACGGCTCACCCGCCAGCGACACGACGATGATGACGTAGCGCTCGAACCACATCCCGATGTTCACGAAGATCGAGATCACGAACAGCGCGGTGATGTTCGTCCGAATCTTTTTTACCCAGAGCAACAACGGGAGGAAGCCGTTGCAGATGATCATCGTCCAGCTGGCCCACCAGTATGGCCCGAAGGCGCGATACCAGAAGGCGGCGCGTTCGGTCGGGTTGCCACTGTACCACGCCATGAAATACTCACAGACGTACGCGTACCCCACGATCGAGCCGGTCAGTAGGCATAGCTTCGCCAGGTTCTCGAAATGCTTGACGGTGATGATTTCCTCGAGGCCGAACAAAGTACGAATCGGCGTGAGGAGCGTGATCACCATGCCGCAGCCCGAGTAGATCGCGCCGGCGACGAAGTACGGGGCGAAGATCGTGGCGTGCCAGCCGGGGACGAGCGCCATCGCGAAGTCCCACGACACGACGCTGTGCACCGACAGCACGAGCGGCGTCGCGAGCGCGGCAAGGTACAGGTAGCCGCGGCTGTAGTGGCGCCACTGCTCGTTGGAGCCCGTCCAGCCGATCGACGTGAGCGCGTAGAGCTTCTTGCGCCACCCGGTCGCGAGATCGCGCACCGCTGCGATGTCGGGGATCAGGCCCATGATCAGGAACACGGTCGAGACGGTGAAGTACGTCCCGATCGCAAACTCGTCCCAGATGAGCGGCGATTTGAAGTTCGGCCACAGCCCGCGCTCGTTCGGATACGGAATCAGCCAGTAGAAGTACCACTGCCGCCCGATGTGAATCAGCGGGAACAGCCCGGCGGTCATCACCGCGAACACCGTCATCGCTTCGGCGGTGCGGTACACCGCCGTACGCCAGCCCGAGCGGAACAGGAACAGAATCGCCGAGATCAGCGTCCCGGAGTGCGCGATACCCACCCAGAAGACGAAACAGGTGATGAACACCGCCCAGTACACGGGGTGCGAATAGCCGGCGAGTCCCAGTCCGTAGCGCAGCAGGTAGAGCAGCGTGATGATGCCGATGGCGAGCAACGCAACGGCGGCGCCGAGCAGCAGGAAATAGCCCCGCGAGGGCGTGCTGAGGGTTCGTGCGATAGTCCGCGTGACGTAGTCGTACGTCACGCGCGTCGGCGTCGTCGGGGGAGGCGTCTCAGCCATTACGGGGCGTATCCTGTGCCACGACGCGAGCCAGATACGTGATCGCCGGCTTCGTGTTCAGCCCCGCGAGCACGTGATAACCGCGCGGGTTGCCGGCGAGCTCGAAGACGCGCGAGTTCCGGTCGTTGAGATCGCCGAACACGATTGCGTCGGACGGGCAGGTCTGCTGGCAGGCGGTGACGATGTCGCCGTCGCGCACGTTCCGGTTCTCGAGTCGGGCCTGGTTCTGCGCGCCGCGGATCCGCTGCACGCAGAAGGTGCACTTCTCCATCACGCCCTTCTCGCGCACCGTGACGTCGGGATTGAGCAGCATCGACAGCGGCTCGGGGAACGCCTCGTACTTGCCGTCTTTCTCGGCGTAGTTGTACCAGTTGAAGTAGCGGACCTTGTACGGGCAGTTGTTGGAGCAATAGCGCGTGCCGACGCAGCGATTGTAGACCTGGCCGTTCAGCCCGTCGGGCGTGTGATAGGCAGCGTACACGGGGCACACCGGCTCGCAGGGCGCGTTGCCGCACTGCTGGCACAGCATCGGCTGATTGACAGCGCCCTGCAGGTTGTCGTGTTCATCGACGCGCCAGTAGCGCTCGAGCCTGAGCCAGGCCATTTCGCGCCGCCGCTCCGTCAACTCTTCGCCGACGGTCGCGATGTTGTTCTCGGCATAACACGCGGTCACGCACGCCGAGCAGCCCGTGCACTTCGAGAGATCGATCGCGAGGCCCCAGCGCGGCTGCTCGCCTTTGTAGTTGCCGAGCTCCGCCTTTTCGTGCTGGCGCTCGGCCCACCATTCGACGGCATCCTTCGCGTACTCGGGCGTTTCTTCGAAATGGAATGGGTGGTCGCCCGGATGAAGTGCCTTGGCGCGGGCGAGCGGCAGCACCTCCGTCGTGCCCATGCCGAGGTCCCGCGCGTTGCCTTCAATCGTGGCGATGCGGCGTTGATGCTCACCCGTCTTCGACGCCGTGGCGCGAACGATGAACGAGCGGCCGCCGTATACGGTCGCCTGACCACCGAGCAGCTCGAACGCGTTCGCCGAGCGGTCTTTGGCGTAGCGACCGTACGCGCTGTGGCCCTGCCCCGTGGGGACCGCCAGCACGTCGGGCCGGACCGAGGGCGTTATCCAGGCTGGGAATTTCTGACCGCCAAATTTTGACTGGAGCAGCAGGAAGTCCCCGGTGGCGAGGCCCCACTTGGCTGCCGTGTCGGGATGCACCTCGACCCAGCTATGCCAGGCGATCTTCGAGACCGGATCTGGGAGCTCCTGCAACCACGGCTTGTTCGCGCCGCGGCCATCGTGCAGTGCGGGGTGCGGGAACACGACCACCGTCTGATCGCCGTCACTACCCCACGACGGCACCTCGGCGAACGTGGTGCTGAAGTTTCCCGCGGTTGTTGCGAGCCGCACGGGCCGCGTCGGCGCTTCGCCGTAGACGCCGCCCTTGGCCAACGAGTCCATCCAGTATTGATCGAAATTCGCCGCGTGCCGCGCCCGCCACTTCGCCTGGAGATAGTCCAGGAACGTCCCAGTCCTGCCGGACAGCTTGAGGATCACATCTCCCGTCGGCTGCGTGCCGAACACCGGCTGCACCACTGGCTGCTGCAACCCGATGAGACCGGCGCGCGGCCGGCTGTCGCCCCACTGTTCGAGCGGATGGTGATCGGGGAGGATCAGGTCGCAGGCGGCCGCCGTCTCGTCCATGTAGGACGAGAAGCTGACCTTGAACGCCACTTTGCCGAGCGCTTGCTGGAAGGCGCCGGGGAGCGAGTGCGCCGGGTTCGTGCCGTGCACGAACAGGAGCGCCACCCGGCCGTTGGTCATGTCCGAGGTGAGCGTCGCAAGGTCGGCGAACGTGTTCGTCGCACCTACGCCCAAATCGGCGCCGAACTTCACGAGCGTACCGACCGCGCCGACGACGTAGTTCAGGATGTTCACCGCGGCCACGATCTCTGCGCCGTTCGCGGCCTGTGTCGCCATCCCGCCGGCGACGGCGAGTCCGCCGCCCGAGCGTGCGAACTCGCGTGCCAGCCGGGCGATCGTTGCCTCGTCGATCCCGATCACTTGCGCGACGGCACGCGGCGTGTGCGCTGCCAGCACGCTCACGAGCTTGCTGGCGTCCGCCGGGACGCGCGCCAAGTGCTGGCTCATGATCACCTGGGCCATCGCGAGAGCCAGCAGGCCCTCGCTACCCGGCTTCGGGGCGATCCACTCATCGGCGTTCATGCCCGTGAGGGACAGGCGCGGCCCCACATACGTGAACTTCGCCATCGATGCGGGACGGCCGGCGTCGGAGAGCCAGGTGTCGAGGAAGTCGGCGCCGAACGACAACACGTACTTCGCATTCGCGAAGTCGTAGGTGGGCAGCGTCGCGGTGCCGAACGCCATGCGATTGCCGGCCCGGAGCGCCTCGAAGCCGAAGGCCTCGTAGCTCATGCGCCGGCCGCCCACCTGCTTCATCCATTCATCGACGAGATCGCCGAACGTGGACTGCTCGGCGCCCGTCAGGAAGACGATGCCCTTCCCCTGCGCTTCGCGCACCTTGGCGGTGAGCCGCTGCAGCGCCCCGTCCCAGTCGATTTCCTCGAACTTCCCGCTCGCGTTCCGCACCATTGGATGAGCGATACGATCCGGGTTGTAGAGTCCCTGGAGCGCCGCCTGCCCACGCGCGCAGAGCCGCCCGCGATTGATCGGGGAGTCCGGATTGCCCTCGAGCTTGACGGCCCGTCCCTCACGCACGCGCACGCGCACACCGCATCCCGCCGCACATTCGCGGCAGGTGGTGGCGTAATACGTCGCGGTACCCGGTATTTGGTCTTCGGGCTGCACTAAATACGGGATCAGCCGCTCGGTGGGCTCGGGACCGATGCCACAGGCCGAGACGGCTGCCGCACCGGCGCTGGTGACGCCGAGGACCTTCAGGAAGCGTCTACGATCGATCGAGTCGGTCATATCAGTAATGGCACACGCTGCAGTCGCGCGTCACGGTGTTTTGCATGTGACAGTGGACGCACCATCCCATGCGGAGCGTCGACACCTGCTCGACCTGGGTCATGTGTTTCACATCGCCGTGGCACGTCGCACAGGTGGCGTTAGCGTCGACACCCTGCCTGGTGGCAAGTCCCTTGATGTGGCGCATGTGGGGAAAACGGACGAACCCCGGCAGCGCGTGGACTCTGAGCCACTCCGGCGGTTTCCGCTCACGCCACGCGTTGCGCAGGAGCTGGACCTGCGCGCGTTCCGCGCGCGCGGCGGTCGTGTCGCCCTTTAGTCCTCGGCGGGATCCACCGCCCACCACTTGATGGCAGCCAATGCACGTCTGCAGCGACGGGATCCCCGGCTCGCTCGAGACGGCGGCGGAGTAATGACAGTACATGCAGGGGATCTGGTCTTCACCCCCGTGCACGTCGTGTCGAAAGAAGATCGGCTGGCGTGGCCCTTTGAGGTCACCGGTGTCGCTGATGACGGGAGCCTGATACCGGGACGACGGTGAAGAAGTCGATTGGGCCTGCTGGCCGCTAAGGGCCGCAGGCGGGAGGGCGAGGATCAACACCACGACCGCAGCTGAACGCAGATTCCCTCTAAGGCTGATCAGTGGTTGAGCCCGAAGGCTCACGAATGTAACAACGGCTACTCCGGCCGCGCCAGTAGTTGGTATTTCAATCGCACGACGTCGACGAATGCGTTGACCGCCTCGAGATCGTCGAATTCCATCCAGCAATGGCGCACGCCGTCGGACAGCGTTCCGTCACGCACCGCCTGTTTGATGACTCGCGGTAATCCGTTCGTCGCGCTGATTTCCTGCTCCTCGAGTCCCGACAGGACGAACGTGCCGCTGACACCTGTCTGCATGGGGTGCAGGTAGCCCAGCTTCCGGCCTCCCACCTCGTACATCCAAACCCATTTCCAGGTGGTACCGAGGTAGACGATTTGCTCGGTCACGTGGCGCAGGTTGCGGAGCTGTTCGCGGGCGGTCTTGAATCGTTGGGCGGCGCGTGGCGACAGATCACGCACCGGCTGATCGGGCTTGGGACGCTGGCGCGGGCTCAGGTAGAGATGACCGGCCCAGTAGTCAGTCGTTGGCTTGTTCATTCGCGCCCCTAAAGTACAGGCACGGTCAAGAGGCGAAAGCGGGCGGGATCGAGGAGCCGGCCACACGACTGCTGCGGCACTGCCATACGCCCGCCCCGGCCCATTGTCAGCTTGATGACGTCGCCGTTCCTGCCGAACCACCGGGCGGACGGTTCGAGATCAGAAGGATAGACGAACAGGGGCAGCGATGCCGCCGCGAGCGCGGCCTGCGACCCGATGCCCGACTCGGGCATGGTGCCGGCCCAAAGCTGGGCGTCGTACTCGGCCGCCAGCCGGTAAATCCGGCAGACCTCGCTCAGCCCACCGACGCGGTGGACTTTGATGTTCCAAATTCTCGGTCCGTTCAATGCCATAATCTGGCGGGCCGCGCGCGCATCGCGCAGCGTTTCGTCGAGGCAGATCGGGGTGCGCAGTGTTTCGCCGAGTCGGGCGTGCCCGACCAGCTCGTCGGGGTGGAGTGGTTGCTCGATATATAGCAGGCCCGCATCGTCGAGCGCGCGCAGCGCCGCCTCGTCGCGCGGCCACTCGTAGGCGCCGTTCGCGTCGACCGTGAGCGGGAGATCGCTTCCGTCGAGCCCCTGCCGCGCCGCGCGGACCGCGGCCGCGTCCCAGCCCGGGGCCACTTTGATCTTGACGCGTGCGTAGCCATGCCGGACCGCATCATACACCGCGCGCGTCAGCTCGGCGGGGTCGCGGCCCGCGGGAATGCCGAGCGCGACACCGCAGGGAACGGCGGCCGCCGGCGCCACGCCCAGCCGCTCGCCGAGCAGCGCAGCGAGACCCGTGCCCCGCTGATGCGCCTCGAGATCCCACGCCGCAGTTTCGACGCCGGCGCGGGCGAACCAATTCCCGCGCACCCCTTCGCGCAGCACAGCATCCACGGCTTCGGGCAGCGGGCGCTCGAACTCGCGGTCCACGACGCGCGGCAGCAGCACGTGCGCGATGAGGTGGCGCGCACCGGCGAGCGTTTCTTCCGAATAAAACGGGAGCTCAAACGGCGGGCACTCGCCGTAGCCCACGTGCCCGGCATCATCGTGCAAGACCACGATGAGCGAGCGCCGCTCCGTCATCGCGCCCCCCGAAATCACGAACGGCTCGAGGAGCGGCAGGGTGAGCTCGAACAGCTCAGCGCGGGCGATTCGGGTCATCGTCATCTCCGCGGCGCCGCGCCAGGATCCAGAGACCAAGCGGAATGATTCCGAGCAGCCCGCCGACCACGAGGAGCCCCTTGCTCCCACTCGACGGGACCAACCACGCCACGGCAGCGATGGCGAGGCCGAGCATGATCATCAAGAGGTAGGCGCCCTCGATCCGGTCGCGCTCTTGCAGCCACCGCATCCGATCGGACAATAGGACGACAACCCCGAAGCATCCCAGCACGACGACGGCGGGCCAACGCGCCCACGCCCTGGTGGGATCGAC
>WNGP01000793.1_pt1 | contig 43067 bp, 46 predicted proteins | sample 5407671 | NCBI WGS metagenome assembly WNGP01 (sample SAMN13153381, study PRJNA577476) | soil metagenome | isolation source: 40 cm soil or saprolite under Garry oak tree replicate 2 | place: USA:California | collected 2016-06-15 | reverse complement strand
GAGAAACGGTACGAGGGAGCCGCGTGCGTGATCGAGGTCACCGCGTCGTACTCGGCCGCCTGCAAGATCGCGAAGCTGCGGGTGGGATGCACGGTCGCGGGTTGAGCCCCCGGAGTGCCGAGGATGGTGATCAGCTCACGGTTCCAGTCGACAACCGACCGTCCCGACCCGGACGTGAAAGCGACCGCTGACCGGGAAACGGGCTCGTGCCGGGCCGTGGCAGCCAGCGCCGGGGAGGTCATTCCGGCGGCAACGGCAGCCATGGCCACCAGGACAAGGGTCTTTCCTGTCTTGCGCATGCTTTACGGTTCCTCTCGCTTGGGTTGGGCCGGCCGCACCGGCCGCCTCGAGACCCAGGCCGCGCTGGCCCAGGCCACCTACTATCACGTTTAGTACCTGGCGAATGTTCAGTGAGCAGACGAGCTGATCGCCACCGAACGGTCTTCGTTGCTGGTCATCGCTTCTTTGCCAGGAGGATTTCCGGTGTCGTGTCCCGGCGGTCCATCCGGCCCGCGGTCGCGAGGATGGTGATGGCCAGCAGTATCCCCAGGGCGGCGGTGGCTGTGTCGGGAATGACGTAAGGGCTGTGGAAGCCGGACGCGGCCGCTTGCGGGTCCGACGCGACGCCGATGAGCAATGCTGCCCAGCCTGCCCAGCGCTGCCCGGCCTGGCATCCGCGCGCGATCCGCGCGGTCAGTGCGGCCGCGGCCAGCCCGGCGGTGACCAGCCCGGCCGTCGACACCGGGTCCCGGTCCGGTTACACCGCGGCGCTGATGAGCGACGCGCTGGCCACCAGCCCGGACCGGAGCACGGCGCTGAAGCATTTCGCGCTCCAGATGAGCCCGCACGATGCGGAGGCGCTCGACCAGGCGCTCGACCAGGAGCCCGGCAGGCGTGAGGCTGGCGAGTCCCGGTGACTGTCGCCGCGGTGCTGGTGGCGTACGCGGCCTGTCTCGGCACCCTGGGATCCAGGCTGCTCGGCCGGGCCAGGTGGGCGGATCGACTGCCAGCGGCGCCCGGGCCCGGGTGTGAGCAGAAAGATCGTCGCGCCGGTGCCCGGTGAGCGGCACGCCTGCCGTGCCTTAGACAGTGCTCACTGGGGCGAAGGTATGGGACGGGAGCATCCGGCTCAGGGGATGCGGCCTTGCGGAGTCTGGTGGATCGTACCCGCGTGCGTCCGGCACCGGCATCCGGTAGTGCGCCGGCGGCCGGTCCGCGGGCGGCGGCCGGGAAACCTCAGGGGGCCAGCTGGGCGTTGGCACAGTGGTTCTTGCTCGCAGGAGGAGGCGGACCGTGTCGGCGCTGATTCCGGCCCTGAAGAACGAGCACACCAAGCGGATCCTGCGCATCACCCGGATCAGGCCGTCGGCCGCGCGGCCCGGCACGACGGCGCACTACCGGATGCCGGTGCTGGAGGCCGCGGGCGGGTACCTGGTGCTGGGGGTGTACCGCGGGCCGCAGATTCCCCGGCGGGAATGGGAAGACCTGACCTACACCACCTATGCCAGCGATCCGGCCACGTTCTTCGCGCCGGTCACCTCGGCGACCGGGACGATGGAGCTGAAGGGCTTCTGGGAGCACGGCAAGGCCGACCTGGAGGGGATCTGGACCGAGAACGCGACCAAGTGCCCGGCGCTGGCCGGGTGGGTCGAGTCGATCGGGGCCCGGTTCGGCCGGGTGCAGCTGCTGCGCATGTCGCCCAACACGTTGCGCGAGTGCCGCTGGGGGCTGCACCTGGATGACAACAACCGGGGCAACCCGGAGTCCAGCGGCTGGATCGTGCGGGTGTGGCTGGAGCTGACCGACGACCCCGCCAGCGTGCTGGTCGTCCGCCCGGCCGAGTTTGACCGCAAGGCAGAGGCCCGGATCCCGCTGCCCCGCTGCCAGCAGGTAGTCCTCGATTCCGAGGCGCTGCACCACGGCGGTTTCCACGCCGGGCCGCAGACGCGGTATGCGGCCATCGTCAGCGTCGAGAGCGGCCCCGCCCTGGAGCGCTGGATCGGCAGCCAGCTCCCGGAATAGACGCCCCCGGCCAGTCCGCGACCACCAGGCCGGCGGCCAGGCCAAGTAAGCCTGAAAGGGGCAACGGGGCCCGTTACTGCGGACCATCGTCGGCCGGAGGAGAGCCATCGGCGGCCGGCGGGGAACCGCGGGTCACCAGGCGGAGTTCAACACGGGCGGCGGGGATGCGTTCTTGCTCGCGGGCCAGCAGAGCCAGCGCGCGGGCATCGGCGGCCGTGGGGCGGCTCAGGTCCAGGGCGCGTGGCCACAGCCGGGCGTAGCGGACGGCCGCTACCTCGGCCGCGTAGACAAGGGCCTGGTTGACCAGGTAGAGCAGGGCGAACATGCCGGCCACGGTGGCGAAGCTGCCGTAGACGGGCCCGGCCTTGGTAACGAGCCTGGCCAGCAGCGGCGCCCCGACGTTGAGCGCCAGCGTTACCGCCGCCGCGCCCGGGAGGGCACCCGGCCACAGGGCCCGGACCGGCGCGGGCCGCGCCAGCAGCAACCTGGCGGCGAGCAGCAAGACGGCGAAGACGACCAGGGCCGACCCGAGCACTGCCGTTGCCCGTTGCACGCCGGGTACCCCGGGCAATGCGGCGGCCACCACCGTGAGCGCACCGACCGCCACCGCTCCCAGCAGCAGCGCCGCCAGCATCACGAACACCCGGACATACCGTGAGACAAAGCCGGGCCGCAGGCGGTACGGGACCCCCGCCACATGGTTCAGCGTCTGATAAACCGAGAACACCACCCCGGTGCCGGCGAACAGCAAGCCGATCAGGCCGGCGACGAAAGGGATCGTCGACGTCGGCAAGGTGGTCACCGAGTGCTCCACCGTGGATCGCAGCGCCTCCGGCACAATCGCGGTGATCAGCCGCTGACGCAGGTCCGGGTGATCGACCAGCACCCGCGACAGCACAGCGACCCCCAGCAGCAGCAGCGGGAAGATGCTCAGGAATCCGTAGTAGGTGATCAGCGCGGCTTCCCGCCCGCCCTCATCATCCCCGTACTTCTTCAGCACTGCGTACGGGAACCCCAGCACCCCGTGCCTGCGCTGTAGCCGATCCGCCCAGGCGATGACCCGGTTCACCCAGGCGCTCAAACCCTCCAGGCTCATCGGTCCAGCCTCCCTGGCGCTGTCCTGGCAGACCATCATGCCCGGTGACTTGCTGCAACGCGAAGTAACGACCGACGGGCGACCGATGAGCCTATCCCGTCATGAGCCTCGGTTACGAGCCTCCGGGACACACGCTGAGAAACCTGAAACTCGCCAGCCGCTGCCCACCTTGTGACACCAGTGCACAGAACTGGTTCATCTGTATGCACCGCCGCGTCCGCGAACTGCTCAGATCCAGTCGCGCGTAATGTCGGCGATCGGCCGGTTGAAGAAGCTGTGGAGAACGTGTGGATAGTCAGCTTCTCGGTCCTGAAGGGCCGAGCTTGCGGGTCACGGGCATGCCTGGATGACATGCTCATGCCGCGTCGTCGGCAGCGTGACTCACTGCCCAGTCCGCGACACCGCGTGCTGCGATGTTACGGGCTGCGTTCACGTCGGCGTGCTCAGCGAAGCCGCATGACGTGCAGCAGAACGTGGCCTGGCTGGGCCGGTTCTTCTTGCTGACGTGCCCGCAGGACGAGCACATCTGCGAGGTGTACGCCGGGTCGACGTACACCAGCGGGACCCCGGCCCGTGCCGCCTTGTAGGCGATGTACCGGCCGAGCTGGGCGAACGCCCAGGAGTGCAGCGTGACCCGCTGGGGCTTGCGGAGCCGTACCCGCCCGCGGATGCCGCCCAGGTCCTCCAGGGCGATGCCGCGTCCGGTGCGTTCAGCCTCGGTCACGATGCGCTTGGCGATGACATGGTTGGTGTCGGCGGCGAACCGGGCTTCCTTACGCGACCTCTTGCGCAGGAGCCGTTTCGCGGACTTGGTGCCCTTCGCCTGGAGTTTGCGGCGCAGGTGCCGGGCCCTGTGCCGATGCCGGTTCAGGTGCTTCCCGGAGTGCCGGGTCCCGTCATCGGTGGTGGCGATATTCGCGATCCCCAGGTCGACGCCGGTGAACCCGTCCGGCTCGGCGAGGTCGGGTTCGGGGATGTCGCAGGTCGCGTACAGGTACCATTTGCCGTCCCGGTGCACCAGGTCCGACTCGCCGCAGCGGTGCTCGCGGAGCTGCTCGTACTGGGCATCCGAGCAGCGGAACGGTATCCCGGCCATGCGCCCGGCGGTGGTCCAGATCGACACGGTGTGCCGGTCGGGCTGGCCGGTCGGGCTGCCAGGACAGGCACCGGTCGTCGAACGGCTGCGCGGCGTCCCGCCGGAACCGGATCGGCTTTGACTCGGCTTTCACCCGCCGTTTCGACCCGGGCTCGCCGAGGTTCCCCGCCCGGATGCTCGCCTTCAGGGTCGTGTAGGCGCCGGCGACCTTCCGGGCGACGTGGATCGCGGGCTGCGCCGACAGGCCCATCTCCTTCAGGTCACGGTAGACCAGGCGCTGAAGAGACTGCTTCCCGGTGACCCGCACCTCGAACGCCTGTGCGGACACAAGGTTCGCCGCCTCGTTGCACAGCGTCAGGGTGTCCCGCAGCGCCGCCGCCTGCGCGGCATCGGGGTACAGGCGCACCGGCACGACCAGCTTCACGACTCCGAGCATACCACTGATAAGATCTTATCTATGTCGCCACGCTGGGTACCCGACTCGAATATCCGCCGAGGTCGGAACGTCGTATACAACCTCCACGTGCATCTAGTCTTCGTCACTAAGTACCGGCGGGACGTCCTCAACGGGGAGATGCTCACCGCGTGCGAGCGGGTGATGCGGGACCTGTGCGCGGAGATGGGCTGCGAGCTGCGCGAGTTCAACGGCGAAAACGACCATGTGCACCTGCTGGTGCACTACCCGCCGAAACTCCCTGTCTCCACGCTGGTCAACCGCCTCAAAGGCGTATCGGCGCACTACCTGCGGAAAGAGTTCACCGGCCACGTCAGCCGGCACCTCGTGCACGGCCACCTATGGTCCCCGTCCTACTTCGCCGCATCCGCGGGTGGCGCACCGCTCGCAATCATCAAGCAGTACATCGAGCAGCAGAAGCGCCCCGCTTAGACCTGAACCGATGCGATTCCTCCCGGCCCTGAACGGCCGGGATTCCTCGCATGCTCTGTTGAACCCGCGGGCGCCGGGGTGCGTGGCTAGTAAGGGCGGGGCGCGCCAGAGCGTCCTCGGATGAGAGACGGGGATTGTCATGATGCAGGAGCTACAGCCGGGAGATCCGCAGCTGATCGGGCCGTACCGGCTGCGCGGGCGGCTTGGCGCCGGCGGCATGGGTCGGGTGTACCTCGGCCTGTCGCCGGGCGGCCGGGCAGTGGCGGTGAAGGTGATCCGCTCCGACCTGGCCCAGGACCCAGAGTTCCGGGCCCGCTTCCGGCGGGAGATCACCGTCGCGCGCAGGGTGAGCGGGATGTATACCGCGCCCGTCATCGACGCGGACGTGGACGGCCCGGTGCCCTGGCTGGCCACGGCGTACGTGCGCGGCCCCTCACTGGCGGACGCGGTCAGCGAGCACGGGCCGCTGCCGGCCGCCTCGGTGCTGGCGCTGGCCAAAGGCCTGGCGGAGGGCCTGAGCGCGATCCACGCCGCGGGCGTGGTGCACCGCGACCTGAAGCCCGCGAACGTGCTGCTGGCCGAGGACGGGCCCAGGGTGATCGACTTCGGCATTTCCCGGGCCGTAGAGGCCAGCGCGCTCACCCACACCGGACTGGTGGTGGGCTCCCCCGGTTTCATGTCGCCGGAGCAGGCCGAAGGACGCGAGGTCGGGCCGCCCAGCGACATCTTCAGCCTGGGCGCGGTGCTGGCGTTCGCGGCGAGCGGCCAGGGACCGTTCGGCACAGGGTCGACCCCCGCGCTGGTCTATCGCGTGGTGCACAGCGTGCCGAACCTCGACCGGCTCCGGCCCGAGGTCCGGCCGCTGGTCGAGCGCTGCCTGGCCAAGGATCCCGCCCAGCGGCCCGCCGCCGCGCAGTTGCTGGCCGGGGCGGACGCGGCCCACCCCGCGACCGGCTGGCTGCCCGAGCCGGTGACCAGTACGTTCAGCCTGGAGGGGACCCCGCTGACGGTGACCGCGTCCCGGCTGGCCGCGCATTCGGTCCCGCCGCCCGGGCGGTTGGCCCCTCCGGCAGGGTCAGGTCGGCCGGGGGCCGGTCGGCCGCACCGGCGGGCGGGGCAGCGTCCGTGGCGCAGCCGCTGGCGGCCGCTGACCGTGGCGGCGATCCTCGCCGGGCTCGCTGGGGCCGGGGCCACGGTCGGCATCACGATGACCGCGGCCTCCACGCCGGCCCACGCGGTTCAGTCCGTGCGGCGGGACGCGCCGACGCAGACGCTGGCGCCGGTCACCCCGCCCGCCTCGTCCTCGCCCGCGACCGCCGCGCCGAGGACGTCGCCGCCGGCGACGAGCGCGCCCGCGTACGTGCCGCCTAGCACGCCGCCCGCGACCATGTCCCCGCCGGCGACGAGCCCGAGCGGGTCACCGAGCGCGAGCACGTCGCCGCCCAGTACACCCCCGGCGCCGACGCCGAGCACCTCGTCGCCCACCACGGGGGGCTACGGCTACTAAGCGCTGCCTGCCCGGCCGGGCTAGCCGCCGCTGCCGTAGGGGCGGGTGAGGAGCTCGAGCAGGTGGCCGTCGGGGTCCTCGAAGTACACGCCGCGGCCACCGTCCCTGCGGTTGATCGAGCCGCGCTGGTTCCGCCCCGGATCGGCCCAGTACGGCAGGTCCTGTTCGCGGATCCGGCCGAAGGCGGCGTCGAACTCCTCCTCCCCCACCAAGAACGCGTAGTGCTGGGCGGTTATCTCGTGGCTGGTCTCCGCGAAATCCAGTGACACGCCGTTGTCGGCCTCGACCACCAGGAAATGCGCGAACCGGGTGGCCGGCGGCAGACCGAGGATGCCGGTGAGGAACGCCGCCGATCGCGCCTGGTCGCGGCACGAGACGATGGTGTGGTTCAGTTGCACGCTCATACGGGTAATCCTGCCCCCGGCGGCTGGAGCACGCAGAACTCGTTGCCGTCGGGATCGGCCAGGATGTGCCAGTACCAGCCGTCTTCTGCGACGGGCTGTCTGGTCAGCAGCGTCGCCCCGAGGTCAAGGACGCGCCTGACCTCGGCCTCAAGATCAGGCGTGCGCAGATCCAGGTGCAGCCGGTTCTTCTGGCGCTTGACGTCCGCCACCCGCTGCAGCAGCACGTCGATCCCGGCGCCGCTGGCCGGCTGGAGGCTGCGGTACGGCCCGGTGCTGGCCTGGCCTGCGGTGTATCCGAGCACTTCGGACCAGAACCGCGCCGACCGCTCCAGGTCCGAGCAGTCGATGACGATGACCAGTTCGCCGTTGGGGTAAGGCTGCGGCATGACGCGTTCCTCAGGGCGAGACGGATAGCAACGTGCCGGAACTCACGCGTCTGCCTCCAGTCCGCTGAGCAGGGACAGCCCCGACACTATCCCGCTAAGATCCGAACGGCTGCGCATGGCGGGGCCCAGTATTATCTATTATTCCGATGTGAATAAAAGAGAAGGAGATCTCTCGATGCTGCTGCCCCGGCCCGAGCACGGCGTTGTGGCTGCCGAACCGCCCGGCACCGGACCCGGGTACTGGTCGGGAGCGCCGTGCGCGGTCGCGGGCGACGGCGAGATCTTCCTCGCCTACCGGCTCAGGCGCCCCATCGGCCAGGGCCGCGGCTACGCGGTGGCGGTGGCGCGCTCGGCGGACGGCGAGCGGTTCGACATGCTGCTGACCATCTCCAAGGAGGACGTGGCCGCCGAGTCGCTGGAGCGGCCCGCCCTGGTCCGCACGCCCGAGGGGCGCTGGCGGCTGTACCTGAGCTGCGCGACCACGGGTACCAAGCACTGGCGGGTGGAGATGACCGAGGCTGCGCACCCGGCCGAGTTCGGTATCAGGGACCGGCAGACCGTCCTGCCCGGCGACGACAAGACCGGCGTGAAGGATCCGGTGATCGTGTACCACCGCGGCGTGTGGCATTTGTGGGCGTCCTGCCACCCGCTCAATGACCCGCTGCAGACCGACCAGATGACCACCGAGTACGCGACCAGCGCCGACGGCCTGGCCTGGACGTGGCAAGGCACCGCGCTGAGCGGCACGCCCGGCCAGTGGGACTCCCGGGGCACGCGGGTCACCGCGGTGCGCTTCGACGGAGACGCGGTCACGGCCTACTACGACGGGCGGGCCAGTGCCGCGGAGAACTACGAGGAGCGGACCGGGGTCGCCACCGGCTCCGACGCGGCGGCGCTGACCCCGGTCAGCGACGAACCGCTCGCCTCCTCGCCGTACCACGGCGGCGGCCTGCGGTACCTGGACATCGTGCCGCTGCCGGACGGCCGGCACCGGCTCTACTACGAGATGACCAGGCCGGACGGATCGCACGCGCTCCTTACCGAACTGCGCTAGGACTCGAGGGAGCTGAGGGGGCGGCCGTTCCTGGCCTGGCCCTGGCCGGCCGGCCTAGCGCCGACCATGCCCCCGGACCGTTCCCTGGGCATGATCCAATCCCGGAAGCTTTCGCCGAGGACATCCTCGAGGAGCATGATGTCGGGCTCGAACCGCGGGATGAGTTCTTGGCGCTGCTCCCAGCTCAGCGGCTGGCGCTCGCGGCTGTGCCGCTGCAGGTACCGCTCGAGCGGGCCGGTCAGGGTGGCCGCGGTCAGGCCGGGGATCACGCTGCCGACCGCGCTGCCGGCACGCTGCGCCAGTGCCACCGCCCGGTGCCCTAGCGTCGGCTCCGGGTGGGAGGTGACGTTCTGCCGCGGTATCTCGGCCACCAACCCCGGCTCGACCCCGAGGAAGCCACAGATCCGGTCCAGGGTCTGCGCGGGCTCATCGACCATCGTCCGGTAGCGCATCACGAGAACCTGCTCGCGCGGGAAGAGCGTGAACAGGTACTCAAGCTGCTCGCCGTACCGGCCAAGCCCGGTGTAGTGCCAGAAGCTGGCCCAGCCGGCCGTGATCCGGCGCTCCTCCTCGCCGCAGGCCCGGACGAAGTCGCCGACCGGCTCCAGGCCCGCCGACCACAGGTGGGTCCAGTTGGAGTGCGCCCGCTCCACCGGATCGCGGACCACCACGATCAGCCTGGCCCCGGGCAGCGTCTCGCGGATCCGGCGCACCGCGGCCCGGTTGTAGAGGTACAGCGGCGTCGACTCGCCGCGCAGCGTGCCGGGCGGGGCGGCGTCGAACAGCGCCTCGTACTCCGGCCTGCGCCAGATGTGCTCCCGGTAGGTCAGCGCGTCCCCGGGGCCGCCCTTGGCCGGCGGCGGCCCGTCGGAGAGGAAGAACTTCGGCTCCTTGACCGGCGACATGAAGAGCCCAGGGTGCCGGGCGAGCGCGGTGTGCAGTGCCGTGGTGCCCGCCTTCGGGGCACCGATCACCAGGAAGTCGGGCATGGACACGGGGCCTCCAGGGAAGACTCGTGCATCTAATATTTCCGATTACTTTAGTCGGATATTACTGCTGAGACTACTTCTTACCCAGCCGGACCGCTTCAATCACCTGCCGGGGGTGTTAGAGCGGGACCGAACGTGAAGATCTCTAATCTCGTGAAGGGAGCGGGCTCGTGAGAGCGGTCGTCTACTCCGGGTACGGGGTCATCCCGGTGCTGACGCAGGTGGCGGACCCGGTTTGCCCGACAGACGGGGTGGTCATCGCGGTGGGCGCGACCGGGGTGTGCCGGTCGGACTGGCACGCTTGGCAGGGCCACGATCCGGTGGCGCTGCCGCACATCGGCGGGCACGAGTTCGCCGGGGTGGTCACCCAGGCCGGTCCCGGGGTGAGCCGGTGGCGCGCCGGGGACCGGGTGACGGTGCCGTTCGCCTGCGGCTGTGGCACGTGCGAGTACTGCCTGGCCGGTGACGCCCAGGTGTGCCCGCGGCAGACCCAGCCGGGATTCACCGGGCCAGGGTCGTTCGCCGAGTTGGTGGCCGTCCACGCGGCGGACGCGAACCTGGTGGCGCTGCCCGCCGGTGTCGACTTCGTCACCGCCGCCTGCCTGGGCTGCCGGAACGCCACCGCGGCTCGCCGACCGTGGCCGCGGACTCGGTGCGCGGCCTGCGCCGCCGCGGCCGGCACGTCCAGGTCGGCCTGCTGCCGGGCGGGCCCGTGCCGCTCCCGATGGACCTGGTCATCGCGCGCGAGCTGGAGATCCACGGCTCGCACGGCATGGCCGCCCGCGACTACCCGGCCATGATGCGGCTGGTCGCGGACGGGACGCTGCGGCCCGGCCTGCTGGTGGGCCAGGTGATCGAGCTCGAGGAGGCGGGCCGGGCACTGGCCGCGATGGACGAGCCCAGCGCCACGGCCGGGATGACGGTGGTCAAGCTGGACGGGCTCGCCGCCAGCGCAGACGGAACCCGGCCGTCGGTGGCTTAGGGGCCAGAGGCGTGCCTCGACCAGCGCGACAGGAGCGCGTAGAGGACGCCCATGGCCAGGCCGACGGCGAGCAGCGACGGGGCCAGGATCCGTGCGCCGACAGCGCCGATGGCCAGCCCCAGGCCGGCCGGGAGCGCGGCGCTGCCGACGGCCGAGGCCGCCACCTGCAGGCTCACCATCCGCGCGGTCCCGGTCCGCTGCCCGGTGGTCAGCATGAGCAGCGGGAAGATCGGGGCGGCGGCCAGGCCGAGGATCATCAGCCCGGCGATGGCCAGCGCGCCCGGACCTGGCACCGCCATCAGCACGGCGCCCAGCGGCACGCCCGCGACCGCCGCGGCCAGGACGCGCGCCGACCCGAGACGCTCGGCGACCGGGCCGAGGACGACCCGCCCGGCGAACATCATCGCCCAGTACGCCGAGACGGCCACGCCCGCCGTCCCGGGGGCCAGGCCCCGGCCGGCGGTCAGGAAGACGTAACCCCAGATGCCTGCCCCCGACTCGATGCCGGTCTCGACGGCCGTGAAGGTGAGGGTGGCGGCCGCCGACGGCTTGCGGCGCGCTGTCCCCTGTTCAGGTGCGGGCTTATCCTCGCCTGCCAGGCAAACGTGGGGGGACTCTCGCCAGCCTCGGCGGCGCACGGTGAACACGCAGGCCAGGACGGCCTGAACGAGCGCCATGAGCCCGTACGTCCGGCGCCAGCCAAGCCCGCCGGCCAGCAGCGCCGTGACGAGCAGTGGCCCGATGATGGCGCCGAGCCCGTAACTGGCGTGCATCCAGTTGATGTCTCGCGCGCCGAAATGCCGGGCGGCGTGCGCGTTGAGGGCGGCGTCGATCGCCCCGAAGCCCAGCCCGAACACCACAAAGCCGACGGCCATCACCCACAGCGATGGCGCGAAGGCCTCCACGGCCAGGGCGGCCGCGGTCAGCATGGCGCCAGCCGCCACCAGTGGGCCGGTGCGCACGCGAGTGCGCCCGGTGGCGACGCTCGAGATGACCGAGGCAGTGATCCCGAAAACCAGCAGGATCCCGAGAGCCCCGACCGGCTCGCCGAAGCTGAGCCGCATCGAAGGCCAGAGCAGGCCGAGGGTGGAACCGGGCAAGGCGACGCTCAGGTACGCCACGCACGCACGCAGGAGGGTAGGCACGGTGAGGACCTTCTGGTGAGCCGGTCAAGGATGAGTTCGCCGTGCCGCGGATCTGAGCAGCACGCGATGACGGATCGGGGATCTCTACGTCAGCGCGTGCGTGATTTCCCGGGCACCTCAGCTCCTCGAAGGTCTCACTTGCCTGCCATGGAAGCCTAGGCACATGCGGTTCGCCTCCGCAATCAGGAATTGCCGCCGCGGGCCGCCTGAGCCCATCGCCTCGGGGCCAGGTGACAGAGCCCGGTCTTCGGGGTAGGCCGCCGGGCAGGCCCACTGCGAAGGGATCATCGATGTCAGACAACATCTACTCAATCAGCGAGATCGTCGGCTCTTCCACCGAGGGCATCGACGATGCGATCAGGGGAGCCGTCACCCGTGCCTCGAAGACCCTGCACAACCTCGACTGGTTCGAGGTCACCGACATGCGCGGGCGGATCGAGGATGGCCGCTGCCACTTCCAGGTCACGCTGAAGGTCGGCTTCCGGCTGGACGAGCCGCCCGCCTGACCGGCGCCGGCCGGCCATGCCGGGCGGCCCGCCTGACCGGCGACAGCGGGTTGCGGCAGGATAGGCGGCATGGCCCGCTCCGCGCCCCGTCATGATCGCGACGCCGGCGGCCCGGCTGACCTGCTGGCCGCTAAGGCGGCCCTGCGGCAGGAGGTGTGGACCGCGATGCGCGCGGCGAAGGTGGCCCGGTTCCCCGGCGCCGCCGGGCGCATCCCGAACTTCACCGGGGCCGAGGCCGCCGCCGAACGCCTGCGCGCCCTGCCGGCCTGGCAGGCGGCCGGCACCGTGAAGGCCAACCCGGACTCCGCCCAGTGGCCGGTGCGCCAGCGCGCGCTTGAGGACGGCAAGACGGTGTACATGGCCGTCCCGCGGCTGGCCGAACCCGAACCGTTCTTCGCCCTCGATCCCGCCCACCTGAGCGAGCCGCCGCGTAAGGCGGCCTCGATCAGCGGCGCGAGCCGCTCCGCCCGCCGGGTCACGCTGGCCGACCTGTCCCCCGTCGACCTGGTGGTGATGGGCTGCGTCGCGGCCGGGCAGGACGGCGCGCGGCTGGGCAAGGGCGGCGGGTTCGCCGACCTGGAGTTCGCGCTGGCCACCGCGGCCGGCCTGATCGGGTCGCACACCGTCTGCGTCACCACCGTGCACGAACTCCAGGTCTGCCCGGCCGGCACTATCCCGCTGACCGGCCACGACGTGCTGGTGGACTTCATCGTCACGCCTGACCGCGTCATCGACTGCCGCCGGGACAGGCCGCAGCCGGCCGCCGCCATCTGCTGGGACGACCTGACCGAGGAGAAGATCGCGGCCATCCCGCTGCTGGCCGCGCAGCGAGGGGACCGCTAGAGACGAGCGGCGAGCCAGTCGGCCATCGCGGCCCGGGACTCGAACGCGTGGTTGGTGAGGCCATGGCTGCCGTCCGGGTACAGCATCAGCTCGGCGCCCGGGGCCTCGCGGGCCAGCCGCTCCGCGTGGTAGGGCGGCACCAGGCGGTCCCGCCCGCCGGCCGCGACGAGCAGCGGACCGGTGATCCGTGCCGCGGCGTCCTCCAAGGTCAAGGCCGCGGCCCGCTCGCGGGCCTCGGCCGGGCTGGCGGCGCCCGAGCGGTGCTGGAAGGTGGTCCTGGTCTGCACCGGCAGCATGTCCCAGTCCAGATCCCACCGGTAGGGACCGGCCAGCGCCACCGTGGCTCGCACTCGCGGCTCGTACGCCGCCGAACGGGCCGCGTAGTAGCCGCCCAGGCTCACCCCGAAGACGCCGATCCGGTCAGGATCGATGTCGTCGCGGCCCTTCAGGTAGTCCGCCACGGCGGTGGTCACCCGCTCGTAGGCCGGCTCGATCGGGAACTCGTACTCGGACTCCCCCTGGCCGGGCCCGTCGATCGCGATCACCGCGAGGCCGCGGCGCAGCAGGTGCTCCGCGGTGGCCTGGAGTTCCTCCTTGACCGAATCCAGCCCGGGAATCATGATCACGACCGGCGGCAGCTGAGGCTGGGCCGGCGGGATCCGGAGGTACGCCGCCAGCGTGCTGCCCGCGTAGGGCACGCGCACCGGCTCAGCGGGCGGGCTGAGCGTGCCGGCCCCGCGGCGGAAGCAGGCCACGGTCCGCTCGTGCGCCGCCCGCTGCTCCTCCGGGTGGTCGGTGAAGACGAACTTGCCCCAGTGCCAGCACAGCGCGGCCCGCCGCCAGGCCTCCCCCGCGGTGACCATCCGCCCGGCCGCCTCCGCGGTCTCGGCCAGCCGCTCGTAATGCTGCCCGGTGCGGCCCCATTCGCGGCACCAGTCGTCCCAGCGCCCGATGCGGGCCATGGTGGCCTGGAAATCCGGGTAGCTGGTGCCGTTCGCGACGAACCGCGCCGCCCAGTGCGCGGTCGCCGCCGCGACGCGCTTGTCCGGCGACCACGCGTACAGCTCGGGGCGGCGGTCGGCCAGCAGGTCGTTGTCACCGGACAGGCTCTTTTCCCTGGCTCGCGGCAGGTCGCAGGCGGCAGTGAGCAGCGCAGGCCGGTCGGCGAGCACCGGCCCGGCCAGCGGGTAGCCCCCGGGGCCTGCGATGAGCGAGCCGCTGATCCAGGACACGCCGCGCTCGGTCCGGCACCGGTCGGCCACCGCGACGAACACTCCGTTGGTGGCCGCCGCCGCCTGCGCCTTGATCACTTCGGCGGGCCGTTCGCCGGCTGGGCGACCGGCGGCCGGCCAGTTCACCGGGGCCGCGATGAGGTCGGCGCCGTCCAGGGCGGCCAGCCGCGTCCACTCCGGGAACTCCAGGTCGTAGCAGATCATCACGGCCACCCGGCCGACCTCGGTGTCCACCACGGGCGGCGTGGCGTCGCCCGGGGTGAAGACGAGCTTCTCCGTGTCCCACAGGTGCGCCTTGCGGTAGACCGTCCGGGTGCCGGACGCGTCCACCAGGGCCGCGCTGTTGTACAGGCGGCCGTCGGCGCCGAGCTCGCAGAAGCCGCCGACGATCACCAGCCGGTGCCGGGCGGCCAGCGCCTGCCACTGACGCAGGGTGATGCTCCCGGCCGCGGGCGCGGCCAGGCCGCGGGCCTCGGCGGCCGGGTCGACGGCGTCGAAGACATAGCCGGAATCGCACAGTTCGGGCAGCACCACGAGCCGCGCGCCGGCGGCGGCCGCCTCGGCCACCGCGTCCGCGGCGGCCTGCCGGTTGGCGTCCGGCTCGGCCACGGTGATCGCGAGTTGAGCGACCGCGACCACGGTCTGGGAGGGGTCCACTATGCGCGCTCCGTTCGTCCGGGATAGGAGTATGTAGACAGCATTCTGCACGGGCGGCTGAGGAAGAAGGGCGGGACGGTGGCTGGAAACGCGGATGTCGTCGTGGTGGGCGGCGGGCATAACGGGCTGGTGGCCGCGGCCTACCTGGCCCGGGCCGGGCTGACCACGGTGGTGTGCGAGCGGCGCGGCGTCACCGGCGGGGCGGCAGTCAGCGAGCACCCGTTCGGCCCCGACTACACCGTGACCTCGCTGTCCTACGTCGTCTCGCTCCTCCCGCCGGACCTCGTCCGGGACCTGCGCCTGGAGCAGCACGGATACCAGGTGTACCCGCAGGGACCCTACTTCGCGCCGCGGGCCGACGGCCGCTACCTGCGGCTGCCGCACGAGCCCGCGGAGCGGCACGCCGAGATCGCCAGGTTCTCCGCCACGGACGCCGGCGCGTATCCCAGGTACGAAGAGCACCTGGCGGGCATCGGGCGGGTGCTCGGCCCGCTGCTGCATCAGATCCCGCCGCGGCTCGGGTCGCGGCGGCCGCAGGACCTGCTGCGGCAGGCGCGGCTGCTCACCAGCCTGCGCGGCATCGACGAACGCGGTGCGGTGGACGTGACGCGGCTGCTCACCGACAGCATCGCCGACCTGCTCGAGGGGTACTTCGAGAGCGACGCGATGCTCGGCTTGCTGTCGGTGTCCGGGGTGATCGGCACCTGGGCCGGGCCGCGGTCGGCCGGGACCGCGTACGTGATGCTGCACCACCACATCGGTGAGACCGAGGGGGCGGCGGGCGCCTGGGGCTTCCCGCGCGGCGGCATGGGCGCGGTGTCGGGCGCGCTGGCCCGGGCCGCCCGGATGTTCGGCGCGCAGATCAGGACCGATGCCGAGGTAGCGCAGATCCGGACCAAGGACGGCCGGGTGGCCGGCGTCACGCTGGCGGGCGGGGAGTCCATCGACGCGCCGGTGGTCGTCACCACGGCGCATCCGCAGATCTCGTTCCTGCGGCTGCTCGACCCCGCGGAGCTGCCCGCCGGCTTCGTCGCCGACATCCGCGGCTGGCGCAGCCGCAGCGGCACCGTCAAGATCAACCTGGCGCTGGACCGGCTGCCCGTGTTCACCAGCTACCCGGAGCCCGACCCGTCGGTCTACGGCGGCACGATCGTGCTGGCGGAGTCGCTCGACGACATAGAGACCGCGTTCCAGCAGGCCGTCTCGGGCACGCCGGCCACGCTGCCGTTCGCCGACATCTGCATCCCCAGCGTGTTCGACGACTCGCTGGCGCCGGCCGGGAAGCACATCATGTCGATGTTCACCCAGTGGGTGCCCTGCGGCTACGCCGACGCGCCGCAGACGTCCGACCTGGAGGCCTACGCCGACCGGGTGCTCGCCCGGGTGGAGCAGGTCGCGCCCGGGTTCACCGCCTCGGTGCTGCACCGGCAGGTGATCGGGCCACACCAGATGCAGGAGGAGTACGGGCTGGTGGGCGGGAACATCTTCCACGGGGAACTGTCGCTCGGGCAGATGTTCCACGCCAGGCCCGCGGCCGGCTACGCCGACCTGCGGACGCCGGTGCGGGGGTTGTACCAGGCGGGTTCGGCTACCCACGGCGGCGGCGGCGTCACCGGCATCCCGGGCCGCAACGTGGTCCGGCAGGTCCTCGCCGACCGCCGCGCCGAACGCTGGCGCCGCCGCGTAGGCCGGCCCAGGGCGGCAGAGGGCTAGCGCTGGGTTTCGGCGGGCTCGGGGGCCTGGGAGGCGCGGGCGAGGGCGGCTACCCGCTCGAAGGAGCTGAGCCGGTCGGCGGGGTCGAAGACCATGGTGGTGATCATCAGCTCGTCGGCGCGGGTGGCGTCGACGAGCTCGGCGATGCCGCGCTGTACGGTCTCCGGCGCGCCGATGATCTGGGTGGCCTGGCGGTCCTCGACGAACGCGCGCTCCAGCTCGGTGTAGGGGTAGGCGGCCGCCTCCTCGGGCGAGGGCATCGGGCCGGGCCGGCCGGAGCGCAGCCGCAGGAACGACAGCGCGCCTGAGCCGGCCAGGAAGCGGGCCCGCTCGTCGGTCTCGGCGCATATCACGGCGGCGGCGACCATCGCGTACGGGCGGTCGAGGACCTCCGATGGGCGGAAGTGCTGGCGGTACAGGGCCAGCGCGGGCAGCGTGTTGACCGCGCTGAAGTGGTGCGCGAAGGCGAATGGGAGGCCGAGCAGGCCGGCCACCTGAGCGCTGTAGCCGCTCGAGCCGAGCAGCCACATAGCCGGCTGGTTGCCCCGGCCGGGCATCGCGGTGATCTGCGCGAACGGGTGATTCTCCGGCCAGCGGCCGGAGAAGAAGCCCTGCAGGTCCATCAGCTGCTCGGGGAAGTCGTCCGCGGACAGCGCCTCCGGAGAGCGGCGCAGCGCCGCCGCCGTGACCTGATCGGTGCCGGGCGCGCGCCCGATGCCGAGGTCGATCCGTCCGGGATGGAGCGCCTCCAGCATGCCGAACTGCTCCGCGACCACCAGCGACACGTGGTTGGGCAGCATCACCCCGCCGGAGCCGACCCGCATGGTCGTGGTCGCGTCGGCGATGTGGCCGATCAGCACGGGTGGCGCGGAACTCGCGATGCCCGGCATGTTGTGGTGCTCGGCGACCCAGAACCGCAGGAACCCGAGCCGTTCGGCGTGCCGGGCCAGGTCGATCGTGGCGCGCAGGGCGTCGCCCGCGTTCCCGCCGTCCGGCACCGGCGCCAGGTCGAGCACGGACAGGGGCACGGCGCGGGGGCCGAAGGTCAGGGCCGTATTGTCCACGACTGGTCCGAACAGCGCGAAGCGGCTCGTTCTTCCTTCCCGGAAGGGCGGTGAGGGGCGCCGGGGCACGCGCCCGGTCCGCTTAGCGGCTAGCCGCGGTGGACGGTCCGGCGCGGTCCTGACTGGAGGGTGCCGTCGCCGTAGGGGCGGCCGTCCAGGTTCCAGCTCCACGAGATCTCCGGGGTGATCCGCATGTACGGCCCTGGCCCGAACCGGCCGGGCCGCTCGATCAGCTCGGCCGTGCCGTAGACCCGCAGGAACCGCGGCGTCCACGGGTCGGTCGACACCAGGTCGTCGACGACCAGCGCGACCTTGTCCTGGCCCGCCTTGACGTTGAGGAACTTTCTGGTCCGCTCGGGCGCCCGGCCGCCGACGTAGAGGTAGGTCCCGTCGAACTCGAACCCCACCGGGACCGCGTCCGGCTGCCCATCCGCGTCGACGGTGGCCAGCCGGGCCAGCGGCTGCGACTTCAGGTAGGCGGCTTCGTCTTCGGTGAACGCCATCGGCCTATCCTCTCGTTAGTTCGTATCGATTACCATAAACATAACAAACATTTTTAGACCGAACGGGCGGTGGTGATGCGTTGACCGTCGGCGGGGAGCACCCGGTGGCGGACGGACTGATCCGGCTGTCCGTCCTCACCCAGTCGGCCTTCGCCCGGATGGCCGAGCGCCACGGGCTGCCGGGCGGGCAGGCCAGGCTGCTGTGCGTGCTGGCCGGCGGGCCACGGGGCATGTCCGAGCTGGCCGGCCTGCTCGGCATCGAGAAGGCGGCGCTCACCGGGCTGGCCGACCGGGCCGAACGCCGCGGGCTGATCGCGCGGACCGCCGTGCCGGGCGACCGGCGGGCGCTGTCGGTCGCGCTCACGCCGGAGGGGCGCGAGGCGGCGAGCGCGTTTCACCGCGACCTTTCCGCTTCGCTGAGCCAGCTCACCGAGGTGCTGCCGCCGGGTGAACGCGCGCGGTTCTGCCGGAGCCTGGCCCGGGTGGCCGCCTCCGCGCCGTGGCCGGCGGCTGGTCCTGGTGTTACGGCTTGACCGCGACTGTTACGGCGCGACCGCGGCGGCGCGGTGTCAGCGAACTCGCAGAAGAACATCGGGTGGTGCAGGGCGCGGGGCGACTCCCGGTCGCCCCAGAACCGCTCGAAGTTCCGTAGGATCCCGGCCAGGTCACCGTCACGGACGCGGTCGATGACGACGTCGATCATAGGGCGCGCCCGTCGCGGGGAGCCATGACGGCGAGCGCGTTGGCGTCGCTGGCCCTCGCGTGCAGGAAGTAGTCCGCCCATTCGGCCACGTCCGGGTAGGACGACTGTTCTCGTATCGCGGCGCACGCGGCTTCCGGGTCGTAGGCGGTCCGTCGCATGATGACCGCGCCGTCCGCTAGCAGCGCCCAGTGCGCGCCCGCTCGGCCGTACGGCATGCCCACGCTGCCCGGGTTGATGATCTGCCTGCGGTGCGCCAGCCGAGTGAAGGGCATATGCGTGTGGCCGCAGACCACGGTCATGATCTCGCCAGGCAGGCCGGCCAGGACCTCGGCCCACCGGTCGAGCCGCGAGTCGACGACCACGACCTCCTCGTCGTCGCGCGGGGTCGCGTGGCAGAACAGCACGTCGCCGAAGCCCTCGACGGGCAGCGTCACCGGGTAGGGCAACCGCGCCAGCCAGTCCACGTGGTCGGCGCTGAGCTGGCGCGCCGCCCACGGCGCGATCGGGTCGGGAATGTCGCCGGCCTGGCCGCGCGCCAACTCGACCAACTCACGGTCGGCGTTACCGCGAACCCAGGTGACCCGGTCGCCGAGGCCGAGCAGCCGGTCGAGCACCCGAACGGGCTGGGGACCGGCCGCGATGTCGCCGGTGAGCACGATGCGTTCGGCGGCCTGGACGGCATGATCGGCCAGCACGGCGTCGAGCGCAGGCAGCACGCCATGGATGTCGGACAGCACGGCCACGGAAGCAACCATCGTCACCACGGTGCCCGTCCCCCCGCGCTGTCCGCCACCCGTCTCGCTAGCGGCGTAACCCGCTAGGGCCCGGTTTGCTGCGCGCTTGCGGCGCTTGCGTGCTGTGCGGCGCGGTCGGCTTCCTCGCGCTCGCGTCGTTCGGCGGTTTCGCGGGGATCGTGGATGGTGGTGGTCTCGCCCGGGGGCACGTCGGTGTGGTGCTCCATGGTGTAGAAGCGCAGTGCGTGCCCGTCCGGGTCAAGCACCTCGGGCAGGATCCAGCCCAGGCTGGCCCGGTGCACGCCAGCGTGCGGCTGGCCGAGGCCGTCCAGCTTGCGGGCGAGATCGTCGATGGCGGCCTTATCGGGCACGCCGATGGCGAAGTAGTCGAATCCGGCGGCCGCGCGAGCCCGGTCCGGGTCGAGCCGCAGGCCGAGGTCCGGTCCTCCGGCGGGGTGGGCCAGGGCGTAGCCCATCAGCGTGCCCTGCTCGACAAACTCGACCTGGACGTCGTAGCCCAGTCGGCTGCGGTACCACTCCAGTGACCGGGCCAGGTCGGTGACCGGCAGCTTGAGATGGTGGATTCCGGCCAGCGCCGGTGCGTCGGTGGCAGACACGTCCCCTCCAATGCAGTATATAAATACTCATTACAGTTATACTGCATTGTGTGACTGGAGACGTCAACCCCCCTAGTGAGGGCGTTACGCTGCGGCAGGCGCAGACCGCCCTGACCGAGCAGCGCATCCTGGCCGCCGCCACCGAGTTGTTCCTCGCCGACGGCTACGTGGCCACCACCCTGGAGGCGGTGGCCCGGCGCGCCCGGGTGGCCGCGCGCACGGTGTACGTGCGGTTCGGCAGCAAGGCGGCCCTGTTCAAGCGGGTCGTCGACGTGGCCATCGTGGGCGACGCCGAGCCGGTCGGCGTGCTGGACCGGGACTGGATGATCCAGGCCATGACCGCCCCGACGCTGGCCGGGCGGATCGCCGCCGGGGCCGCGGTCGGCCGGCAGATCATGCAGCGCACCGGGGCGTTGTTCGCCGTGGCCCAGCAGGCCGCGGCCGTCGAGCCGCTGATCGCCGGGTTCTGGCAGGAGGGCCGCGAGCAGTCCAGGCACGGGCAGGAGGTGTTCTGGACCCGCCTGGCCGATGACGGACTGCTACCCCCGGGCATCGACCTGACCTGGCTCATCGACACCGCCAGCATGATGGCCGCGGCCGAGACCTACCTGCTGGCCAGCCGCATGCTCGGCTGGGACCTGGACGCCTACCAGGACTGGCTCACGGTCACCTGGACTCGCCTGCTGACCGGGCCCGCGCCGCCGTCACGGCGGCTGTGCCGATGACCTCGATGGCGTCGGCGCGCCGGGGCGTGCACCATGACGGCAGCAGGATGTGGGTCCTTCCGCACGAGCCGCATCGTGCCCGCTGCGGGCGCGGCCTCGCGGTCTTCCCGCCAGGCAGCCGGATCACCCGCTGCCGGGCGGGGCAGGGGTGAGGGCGAGACCGGGGGGTGGGGACGGGGCGGGTTATCCGGCGATTTCGTAGTGGGTGATGGTGGAGGGCTCGAGCAGGTAATGCTCGTCCTCGGGGTAGAGGACGGACTGTTCGATGTCGGGGCCGGCGAAGCCCTCGATCGCCTCACGGGAGTCCCAGAAGCTCAGCGCGATGATCTCGGCGCGGTCTCCGTCGATGCGCGACATCGTCCAGGCGCCGCGGTTGCCGGGGGTCCGCTTGTACTCACCGCCGCCGGTCGCCTCGATGTACTTGATGTACTCCTCGACATGCCCGGCGCGGATGACACCGCGCCATACTCTGGCGATCATGGTTCCTCCGTTGGATTGGCACATTCGGCCGCGCGGGCGCGGAACAGGGCGCGTTCACGTTCGTTGCTGGTCAGGGCCGCGGCGCGGGTGAACTCCTGGCGGGCCTCCTGGAGCCTGCCCAGCTTGGCTAGCAGGTCGCCGCGGACGGCGGGCAGCTGGACGTAACCGGCCAGTGCCGACTGGTCCGTCAGCTTATCGGCGATCTCCAGGCCGCGATCCGGACCGTACGCCATGCCGACGGCGACGGCGCGGTTCAGCTCTACGACGGGTGATGGCGTCAGATAGGCGAGCACCACGTACAGCGCGGCAATGCGCTCCCAGTCGGTGTCTTCCACCGACGCCGCTCGGGCATGACAGGCGGCGATCTCGGCCTGCACCGCGTACGGACCGGGCGCGACACCGAGCTTCTCCGCCCGGTCCAGTGCCGCCAGGCCGCGCCGGATCAGCAGCCGGTCCCAGCGCAGCCGGTCCTGATCGGGAAGCAGGACCGGCTCGCCGCCCGGGCCGGTGCGGGCGCGGACGCGGGACGCCTGCAGCTCCATCAGCGCGACCAGGCCGTGTACCTCGATCTGCTGCGGCATCAGGCCGGCCAGTAGCCTGCCGAGCCGCAGCGCCTCGGCGCACAGCTCGGGCCGGATCCAGTCCTCGCCCGATGTCGCAGAATAGCCTTCATTGAAGACCAGGTAGATGACTTCCAGCACGGAGGCGAGCCGCTTGGCGAGCTCGCCCGGCGCGGGGATGACGAACGGCACCTTCTTCTCGGCAAGGGTTCGCTTGGCGCGGACGATGCGCTGCGCGATCGTCGGCTCCGGGACCAGGAACGCCCTGGCGATCTCGTACGTGGTCAGGCCACCGATCAGGCGAAGGGTCAGCGCGGCGCGGGCCTCAGCCGACAGCACCGGGTGGCAAGCGATGAAGATCAGCCGGAGCAGGTCATCGCCGATGTGGTCGTCCATCTTATCGACGTCCGGCTCCCCGAACGTCTCTGCGCGCGTTTCCATGTCACGGCTTACTTCCTGCAATTTCTGCTCGTACCGCACGCGGCGGCGGACCAGGTCGATCGCCCGGTGCTTCGCCGTCGCCATCAGCCAGGCGCCGGGCCCGTCCGGGACACCCTGGACGGGCCACTGCTCCAGCGCGATCACCAGGGCGTCTTGAGCCAGTTCCTCGGCCGCGCCGACGTCCCCGGTGATCCGGGCCAGGCCCGCGATGAGGCGCGGCGATTCGATCCGCCAGACCGCCTCGATCGCGGACTTCGTGGCCCCATAGTCAGCCAACGCTTTCCTGCCCCATTACCTGGAGGATGTCGGTCTGCCCTTCCCATCCTGCCCACTGATCCCGGTGCAGCTTGATGAAGCGCGAGGCCCATTCCACCGCTTCTTCCTTTGACCGGACCTCATAGAGGGCGTAGCTGACGAGTTCCTTGGACTCGGTGAATGGACCATCGGTCACGGTCACCTTGCCGCCCGCCAGCGCGACCCGGGCACCGGCCGCGCTGGGCAGCAGGCCCGCAGTGTCCAGCAGCACGCCGGCTTCGGTGGCTTCGCCGCCGAGTTTCATGATCGCCTCGAACAGCTCGGGCGGCGGCGGGGTCGACGGGTTGGTGCCGGACAGTAGCATCATGTAACGCATCTTGATGTTTCTCCTGTTCTTGTCTGTTCTGGTGATCTCAGGCGACACTTGGTTTTCAGCTAACACTGCGGTACAGGCTGACCGCGACGACGGCGAGCCAGGCGAAGGCGGCGAGGACCGCCACGTAGAACGGCAGCACGATGGCGCTGGAGCCGGATCCGGTGGTGACGCCGGTGAAGCCGGCCAGGAACACGACGCCGGTGATGCGGGAGTAGGTGGCCATGCCCCTGCGCCCCTGGCGGGAGAAGTAGCGGGCGATCACGAAGCACGCCGCGATCAGCGCGATGAACCCGATGCTCGCCGCGATGAGGTGACCGTCGCCGTGCCAGCTGATGTGTGCTGCCTTGCCGGCCGGGGCACCGGGGCCGAAGCCGTCGGCCGGGTCGGCGGGGAGCAGCCCGGCCGCCATCAGGCCGGCTCCGTAGAGCCCGATCAGCCGCGGGCCCCATTTTCCGCCGGCTCGTCCGGCCAGCGCCCGCTGCGCACCGACGGCGAACGCGACCGTCATAGCGCCGACCACCAGGAACGTGGCGACCTGGATCCAGCCGAGCGGGCCGTTGGCCAGCAGACTCGCATCGTCGTGCGCGATGCGGAACCCGTGCCGGGTCAGGCCCTGGACGAGGACCGACACCTCGAAGACGGTTCCCGCCAGGACGCCGTAGCCGAGCAGCGACTTGGTAACACGATCGGCAAGGCAGGGCTTCTGGCGCGGGCTGGCGGTGGCCAGAATCTGGGTGGTCATGGCGGTTCGTCCCTTTCGGCTCGGGGCGGACCGTCTGCTCGATCTGCCCTCTGTCTACGCCTCGAATGAGCAGACGCGGACTCGACAGACCGGCGAGATTATTTTTTGCGGCGCGCGCCAGAGCAGCTCGTGCTGCAGGCTGCCAGGCCGCGCCGTCCTGCAACCCGGACCGCCTCATCCGCCGCCACGACGTCGCCGGTGGCGGACGGGACAAGGGGGATGTGCTTAGTGGTGGACGGCGGCGAGGAGGGCGGAGTAGGCACGGACCAGGGCCGCGTGCTCCAGTGGGAGCAGCGGGCTGTCGGGCTGGCAGCCCTCCTCGACCCACTGATCGGACAGGTCCATCGCCTTGGCCCGGTGCACCGCGGCTGGCCGGACCGCCTCCTCGGGCTCGCCGTAGAGGTAGCAGTAGAGCCGGACCAGCGATTCGACCAGCTCGTCCGGGGTGGTGCCGGGCTCGTGCTGGATCTCGCGGTGCACGCGCCACCATTCGAGCTCGAGTTCAGCCGCCTTCGCCGGGTTGGACGGCTCGCCGTAGGTGAGCCGGACCAGCGCGTAGAACCGGCGCATGCAGGCCCGGGCGCGCTTGGGGTGGTTGTCGGGGTACGGCGCCCAGAGCTGGTTGGCGCGCAGCACCAGCCAGGCGCCGTGCATGGTCCGGTACCAGTCCATGCCGAAACCCAGCCGGACCAGCCCGATCGAGGCGCGCAGGACCTGAGGCCATTTGCGCAGGTAGTACCCCACCCACGCGCGATACTCAAGGTCGGCGAGGCGGACGGGATCGAAGGACCGGAGTCGCGTCGGCGTGCCCAAGCTGACCTTTCCAGTGCCCATGAGCTTCCCTCTCCCTGTCCGCTCCCAAGGCTGTTCCCCTTGTATCCTGGCCTTACGCCCTCCCGATCCTGAGCCGGCACGCCGAAATCGGTATGAACCGGTTACGGCTGGCCCACGGGAGTGTCGGCCATCCGGCCCCACTCGGCCCACGAGCCGTCGTAGACGCGGACGTGATCACGGCCGAGCAGGTAGCTGAGCACGAACCATGCGGTGCAGGCACGCCCGCCGATCGTGCAGTACGTGATCAGTTCTTCCCCGCCGTCGAGGGTGATGGCGGAGAAGATCTCGCGCAGGTCGGCGGCGTCCCGGAACGAGCCGCGCTCGTCGTACAGGCCGTCGATGGGCTGGTGGACCGCCGACGGGACGTGACCGGCCCGGCCGCCCGGCTCCAGGCCGCCGGAGGGCCAGAACCGCTCGCCCCGGTACTCGTCCCAGGTGCGCACGTCCAGCAGGATGCGGCGGGGACTGCCGATCGCGTCTCGCACAGCCGCGTGGTCGGCGCGCAGTCGCGCGTCTGGCCCGGGCAGGACGTAGCCAGCCGTGGCGGGCTCGGACGGCTGGCTGCTCACCGCGTGGCCTTCGTCCCGCCAGGCGTTCCGTGAGCAGTCGAGGATGCGCACGTCGGCGTGGCCGTAGAGCTTCATGAGCCAGAAGCCCAGGGCGGGTGCGTAGCCGTAGAACACGATCGTGGAACCCGGTCCGATACCGGAGCGGACCAGCAGGCGTTCGGTCGCCGCGGTGCCGATGAGCTGGTAGTCGGCGTCCTTCAGGTCACGGTAGACGTCCCATAGCACGGCTCCGTCGATATGCCATTCGTCGTGGGCGCGCCTGCTCACGTCCACCTCGACCACCCGCACCGCGGGGTCGTGCAGGTGGGCGTCCAGCCATCCGGCGTCGACAAGGACGCCGTCATCGGCGGCGGGCGGCCGCGCTGGTTCGGTCAGCGCCGATCGGGTTTTCATCTGGGGCCTCCATGGGCAGGGCGCGGTGTCTCTGTGACCGCGGGGCGGGGTGAGGTGTCAACACAGAGACGGAAGATATCGGGGCGGCTGTAGTGACCGACGGGATCGAACTGCTGGCGGCCTGAGCGGGCTCGTCCCGCATCGATCTCGGCATAGAGCACGCCTTCCTCGCCGATCAGCGGACCGGCGAGGATCTCCCCTTCCGGGCCGATGATGGCGCTGTTGCCGCGGGACAGCCAGTCGTCGGCGTCGCCGTACAGGGCCGTCCGGCCGGGCAGGTCCGCAGGCAGGTCGCCGGCCCGCAGGCACGAGGTGATGCCGACCACGTAGGTTCGGCCTTCCTTGGCGATATGGCGCAGGGTCGGCACCCAGACCTCTGAGTTGTCCCAGGTGGGTGCCAGGTAGACGTCGATGCCCTGGGCGTAGAGGGCGGCCCGGGCCAGCGGCATGTAGTTCTCCCAGCAGATGAGCCCGCCGAGCCGGCCGAAGCCGGTGTCGAGGACCTTGAGGGTCGATCCGTCACCCATCCCCCACACCAGCCGTTCACCGCCGGTGGGCATGAGCTTGCGATGCCGGGCGGCCAGCGATCCGTCCGGGGCGAAGTGCAGCAGGGTGTTGTAGATGGTGGAGTCCTTGTCGTCGCGCTCGTCGACGCCGACCGACAGCCAGATCCCCAGGCGCCTGGCCGTCTCGGCGAGCACCTCGGTAGCCGGGGACCCGACAATCACGGCTTGGTCGAAGAGACGGGCGTACAGGGCGGTGGCATCGGCATCCCACGGCCGGGTCCGCCACACCCAGTCGGGGTAGCCGGGCACGAACGCCTCGGGAAACGCCACCAGGCGGGCGCCTTCTGCGGCGGCCTTCTCGGTCAGCGCCACGACCTTGCCGATCGTCTCGTCACGATCGAGCAGCACGGGGGCCGCCTGCACGGCCGCGACCTTCACCGGCTCCATGACGAATGCTCCTGCGCGAAGTGGGTCAGCAGCTCATTGACGACCGCGGGCTGCTCCATGTTGATCATGTGACCGGCGTCCGCGACGAGGCGGTAGGCGGCACCGGGAATGCGCCGGGCGAGCACGGCGGACATCTCACGAAAGCCGGGCACGTCACGCTCACCCACGGCGACCAGGACCGGCACGGCCACGTCCTCCAGCACATCGATGGGCTGCCGGGTCTGGCGGTGGGGGTCCTGGCCCAGCCAGTGCTGGCCGGGGTAGCCCGCCACCATGGCGGCCAGCGCGGCGGCCAGGCCCGGCCGCTCGCGGGCGGCGGCGAACAGCGGGTGGGCCAGCCACGCCTCCCGGCCCGCCAGCACCCCGGCCGCCTGGACCTGCCGGGCCACCTCGTCCAGGGCGCGGGCGGACTCCGGGTCCCAGGGAACGCCGTCGAGCACCGCATCCAGCAGGGCCAGGCCGCGGACCCGGGCCGGGTCGGCCAGCGCGGCCCGCAATGCCACCCGGCCGCCGAACGACAGGCCGGCCACGACGGCGTCGCCGATGTCCAGGTGATCAAGGAGCGCGATGAGGTCGCCGGCATGGGTGTACGGGACGGCGGGGTCGAACGGCCCAGAGGCGCCGAACCCGCGGCAGTCGTAGCGCACCACCCGGACCGGGCCGCCAGCGGCCCGACCTGCCGATCCCACATGCGCATGTCCAGGCCGAACCCATGGATGAGCATTACGGCCGGCCCCTCCCCGGCCACCTCGTACACCAGGCGCGCGCCGGGGCGTTCCAGCACGGCGGCGGCGCGGCCGCCCGGCCGGGTCCGGGCGAGGATCTGCTGTCTGCGCATACCCGCATCGTGGCCCGCGGCCGGCGGCCGCGGCATCGGTACGCGCACCCAATCTGGGCGGCTGGTTAAGGGCGGCGGCTACCCATCTAGCCCGGCGGAATACCCGGTTAGCTGGGCCCGGCGCAGGCCGGTCTTGGCGAGCAGGCTCGCCACGTGCTTCTCCACCGTGCGCGGCGACAGGAACATCCGCTCCGCGATCTCGCGGTTGCCCAGGCCCTGGGCGACCAGCCTCAGCACGTCGGCCTCGCGCTCGGTCACGCCCAGCGCGCGCAGCGAGCCGGGCAGCTCCCCGTCACCGGACCGGTGCCGCGGCACCGGTGCCCCGGCCTGGCGCAGCAGGCCGCGGCAGGCGGCCGCCACCCGGTCCTCACCGCGCCCGGCGAAGTACGCGGCGGCTTCCCGCAGCCACCCGACCGGATCGCCCCAGCCGTCGGCCAGCGCCGCCTCCGCGGCCAGACGCCGCGCGTACTGGCGGTACCAGGCCACCAGCGGCCCCATCCGCCGGTCGGCGGCGGCGAACGCCGCCTCGGCGTCGCCCGGCCGGCCGCGGCGGCCCGCCAGCACGGCGTCGGCGTACCCGAGCAGGTTCGCGACCACCAGGTGCCGCGTGCCGTGGGCGGCCCGAACCCGGGCCGCGGCCTCGTCGGCGTCCCGGCCGAGCAGCGCGCCGAGCAGCGGCCACAGCCCGAGGAAGGGCGGCGCGATCGTCGCCGGGGAGCTCAGCAGCAGCGCGGCCCCGGTCGCCATCCGCGCGTGGGCCGCGCCGAGGTCGGCGGCGAGCAGGCAGGACGTCGCCCGGCAGTGCCCCCAGGCGCAGCCAAGCACGTCCTGATCGTCGGGGGCGAGCGCGATCGCCTCGGCGATCCTGGCCTCCATCTGGGGTTCCTCGCCGCGGATGGCGTGCGCGGTGGCCTGGAAGATCAGCGCCATCGGCAGCGTGGCCAGGTGGAAGCGGCGGGACGCGTCCGCCGACCGCCGGGCCGCCGCCAGGGCCTCGTCGGCGCGGAACTGCTTGTTGAGCCCGGCGGCGATCTGCAGGTCGAGCGTCGCGGTCAGGGCCAGCGCGCCCTGGGCCACGGCCAGCTCCCGCGCCTGCTCCAGCCGGTCCACGCTCTCGGTCCTGAGCTGGTCGATGGTGCCGAGCTCGTGCAGGGCGCGCAGCCGCCACAGCTGCAGCCCGTGCGCGCCGGCCAGGTCCGCCGCCCGGGAGAACGCATGCTCGGCCGCCTCCAGGTCGCGCTGCCGCGCCACCCGGCCGATGACCTCGAGGGCCTCGCACGCCACCTCGGGCTGGATCCCTTGACTGCCGCTCTCCGCCGCCCGCAGCGCGGCCCGGGCCAGCTGGCCCGCCTCCTCCAGGCGGCCCCGGCCCGCGGCGACCTGCGCCGCGCAGGCGTCTATCTGGGCGGGATCGGCGCCGGGGGACTCGCGGGCGACCTTGATGCTCGCCGCGGCCTCGGCTCACCGGGCCCCGGCGATCGCCGCCCGGGCGATCCCCAGGTGCAGGGTGGCCGCCTGCGGCGACGGCGCGCCCAGCCGGGCCAGCAACATCTTGCCCGTCTCGATCGCCCGGTCGACCTGCCCGGACATCGCGAAGACCTCGGTCAGCGCCTCATCGACACTGGTCCGCAGCGCGGCGGTGGCCACCTCCCGGGCCCGGGCCAGCGTGCGCTCGGCGCTGGCCAGGGCACCGACGGCCAGGTCACGTCGGCCTGCCTCGAGCAGCAGCGCGCCGGCCCGGGCCGCGTCGCCCGCCCGTCCGGCCAGGTCGGCGGCGAGCGTGCACCAGGGCCCCGGCAGCCCCGGCTGCGCTGCCTCCACCGCCGCCAGGGCCCGTCCGGCCAGCAGGGCCCGCTCCGGCGGCAGCAGGCCGGCCAGCACCGCCTCATGGGTCAGCGCGTGCCGGAACCGGAAGCTCTCCCGCTCCGCCTCACGGCCGTGTCGGCCACGCCGGCGACCGGGCCGAGGAGCGCCCAGTCGAAACGGCGCCCAAGCACCGCGGCCGCCCCGATGACCTGCCGGGACGCCGCGCTCACGGTGTCCAGCCGCCGCCGGACCCCGTCCGCGAACGTGGCCGGGACGCCGGCCGTGACCAGGTCGGCGGCGCGCCAGCGGCCGTCCGCCTCGGTCAGTGCCCCCTCCCGCACCAAGCCGGCCAGGACCTCCTCGACCAGGAACGGGATACCCTCGGCCCGCTCGGCGACGAAGGCGTGCACCGCGTCCGGCAGGTCGGCGGCGTCCAGGCAGGCCCGGGTCATGTCGGCCATCGCCGCCTGAGCCAGGCGGCCGAGCGGGAGCACGGCGGCGGATCCGCGCGCCGCGAGCGCGCTGACCAGGGCGGCCGCCTCCGCGCCGGCCCCGTCGGGGCTCTCCGCACGCAGCGTGCCGAGACACAGCACTCGTTCGGCAGTGAGATTGTCGGCCAGGTACTCGAGCAGGGCCAGCGTCTCCTGGTCGGCCCAGTGCAGGTCCTCCAGGACGAGCACGCAGCCCACCTGCGGGGCCAGGGCGCGCAGCAGCCGCAGCACCGCCTCGCCGAGGAAGACCGGCGACTCCTCCCCCGGCATCCCCCTCGGTGGCCGCCACTCGGGAACCAGCCGCCCCAGGACGGGCCGGAACGAGTCGAGTTCTGCGCTGGCCGGCAGCAGGCCCGCGCGCCCGGCCGAGGTCAGCGCCTCGGCGAACGGCCGGAACGGCGTCGGGACACCCCCGGCCACCGCCCGGCCGGCCAAGACCGTCAGGCTGCGCTCGCCCGCCACGCGAACGGCTTCACGGACGAGCCGCGACTTACCGATGCCGGCCTCGCCGACCAGGAACACCGAGCCGCCACGGCCCGCTTCGGCCGCCGCCAGGGCAGCCCGCAGCCGGCGGGCTTCATCGTCCCGCCCGACCAGGACCGGGCACAGCACCTGCGGCACAGGATCAGTATCGGGCCGCCGGCCCCGGCAGGCCTAGCCAAGGGCAAGGCGGAGCCAGCGCAGGAGTTCGGCGAAGTCGGCGTCGATGACGGACTGGTCATGCTGCCGGAAGCGGCCGGCCGCCTCGCTGGCGGCGAAGCCGAGGACCGCGGTGCCGATCAGGCGCTCGGCCCGGGCGACCTCGGCCTCGGGCAGGCCGCCTTCGCGGAGCGCAGCCCGCACCGCGTCGCGGACCGTCCGCGCCGCCGGAGTGACGGCCGGCCTGGTCAGCAGCAGCGGGAAGACAGCAGGGTGCCGACGCGCGGTGTCCCTGATCCCGGCGGCCAGCGCGGTCAGGCGCTCATCCCAGCGGCCACCGCCCGGGGGCGGCGGGTACTCGGTGAGCAGCAGTTCGACCAGCCCGTCGAGCAGGGCGTTCTTGCCGTCCACGTGCCGGTACAGGGCCATCGGCGTGACCCGCAGGCTCTTCGCGACGGCGTGCATGGTCACCGCCTCCAGGCCGTGGGCGTCGGCCAGCCGCAGCGCGGCGGCCAGCACCGCCTCCCGGCTGATCTGCGGCGCGCGACCCACGGCGGGCCTCCTTCCAGCTGTCCCTTGCCAAGTAAAGTATATAGCGTATGCTTACAGCATATACAAAAAATGTCGGGTAACCGGGGCGCGCGTGGAGATTTGAGGCACGCGGGAACCGGGGTGTCCCAGGGCCGAGGAGGCAGCCATGCTGATAGTGCTGAGCGACGGCGCCGGGCTGACGGCCCGGCAGTGCGCGACCGTGCTGGCCGGGGCCGGCCACCAGGTGGAGGCGCTGTCCCCCGGAGGGCTTTGCCTGTGCCGGATGACCCGGCATGTCCGGCGGGTCCACGACGTTCCGGCTATCGGCCGCGATCCGTTCGGGTGGCTGGACGCCGCCCTCGGCGTCGCCGCCCGGCGGCGCGCCGAGGTACTGCTGCCGGTGCAGGAGCAGGTCGCCGTCATGTCACTGGCGCGGGACCGGATCGAGGCCGCGGGCCTGGCGACCGCGGTCCCGGCCTTCGGCGCGCTGGCCCAGGTGCAGGACAAGGTGTCCGCGTTCGGCACGCTGACCCGCGCCGGGCTGCCGCAGCCGCCCGCGGTGGCGGCGGCGACGGCGGCCCAGCTGGCCGAGCTGGCCGACGCGGCCGAGCCGGGGCTGCCCGCGTACGTGAAGACGCCGATCGGCACCGCGTCGGCCGGGGTCCGGCGGGTCACATCACGCGAGGCGCTGCGGCGGCTGGCGGCGGACTACGAGCGCCACGGCGTGTTCGGCCAGGGCGGCGTCCTGGTGCAGCAGCCGGTGGCCGGGCCGCTGGTGATGCTCCAGGCGGTCTTCGCGCGCGGCGAGCTCGTCGCGTTCCACGCCTGCGAGCGGGTCCGCGAGGGAGCCTCAGGCGGAGCCAGCCACAAGCTGGGGCGGCACCTGCCGCAGGCGCGGGAGCACGTGGCCAGGCTGGGCGCGGCCCTGGACTGGCACGGCGCGCTGTCGGCGGACGTGATCCTCGCCCTGGACGGTCCCCGGTCGCAGAGCGTCCAGTTCATCGACATCAACCCGCGGCTGGTGGAGCCGGGCAACGCGCTCGCCTCGGGCGTGGACCTGGCCGGCGCCCTGGTCGAGGTGGCCTTGTCGGGCCCGGCTCAGGTAGGCACTGTGCGGCCGCAGCCGGACGGACAGCCGGGCGCACGGACCCATCAGCTGCTGCTCGCGGTCCTCGGGGCGGCCCGGCGCGGCCGGCGCCGGGACGTGGCGCGGGAGCTGCGGGACGCCGCGCTGGGCCGCGGCGACTACCAGGGCAGCGCGGAGGAGCTGACGCCGGGCCGGGGCGACCCGCTGGCGGCGCTTCCGGTCGCGGTTACCGCCCTGGCCACGCTGGTTCGGCCCGCCGCATGGCGGCACTTCACCGGCGGCAGCGTGAGCGCGTACGCGCTCACCCCGGCGGCTTGGCACGAGCTGACGACGCGGGCCGCGTTTCGCCCGGACGACCGAAGCCCGGACGACCGGAGCCCGGACGGTGGCGGCCCGGACGCGGGTGCGCCCGGGCCGCCGTCCGGTCTTGTCAGCCGCCGCTGACCTGCTGGACTCCGGAGATCGCGGACTGGGCGGTCTGCAGCGCCGAGCTCACCGACGAGGTGCCGGTGATCGCCGCCTGGATCGCGGTCCAGATCGCCTGCGACACCTTCGGGTAGTTGGCGCCGTATTCCTTGGTCCGCGACCTGGCGGTCAGGGTCTCGTTGGCGAAGACCGTGTACTCCGGGCCGCCCTTGAGCACCTGCGCGGTCACGGCGGGCTTGCTCGGCAGGTAGTACATGAGCGACGTGACGTGTTCCATCACCGACGCCTGCTGCATGCCCTGCACCCATTCCCAGGAGAGCTTCTGCTGCTCGGTGGAGCCGCCGGTGCCCAGGTCCATGGTCTCCCCGCCGAGCGGCGCGATCACGGTCTGCCCGGCCTGGTCGGTGGGGATGGGCACGATCCCGTACTGGTTGTTGTACTTCCAGCCGAGCTGGTTGAGCTCGGGGAAGATCCACGGGCCGTCGACGATCATCGCGGCGCGCTGGTGCATGAACTGCTGGGTGAGGTCGGGGTCCTGCCCCCAGGTCAGCACGGACTTCGAGGCCGAACCGCTCTTGACCATGTTGACCCAGAGCTGCAGGGACGCCGCGAATCCAGGCGTGTCCACCTTGGTCAGGCTGGCCCCGTTGCTCCAGAAGAACGGTTCGAGCTGCCACGTCGACTGCTCGTCACCGGTCGCGTCGAAGGCGATCCCGTACACCGGCGGCTTGGTCAGCGCCTTGGCGTCGGATTCCAGCTGGGCCCAGGTCTTGGGCGGCGAGAGGTGGGCGGCGGCGAACATCGCCTTGTTGTAGAACAGGCCCACCGAGTTCGTGCCGATCGGATAGCAGTACTGCTTCCCGCCGAAGGTGCATTCGCTGATCGCGCCGGGGTAATAGCCGCTCGTGGTGAACCCGGGCAGGTCGTTGAACGCGCGCAGTTGCCCGGTGGCCGCGACTTCGGGCACGTTCGGGTTGTCGAGCATCACGAGGTTCGGCATGTCGCCGGCGCTCGCGTCCTGCAGGACCTTGGTGATCAGGTTCGCGTAGGAAACCGCCGTCCGGGTGACGGTGACCCCGGGGTGCTGAGCCTCGAACTGCTTGTTGTACCAGTTCATCGCGGCGTTGCCGCCGCTCGAGGTGAAGTAGTCGAGTTCGGTGATGGTGACCTTGCCGTTGCTGGTGCCGCCGCCTCCGCTGCTGGGGCCCGACGAGGAGCAGCCCGCGGCGGCCAGGGCCAGCACGACCCCGCAGGCCGCCGGGATCCGCCACCGGGCTCTGCGTCTTGACTGCTTGACTGGCGCACGCATAATTTCCTCCAGATTTCCGCAATATTTTTCTGCGCTGGCCGGCCGCCGGAGGCGGCGGCTTATCCCTTGACTGACCCGACGGTGAGACCGGCCGCGATATATCGTTGCGCGGCGATAAGCATCATGGCCGCGGGGAGAATGGCGAAAACGGCTAGCGCCATCGCCGCGCCCAGATCCTCAGAGAAGACTCCGATGTAGTTGTAGATGCTGAGGGTGATCGGCTCGACGGTGCTTCCGTTCAGCAGCGTGAGCGCGAATATGAAGTCGCCCCATCCGTTCAGGAAGGAGAACAGTGCGACCGTGATAATGGCCGACCGGCTCATCGGCAGGACCACGCGGATGAACGTCCCCCATTCGCTGGCGCCGTCCACCCGGGCGGCCTGCAGGACGTCGTTCGGCAGGCCGAGCATGAAGGCGCGCACCACCAGGATGCTGAACGGCACCGCGTAGCTCGCGTCGGCCAGGACCAGGCCCGGGTAGGAGTTCAGCAGGTGCAGCTTGTGGTAGACCACGAACAGGCTGTTAGCGATCACAATTGACGGCAGGATCTGCGCGACCAGCAGCGACGCGACGATCCCGACCGTCACCCGGAAACGGTAGCGGGCGAGCGCGTGCGCGGCAGGCAGCGAGATGGCCAGGGTGAGGACCGCGGTGGCGATGCCGATGATCAGGCTGCTGACGATGTGACTGCCCTGGGTCGAGATGACCGTGCGATAGTTGGCCAGCGTAGGAGTGGGCGGGAGGAAATTGTAATGCGTGCCGAGCAGCTGGGAATTAGTCTCGAACGAGCCGACGATGACCGCGTAGACCGGGAACATCAATATCGCCAGCGCGACGAGCGCGGTGACCCCGGCGATCAGTGGCGTGAATCTTCGCTGCCTGCCCATGTCATCCCTGCCTCAGTGAATCTCGGTTGAGCCTGATATAAACCGGCGCGACCAGCAGGGCGATGATGAGCAGCACGGTGTTGAGGGCGGCTCCGGCGCCGTAGTCGAACTGCTGGAATGACAGGTTGTACGCCCAGGTGGCGATCAGCTGCGTAGAATTCGCGGGACCGCCCTGGGTCAGGCTGATGACGATGTCGAAGACCTTGACCGTGAACACGAAGCCGAGGACGAAGACGACCTCGATCACCGGCCGGATGACCGGCAGCGTGACCCGGACCAGGCACTGCCAGGGGCCCGCGCCGTCGATCATCGCCGCGTCCTTGAGCTCGGGCGGCACGTCCTGCAGGGCGCTGTAGAGCAGCACGGTGAAGAACGGCACGCCGAGCCACACGTTGGTGATGAGCACGGTCACGTACGCCCATCCGGGCGACAGCAGGTAGCCGATGGGATGGCTGATCAGGTGCAGGTCCTGCAGGATCTGGTTGACCGCCCCGGCCTCGAACTGGAACAAGAACCTGAAGATGAAGCCGGTGACCAGGAACGGCAGCAGCCAGGGGACGATGACCAGCGAGCGGGCCAGCTTGTTCAGCGGGAACCTGAGGTTGAACAGCAGCGCCAGGCCGAAGCCGATCAGGAACTGGAAGACCAGCGAGGCCACCGTGAACGTCAGGGTGCGGATCAAGGCGCTCTGCGTGACGGCCTGCAGCAGGGTGAACTTGTAGTTGGCCAGCCCGGCCCACGGCGCGAACAGGTTGGCGATCGTGGCCGGCGTGGTCTGCTCGAAGCTGAGGATCAGGTTGTAGATGACCGGCACGACGAACGCGAACAGCACGTAGAGGCCCGCCGGAACCAGGAAGGCGAGCCGGGCGGTCCGGCGGTAGCGCGACCTCAGGTCGCCGCGGGCCCGGCCGGGCGGTCCGGCCGGGCGCCGGGACATCGCGGAGGGCGGCTGGGTGCGGACGCCGGAGGGGGCAGCCGGGTTCAAGCCGATTCACCCCCCGAGGACACCGCCGGGCCGATGGACCCGAGCGGGCCGAACGGCTCGGCACGGCCGCGGACGTACACCGGGATGACCTCGAGGGGGGCGGCCGCGGTGACCCACTGGCCGCCTGTGACCGGCGCGCCGGTCCAGGCGTCCCGCCACTGCGGCCCGGCCGGCAGGTACACGTCCCGCTCCCGGGCGCCCTCGGTGAGCACCGGGGCGACCAGCACGTCGTCGCCGAGCAGGAACTGGTCCTTGATCTCCCAGCACACCGGGTCCGCGGGGAAGTTCAGGAACAGCGTGCGCATCGGCGGCAAGCCGGTCTCGTGCGCGATCCTCATCTGCTCCATCACGTACGGCCGCAGCCGTTCCCGCAGGAACAGCAGGTGGCGGAGGATCTCGTACTCGGTCTCGCCGAACGACCACACCTCGTTGGCCGCGCCGGTCTGCTCGGCGCCCACCATGGTGCCCGGCTCGCGGATCCCGTGCAGCCGGAAGACGGGCGAGAACACGCCGAACTGGAACCAGCGGACGATGAGCTCACGGAACGACGGCGAGGTGATGTCGCCGCCCTTGAACCCGCCGATGTCGGTGGTCCACCACGGGATGCCGGACAGGCCGATGTTCAGCCCGGCCGGGATCTGCCTGCGCAGGTCCTCGAAGGTGGAGTCGATGTCGCCTGACCAGACGAGCGCGCCGTAGCGCTGGCTGCCGGCCCAGGCGGACCGGCACAGCGAGAGGATCTCCTGCTCGCCCTCGGCCTGCATGCCCTCGAAGAACCCCCGGGCGTGCAGCATCGGGTAGGCGTTGCCGACCTCCAGGCCCGGACCGATGTGGTAGCGGAGGTTGTCGGGATGCTCGGGCCGCAGCTCAGGCTCGCACGCGTCCAGCCACCAGGCCCGGATGCCGTACTTGTAGTAGTTCTCCCTGGCCTTGGCCCAGATGTACTCGCGGGCCAGGGGGTTGGTCGCGTCGTAGAAGCTCATCAGCGCGCGCCCGGCCGATCCCCGGTCCCAGATGGGCAGGTGCACGCCGATGCCGCGCTCGCTGGCGACGAGCAGGCCCAGGTCGTCCATTTCCGCGTAGTTCTCGCTGGCCGGGTTGACCGTGGGCCAGATGGACACCATCAGCTTGATGCCGAGCCCGTCGAGTTCGGCCACCATCGCGGCGGGGTCGGGCCAGTCCTGCGGGTCGAACTTCCAGTCGCCCTGGCGGGTCCAGTGGAAGTAGTCGATGACGATCACCGAGAGCGGCAGCCCGCGGCGCTTGTGCTCGCGCGCCACGTTCAGCAGCTCGTCCTGCGTTTTGTAGCGGAGCTTGCACTGCCAGAACCCCGACGCCCACTCGGGCAGCATCGGCGCGTGGCCGGTGACGTCGCTGTAGGCGCGGACCAGGGTGGCCGGCTCGTCCGCCGCCGTGATCCAATAGTCCCACTGGCGGGTGGCCTCGGACACCCACCGGGTGGCCGTCGTGCCGAGCTCGACCCGCCCGATCCCCGGGTGGTTCCACAAGAACCCGTAGCCGTGGCTCGACAGGAGGAAGGGGATGGACACCTCGGTGTTGCGCTGGACCAGCTCGACGACCGCGCCCTTCTGGTCGAGCAGGCCGTGCTGGTGCTGGCCGAGCCCGTAGCAGCGCTCTCCCTCGCGGGCGCGGAAAAGCACCTCGAACTGGTGCATCCCCCCGCCCACGGACCTGTACCGGCGCGTCGGCGGCCCGGTGAAGTGCGGCGTCGTCTCGGCCAAGAGCTCCTCGCCGGACGCGCGGGTGAACCTGAGCTGGCCCGAGGAGGAGATCTCGCCGGTCAGGCCGCCGTTGATGATGCGGGCCGCGCCGGCTCCGATCTCGATGACGGCCCGCCCCGACTCGACAGCGCCTGGCTCGACCGGGGTAAGCGCGCCGGGCAGGTCGTCGCGGATCTTCTCCCACAGCGTCCCGCGCACGCGGAGGCTGCTCGGCCCCCAGGGCTCGATGCGGACCGTCTCATGCCCGCCCCGCCACTCCAGGGCTCGGTCACCACGCGTGAAGACACCCATGTCCCAAAGCTCTCCGTCGGCCGGTAAGGGCTGGCCTTGTTAGGCAAAGCATTTCCAAACCGGATGCTAGAACCGTCGTGTTCCAATCGTCAAGGTTTAGCAGGAGTTTTCACTAGATGACTAATCCTGGCAGGATGCCGGAAGGAAACTTCACAAACTACCTTTTCCTAACCTATACTCAGGCGATCAGATCGCCCGCCCGCACCGGCGGCAGGCCATCGACCAGAGGGAGGCGACCGCGATGCCTCCCAGCAAGAATCCCGCGACCATCAGCGACGTGGCCCGCCTGGCCGGGGTGTCGCCGGGCACGGTGTCCAAGGCGCTCAACGGCCGCGGCGCCCTGTCCCTCGGCACTATCCAGCGCATCCAGCAGGCCGCCGAACGGCTTGGCTACCAGCCGAACGCCCTGGCCCGCGGCCTGCTCACCGGCCGCAGCTTCACCGTCGGCCTGATCACCACCGACAGTTTCGGCCGGTTCAGCATCCCGGTCATGCAGGGGGCGGAAGACGCGCTCGGCCCGGGGCGCATCTCGGTCTTCCTCTGCGACAGCCGCGACGACCTGATCAGGGAGCAGCACTACCTGCGCACCCTGCTCGAGCGGCGGGTCGACGGCATCATCGTGACCGGGCGCCGCCAGGACCCGCGGGAGCCGATCGGCAGCGACGTGCCGGTTCCCGTCGTCTACGCGATGACCTCATCCATCGACCCCGGTGACCTCTCGCTCATCCCGGACGACGCCGAGGGCGGCGCCATCGCGGTCCGGCATCTGCTCAGCACCGGGCGGACGAAGATCGGCCACGTGACCGGCCCGCTGTCGTTCGCGGCGTCCCGGCTGCGGGCCCAGGGTGCGGAGCAGACCCTGGCCGCCGCCGGGCTCGAACTGGCCGCGGGCGGGGCGCTGTACGGCGAATGGACCGAGGAATGGGGCCGCCAGGCGACCGACGGGCTGCTGCGGGCGGCCCCCGGCCTGGACGCGATCTTCTGCGGCAACGACCAGATCGCCCGGGGCGTGGCCGACGCCGTGCGTGAGGCGGGCAAGCGCGTGCCCGAGGACATCGCGCTGGTCGGCTTCGACAACTGGGAGGTCATCGCCGCCGCCTGCCGGCCGCCGCTGACCACGGTGGACATGAACCTGCGCGAGCTCGGCCGGACCGCGGGCGAGGAACTGCTCAGCGCCATCGACGGCCGGCCGAGCTCGGGCCTGCGGCGGCTGCCGTGCAGCCTGGTGCTCAGGGAATCGAGCCGCCCCCGCCAGGCGCAGATTAAGCAGGCCCAGATTAAGCAGGCCCAGATTAAGCAGGCCCAGATTAAGCAGGCAGAGGGCCAGCCGGCCGGGCCCGGCGGCGGGCTGAGTCATTCCTCGAGGGCGCCTAGGTCGGCGGGGACGTCGACGGAGTAGGGCCTGAGGATCTCCAGCGGGACGATCTCGAGGGCGCGCTGATGGGTCGAGGCCAGCACCACTGGCGCGGCGGCACCGTCCCTGTGCGCCTGCAGCCAGTTGGCCGCGGTCACGCACCACCGGTCCCCCGGCACCAGCCCCGGGAACCGGAACTGGGGCATCGGCGTGGACAGATCGTTGCCGATCCGGCGCTGGTGCTCGAGGAATTCGGCGGTCACCACCGCGCAGATGGTATGGCTGCCCAGGTCCTCGGGGCCGGTCGTGCAGCATCCGTCCCGGTAGAAACCGGTGAGCGGATCGGTCCCACACGGCTCGAGCTCGCCGCCGAGCACATTACGGTCACCCATGCATGCAGTATCCGCACCCCGCCCGCCCGTCCGCAAGATCGCGGTGGCCTGGACAGGCTCCGGCGCGCCGCTTAGTCTTGACTGTATGATCAGTCAAGACTTGGTGGTCCGCTCTGCTGCCTCGGCCCCGGCGCCGCTTGACCGCGGTGAGCTGGAGCTATCGTTGCGGCCTTTCGGGGAAAGCCGGATGCTGCCGCGGGCGGCGTACGTGGACCCCGCGGTGTTCGACTGGGAACAGCGGCACTTCTTCGGCGGCGGCTGGATGTGCGTGGCGCGGAGCGAGCAGCTGCCCCAGCCGGGCGACCAGCGCGCCGAGGCCACCGGCGAGGGCGGCGTGCTGCTGGTCCGCGGCGAGGACGGCGAGCTGCGGGCGTTCGCGAACAGCTGCCGGCACCGGGGCCACGAGCTGCTGCCGTGCGGCCAGGCCGCCCGGGAGAAGGCGATCATCTGCCCGTACCACGCCTGGACGTACTCGCTGGCCGGCGAGCTCCGCGCGGCGGCGGGGTTCCGTAAGCAGCGCGGATTCGACGTCGGCCGGTGGGGCCTGGCCCCGCTGCCTGCGGCCGAATGGCACGGGCTGGTGTTCGTGGATGGTTCGGGCGGTGCGGCGGGCTCTTTGCACGAGGCGCTGGCCAAGCTGGACGAGCTGGTCGCACCCTACGAGCCGGAGCGGCTGGTGACCGCCGGGCAGCACCGCTACGACGCCGCGGCGAACTGGAAGACCCTCTCCGAGAACTACCACGAGTGCTACCACTGCCCGTCCATCCACCCGGAGCTGTGCCGGGTCAGCCCGCCCAGGAGCGGCGAGAACTACGCCGCCGACGGCGCCTGGATCGGCGGCTGGATGGACCTGCGCGACGGCATGGCGACGATGTCGCTTTCCGGTGAGAGCCGGGGGGTGCCGCTGCGCGGGCTCGACCCGCAGGGCCTGCGGACCGTCATCTACGTCAACATCTTCCCGAACGTGCTGCTCAGCCTGCACCCGGACTACGTGATGACGCACCGCCTGATCCCGGTCGCGGCGGACCGGACCACGATCGAGTGCACCTGGGCGTTCGCGCCCGAGGCCGCTGCCCGGCCGGACTTCGACCCCGGCTACGCGGTGGAGTTCTGGGACATCACCAACAAGCAGGACTGGGCCGCGTGCGAGTCCGTGCAGCGAGGGCTGGCCTCGCCGCACGCCTCCCCCGGGCCGCTGTCGCCCGCCGAGGACGCGGTGTACTCCTACGTGACCACTATCGCCCGGGGCTACCTAGGCCACTCGGTCTGGAGCCCGGTACCGTAGCAGCGTGACCATATTTGACATTTCGGTGAAGACCCTGGCCGGCCAGGATTCCTCGCTCAGTTCGGTCGTTTCGCCCGGCTCGGCGGTGCTCGTGGTGAACGTGGCCTCCAAGTGCGGGCTGACGCCGCAGTACACCGCCCTGGAGAAGCTGCACGAGCAGTTCGCCGCGCGCGGGCTGTCGGTGGTGGGCTTCCCGTGCAACCAGTTCGGCGGGCAGGAGCCCGGCACGGCCGACGAGATCGCCGAGTTCTGTTCGGCGACCTACGGGGTCAGCTTCCCGCTGTTCGAGAAGATCGAGGTGAACGGCCCCGGGCGGCACGCCATCTACACCGAGCTCACCGCGGTACCGGACGCGAACGGCGAGGCCGGCGACATCCAGTGGAACTTCGAGAAGTTCCTGGTGCGCCCCGACGGCACCGTGGCGGCCAGGTTCCGCCCCCGCACCGAGCCCGACGACCCCGAGGTCCTCGCCGCCATCGAGGCGAACCTCCCGGCCGACTACTACCTCGGCTAAGCGCGCCCTTTTCATGATCGTGGCCAGTTTGGGGTAAATAGCGCCCATTTCTGGCCATGATCATGGTTTTGACTGGGTGGGTGGGGTTAGGCGAGGGCGGCGGGGCCGCGTTTGGTCATCTGGCGGGCGATGATCATGCGCTGGATCTCGCTGGTGCCTTCCCAGATCCGCTCGACGCGGAGCTCGCGGAAGAAGCGCTCGGCCACGTTCTCGCGCATGTAGCCGCGGCCGCCGAACACCTGGACGGCGCGGTCGGCGACCCGGCCCGCCATCTCTGAGCAGTAGAGCTTGGCCATCGAGCACTGCGCGTGGGACACCTTCACGTCGGCGCCACGGTCGATGGCGCGGGCCGTCTCGTAGGTCATCGCCCGGGCCGCGAACAGCTCGGTGAGGCTGTCCGCCAGCATCCCGGCCACCAGCCCGCGCTCACTGATCGGCTGGCCGCCGGCCTGGCGCGCGGCGGCGAACGCGGTCATCTCCTCGGTGAGCCGCCCGGCCGCGCCGAGGCAGCGGGCCGCCACCATCAGCCGCTCGAACCGGAACCACTCGTACGCGAAGGCCATCCCGTCACCCTCCGCGCCGACCAGGTTCGCCGCCGGGACGCGGACGTCGGTGAACGCGACGATCGGATGGTGGTGGCTGATGGTGTGCGAGTAGGCCGGCGTCCTGACCACCTCGACCCCCGGGCTCGGCAGGTCCACCAGGAACATCGCGTGCTCGCCGTGGTGCGGCCCGCCGGTCAGCCGGGCCTGGAAGAAGGCGAAGTCGGCCGTGTTGAACGAGGTGACGTGCCACTTGACGCCGTTGAGCAGGTACTGGCCGCCGTTCAGGTAAGCGGTCGCCTCGATCGCGTCGACGTCGGAACCCGCGCTTTCCTCGGTGATCGCGTAGCACTCCTCCCGCTCCCCCGCGATCGCGGGCCGGACGTAGCGGTCGATCTGGTCGCGGGTGGCCACGGCGGGCAGCCAGGACGGCGGGGTGGCCGCCACCCAGCCGAGCGCGTTGGTCACCCGGCCCATCTGCTCCTGGACGAGCACCTGCTGCAGCGAGGTGCGGCCACCGCCGCCGAGCTCGGCTGGCATGTTCGTTGCGTACAGGCCGAGCTCGCGGGCGCGTTTGGCGTGCGCGGCCGTCACGTCGGCGGGCAGCTCGCCGCCAGACCGTTCGGCCTCTTCCTCGAACGGGATCAGGTCGTCCGCGAACCCGCGGGCCCGGGCCTGGATCTGGCGATCTTCCTCCGACAGCCCGTACATGCGCGGTACCTCCAGGCGCCAGCCCAGCATTGACAACACCGTATTGACTGAATGTTCAGTCTATGTCAGCATCGATCCTGTGCCAATGAGTGATAAAGCCGACGCCGTGGTGGTGGGCGGCGGGACGGTGGGCGCCTGGTGCGCCTACTTCCTGCGCCAGGCCGGGCTGTCGCGGGTCGTCCTGATCGAGAAGGGCTTCCTCGGCCAGGGCGCCAGCAGCCGGGCGGCCGGGGTGGTCCGGATGCAGGGCGGGACGCCAGAAGCAGTGCGCCTGGGCCAGTGGTCCCGCCGGTTCTACCTGGGCCAGCGGGACGAGATCGGCACCGACTCCGGGTTCACCGAGCAGGGTTACCTGCTGCCCTGCTTCACCGAGGCGGAGGTCGCGGCGGCGCACGCCCGGATGGAGATGCAGTCCGCGCTGGGCGTCCCGGTGCGCTGGCTCGAGCCCGGCGAGGTCGACGCGGCCAACCCGACGCTCGCGCCCGGGCAGACGCTCGGCGGCACCTTCTGCGCCCAGGACGGGTTCATCACGCCGCCGCGCAACGTGGCCGCCTACACGGTGGCGCTGATCCGCAGCGGCGTCGAGGTCCGCGAGCACGTCGCGTTCCGGGGCCTGGCGGCCGGAGGCGGGGGCGTGGCGCGCGCCGCCGCCGACGTCGCGCTCACCGGCTCGTCCGACGTGCTCGACGTGTCGCCGATCGGCCTCGACCGCTTCGACGAGGCCGGCCGCAGCCGCCTCGCGACCGACCCCATCGCCCTGCCCTTCCCGG
>WNGP01000210.1_pt1 | contig 43188 bp, 43 predicted proteins | sample 5407671 | NCBI WGS metagenome assembly WNGP01 (sample SAMN13153381, study PRJNA577476) | soil metagenome | isolation source: 40 cm soil or saprolite under Garry oak tree replicate 2 | place: USA:California | collected 2016-06-15 | reverse complement strand
TCCACCGTCGGCGCGCCGTTCACGACCCGGGACACGGTCTTCAGGCTCACCCCGGCCAGCGCCGCCACATCCCGCATCGTCGCCCGCCCGGCCGCCCCCGGCGCCGCCCCCACCGCCGCCAACGGCGTCACCACCGGCCGGTCAAGCGATTCTGACTCCATGCAGACAACGATATCTGACTTGGGTGTGCAGGTCGCGATCTGCCCGCGTTAAGGCCGGAGAGGACAGAACCTACGCAGGCGCTTTATGGGCTGGCCTGCAGCTTAAAACACCTGTTCATGTACTTGCAACCGCTAAGTCATCACTAATGCGTAACAGCCTTGACATGAATATGAAAGCGAAGTTATGGTGCGGACAACGTTGTCTCAACTTTTGCCTGTTCCTCACTCCTTGCTTCGAAGGGAGCATCGATGCGACATCACCTCACTCGCGGGAAGGCTAGATGGGCTGGTTCCGTCGCACTCGGCGCCGCCGCGGCGATCACCCTGGCGGCCTGCGGCGGCGGCAACGCCGCGAAAGGCACCGGCACCAATACCAGCAGCAGCACGGCGAAGGCCACCGGCCCGGTGCAGGTGGCGCTGATCCTCAAGAACTTCACCAACCCGTACTTCATCTCGATGGAGAACAGCGCCAAGGCCGACGCGACCAAGCTCGGCGTGAAGCTGACCGTCTCGGCTGGCACAGCAGACGGCGACACGACCACGCAGATCAGCGCCATCGACAACGCGATCGCCGCGGGCGACGCGGGCATCATCATCACGCCGAACGGCAATGCGGTAAACCCCGCCCTGGACCAGGCCAGGGCCCATCACCTGCTGGTGATAGCGCTCGACACCGTGCCCACGCCGCCGAGCGCCGCCGACCTGACCTACGCCACCAACAACTTCCAGGCTGGCCAGCTCATCGGTCAGTACACTGCCAAGCGGCTCAACGGCAAGCCCGCGGACATCGCCATGCTCGACCTGTTCAACAACCAGGTGGTGTCGGTGGACACCTCCCGTGACCACGGCTTCCTCACCGGCATGGGCATCCCGGTCGGCAACCAGGGCCTGAACGGCTCTGAGCCCAAGTCCGGTAACTACAAGGGCCAGCTCGGCGGCAGCGGTACCTACAAGATCGCCTGCCAGCTGCCGACCCAGGGCGCGGTGCCCGGCGGCCAGACCGCGATGGAACAGTGCCTGTCCAAGGACCCGAACATCAACGTGGTCTACGCGATCAACGAGCCGGCCGCCGAGGGGGCCGGGGCGGCCCTCAAGGCCGCGCACAAGACCGGCGTCATCGTGGCGGCGATCGACGGCGGCTGCGCTGTCACCCCGTACCTGCAGAGCGGAGAGGTGACGGCCACCTCGGCCCAGTTCCCCGGCAAGATGGCCGCCCTCGGGGTGAGCGCGATCTACACGCTGGCCAAGACAGGCAAGAAGCCCGCCGCGACCCCCGGCCTCGGCTTCTTCAACACCGGCACCACGCTGTACACCGACAGCCCGATCGCCGGCGTGCCCAGCGGCACCACGACCCAGCTAGCCAACGTCTGCTGGAAGGCGTGATCCCGGCAGGCTGACCTCCCATCCGGGCGGGATGCGGCCCTCCCGCCCGGATGGCCGGCCGTATTAGCACGGAACTCCGCGGCACGCAATCCCTGACATTCACCCGCGAAAGGACCCACGATCGGACCATGACAGCAGTCATCGAGCCCACCGGTGAGGTGCGGGAGAGCGAGGAACTCGGCGCCCGCGTCCAGCACACGCTGCACCGGCATCCGGCGATCGGCCCGGCGAGCGTCCTCGTCGTGTCGGTCATCGTCTTCACCATCATCAACCCGCGGTTCATCAACGCGACCAACCTGTCGCTGCTGGTCCAGCAGGTCGCCGTGCTGGCCACGCTGGCCATCGGCCAGACCATGATCATCCTGACCGGGGGCATCGACCTGTCGGTCGGCGCGGCCGCCATCCTGGCCCAGATGGTCATGGCCCAGACCGCGGCGAACAACGGTGTTCCCGGCCCGCTGGCGCTGCTGCTTGGCATCGCCGTGGGCGCGCTGACCGGCTTCATCAACGGCTTCCTGGTGACCAGGATCAAGCTCCCGCCGTTCATCGTGACGCTGGGCACGCTGAGCATCTACACCTCGATCGGCCTGCGGTACTCCAACGGCGCGTCGGTCTACGCCAGCGCGATGCCGAACGTCCTGATCTGGACCGGGAACTATGTGAACATCGGCCCGTACCAGCTGACTACCGGCGTGATCCTGATGCTGGTGCTGTTCGCCGTGGCGAGCTACGCGCTCACCCGCACGGCGTGGGGCCGGCACGTGTACTCCACCGGTGACGACGCCGAGGCCGCCCGGCTGTCCGGCATAAAGACGAACCGGGTGCTGCTCAGCGTCTACGTGACCGCCGGGGTGATCTTCGGGCTGGCGGCCTGGATCCTCATCGGCCGGGTCGGGGTGGCCAGCACCAACAACCTGACCAACGCGAACCTCGACAGCATTACCGCCGTGGTGATCGGCGGCACCAGCCTGTTCGGCGGCCGCGGCGCCGTCCTGGGCACGCTGTTCGGCGCTCTCATCGTGCAGGTTTTCCAGAGCGGCATCTCGCTGGCCGGAGTCCAGAGCCTGTACCAGGTACTGGCCGAAGGGCTCCTGGTCATCGTCGCCGTCGCCCTCGACCAGTGGATCAGGAAGGTACGCCGGTGAGCAGCGCTGGCCCGGGGGGACGACCCCCCCAGACCCCCCCGCGACCGGGGGGAGCCATCCCCCCGGACCCCCCTTGGGGCACGCCTACGCTCGAGGCGAGCGGCCTGGTGAAGACGTTCGGCCATGTCGTCGGGCTGGCCGGGGTCAGCCTGAAGCTGTATCCGGGCGAGGTCCTCGCGATCATCGGCGACAACGGCGCCGGCAAGTCCACGCTCATCAAGTGCCTGTCCGGGGCGCTGAGCCCGGACGAGGGCGAGATCTTGATGGACGGGAGCAAGGTGGAGTTCAAGAGCCCGGTGGATGCCAGGAACGCCGGAATCGAGACCGTGTTCCAGAGCCTCGCGGTCGCCCCGGCCCTGGATATCGCGAGCAACCTCTACCTCGGCCGGGAGATACGGGACAAGGGCCCGCTCGGGTCGATCTTCCGCAAGCTAGATACCCGGGGCATGCGGGCATCGGCCAAGCAGCAACTTCAGGACCTGGGCATCGGCACGATCCAGGACATCACCCAGAAGGTGGAAACCCTGTCCGGCGGCCAGCGCCAGGCGATCGCCGTGGCGCGCGCGGCCGCCTTCGGCTCGAAGATGGTCATCCTCGACGAGCCCACCGCCGCGCTGGGCGTCCGCGAGTCCGGCCAGGTGCTGGCCCTGATCAAGCGCCTGCGCAGCAGGGGCCTGCCCGTCGTCCTGATCAGCCACAACATGCCGCAGGTCTTCGATGTGGCGGATCGCATCCACATTCAGCGCCTCGGCCGCTGCGCGGGCGTCATCACCCCGCAGAGCCATACGATGGAGGAGGCGGTGGCGATCATGACCGGCGCGACCACGCTCGACGGCTCGGCGGAGGACACCAGGGGTTCCGCCGTCCGCCACGAGGACGGTACCGCCGGCGCCGCTCGATGAGCCTGACCGGGGGAGCCGATGATCGCAGTCGCGGGTGAGGCCCTGATCGACCTGATCGTCGATCCGGCCGGCCATGTCGATCCCCGGCTGGGCGGCGGCCCGTTCAACGTCACCCGCGCCGTCGCCCGGCTCGGCCTGCCCGCGGCCTTCCTCGGCCGGCTGTCCGGCGACCGGTTCGGGCAGCTGATGCGGGCCGACCTGGACCGCCACGGGGTGCTCGTCGCCGTCGAGGCCCCCGCCGACGCGCCGACCACGCTGGCGCTGGTGGACGTGGACCCGGCGGGCGTGCCGGCCTACCACTTCTACCTGGCCGGGACGTCGGCAGCCGCGATCGGTCCCGGCGAGGCCGTGCTGCCTGAAGGCACCACGGCCCTGCACATCGGCAGCCTCGGCCTGGTCATGGAGCCGGTCGGGACCAGCACGGAACAGCTGGTGGCCGCGCTGCCCGACGGCATCACGGTCATGCTCGACCCGAACTGCCGCCCGGGCGCCATCGCATCCCGGCAGGCCTACCTGGACCGGCTCGACCGGATCCTGCGCCGGGCGGACATCGTCAAGACGAGCACCGAGGACCTCGCCTACCTGTTCCCCGGCCAGGACGCCGGGCCCGCCGCCGCGGAACTGCTCGGCAAGGGCCCCGCCTGCGTGGTGGTCACCGACGGCGCGGCCGCGGTACGCGCCTTCACGGCCGGCTTCGAGATCCTCGCCGATGTCCCGGCCGCCCCGGTGGTCGACACCGTGGGGGCCGGGGACGCGTTCGGCGGCGCCTTCCTCACCTGGTGGCTCGGCAACGGCCTGGACCGGTCCGACCTGGGCGACCCGGAGCCGGTCCGCGGTGCGACGCAGGCGGCGATCTACGCCTCGGTGGTGACCTGCACGCGCCGTGGCGCCGAACCCCCGTGGGCCTACGAGCTGGCCGGTCACGACGGCTGGCGGTGGCTCCCCCCGGGCGGGCCTGCCAGCGAGCCGGCCACCGAGCCGGCCAGCGAGGGCACCAGGAGCCAGGCCGCCCAGGGCTGACCAGCCTGGTTGGCCCAGCTGATTGACTGGGCCGGTGACCTTCGCGACTGTCATCAGCTTCGTCCTGGGCGCCGCGCTCGACATCACGCTGCTCGCCTACGGCGCCCGCCGGCTCCTGGCTGAGCGCCGGTTCTCCCTGTTCCGGACGATTGCCGCGGGCCTGGCCGGCCAGGCCCTCACGAACGCGATCTTCAACGCCCTTGCCTACGGGTTCCACGGATCGAGGCGGCTCCCGCCCTACGGCGTGGTGCTCGGCTTCGCGGCACTCAGCTGGGCCTGCGGGCTGCTGCTGGCAATGGCGATCCTGGTGGCCTGGCAGGCGTTCATCCCGGCCGGGACCATACCGCCGCCGGCCACCTGGCCGCGCAGCCTGCGCTCCCGCGCCGCCCGCAGCCGCCGCTACTGGCAGATCGTGCGCATCTTCACCCGCTGCGGGGTCCGGCCGCTGGGCCGGGGGCCCAGGTCGGTGTCGCTGGCCCGGTCGCTGAGCGAGGCCCTTGACCGCAGCGGCGTGGTGTTCGTGAAGTTCGGCCAGGCGCTGTCCACCCGCCGCGACCTGCTGCCGCCGGAGTTCACCGCCGAGCTCGGCCGGCTGCAGGACCGGGTCAGCCCGCTGCCCTGGACCCAGATCGAACAGGTGCTCAGGGAAGAACTCGGCGGAACCGGCATGTTCGCCGAGATCGACCGTCAGCCGCTGGCCGCGGCGTCCGTCGCCCAGGTGCACGCGGCCACCCTGCGCACCGGCGAGCGGGTCGTGGTCAAGGTGCTCAGGCCCGGGGTGACCAGCCTGGTCGAACGCGACCTGGACATCATCGCCCGGCTGGCCCGCAGGACCGAGGCGCGGGCGCCGTGGGCCAGGACGATCGGCGTGGTGACGCTGGCCGAGGGCTTCGCCGCCTCGCTGCGCGAGGAACTGGACTTCCGGGTCGAGGCGAGGAACCTCGCGGCGGTCGGCGCGGCCGCCGGCGGCCGCGATCCCGGGTCGCCTGTAGTGATCCCGCGCGCCCACCACGACCTGAGCACCAGGCGCGTGCTGGTCATGCAGCGGCTCGACGGGGTCGCGGTAAGCCAGGCCGACGGCGCCGTCGCCGACGCTGCCCTCGCCGACGGGGACCGCGAGCGGCTGGCCCGGGACCTGCTCGACTGCCTGCTACGGCAGATCGTCGTCGACGGGGTCTTCCACGCCGACCCGCATCCGGGCAACATCTTGCTGCTCGCGGACGGACGGCTGGGGCTGATCGACTTCGGCTCGGTCGGCCGCCTGGACTCCGGGCTGCGCGCCGCCCTGCAGCGGCTGCTGCTCGCCCTGGACCGGCGCGACCCGGTGGCGCTGACCGACGCCCTGCTCGAGGTGACCGCCCGGCCTGACGACCTCGACGAGCAGGCGCTGGAACGGTCGGTCGGGGCACTGCTGGTCCGGCACCTGGCCGCCGGGCGGCCGCCGGACGCCACCATGTTCGCCGAACTGTTCCGCATCGTGACCCGGCACGAGCTGGCCGTCCCGCCTGAGTTCGCGGCGACCTTCCGGGCGCTGTCCACCCTGGAAGGCGGCCTGACGCAGCTGGCGCCCGGCTTCGACATCGTCGCGGAGGCCGAGCGGTTCGGCCAGACCCAGCTGCACGAGCGCCTGGGCCCGGCCTCGCTGAAGGAAGCGGCGGCCGACGAGATCGTGGCCTTGCTGCCGATGCTGCGCAGGCTGCCCCGCCGGATGGACCGGATCGCGGCCGCGGTCGAGGGCGGTCGGCTCAGCGTGAACGTCAGGGTGCTGGCCGACGAGCGTGACCGCAAGACGATCAACGGGTGGATCCAGCTGGGCGTGCTGACCGTGCTCGCGGCCAGCGCCGGGGTCATGGCGGTGGCGCTGCTGGCGCTGAAGGGCGGCCCGGCCATGACCGCGACGGTCGGCCTGTACCAGTTCCTCGGCTACTGCCTGCTGGTCATCTGCGCGCTGCTGGCGCTACGCGTACTGGCCGCGGTCTTCCGCACCGGACCGTAGCAAGATGCCGCGGATGAAGGCGGCCTGGCCGGCGTGCTGCATGCAGTCGTCGATCACGCTGACCAGCCGCACACCGAGCGTCACCGGCGGGTCCCAGGCCTCGTCCACGACCCGGGACAGGTCCGCGTCGGTGACGCCGGAGACCAGCCGGATGGTCTGCTCGTGCACCGCGTCGTGATACCCGGTGAGCAGGTCCCCGGAGGGGACCGTAACCAGCGCGACCTGCTCCGAGCTGTGCCCGTACCCGATGTCGGCCGTCCCGAACGGCAGCTCGAACCGCTTGCCGTACTCGGTCCACACCTGCGACACCCCGAACGCACCCGCCACGTGATCGTCCTGCACTCGGGTCAGGTGCCAGACCAGCCAGGCGATCGAGTTCGCGTCGCGGTCGAGCCGGGCGGCCAGCTGGCTGGCGGTCAGGCCCCGCACCACCTCGTGCACGGTTTCCTGGACGCGGTCGAAGGCGTCCGCCAAGACTTCGGCACTCCTCAACTGCTGACCCCTTTCGATCAAGAGCAGAATTTATCCGAACGGCTCAGGATGACACGCCGCGGCACCTGCCCTGTGCCCCGGCTGGTCGTCGCTGACAGTGGTGCGAGGTACCGTTCCGAGGTGCCCGCAGCTCGCAGCCGGAAGCCATCCCCGGCACCCCCGCCGCCCCGAGCCCCCGCCAGCTCCGACACGACCGACGCCGCCGCGGACGCCGGAGACGTCCTGAGTCAGGCGGTGCCCGATGTCGCCGAGCTCCTCGCCGCCGCCGTCCGCGACATCGGCGGCGCCGAGCGACCCGGCCAGGTCACCATGGCCGAGGCGGTCCGGCACGCCATCGAGACCGGCGAGCACCTGGCCGTGCAGGCCGGCACCGGCACCGGGAAATCGCTGGCCTACCTGGTCCCGGCGGTGCGGCACGCGCTGACCACGGACAGCACGGTCGTGGTGGCCACCGCCACCATCGCGCTGCAGCGCCAGCTGATCGACCGTGACCTGCCGCGCCTGGTCACGGCCCTGGCGCCGCTGCTCGGCCGGGAACCCTCCTTCGCCATCCTGAAGGGCAGGCGCAACTACCTGTGCCTGCACCGGGAGCGCGGCGGCATCGCCGAGGACCCGCAGGACGCGCTGTTCGACCCGGCGGCTCTGTCCGATTCGGCGGGTGGCCCCACCTCGCCGCTGGGACGGCAGGTCAAGCGGCTGCACGAGTGGGCCGAACAGACCACCACCGGCGACCGGGACGAGTTGGTGCCCGGCGTGCCCGAGGCGGCCTGGCGCCAGGTCTCGGTGAGCGCGCAGGAGTGCATCGGCGCGCATCGCTGCCCGTTCGGTTCCCGCTGCTTCCCCGAGCGGGCCCGGGACGCCGCGGCCCGGGCGGACATCGTCGTGACCAACCACGCGCTGCTGGCCATCGACGCGACGTCGGACATCGATGTGCTGCCCGAGCACGACGTGGTCATCGTCGACGAGGCGCACGACCTGGTGGACCGGGTCACCTCGGCCACCACGGGTGAGCTGTCCGGTCCCGCCGTGGATGCGGCCGCCCGCCGCGCCGGGCGGCTGACCGAGTCCGCCGCCACGGAGGGCGCCACGGAGGGCGCACCGGCGGACGTGGCCGAGCGGCTACGCCAGGCGGCGGCCGCGCTCGCCATCGACCTCGGCGACGCGCCCGCGGGGCGGATGGACCAGCTGTCCGACGCGCTGGCCGCCACGCTCACGTCCGTGCAGGACGCGGCCGGGGCGTGCGCGGACGCGGTGCGGGCCAGCGCGGCGTCGGAAGAGGAGGACCCGCAGCGGATGGCGGCGGCCCGGATGACCCTGGCCTCGCTGGATGAGCTGCAGCGCACCGCCAGCCGGGTGCTGGACGCGTTCGGCGAGCAGATCACCGAGCGCGGCGAGGTGGTCTGGCTCGACAGGCCCCCAGACGACGCGCGGCGCCCGCCGACGCTGCGGGTGGCGCCGCTCGAGGTCGGCCGGGTGCTGCGATCCAAGCTGTTCGGCGAGCGCACGGTGGCGCTCACCTCGGCCACGCTCGCCCTCGGCGGCTCGTTCGTGCCGCTGGCCATCCAGTGGGGTTTGGCTCCGCTAGCCGGGGGGGCGACCCCCCAAGACCCCCCCGCTCCTGGGGGGACCCATCCCCCCAGACCCCCCTTGGGGGGGACAAGTCCCCCCAGGGCCCTGGAGCCCCTCGCGTGGAAGGGCATCGACGTCGGGTCGCCGTTCGACCACCCGCGCAGCGGCATCCTGTACGTGGCCCGCCATCTGCCGCCGCCGGGGCGGGATCAGCTTCCCGAGGCGTACCTGACCGAACTGGAGGAGCTCATCGGCGCGGCGGGCGGGCGCACGCTCGGCCTGTTCTCCTCCATGCGGGCCGCCCGGGAGGCGGCCGGGGCGCTCCGCGAGCGAATCAGCCAGCCGCTGCTCTGCCAGGGCGACGACCTCACGGCCCAGCTGGTCAGGCAGTTCACAGAGGACGAGCCGACCTGCCTGTTCGGCACGCTGTCGCTGTGGCAGGGCGTGGACGTGCCGGGCAACTCGCTGCAGCTCGTCGTCATCGACCGGATCCCGTTCCCGCGGCCCGATGACCCGCTCGCCTCGGCCCGGCAGCGCGCGGTGGCCGCCCGCGGCGGCAACGGGTTCATGACGGTCGCGGCGTCGCAGGCCGCGCTGCTGCTGGCCCAGGGCGCCGGCCGGCTGCTGCGGACGATGACGGACCGGGGGGTGGTGGCCGTCCTTGATCCGCGGCTGATGACCGCGCGCTACGGCGACTTCCTCCGCGCGTCGCTGCCCCCGTTCTGGACCACCACCGACCCCGCACTGGTCCGTGCCGCGCTGCGCCGGCTGGCCGCCGCTTCCTCCGCCGCCGCCCCGGCCCAGGTCTGACCCCTTACGGGCTGGTTACTGCGGGCGTGCCGATGCGGATGAAACCCCGGATGCTGGGTAACATTTTGGGAACTACCGGGTTCAAAGATCCGTTCTGCAATGGACTGGCCTACCCAGTCGCAGCGGGAGGTCACGCATGCGGAGGCAGCCGCGGAGCGGCGGGCGGCACGTGCTCCGCTGGATTGCCGTCGCGGCGGTCGTCATCGTCACCGCGGGCACGCTGGGCGCCTACCTGAAATACCGCGCCGTCTACGACAGCATCACCCGCGTGACCGTGCCGTCCACCGCCCTCGGCCACCGCCCGCCGATGTACAGCACGAACTCGCTGAACATCCTGGTGTACGGCGATGACAACCGGGCCGGCCTGACCCCGCATCAGCAGTTCGTGCTGCACACCGGCCACGATCAGAGCAACAACACCGACACGATCATGCTGGTGCACATCTCGCCCGGCCGGCACCGGCTCACGGTGATGAGCATCCCCCGCGACACCATGGTGCCGGTGTACCAGTGCGACAGCGGCCCCGGCTACGCGGGCCAGCAGGCCAACCCGGCCGCCGCCGTGCAGATCAACTCGCTGCTCCAGATCGGCGGGCCGACCTGCCTGTGGAAGACGGTCGAGCAGGTGACCGGCGTCCGCATCGAGCACTTCATCGGGATCGGCATGCTCGGCTTCGTCAAGGTCGTCAACGACCTCGGCGGCGTCAACGTCTGCGTGCCGTTCAAGGTGAACGACACCGTGTCCGGCCTGAACCTCAAGTCCGGCGAGCAGCGCATCACCGGCGTCCAGGCGCTGGCCTTCTGGCGCACCCGCGAGAACATCGGCAACGGCTCGGACCTGGAGCGGATCCAGCGCGACCAGTTCATGTCCGCCCAGGTGGTCAAAGGCGTGCTGCACAGCGGCCTGCTGTCCAACCCGATCAGGCTGCTGAACGTGGTCACCGACGCGGCCGCCTCGATGACCACGGACGCCGGCATGACGGCCTCGGACCTGGTGCAGATCGGGCAGAGTTTCCGCAGCCTGTCGGGCCAGAACGTGCAGTTCATCACGGCGCCGAACGAGCCGTGGACGCAGAACGCCAACCGGGTCCAGTTCATGCAGCCGCAGGCCGGCCAGGTGTTCGCGGCCATCGCCCGGGACATGACCCTGCCGAAGGTCTCAAGCACCCCGGCGGCTTCCTCGGGCGGCGTCCAGGTCCTCACCACCAGCCCGGCCAACGTCAAGGTCGAGGTGCTGAACGGCTCCGGTGTATCGCGCGTCGCCAGCGAGGTGGCCGCCGGGCTGACCAGCCGCGGCTTCGACGTGACCGGCACCGGCGACGCCCCGAACTTCGCCTACACCAACTCGGTCATCGAGTACTCGTCGGCCGCCGACATGGCCGCGGTGAACACCCTGAAGAAGGAACTCACCAACGTCACCTCCCTGCAGGTGGCCAGCCTCACCCCAGGGACGGTCAACCTGATCCTCGGCTCCGAGTTCACCAGGCTGGTCGCAAAAACCCCGCAGGCGACCGCGACCCCCGCTGTCCAGCCCTCGCAGATGTCGTCCGGCGCGACCCCCTCCCCCTCCGCGTCCCCCTCCGGGGTGGCCGGCCTGGCCCAGTCCAACGGCGGCATCACCGCCGCCGCCGCGTGCACCGCCGATAGCTCGGCCTTCGCCGGCCCGCTCAGTCCCTAGGTCTAGGCCCTAGCCGGGATGGCGCTGACGTCGCTGACCGCCTCCGGCAGCCTGCGCATGCTGGTGACCCGCCGGTCCGCGAGCTTGGCCGGGTGCCCGGTGAGATCCCGGTCCACCCACACCGAGCGCAGCCCCATCCGGGCCGCGGGCATCATGTCGTGCACCCAGCTGTTGGCGACGTGGATCCAGTTCGCCCTGGTGGCCCCGGTCTTCTCGGCGAACTTCCTGAAATGCCCGAGGTCCGGCTTGTAGCTGCGCACTTCCTCCGCCGTGACCCACAGGTCGAACGGCGCGGGCAGCCGCGCCCTGGTCGTGGCGAACAGGTCCTCGTCGCAGTTCGTCAGGAACGCCAGCCGCCAGCCGTGCTCCCGTAGCACGGTCAGGGCCGGCCCGGCGTCGTCGAATACCGGCATGTCCGGCCAGGCTTTGACAAACGCTTCCTCGCCGCCCCGCGCCAGCGTGATGCCGTCGCGTTCGGCCGCCCTCCTCAGCCCGGCGGTGAGCACCTCCCGGTAAGGGCGCCAGCCGGGACCGGCCTCAATCTCCAGCTCAGCCTGGTGGTACGCGGCGAGCAGCCGCCCCGCGTCGGCCCCGGAGACCCCCGCGTTCGTGGCAAGCGCTCCGCTCATGCACGAGTTCCAGTCCGCGACCGTCCCGTAGCAATCGAACGTCAGCCACTTGTCCGCCACCGCTAACCTCCACTACCCAGTCCACCCCAGCATCTCACTTCGCACCCCACCAGAAACCGCCGCCGTCAGCCTCGCCCCGCACCCCCCCGCGCCAGCACAGCCCGCCCTGGTCACCGGCGCGATCCTCGACCTGATTTCATGGGGGAGTGAGCAAGGAGGCAGTCATGGCCGACGTCGCCGTCCGCCCGCAGGAGATCGACGAGACCGCCACGGGGGAGTATCCGTACCAGCGAGGATTCGGGAACGAGTTCGCCAGCGAGGCCGTCGCCGGGGCGCTGCCTGCGGGCCGTAACTCACCGCAGCGCGCCCCTCTCGGCCTGTTCGCGGAGCAGCTCAGCGGGACCGCGTTCACCCAGCCGCGTGCGGTGAATCGGCGGACGTGGGTCTACCGGATCATGCCGTCGGCGGCGCACCCGAAGTTCTCCCGCGTCGGCAACGGGACCCTGCGCGGCACCCCGTTCGACGAGATCGAGCCGGATCCGAACCGGCTCCGCTGGGACGCCCTGCCGATGCCCGGCGGTGACACCGACTTCGTCGACGGGCTCTACACGATGGCCGGCAACGGCGACCTCAGGACGCGCACCGGGATGGCCGCGCACGTGTACGCCGCGAACCGGTCCATGACCGGCAGGTACTTCGTGGACGCCGACGGGGAGCTGCTGTTCGTGCCCGAGCAGGGCCCGGTGCTGTTGCGCACCGAACTGGGGCCGCTGGCGGTGACGCCGGGCGAGATCGCGGTGGTGCCGCGCGGCATCAGGTTCCGGGTGGAGCTGCCGGCCGGCCCGGTCCGCGGCTACCTATGCGAGAACTTCGGCGCCGCGTTCACGCTGCCCGAACGCGGCCCGATCGGGGCGAACGGGCTGGCCAACGAGCGTGACTTCCTGGCTCCGGCGGCGGCCTACGAGGACCTGACGGGCCCCGTGCAGGTGGTGCAGAAGTTCGGCGGGAACCTGTGGGCCGCCGACTACGATCACTCGCCGCTGGACGTGGTGGGCTGGCACGGCAACTACGTGCCCTACAAATACGACACCGCGAACTTCATGGTGATCGGCACGATCAGCTTCGACCACCCGGACCCGTCCATCTTCACCGTGCTCACCTCGCCCAGCGAGCTGCCCGGCCTGGCCAACGTGGACTTCGTGATCTTCCCGCCGCGCTGGCTGGTCGGCGAGGACACCTTCCGCCCGCCCTGGTACCACCGCAACATCATGTCCGAGTTCATGGGGCTGGTGCGCGGCGTCTACGACGCCAAGGCGGAGGGGTTCGAGCCCGGCGGGGCCAGCCTGCACAACACCTTCGCGTCGCACGGCCCGGACGCCGAAACGCATCGCCGGGCCAGCTCGGCCGAGCTGCGGCCGCAGAAGATCGACGGCACGCTGGCGTTCATGTTCGAGAGCCGCTGGATGATGGTGCCGACCCGGCAGGCCATGGAGGCGGGGCACCGGCAGGGCGACTACGACGCCGTCTGGGGCAGCCTGACGCGTTCGTTCCGCGGGTTAGCCTGAGGGCTATGTACATCCCCGCCCATTTCGCCGCCGATAACGCGACGGTGCGCGAGCTGCTGGCCAGGCACGGCGCGGCCGACCTGATCACGCTCACCGCGGACGGCCTGCTGGCCACGATGCTGCCGTTCGCGTACGAGCAGGGCGCCGGCCAGCAAGGCCCCGGGTGGGGAGCACTTTATGGTCACGTGGCCCGCAACAACGACCAGTGGCGCAAGCCGGCCCTGGGCGAGTCGCTGGCCATCGTCCGGGGCCCGGACGCGTACGTGTCCCCGTCCTGGTACGCCGCCAAGGCCGAGCACGGGCGGGTCGTCCCGACCTGGAACTACGTCACGGCGCACGTCTACGGCCGGCTGGTCGTGCACGACGACCCGGCCTGGGTGGAGGATGTCGTCCGGCGGCTAACGGCCAAGCACGAGGCAGCGCGGCTGGCCTCTGCCCGCGAGCAGTCATACCGCCAGCCGCCCTCCTGGTCGGTGGATGACGCGCCGCGCAGGTTCATCGAAGGCCAGCTGCGCGCCATCGTCGGCCTGGAGCTGCAGATCACCCGGATCGAGGCCAAGGCCAAGCTGAGCCAGAACCGCCCGGTGGCCGACATCGCGGGCGTCGTGGCCGGCCTGTCCGCGCGGGGCGATGACCGCAGCGCCGCCGCCGTCGAGCAGGCGAACGAGAACCGCGAGGAACACCCCAGGCAGCAGGCCCGGACCTAGATCCGGAGGGTGACACCCGGATCGTTCGGCCCTAAAGACCGGCTACGGCGGGGATGACGTCGGCGGCGATCGCCTCGAGCGGGGTGACCTGCCAGACGTTGGCGACCGAGCCGATCGCGGCGTCGAAGCCTATCTCGGCCAGCTGGCCGAGCCGGTCGGTGACCTCGGCGGTCTTTTCGCCCTTCTCGCCGACGTCGAAGATGAAGTAGCAGGTCTTGGTGATCTCGTCGTAGTCGCGGCCCTCGGCGTCGCAGTGCGCGCGCAGCACGTCCAGCTTGCGTGCCAGGTCCGGGCCGGGGAACAGGTTGCACGCGTCTGCGTACTTGGCCACGTAGCGCAGCGTCTTTTTCTCCCCGCTGCCGCCGATCATGATCGGGGGATGCGGCCTGGTCAGCGACTGCGGCGAGTTCAGCGGCCGCTCGAGCTGGTAGTGCCTGCCCCGGTACGGGCTCTCGTCGCCGCGCCACATCTGCAGGCAGATCTGCAGGGTTTCCTCGAGCCGCTCGAACCGCTCGGCGACGGGCGGGAACGGGATGCCGAGCCCCCGCGACTCCTCCTCGTTCCAGGCGGCGCCGATGCCGAGCCAGCCGCGGCCGCCGGACAGCACGTCCAGCGTGGTGACGATCTTCGCCAGCACGCCCGGGTACCGGTATACCGCACCGGTGACCAATGTGAGCAGCTTGGCCCGCGACGTGCAGGCCGCGAGGTAGCCGAGCGTGGTGTAGGCCTCGAGCATCTCGCGCTCGGGCGGCCCGAGCGCGCCGATCTGGAAGAAGTGGTCCATCACGGCGATGAACTCAAAGCCGCCCTCGTCGGCGGTGCGGGCCACGGTGGCCAGGTCCGCGCCGAGCCGCGCCGGGCCGTCCGGCGTGGTGAAGTCGGGGATCTGCAGGCCAATCTTCATGGTTCACACCCTCTCACGGCACCCGGTAGCGCTCGTACAGGGCCTTCAGCGACCGCAGGAACGCCTCGCGGTCGGCGGGCGGCAGCGCGGCGAGAACCTCCTCCTCGCTGCCCCGGATGGCGACCTCCACGGATCGCCGCAGCCGGTCGCCCGCCGGGGTGAGCGAGAGCAGGTGCACCCGCCGGTCGGCGGCGTCCGGCTGGCGCTTGATCAGCCCGCGCTGCTGCAGGTCATCCAGGACGCCGATGATGCGGCTCTTGTCCGCGTTGATGGCCTGGGCGAGCGCGGCCTGGGTCCGCACCGGCTGCTCGACCAGCGCGGTCAGCACCACGTAACCCCACATCGAGATGTCGTGCGCCTGCAGGGCCGGCTCCTCGCGCGCGATGAGCGCCCGGGCCAGGGGCACGAACATCGCGGCGAGGTCACGTCGGTCGTCGGGGAACGCGCTCATCGTGGCGAATGATAACAGCCCACCGATAATAAGCATATGGATATCGTAAGCCATAACATATGATAAGCGCGGTGACTGGTGGAGTTACGGTAGGCCATGAGTACCGAACGGGCGGACGTGGTCATCGTCGGCGCCGGGCTGGCCGGGTCGGCCTCGGCCCGCGCCCTGGCCAGCCGGGGGCGCTCGGTCGTGCTAGTGGAGGCGTTCCAGCCCGGGCACCGGCGCGGCAGCTCGCACGGCAGCGCCCGGATCTTCCGGCGCGCCTACCCGGACCCGCTCTACGTGCGGCTGACCGGCCAGGCCCAGGTGCTGTGGCGGGAGCTGGCCGACGAGACGGGCGAGGAGCTCGTGTCCACCACCGGAGCGCTCGACTACGGCCCGGCCCGCGAGCAGGAGAAGATGCACGAGATCCTGACCGGGTTCGGGGTGCCCGCGGAGCTGATGGCGGCCGGGGCCGCGGCCGAGCGGTGGCCCGGCATGTCGTTCGGCCCCGACGCGGTCATGTTCCATCCCGATGGCGGGGTGCTCGACCCGGAGCGCGCGATGGCCGCGATGCGCGGGATCGCCGTCGCGCGGGGCGCGCAGGTCAGCTACGGCTCGCCGGTCCTGCGCGTCGAGGCGGACGGCGACGGCGCGACGGTGCACACGAGCGACCGGTCGTGGCGCGCGCCGGTGGTGATCGTCGCTGCCGGGGCGTGGCTGGAACCGCTGCTCGGCGGGCAGGTGCCGCTGCCGCCGCTGGTCGTGACCCAGGTGCAGGCCTTCCACTTCGCGCCGCGGACGCGCGGGCCATGGCCCGTCTTCATGTACCACGACGATGTCGTCCGGTACGGGCTGCCAGCCGGGCGGGACGGCGAGGTGCCGGGCGCGGTCAAGATCGGCGAGCATGGCCTGGGTGCGGTCACCACCGGCGGCGGCCGGGATGGGATCGTCAGCCCGGCGGCCAGGGACCGCGTTCGCGAGTTCGTCAGGCAGCGGCTCGGCGGCCTGGACCCCGCGCCGGTCGGCGAGGTGACCTGCTTGTACACCTCGACCGCCAGCGAGGACTTCATCTTGGACCGGCGCGGGCCGTTCGTCGTCTGCTCGCCCTGCTCCGGTCACGGCGCCAAGTTCGCGCCGCTGGTCGGCGAGATCGCCGCCGACCTGGCCTGCGGTGGCGCCTCACCCGACCGCCGCTTCACCCTCGCGGCCCACCTCGGCCCCGGCGCGCACCCTTCGGCTTAGCACCAGCCCTAGAGCTTGCCCACGCCGACCAGGCCCCAGTACTGCTCCGGGTTCTCGGGGACGTCGGCGGGCGAGTCGGGCCGCCACTCGGGTATCCAGACGAGCCCCGGATCGACGAGCGAGAACCCTTCGAAGAGGCCGGCGATCTGGTCGCGGGTGCGCATACACACCTGCGCCGCGACCCGGCTGTTATACACGCTGGTCGCGGAGTCAGCGAAGTCCGGCCGCGCGTCCCGGCACGAGTGGCAGATGACCAGGTAGCTGCCGGGCACCAGCGCCTGGCGCAGGGTGGCGAGGATCTCCGCGGGACGGGCCTCTTCGGGGATGAAATGCAGCACCGCGACCAGCAGCACCGCGACCGGCTGAGTGAAGTCGATGAGCAACTGGGCTTCCGGGTCGGCGAGGATCTTGGCCGGCTCGCGCAGGTCGGCCTGGATAACCGTGGCGTCGGGGTCGGCCTCCAGGAGGAGCCTGCTATGCGCGACCGCGACCTCGTCGATGTCCACGTAGACGACGCGCGATCCGGGTGCGGCGTCCTGGGCGACCTCGTGGACGTTCCGTTCGGTGGGGATGCCCGAACCGATGTCGAGGAACTGCCTGATGCCCGCTTCCCGGGCCAGGAACCGCACGGCGCGGCCGAGGAAGGCCCGGTTGGCATGCATGATCGCCCTGGTGTTGGGCTCCATGGCGATGAGCGTGCGGGCGGCATCCTGGTCAGCCCGGAAGTTGTGGTTGCCGCCGAGCCAGTAGTCGTACACGCGGGCGATATTCGCCTTGCTTGTGTCGATCTCCGGCGGAACCCAGCCTGGCTCCACGGTCATCGCTGTCTCCCGTTCCGCCGTGACCGGACCTGCCTCCAGGTCATCCTAACGGCGCTGGCTCGTGTGGACCGGTGCCCTCTTCGGCCGATAAGGTTTCCCTTACCCGGTTTAGGCTATTTACCGCGGGCCGGTCCCGTGCGCCGGCATTGTTCCGGAAGCCGAGGTAGCAGGTGACAGAGGACCCGGCCGAGGCCGGGCTGACCGAGGCGGGGCTGCCGCTGGGGGCCAGCCTGGACCTGGGCGAGATCACGCGGCTGATCCTGGCCGCCACCGTGCCCGGATTCGCCGGCGGAGCCAGCGTGTTCGCCCTGGATCACCTGCTCAAGGGCGGCGAGTCGGTCGGACGTCCGGCCGAGGGCCAGGTCGTGGCGCGCAGGCTCGGAACCAGGTTCGCCGACACCGGGCGCCGGGTCCCCGTCGCTGCCTTCCCGCCGGGCGAGGTGATCGCCTTCGCCGCGGGCTCGGCGTGTGCCCGCTGCGTGAACAGCGGCCGTCCGGTTCGGTTCAGCGAGCCCGATGGTCAGACCCTGGAGTGGGTCCGCCCGGACGGGCGTGAGGTGCTGTCCGGGTACACCGCCTTCCTCGCGGTCCCGTTGACCGCCCGCGACGCGGTGACCGGGTTCCTGGTGCTCGTCCGCGCGCCTGGCGCGCCCGCCTTCAGCGACCGCGACACCGCGGCGGCCGCGCAGCTGGGGGTCCAGGCGGGGACGGGCATCGCCAACGCCCTGACCCTGATACGGCAGCGGTCGATCGCCGGAGCGCTGCAGCGCGGCCTGCTGGCCGCCGAGCCGGCGATGCCGTCCGGGCTGGAGATCGCCGGGCGGTGCCTGCCGGCCGCCGGCCACGTCATCGGCGGTGACTGGTACGACATCGTCCCGCTGCCCGGTGACCGGACCGGGCTGGTCGTCGGCGACGTCATGGGCCACGGACCGGAGGCCGCGACGGTGATGGCCCAGCTGCGTGCCGCCGCCCACGCCCTGGCCGACCTGGACCTGGCCCCCGCCGAGCTACTGCAGCGGCTGAACCGCGCGACCGCGACACTGCAGCGCATCACGCTCGCCACCTGCGCCTATGCGGTCATCGACCCGGACAGCCATTCCTGCACCCTGGCCGGGGCCGGTCACCTGCCGCCCATCCTGGCCCTGCCCGACGGCACCACCCGGGTGCCCGAACTGCCCGCCGGCCAGTCGCTGGGCCTCGGCACGGCCATCTATGGCCAGGCTCGCATCAAGCTCCCGCCGGGTGCGGTCCTGGCCCTGTACACCGACGGGCTGGTGGAAAGCCGGACCCGCTCCTTCGACCGGGGCATCCTCGCGCTGAGATCGGTCCTGGCCCGGGAACACGGGCACCTGGAAACCATCTGCGACGCCCTGATCACATCGCTCGCCGGGCGCTGCGAAGACGACATCACGGTGATCCTGGCCCGCATCCCGCCCGGCCGCCCCAGCTGACCAGCGGCTAGCCCTGTTCTGCCGGCAGAGCTGTATCACCGCGCGCCGGCCCGGCTCTGGTTTTCGTGATGGAGGGAACCGAAATAACCGCTGATCGGCTGAGATATATCCGCGGCAGGGCTTTCGCCTCTAGTCTTCATGACAGCGGGTTGCCACGCCGGCTGGAGTCCTCATGAAGCCCTTTCGCCTCGCCAGGAGGCCCCGTCCGGGTGTCGCACCCGGACCGCCCGCGGCCTGGCGTACCCTGGCGGCCGCTCCCGGCCGGCGGTGGCTGACGACGCTGGCCGGAACGTGCCTGGCCGCCGTCCTGGCCGGCTGGCCCGCGATGCTGGCAGGCAGCGGCGTGACCGCGCCGCCCGGGCCAGGCGTGTCCGTGGTCCTGACCGCCATGCAGGGACCGCAGGCCCGGGTGCTGAACCCGGGTCCGCCTACCGGGCTGACCGCCACCGCGGGCAACGCCCAGGTGACCCTGTCCTGGCGCGCGCCCACCTCCGACGGCGGCGCGGCGATCATCGGCTATGACGTCTACCTGGGCACCAGTTCCCACGGCGAATCGGAGAGCCCGGTCAATGGCGCCCTGATCAGAGGCACCAGCTACACGGTAACCGGCCTGAAGAACGGCACCACCTACTACTTCACGGCCGATGCGGTCAACGACGCTAACCTGCACAGCGCGGCCTCAGGCGAGGCCTCGGCCGCTCCGGCGGCCCCGGTGACCGCACCGGGAGCGCCTGCCGGGCTGGCCGCGACCGCGGGCGACGCCCAGGTGACCCTGTCGTGGCGGGCGCCGGGCTCCAATGGCGGCGCGCAGATCACCAGCTACAACGTCTACGAGGGGACCAGCAGCAACGTCACAGGCAAACCGGTCGCCAGCGCCAAGGGCACCGGCGCGACGATAAAGAACCTCACCAACGGCACCACCTACTTCTTTAAGGTGACCGCGGTCAACAAGGCCGGCGAGGGTCCCGCCTCGGGCGCCGCATCGGCCGCCCCGGCGGCCGGGATCACCAAACCCGGACCGCCGAACGGGCTGACCGCGAGCCCCGGCAACGGCCAGGTCACCCTATCCTGGGCCGCGCCCGCGTCCGACGGGGGCGCCGGCATCAGCGGCTACGAGATCTACCGGGGGACCCGCCCGGGCGGCGAGTCCGGCGTGCCGGTGAACGGGACCCTGGTCCAGGCCACCAGCTACACGCTGACCGGGCTGGCCAACGGCACCACCTACTACTTCACCGTCGCGGCGGTCAACAAGGCGAACCGCCAGGGCGGCGCGTCCGGCGAGGCGTCGGCCACCCCGGCGACCGCCCCGGCTACCTCGGCGTCCCCGGCTACCTCGGCGTCCTCGGCCGGCGGCACCGGGGCCGCCGGGGCGCCGGGAGCACCGACCGGACTGGCCGCGACCGCAGGCGACGCCGAGGTCAGCCTGTCATGGACCGCGCCCGCCTCGGCCGGCGGATCGCCGCCGTCCAGCTACCACGTCTATGCGGGGACGAGCCCGGGCTTCCCCCTGGGCACTCCGGTCAGCAGCACGGCCGGCACGAACGCCACGGTGACCGGTCTGACCAACGGCACCACCTACTACTTCGTGGTGACCGCGGTCGACGCCAGCGGCAAGGTCAGCGGCGCTTCCGGGGAGGTGTCCGCCAAGCCCACCGGAACCGCGGTCCTGGCCGCTGCCTCGAAGAAGGTTCCGAAGCCGGTCATCGTCTCGCTGGCGGCGGTAGCCGTCGGGGCCGCCGCCGGAGCCCTGACCCTGACCGCGCGGCGGCTGCGCAAGCGCCCGCGATCGCGCCCGCCGCTGGCGCCCCCGTCGGACGTGCGGGCCGTGCCCGACAAGGGCCGGCCAGGCCCGGTGAGCATCCATGAGATCGGCGTGGAGGAGACGTACACGGTACGCCTCGAGCCTCTCCCGGCCGCCATCATCACGACGATCGAGGAGATCAGCTCTTGACCACCGCCGGGCCGGACGGTATGCTCACCGCCGCCGATCTGCTGTTTGGCTCGTCCGAGGACGCTCACGAGGCGCTGACCCGGCATGTCATGGCCTCCGGCCGCTCCCTGGCCCGGGCCCTCGTGCGCCTCCCGCGGGTGACCAGGGAAGCCGCCGTCCGCGAGGCCGCGGTGGCCGCGGCCGGGCTGCTGAAGGTCGACCTGATGGACGTCCTCGTGGCCGGCTGGCGCGAGCACCGGGACGTCTACTCCGCCGCGCGGCGCACGCTGGCCACGCCGGGCAGCAAGGAACTGGTCGGCCTGGCCCCGCACCGGGTCAGCACCGTCCAGCAGCCCGCGGTCAGCATCCTGGTCGACGGTCACCGGGTGCATACCCTCCAGCTCGGCCTGTCCATCATCTTCGAGGTCACCGGGCTGGTGGCGGGGATCAGCGCCGGGCGGCTGGCCGGCGTCCACGCCGGGCGCGGCGAGATCGGTGTCGCCCTGACCATCCACGAGCTCGAGGTTCTCACCAAGCGGTCGCACCTCGAACTGCCCGGTGCCATGGCCCTCAAGTCCGGGTTCCGCCTCCTGCCGGCCAGCGAGTACCCGGACGAAGCCCACGCGCATCAGGGCAGCCAGCACCCGAGCGGCCTGCTCCCGGGTACCGAGCAGCCAGGAAGCCACTTCCCCGGCGTCGACTTCATGGACGGCCACTTCCCCGCCGCCGAGCTTCCCGCCGCCGAGCAGACCCATGCTGAGCAGATTCACTCCGAGCACCCCGCCACTGAGTACCACGGCACTGAGCACCCGTCCGGTCGGCCGGGCACCGAGCATCCGGGCAGCGGCGAGTCGGATCATCCGTCCGAGCCCTGGTGGCAGAAGACTGAGACCCGGGCCGAGCAACCTCGGCCGTCCTGACCTGTCCAGCCGGGTATGGATATCGGGCGTAAGCGGCGAGCCTGCTTGCCGGCGACCTGTCAAGGCCCTAGAGTCCAAAACCAGGTTCCGTGGGCATCGTCCCGGCCCTTAGCACGGGAGGTTCGCACTGGTGGCAGCAACGCGTTTGTCCGAGCCCCAGGCAGGAGAACTGGGTCCGACCGGGAGGCCCTATTCGGCCTTCCCCGATCCCGAGCCGCTCGTGGTGCACGGTCCTGCGCGCATCGTAGCGGTCTGCAACCAGAAGGGCGGCGTCGGCAAGACGACGACCACGATAAACCTCGGCGCTGCCCTCGCCGAGCAAGGCCGCCGGGTGCTGCTGGTCGACTTCGACCCGCAGGGAGCGCTGTCGGTCGGCCTCGGCATCCAGCCGCACGACATCGACAACACGGTCTACAACCTGCTGATGGAGCGCGACGTCACCCCGCACGACGTGCTGCACAAGACCAACGTCGACGGCATGGACCTGATGCCGAGCAACATCGACCTGTCCGGCGCGGAAGTCCAGCTAGTGCACGAGGTCGGCCGCGAGTACGTGCTCGGCGGGGTGCTGCAGCCGCTGATGCCGGACTACGACATGATCATGATCGACTGCCAGCCGTCCCTGGGCCTGCTGACCATCAACGCACTCGCCTGCGCGGACAGCGTAGTCATCCCGCTGGAGTGCGAGTACTTCGCGATGCGCGGCGTGGCCCTGCTGATGGAGACCATCGACAAGGTATCGCGCCGGCTGAACCCCAAGCTCACCATCGACGGCCTGCTCGCCACGATGTACGACTCGCGGACGCTGCATACCCGTGAGGTTCTGGCCAGCATGGTCAACGGTTTCGGCGACAAGGTTTTTCATACTGTAATCAACCGCACGGTGAGGTTCCCGGACGCTACGGTGGCCGGAGAGCCTATTACCAGCTTCGATTCCGGGTCTATGGGGGCGCATTCCTACCGGGAGCTGGCCAAGGAGGTACTGGAGCGGTGGCGGCAGGCAGGGGACGATCACGGAGGGTAAGCCTGCCCGGGGTCGCTGAACTCTTGCGCCCAGCCCGCCCTGGCCCGGACGGGGGCGATCAGCGCCGGGCCAGCGGACGGGAGACGCACACCCAGAAGATCACCGTCTACCTGTCCGCCGAGGAACTACTTGACCTGGAACGCGCCCGGCTTGCGCTGCTGCGCTACGGCGCTGCCGCCGACCGGGGGCGGATCGTCCGGGAGGCGATCGCGGTCCTGCTCGCCGATCTCGACGCTCGCGGCCAGGACAGCCTGCTGGCCCGCCGCATCGCCAGCGCCAATAGTGCCAGCGCCAATAGTGCCAGCGCCAATAGTGCCAGCGCCAATAGTGCCAGCGCCAATAGTGCTGGCAGTTCCAACGGCGCCGGCGCCAGCCGCGCCGGCCAGGAGCAGGCCAGCGGAACGAGTGAGTCCGCGGTGTAGCCGGGACCGGCTACCGTCATGACCGTGAGCACGGACCTAACCGGCGATGACCAGGACGGCGCGGCCAAGGCTGCGTCCAGCGCCTTCCAGGTGCACCTAGACGTGTTCGAGGGCCCGTTCGACCTGCTGCTCGCGCTGATCTCCAAGCACAAGCTCGACATTACCGAAGTCGCCCTCTCCCAGGTCACCGACGAGTTCATCGCCTACATCTCGGCGCGCGCCGACGGCTGGGACCTGGACCAGGTCAGCTACTTCCTGGTCGTCGCGGCCACCCTGCTCGACCTGAAGGCCGCCCGGCTGCTGCCGTCGGGGGAGGTGGAGGACGAGGAGGACCTCGCCCTGCTCGAGGCCAGGGACCTGCTGTTCGCCCGGCTGCTGCAATACCGCGCGTACAAGGAGGTCGCGGCCATCTTCGCCGCCCGGATGACCGCCGCGGCCCGCCGGTTCCCGCGCCGGGTCCCGCTGGAGCCCCGGTTCGCCGGGTTGCTCCCCGAGGTGCTGCTCGGCCTGGGCCCGGCCGAATTCGCCCGGCTCGCCTCACTCGCGCTCACCCCCAAGCCGCCGCCCAAGGTCGACACCGGGCACATCCACTCCCCGGTGATCAGCATCCGGGACCAGGCTCGGGTCATCGCTACCCTGCTGCGGGAACTGGGCCGGGCCAGCTTCCGGCGGCTGACCGCCAACGCCGCGGGCAGCTACGAGGTGGTGGCCTCGTTCCTGGCCCTGCTCGAGCTGTACCGGGAGGACGTGGTTTCCTTTGAGCAGGTCGCTCCGCTCGGGGAGCTGTACGTGACATGGACGGGTCAGGCGGACACTGATAGCGTCAATGAGCTGACGGAAAGCGACGACGACCAATGACCAGCGAAACCTCTGAGAATGGCGGGATTCCTGAAGCCGCCGAGACCGCTGACGCGGGCCCCGGGCTCCGGGCCAGCCTCGAGGCGATCCTCCTGGTGGCCGATGAACCGGTGCCGGGCGTGGTGCTGGCCCAGGTGCTCGAGCGCCCGCGAAGCGAGGTAGAGGCCGAACTGCGCGACCTGGCCGCCTCCTACGCCGCCGAGGGCCGCGGCTTCGACCTGCGTGAGATCGCCGGCGGCTGGCGGTTCTACACCCGCGAGGATTGCGCGCCGCTGGTCGAGCGTTTCATCAGCGACGGGCAGGAGGTCCGGCTGACCCAGGCGGCGCTGGAGACCCTGGCCGTGGTGGCCTACCGCCAGCCGGTGAGCCGGGCCCGGGTGTCGGCGGTGCGCGGCGTCAACTGCGACGGGGTCATGCGCACGCTGGTGCTGCGCGGCCTCACCCAAGAGGCGGGCACGGACAAGGAGACGGGGGCCATCCTGTACCGGACCACCGGGTACTTCCTGGAACGGCTGGGCCTGGCCAGCCTGGATGACCTGCCGGACCTCGCGCCCTTCCTGCCGGAGAACATTGAGGACATCGAGGATGAGAACGCCCGACCGTAGATTCCAGGCCGACGACGACTTCGACGATCAAGACAGAGACTCCCTGACCGACGTCCCGGGCGGGGTGCGGCTGCAGAAGGTGCTGGCCGAGGCCGGGGTCGGCAGCCGCAGGCACTGCGAGGAGCTCATCGGCGCGGGCCGGGTCGAGGTGGACGGGGAGACCGTCCGCCGGTTCGGCGCCCGGGTCGACCCCGAGCACCAGGTGATCAGGGTGGACGGCAAGCGCATCCCGGCCAAGCCCGGCCTGGTCTACCTGGCCTTCAACAAGCCGCCCAAGGTGCTGACCGCGATGTCCGACCCCCGCGGCCGGCGTACCGTGGCGGACTTCCTCGGCGACCGGTCCGAGCGGCTGTTTCACATTGGCCGGCTGGACTACGACACCGAGGGCCTGATGCTGCTCACCAACGACGGCGAGCTCGCGCACCGGCTGGCCCACCCCAGTTTCGAGGTGGCCAAGACCTACCTGGCCGAGGTGACCGGCCCGGTGCCGAAGGACCTCGGCCGCCGCCTGGCCACCGGGGTCGAGCTCGATGACGGCGTGGCCAGCGCCGACCGGTTCCGCGTCATCGACCGGTCGGGGAACCGCGTGCTGGTGGAGATCACCTTGCACGAGGGGCGCAAGCACATCGTGCGGCGGATGCTGGCCGCGACCGGGCATCCGGTCACCCAGCTGGTCCGCACCGATGTGGGACCGATCAGGCTCGGCAACCTCAAGCCGGGCACCACACGCGAGCTGACCACCACCGAAATCGGCGAGCTGTACGCAGCGGTCGGCCTGTAACCTGTGTGGCGATGGGAGGGCACATGACAGTCAGGGCGGTTCGCGGCGCGGTGCAGGTCGATTCCCCGGACCGGGAAGCGATCCTCGAGGCCACCGCCGAACTGGTCACTGAGGTGATGGCGCGTAACGACCTCACCACCGACGATGTGGTCAGCGTGCTGTTCACAGCGACGCCCGACCTGACCGCCGAATTTCCCGCGCTGGCCGCGCGCAAGATCGGCTTCCACGACGTGCCGCTGATCTGCGCCGCAGAGATCGCCGTGCCCGGCGCCATGCCCCGGGTGGTGCGGCTGCTGGCGCACATCGAGACGGACCGGCCGCGGTCCGCGATCCAGCACGTCTACCTGCGCGGCGCCGCCGCGCTCCGCCTCGACATCGCCCAGTAAGGCGAGCACGGTGCGGGTCGCGGTCCTCGGCACGGGGCTGATCGGGACATCGGTGGCGCTCGCGCTGCGCGAGCGCGGCGCCGCCGTCTGGCTCGCCGACGAGGACCCGGAGGCGGCCCGGCTCGCGGCCAACCTGGGTGCCGGGGAGCCGCTGCCGGACGATGCCCATGCGGACGTGGCCGTGATCGCCGTCCCGCCGTCCGCCGTGGCCGCCACGCTGGCCGCGGCGCAGGCCCAAGGTCTGGCCCGCTGCTACACCGACGTGGCCAGCGTAAAACAGCTTCCGGTGGCGCAGGCCCGGGCTCTCGGCTGCGACATGACCAGCTATGTGCCCGGGCATCCGCTGGCCGGCCGGGAGAAGCACGGCCCCGCGGCGGCCCGCGCCGACCTGTTCCTCGGCCGGACCTGGGCGCTGTGCCCGGCTCCGGAGACCTCCGAGCAGGCCGTCGCCACGATCACGGCCCTGGTCCGGACCTGCGGCGCGGTGCCGATGCGGACCGGCGCGGCGGCCCACGACCGCTGGGTCGCGCTCGTCTCGCACGCCCCGCACCTAGTGGCCGCGGCCATGGCGGCCCGCCTCCAGGCCGCCCCGCCGGAGGCGCTCGACCTGGCCGGGCAGGGGCTGCGCGACGTGACCAGGATCGCCGCCGGCGACACCGGCCTGTGGACCCAGATCCTGGCCGCGAACGCCGAACCGGTGGCCGAGGTGCTGGCCGCGGTGGCTGCCGACCTGGCCGAGGCGGCCCGGATGCTGACCGACGGCGACCCGAAGTCGGTCGCCACGCTGCTCGACCACGGCCAGGCCGGGGTGGCCAGGATCCCGGGTAAGCACGGTGGCGAGCCCCGCGAGTTCACCGTGGTCCAGGTCGTCATCCGCGACCAGCCCGGCGAGCTGGCCCGGCTGTTCGACGCGGTCGGCGCGGCCGACGTCAACATCGAGGACGTCAGGATCGAGCACTCGCCCGGGCTGCCGGTCGGTGTCGCTGAGCTGTCCGTCCGCCCCGCCGAGGCGGGCCCGCTGCTGGATGCGCTGGAGACGGGCGGGTGGCCGGTCCGTCGTTAGCGTCCCGGCCGCCGGCCATGCGTACCGGCGCGGACTGGTCCCCCGGTAGCATCGCACGGGTGAAGACTTCAGCCAGCCTGGCAAGTGACCAGGAGAGCGACACGGCCCGCGGGTCCGGGCTCGTCGTCGCGGTCGACGGCCCCTCAGGCGCGGGGAAGTCGAGCACCTCCCGCGGCGTGGCCCGCGCGCTCGGCCTGCGCTACCTGGACACCGGGGCCATGTACCGGGCGCTGACCTGGTGGCTGCTCGACCGCGGCGCCGACACCACCGACCCCGAGGTGGTGGCCAGCCTCGCCGCCGAGCCGGTCATCGAGGTCAGCACCGACCCGCTGGCGCCGTGGACCCGGGTCGACGGCAACGACGTGTCCGAGGCGATCAGGACCCGCGAGGTCACCGTCGCGGTCAGCGCCGTCGCGGCCGTCCCGCAGGTCCGCGCGCACCTGATCGCCCTGCAGCGGGAGATCATCGCAGGCGCCCCGGGGATCGTGGCCGAGGGCCGCGACATCGGCACCGTGGTCGCGCCAGGCGCGCCGGTCAAGGTGTTCCTGACCGCCGACGGCGCGTCCCGGGCCAGCCGCCGGACCGCCGAGGCCAGCTGGTCCACCCGGGCCGACCAGGACCGGCGCGACCGGCTTGACGCGGCGCAGAGCGGGAAGGCCGCGGACGCGGTCGAGGTTGATTCCACCGGGCTCAGCCTTGACGAGGTGGTCGGCATCATCGTCGGGCTGGCCCCGAAGGTCCCGAAGCCCATGCAGAAGAGCAGGTAACGATGCCGAACGAGGCAGCCCCCGTCCCCGTTGTCGCCGTCGTCGGCCGGCCCAACGTGGGCAAGTCGACGCTGGTGAACCGGATCCTGGGCAGCCGGCAGGCGGTCGTGGAGGACACCCCCGGGGTGACCAGGGACCGGGTCACCTACGACGCCATCTGGAACGGCCGGGCGTTCACCCTGGTGGACACCGGCGGTTGGGAACCCTCGGTGGAGGGCACGGAAAGCCTGGCCGCCCGGGTCGCCGCTCAGGCCCGGGTGGCGGTGGACGCCGCCGACGCGGTGCTGTTCGTGGTGGACGCCACGGTGGGCGTGACCGACGCGGACGCGGCGGTGGCCAGCGTGCTGCGCCGCTCCGGCAAGCCGGTCGTGGTCGCGGCCAACAAGGTCGACGACACCCGGGCCGAATCCGAGGTCGCGGCGCTGTGGTCGCTCGGCCTCGGCGAGCCCGCCCCGGTCAGCGCGCTGCACGGGCGGGGCAGCGGCGACCTGCTCGATCTGGTGCTCGACGCGCTGCCGGAGGCGCCCAAGGACACCGAGGACGCGGAGGCCGGGCCGCGCCGGGTGGCGCTGCTCGGCCGGCCGAACGTCGGCAAGTCCAGCCTGCTGAACAAGCTGGCCGGCCAAGAGCGCTCCCTGGTCGACCCGGTGGCCGGCACCACCAGGGACCCGGTGGACGAGCTCATCGAGCTCGGCGGCATCACCTGGCGGTTCGTGGACACCGCGGGCATCAGGCGGCGGTTCCGGGAGAACCAGGGCGCGGACTACTACGCGGCCCTGCGCACCGCGGGCGCGCTCGACCTGGCCGAGGTCGCCGTGGTCCTGGTCGACGCGAGCGAGCCGCTCACCGAACAGGACCTGCGCATCATCTCCATGGTCATCGAGGCCGGCCGGGCCCTGGTCATCGCCTACAACAAGTGGGACATGGTCGATGAGGAGCGGCAGCACTACCTAGAGCGCGAGATTGACCGGCAGCTGCACACCGCCCGCTGGGCCCCCCGGGTGAACATCTCCGCCGCCACCGGGCGGCACATCGACCGGCTGGTGCCCGCGCTGGAGAAGGCACTGGAAGGGTGGGAGACCCGGGTGTCGACCGGGCGGCTCAACGCGTGGCTGACCGGCCTGGTCGCGGCGACCCCGCCGCCGGTGCGCGGCGGCCGCCAGCCGAAGATCCTGTTCGCCACCCAGGCCGGCGTCCGCCCGCCGCACTTCGTCCTGTTCTCCTCGGGGTTCCTCGAGGCCAACTACCGCCGGTTCGTCGAGCGGCGGCTGCGCGAGGAGTTCGGCTTCGACGGCAGCCCGGTGCATGTCTCCGTCCGGGTCCGCGCCAAGCGGGACGGCAGCGCCAGGCGAGAGGGTCGGGCCGGGCGCGGCCCGGCCGCCCGGAGCGGGCACCGGCGCTAGGCGTGTCACCCGGATCCGTTTGGCCCTCTGATCTTCTCGACGCCGACCGCAGGCACGTGTGGCATCCGTACGGACCGATGCCGGGACGACTGCCGCCGCTGGTGGTGGAGTCGGCGGCCGGGGTCCGCCTCCGCCTGGCTGAGGAGGGCCTGGCCGGATCGGGGACGGAGCTGGTCGACGGCATGTCGTCGTGGTGGGCGGCCATCCACGGGTACCGGCACCCGGTGCTGGACCGGGCCGCGGCCGATCAGCTGACCCGGATGAGCCACGTGATGTTCGGCGGGCTGACCCACGAGCCCGCGGTGCGGTTGTGCGAGCGGCTGGTCGCGATGGCCCCGGCCGGGCTCGAGCACGTGTTCCTGTGCGACTCGGGCTCGGTCTCGGTCGAGGTCGCGGTCAAGATGTGCCTGCAGTACTGGCGCTCGGCCGGCCGGCCGGCCAAGCGGCGGCTGCTGACCTGGCGCGGCGGGTACCACGGCGACACGTTCATGGCCATGTCGGTGTGCGACCCCGAGGGCGGCATGCACGCCCTGTGGGACGGGGTGGTGGCCCGTCAGGTGTTCGCCCCGGTGCCGCCGGCCGGCTTCGCCGCCGGGGTGGACCCCGGGTACGCCGCCACGCTGGCCGGGCTGATCGGGGAGCACGCGGACGAGCTGGCCGCGGTGATCGTGGAGCCCGTGGTCCAGGGCGCGGGCGGGATGAGCTTCCATGATCCCGGTTACCTGCGGGTGCTGCGCGACGCCTGCACCGCGCACGGCGTGCTGCTCGTCTTCGACGAGATCGCCACCGGGTTCGGCCGCACCGGCTCGCTGTTCGCCGCCGGGCACGCCGGGGTCAGCCCAGACGTGATGTGCGTGGGTAAGGCCCTGACCGGTGGGTACATGTCGCTGGCGGCCGCGCTGTGCACCCCGGCCGTGGCGTCGGGGATCTCCTCGGGCTCGGTGCCCGTGCTGGCGCACGGGCCCACGTTCATGGGCAACCCGCTGGCCTGCGCGGTGGCCCTGGCCTCGCTGTCCGTGCTGTCCGACCCGCAGTGGCACCCGGGCGGCTGGCAGGCTTCGGTGGGCCGGCTGGCCGCCGGGCTCGAGGCCGGGCTGGCCGCGGCCCGCGGCCGGCCCGGGGTGGCCGACGTCCGGGTGCTCGGCGCGATCGGCGTGGTCCAGCTGACCCGCGAGGTCGATGTGGCCGCGGCCACCGCCGCCGCGGTCCGCGTCGGCGTCTGGCTGCGGCCGTTCCGCGACCTGATCTACACCATGCCGCCCTACCTGACCGGCGACGAGGACCTCGCCTTGATCTGCCGCGGAGTGCTCGCCGCCGTCGACGCGACCCCCTAAAAACCCCTAGAACCGCCTAGAACGCGAACGCGCCCGGCGGGGCGGCGGGGGAGGGGGTGGCGGTCGCGTCGGTCACCGGCTTGGCCCCTCCGGTGAAACGCGTCAGGTCGCGGCCGTGCACCAGGCGCCCGGGCATGGGGTCGCCCGCCGCCCGCCGGGTGAGCGCATCCACCGGGAGCGGCGCCGGGCTCGCCGCCAGCACCAGGTTGCCGAACCGCCGGCCGCGCAGGACCGCGGCGTCCGCGATCAGGCAGGCATGCGGGAAGACCGCCCGCGCCGTCGCGACCTGCGCCCGGGCGTGCGCCAGCGGCGGGCCGTCGGCCACGTTGGCCGCGATCACGCCCGAGCCGCGCACCGCACGCCGGGCCGCGGTCCAGAACTCCGCCGAGGTCAGGTGGGCCGGGGTTCGGCCGCCGGCGAACACGTCCGCGACCACCACGTCGAACGAGCCCGGCCGCAGCCGCTCGAGCTCGGCCCGGGCGTCGCCGACGCGCACCCGGAGCCTGGGGTTCCGCGGCGGCAGCCGCAGCCGGATCAGGTCCACCAGCGCGGCGTCTACCTCCACCGCCAGCTGCGGCGAGCCGGGCCGGGTCAACGCGACGTAACGGGCCAGCGTGAGCGCCCCGGCGCCCAGGTGCAGCACACACAGCGGCTGCCCGGCGGGCGCGGCCTCATCGATCACGTGCCCGAGCCGCCTGACGTACTCGAAGTCAAGATAGCCGGGATCCGCCAGGTCCACGTGCGACTGCGGCACCCCGTCGATCAGCAGCATCCACGCCTCCCGCCGGTCGGCGTCGCGCAGCAGCTCGGCCCGGTCCCGAAGACCAGGGGCACCCGCCCCGTCCGGTTCCGTTCGCCGCGCCATACCGGTCATTATCGGCGGTCCGCGGGCACCCGCGGGAAAGCGGGTCGATGAAACCGGCCCCGGTGTGCGAGGCTGTGTAGGTACTTCTATGCCGCAGGAGGTCCGCATGGCCGTCGAGCAATCCGGAGCCGAGGCGTCCCCGGGTAAGACAGCCCCCGAGGCCGGCCAGGAGGGTGCTGCCGCCCAGGCCGGCCAGGAGGGGGCTGCCACCCGGGCTGGCCAGGAGGGGGCTGCCGCCCAGGCCGACCTTGACGAGATGAAGCGCAAGTTCCGCGAGGCGCTCGAGCGCAAGCGCAGCGGGCACGCCAGCGCCGAGGGGGTGGACCACACCGGCAAGGTGCACGGCGCCCACGGCCCCGCCGCCAGCCGCCGCTCCTTCCGCCGCAAGAGCGGCGGCTAATCCGGCTCGTGCCAAGACCACCCACTGCCTCGCCGCCCTGATCCGCCGGGGAGGGAGGCCGGCGGACAGGTCGCGCGGGTTCAGGCCGGGGTGGGCTGTATCGCCGCGGCCCAGAGCTGGGTCGGCCCGGTGTGCTCCGGGCTGCGGGGCCGGCGTCCGGCCGGCCAGAAAGCCTGCAGGTCGGCTGGTTCGATGGTCCGCTGCGGCTGGTCCGCCGCCGGGAGGTGGAACCAGACCGTGGTGCCGGCCGGGTCCCTGAGGTAACCCCACTGAGCGGCGAGGTGCTGGACCAGGAAAAGCCCGTGCCCCTCGGCCGCGTACAGGTCGCCCTTCACGACGGGGGTGCCCGGCGAACCGTCGTCGATGATCTCGACGAGGACACCGTGCGTGACACCGATGACGACGATGGTGACGGTCCCGCCATCGACGCCCGATTTGGTGTGCTGAACGGCGTTAGTGACGATTTCCGAGGTCAGTAAGGTCGCCGCGTCGTTGTCCGCGCCGACCTGGTGTGAGCTGAGCGTCCGCGAGACGAAGGCCCTGGCCGTGGCGACCTGTTCGGGACGCCCGGGGATGGTCAGCGAGCCGAGGACGGTCGCGCGGGTCCCGCCGGCGGTCCCGCGAGGCCCCGCCCTGCGTTGCGGGCCGGACCATGATCGTCGAGAATTGCCTTCGGGTGTTTCCATGTTGGGCCCTCCAAATTACTCCAGGTCGTGATCTCACTTGTTCGCGACGGTGTCGGGCGGTTCCGCTTGCCTCGAATGTCACAACCGTGACACCTGCCACCTTGGTTCGCGTAGTCCGTCAATAATCATTCAAATCGACATCAGACACGCGGCTGGCCAGTTTGCCCGACCAGGTGGCCGAAATCTACGCAGAACTCTTTTATCCATACATTCGCGATATGTACCGATTTGCACCTTCATGATTTACCGCATGGGCTAGCACCAGAACCGATGATGGAGCCGCCAGCCCACATGGCGCAAGTGCGTGAAGGAAATTTCCCGGCTGAAATCCCGGATGGGATTTCATCATGGGCGCTATTGCGGTATCGTACTGCTCGTTAGGGACGATGTGGAGTGCTCTGGTTACGCTCCGGGCTCGGAATTGGTCGCGTCCGGTTTTCTCCGCGAACTTCCTGACCGCTAACCCCTCTGCCTCATGAGGAGGCGAGCTTCTCGTGCCTCTTGGTCCTACCGTCCGCCGCCGCAGGCTCGGTGCCGAGCTGCGGCGTCTGCGTGAGGCGCATTCGCTCAAGCTCGAGGAGGTGGCCGAGAAACTCGGCCTGGCCCCCTCGACGCTATCCCGAATCGAGACGGGCAAGGCGCCGACCAAGTCGGCCTACCTGACCGCCATGCTCGGGATGTATAAGGTGGAGGACCCGGGCGCGCGCAAGGTGCTCGTCGACATGGCCCGAGAGGGTCACCGCAAGGGCTGGTGGTCGATCTACGACGACGTCCTGCCCTCCGGTTTCGACATCTACGTGGGCCTGGAGGCGGAAGCCTCGGGGTTGCGCAGCTACGAGTCCGATGTGATCCACGGGCTGCTGCAGACCACCGACTACGCCCTGACGGTGCTGCGCGAACTGCGGCCCAGGGACAGCGAAGAACAGATCCGCCGGGTGGTGGACCTGCGCATGGAGCGGCAGCGCCTCCTCGATCAGGACCCGCCGCTCGACGCCTGGATCATCCTCGACGAGGGGGCGATCAGGCGCAATATCGGCGGTGCCGCGATCATGCGGCGTCAGCTCGAGCACCTGATCCAGGCCAGCCGGTGGCCGAACGTGACGCTGCAGATCCTGGCGTTCGAATCCGGCGCTCACGCGGGGCTGACCGGGCCGTTCTCCATCCTCGAATTTCCCGAGCGCACCGATTCCGACGTCGCCTACACCGAATCCCTGGGCGGCATGATCTACCTGGAAAAAGACCGGGAAGTACGGGCATGCGCCGAGGCGTTCGACCGGATGCGAGCAGCGGCGCTTTCCCCGGCCGCCTCGGTCGAGCTGATTCAGCAGGTGCTGCGCGAGCTCACCTGATTACGACGTACACCGAGAAACCGCAAGAAACCCAATGAAAGGAGAGGCGGATGGACACCGACCTCACTGGTCTGCGCTGGTTCAAGAGCAGCGCAAGCAGCGCCGCCGGCTGCGTGGAAATAGCACACCTCCCCGAAGGGGGAGTCGCCGTCCGCGATTCGAAGGAGCGCGGCAAGACGCCCCACGTCTTCAACCGGCATGAGTGGGAATGCTTCCTGATCGGTGCGAAGAACGGGGAATTCGACCTCCCGGTCACCTAGGCCTTGTCGTCTCCCGAGCGTCGGCGGAGGCGGCGGGCGGGGCGCTATCCCACTCCAGCCCCGCCCGTCCCCTTTCCGCGGCGAGCCCGCACGCACGGGTAGATGATTTGGGGGGAGGAGCAGAGGGCGGTGGTCCTGGCGGGCCCATCGCCCTCTGCGCTGCCTGGCCAGGTCCTAGTCGAAGTCGCCGTCCCTGGCGCCGCCGACGAAGGCGGCCCATTCGGCGGACGTGAACACCAGGGCCGGCCCGGCCGGGTGCCGGGAGTTGCGGACCGCGACCTGGCCGTCGGGCAGGTGCGCGATCTCGACGCAGTTGCCGCCCTGCGGGCCGCTCCTGTGGCTCTTGTGCCACGTCACCTCGGGCAGTTCAGTGGCGGGCATTCCGTTACGGATGCTCATCGGCTAGTCCTCCAACTGGTTGATGATCGCGGTGAGGATTCCTGGTGTCTCGCTCGGCTTGGCGCTGATGATGCTGAGCCGCTCCATGGCCAGCAGGTACCGGTCAACGTCGGATTTCTTGTCGAAGTAGAGAGCGCTGGTGAGGTGCTCCAGGTAGGCGACGTCCGGCAGGTCCGCCTCGCTGAACCGCAGGATGCTGAACCCGCTCGGCGCCGCGTGGCCGCCCATGCCGAACGGGGTGATCTGCAGCGTGAGGTTCTGCCTGCTGCTCAGGCTGAGCAGGTAGCGAAGCTGGTCGCACAGGATCTCGGTACTCCCGATCGGTCGCCGCAGCGCGGTTTCCTCGACGACGGCCCACAGCTTGAGCCGTCCCCCGGTGAACCGCCGCTGCCGTTCCTTACGCAAGATGACATGCCGCTCCGCCTCGCTGATGGGGATGTCGCCCACGGCGAGCACGGCGGCGGCGTACTGATGGGTCTGCAGCAGGCCGGGGATGAACTGCGGCTCGTAGATACGGATCGACGTCGCGGCCTCTTCCATCCCGACGTAGGACTGGAACCAGTCGGGCAGGATGTCGTTGTACCTGTGCCACCAGCCGGGCCGGTTCGCCTGCTCGGCCAGGCTCAGCAGCTGCTCCCGTTCGACCGCCGCGACGCGGTAGTAGGTCAGCAGGTCGAGCACGTCGATCTCGCGGATGGCATTCCGGCCGAGCTCGATCCGGCTGATCTTGGACTCCGACCCGCGGATCGCCCGTGCCGCCTCCTGCGCGGTGATGGCGCGGCTTTCCCGCAGCCGGCGCAACTGGGTGCCCAGCAGGATGCGCAGCACGGTCGGCCCTTCCGTCGGCTCTGCCATGACGCCTCCCGGATTTCCGCGCTGCCGCGGAATTGTTTCATGCAATTGCGTGGCAATGTGTTGCCACCGCTGTTCGCCATCGTCATGGTATCCCATATGGGATTGCATTCCACCCCCCAACATTGGCGGCTCTGCCACCTGGTCCAGGACACCTCTGTCTCCGGACCCTTCTGTCTTGCCGGGCTGCCTGTGGCCGTTTAGCTCGGGTTCACTCGGCGCGGCGTCTCGCGGCCTCGCGGCCTCGCCGGCGGGTGCTGGCTCGGGCGCCGAGGGCGTCCACAGCCCTTGGGCCTGCGGTTCGTTCCCGGCGTAACGTCCCTGAGGGCGGAACCCGGCGGCGCGTCCGGGTCGGCCCGTACCCGCGCTGCTCGCACAGAATGAAGAAACTAAACGCGGATGAGCGGCGATTTCCCGGGACCGTGACGACGGGCGGATCGCATTCCCGACAGATATTCCGAGACCGGCGCGCATTTACCGCCATGGTCTTGGCGCAAGGGTAATTACCGATGGACAGGAAGGAATTCACCAGGCGTTTATACGGAACCGTTTGTTTCTGCGGCACGCGGTGCGCTTTATTGTCACGGCCGCGGGGATCCGCCAGCTGACCGGCCCCGGCACCGGGTGGCCCGCGGCGGCGACCTATCCGGCCGGGGTGATCCTGGCGGGCCCGGTCTGCAGTCGGCCGGCCTCATCGCCGAGCCTGCCCGCGCCTTTACCGCGCGCTGGCCACTAGTGGGCAAAATGGGCATACTCGGCCCGGCCCGACGGAACGTCGCAATGGGCTGCCGGAGCCAGGCACAGAAAGGCCGCCGCACCCGGCGGCTCGCTTTACCGCGCTTGTCACCCGCCGCCCTTGGCGGCGCCCGCGCCCGCGAGCCCAGCCGGGCCCGCCTCTAAGATGGGGGGTATGCGCTATAGGCCCCTGGGACAGTCGGGACTGCTGGTGTCGGTCATCGGGCTCGGCTGCAACAACTTCGGCAGCCGCCTCGACGTGGACGGGACGCGCGCGGTGGTGGACGCGGCCATCGACGCCGGGATCACCCTGTTCGACACGTCGGACACATACGGTGGCGGCGGTGGCTCGGAGCGTGCCTTGGGCGAGATCCTCGGCTCGCGGCGCGACCAGGTCGTGCTGGCCACGAAGTTCGGTCACCAGAACGCGGACATGGGATACGGGCCAGCCGCCGGCGCGAAGGGCGGTCGCGGCTACATCCGACGTGCGGTCACCGAGTCGCTGCGTCGGCTGCGCACCGACTACATCGACCTGTACCAGCTGCACACCCCGGACCCGGTGACCCCGGTCGACGAGACCATCGCCGCGCTGCACGAGCTGGTCGCCGAGGGCAAGGTCAGGTACATCGGCCATTCGAACTTCTCCGGCTGGCAGTTGGCCGACGCCGCGCACCTCGCGGCGCGCAACGACCACACGCCGTTTATCTCCGCGCAGAACCACTGGTCACTGCTCGAGCGTCAGGCCGAAGCGGAGGTCGTCCCGGCGGCCACGCACTTCGGCCTGGGGGTGCTGCCGTACTTCCCGCTCGCCAACGGCCTGCTGACCGGCAAGATCAGGCAGGGGCAGGCGATACCGGCCGGGACCAGGCTGGCCGCCCGCCAGAGTTACGTGACCGAGAAGAAGCTGGCCAAGGTCGAGGCGCTGATCGCCTGGGCGCAGGAGCGCGGCGTCACGCTCCTGGAGACCGCGATCGGTGCCCTGGCCGCCCATCCGGGCTGCCCGTCGGTGATCGCCGGGGCGACGAGCGCCGAGCAGGTCAAGGCCAACGCGGCCGCCGCGGACTGGACCCCCACCGAGGCCGAACTGGCCGAGATTGACGCCATCGTCCCGCCGCCCGCGGCGGCCTAGCCGTCGGCTACCGCTCTCTTGTACAGGGCCGCGGCGTTCGCGCCGAGCACGGCCGAGTACGAGACCTGGGGCGTGTAGCCGCCCTGCTGGTACCCGCCGATGACACCGACCACCAGGCCCTGCCCTGTGGTCTGGTCGACTTCGCTCAGGAAGGGCCCGCCGCTGGTCCCGTCGGTGTAGCCGTCGCAGTCGAATTCGAGCTGGTTCGCCATCGGCTCCCGCAGCCAGTTCTGGCAGGTGACGGGCTGGTTCGTGGCGTTCGGATACCCGATCACCTGGACCATCTGGCGGCTGACGGGGGTGCCGGCGGCGAGCCGTTCCGCTCCGGTCACGTCCTCGACCGGCACGCTCGAGCCGGCCCGGCTGACCCGCAGGAAGGCGAAGTCGTCATCCGGGCTGGACGAGGAACTCCACGCCCGGTCGACGTAGACCTTGGTCACTGTCCACACGCCGTACGGCTTCAGGCCGCGGTTGTACCCGGGTACGAAGGCGACGGTGCCCGAGATGCCGGTCATGCAGTGTGCGGCGGTGATCACCAGGTCGCCCGCCGGGCTGTCGACCACGCTCGCCGTGCAGACATGCTGGCCGAGCTTGCCCGCGGACGTGGTGAAAAGCGCCCCGACCGCCGGGACGCCGCTGAACGCCTGCCCGTCCCGCGAAGGCGCGGTCAGGTGCCGGACGGCCCGCACGAAGCCGGTAGCGATGCCGCTTGCGGCGCCGTTCGCCGGGGTCAGCGTGACGACCGCGCCGATGGCGAGCGCGGTGACCAGTGCTGCCCTAGTGGGTGACCGGACGATCCGGCGAGCCCGCTCGCGCGGGCCGCCATGGCTTGCGGATGCAGTCTCCTCGTCGCGGCCGCCTGGGTGACGCCTGGCCCGTCGCCCGGTTCGCAACAGCACCTGCCCTGCTCACCCGCCTCTGGGTCCCGGATTCGGTGGCTTTGCACCCAGCATCGATACCCAATTGTGATCGACAAGGTGCGACTGTACCAGAGGTAAACACTCCAAAGTTGGTCAGAAGTCACCCGGCTGAGCTGGGGATTTCCTGTGAGTGGCGGCCTGCGGGGCGCCGTCGGCGCCCTGTGGCGCCTTACCGGGGCCGCTGTGAGCAGGCATTAATTACTCAAGGGTATAATGCCGTCATCTTCCGTAACGTGATTGGGTCGCTGCGCTGGCGATCGTGGCCCAGCCGCTCGCGGTCACCAGCGATCGTGCACCGTGGCGCGGAAGTACTTGTCGTACAGCCCCTCGATCGCGTCGAGTTCGGCTTGCGGCAGCGGCGGCAGGCCGGCGGCCTCGGCGTTCTGCCGGGCCTGGCTGGTGCTGCGGGCGCCGGGAATCACGGTTGTCACCCCCGGCTGCTGGATCACCCACCGCAGTGCCCACTGGGAAGGTGCCCACTGGGAAGGGGCCAACTGGGAAGGGGCCAACTGGGAAGGGGCCAACTGGGAAGGTGTCCCCGCGGGCAGGCCGCCGGTGATGGCCGCGAACTCGGCCGCGGCGTCGACGCCGGCCTCGAAGCCCACGCCGGAGAACGTCTCCCCGACGTCGAACGCCTCACCGTGGGCGTTGTAACTGCGGTGATCGTCAGCGGCGAACGTGGTGTCCCTGGTGTACCGGCCGGAGAGAAGCCCCGACGCGAGCGGCACCCGGGCGATGATGCCGACGCCCGCCGCGACCGCGGCGGGCAGCACCTGATCGAGCGGCTTGCGCCGGAACGCGTTCAGGATGATCTGCACGCTGGCCACGCCCGGGCGTGCGATTGCCGTCAGCGCCTGGTCGCAGGTTTCCACGCTCACCCCGTACGCCGCGATCCGGTCCTCGGCGACCAGGGTGTCGAGCGCGTCGAACACGGCGTCCGAGGCGAAGACAGAGGTCGGCGGGCAGTGCAACTGGACCAGGTCGAGCCGGTCGGTGCCCAGGTTGACCCGGGACCGGTCGGTCCAGGCGCGGAAGTTCGCCAGCGCGTAGTGTTCTTCCTTCTGCTCGACCCGGCGGCCCATCTTGGTCGCGACCGTGATGCCCTGCCCGGCGTTTCCGGCCAGGAACCGGCCGATGATGCGCTCACTGCGCCCGTCGCCGTAGACGTCGGCCGTGTCGAAGAACGTGACCCCGGACTCGACCGCCGCCCGCAGCACCGCCATCGCGTCGGCCTCAGACACGTTCCCCCAGTCCGCGCCGAGCTGCCAGGTGCCGAGCCCGATAACCGAAACCGGCCTGTCTGTCCTGCCGAGAATCCGCTGCTCCATGATTCGCGATCTTACTAACGCCGGGCCTGCCCCGCCGCCTTACTAACGCCGGGCCTGCCCCGCCGCCCGGTAGGCGCCCGGGGTGACGCCGTAATAACGCCGGAACCATCGGGTGAGGTGCGCCTGGTCGGCGAAGCCGGCCTCGGCCGCGGCCCGGGCGGGCGTGACGCCGGCGGAGAGCAGCCGGCGCGCCGCACGCACCCGAAGCTGGCGCTGGTAGTCACTCGGCGCGAGCCCGTAGGCCTGGGTGAAGGCCCGGTAGGCCGCATAGCGGCTGCACCCGGCCGCCGCAGCCACGTCGTCCGCGGTCAGGTCCGCGGCGCCGTCCTGGATGAGTTCGCGGATCCGCGCGGCCACCCGGCGGCCGGCCCGCGCCGGACCGCGGCCCGGCCCGGGCCCCTGGGCGTTCCGGATCAGCAGCCGGGCCGTCCCGGCGAGCCGCTCGTACCGTTCCAGTTCGGTGGTATCTGGGTTCCACCCGGTGAGCGCCTGGTGCAGCCCGCGGACCGAGGCGGCCACCACGGGATCCTCGATCACCGGCGAGCGGAACAGCGGCAGCGGGGTGCCGGTCAGCGAGGCGAAGAACTCCGGCCAGATGTGCACCATCCGGTAGGTGAAGCCACTGTCGTCCGCCGCGTGTCCGTCGTGCGGGTCGTCGGGGTTGAAGGCCATCACCATGCCGCGGCCGCTCACGTGACGTCCGTGACGGCAGGTGAAGGCCTGCGCGCCGATTTCGGTCACGCCGAATGAGTAGCTCTCATGACTGTGCCGGTGGTACACGTGCGAGGTGAAATGCGCGTGCATCGCCTCGACTGGCACGCTGTCCGCACGCCAGTACCTGGCCCAGTCCCCGGACATGTCCCGATTATCACCCGGCCCCCCGCTCCAGCGTTCAAGACCCGGCGGCGCGGGCGGGCCACACTTGGGCGGCATGACCCTGCGTTTCGACACCAAGATCGCCATCGCGGTGCTGGCGGACCTGCAGCCGTGGCAGCAGCTGAACGTGACGGCCTTCCTGGCCAGCGGCATCGCCGCCAGCACCGGGGAGGTCATCGGCAAGCCGTACGAGGACGGCTCGGGGAACACCTACCTGGAGCTGTTCCGGCAGCCCGTGGTGGTGTACGCGGCCGACGCCGAGACCCTCAGCCAGGCGCACCAGCGCGCGCTGGCCCGGGGGATGCTGATGGCGATCTACACCATGGACATGTTCGGGACCGCCAACGACGACGACAACCGGGCCGTGGTGCGCGCGGTCCCCGCCGCCGAATTGCGCTTCGCCGGCCTCGCCCTGCACGGGCCGCGTAACGCCGTCGACAAGATCTTCAAGGGAGCTACGCTGCATCCATGAAGGCAGCGCTGTACAGGAGCACCGGGAAAGCGGCCGACGTCCTGCGCGTCGAGGAGATCCCCCGGCCCGAGCCGGGACCGGGCGAGGTCCTGGTCCGGGTATATGCCTCGGGCATTAACCCCACCGATTACAAGGCCAGGTCCGGCGCGGTTCCGCGTCCCATCGACGACTTCCAGGTCCCGCACCAGGACGGCGCGGGCGTCATCGAGGCGGTGGGCCCCGGAGTGGACTCCGGCCGCGTCGGCCAGCGGGTCTGGCCGTACCTCGCCGCCGCCGGGCGCCGGTGGGGGACCGCCGCCGAATGGACCGTGGTGCCCGAGCGGCAGGCGGTCCCGCTGCCGGACGGCGCCTCGTTCGAGTTGGGGGCCTCGCTGGGCGTGCCGGCCATGACCGCGCATTGCTGCCTGTTCTCCGACGGGCCGCTGGACGGAAAGACCGTCCTGGTGGCCGGCGGTGCAGGAGCTGTCGGTCACTTCGCCATCGAATTGGCCAAACGGGCCGGGGCGCGTGTCATCACCACGGTGAGCAGCCCCGAGAAGGCCGCGCTGGCCGAGGAGGCGGGCGCCGACCTGGTGGTGAACTACCGTTCGCAGGATGCGGCGGAGCAGGTCAAGGCGTTCGGTCTGGTGGACCGGGTCATCGAGGTGGCGCTCGGCGCCAACCTGCAGCTCGACCTGGCGGTGGTCAGGCCGCACGCCACTATCGTGACCTACGCGGCCGAGGCCGCCGACCCGGTGCTGCCGGTGCGGGCATGCATGACGGCCAACGTCACCCTCAAGTTCGTCCTGCTCTACGGCGTGCCGACGACCGCGCTCGGCCAGGCCGCCGCCGACATCACCGTCGCGCTGGCCGCGGGCGAGCTCACCGGGCTGCCGGCGCACACGTTCCCGCTGGACGAGATCGCCGCGGCGCACGAGGCCGCCGAGAGCGGCGCCGTCGGCAAGGTCATCGTTATCCCGTAGCAGCCGGGCTGCCAGTGCGGGCCTGGCGGCCGCCGGGCACGCCAGCATGGACGGCGCGGCCCCCCGGGGCGGCGTGTGTGAGGAGCGGCGTGGAGGGCGGCGCCGGTCAACGGGTAGTGCCGGTCAAGGGCAATACCGGGGGAGAGACAGTGCCTGCCGGGCATCGCGGGCGGGGTCGCGTGCCACAGGCTTCCCTGCGGAGGCTACTTCTTCGGGAAGACCCCGGTGTGGCCGGTCCCGCCCCAGAAGACTCTCGTGCCGATCCGGTCGCGGCGGCCGGTGCCGTCGCACCGGCGGCAGCGCCGGTATCCGCCCTTGTAGACGCCGCCGAAGTGCCTTCCGGTCATGTTGCAGGTAGGACACTTCCGGAGCGGATTGATGCGCGTCGAGACGATGTAACTGACGGCAACAATGGCAATAACAACTACCAATACCATGCTCGATACTCCTTACTTACCCGCGCCAGAACCGCCCGTAGCCCTGTACCGCCTTACACACGGGCCGGGTACCGCGACTCCGGCGAGAGTTGACCACCGCCGACGGTACCGAGGCTGGATCTCACCCCCAGTACCGGCTCACTAGCACAGAGTAATACACTCTGGCCGGATATGTGAAGCAAATTCTGTCATGACGGTTACCGCAATAGGTGGGATTACCTGATTTTGGCTGCCGTATCACAGCCGTCAGCGGTATGCGGTCATGCCAAGCTTCACCGCGAGGCCGATCCCGCACAGGCTGACGACGACCCGGAACGGCCCGGCCGGCACCTTCCTGGCAATCTTGGGGCCGATCCAGCCGCCCACCAGGAAGCCCGCCGCGAGCGGCGCCACAAGCGTCCACCTGACGTCACCGAACAATGCGAAGCACGCCGCGGCCATGGCATTCGCCATCCCGGAGACAGCGTTCTTCACCGCGTTCACCTTCACCAGTGATTCGTTGATCATCATGCTGAGCACCACGAGCAGCATGACGCCGGCGGCGGCGCCGAAATAACCCACGTACACGGCGACCGCGAACAGCGCCACGCCCTGGACCAGCCGGTTGCCACCGTCTGCGGCCGGGGACAGCCTCTTGATCCTGGGCTGGACGAGGAGCACCAGCGAGGCGCCGCCGATCAGCACCGGCACCACGACGGTGAAGGTGCTCGCCGGAGTCAGCAGCAGCACCGTCGCCCCAGCTGCGCCGCCCAGCGCGGTGACGATCCCGAGCCGGATCACCCGCTGGCCCTGGCCTGCTAGTTCCGGCTTGGAACTGACGACCGAGCCGGCCCCGGTGAGCACGAGTGAGATGGTGTTGGTCATGTTCGCGCTGAGCGGTGGCACCCCGAGCGCGAGCAGCGCCGGGTAGGTGACCAGCGAGGCGATGCTCACCACCGTGCTGAAAATGCCGCCGAGTGTTCCGGCGGCGAGCAGCACGATCACCTCAGAGAATTTCATCCGAAGCCAGGATGGCGCAGCCGCCTCCCGCCCCGCACCTCCGGATGCCTCCCAACAGGTGTGATCCGCATCGCATCCACCCCACCCCCGCCCCCGCCCCTCGTCCCGCGCCGCCCCC